>Ga0209023_10001513_pt1 | contig 30916 bp, 29 predicted proteins | sample LakOneMetagenome_FD_187468 | JGI IMG/M metagenome (GOLD analysis project Ga0209023, IMG submission 187468) | Freshwater and sediment microbial communities from Lake Erie, Canada (SPAdes) (version 2) | ecosystem: Environmental > Aquatic > Freshwater > Lentic | place: Lake Erie, Canada...
CACCATGCTACGCATGGTCCCCCTCCCCGTTCCGGGGAGGAAAAGCGCCAGCTCACCCACCACGGCCTTGATGCGTCGTGGGACAAGAAGCTGGCCCGCGCCACGTTGCACCCTGATTTCACGCTCGATCTCCACGGCCACAGCCTCGATGCTGCGCATGCCCGGCTTGACCATGGGCTGGCCCAGGCCGCAGCGCTGGGTGCGCGGCTGGTGCTGGTGATCACCGGCCTGCCGCGCCCTTCCGAAGCTGCCGATCGCGGCCAGCGGCGCGGGGCGATCCGGGCCAAGATCATGGACTGGATCGAGCTTGGCCCACACGCCAGCCGGATCGCCGCGGTCCGCCCGGCGCATCGTCGCCACGGCGGGGCGGGGGCACTCTACCTGGTCATGAAAAAGCCGCGCTGAACACCCAGTAATTGTGCGGGGTCCAGCGCGGCGAGTAAGCCCGGGAGGGGGCTCGGAGATTGAGCCTAGAAGTTGACCGTCGCCGTCGCGAAGACCTGGCGCGGGTTACCGTAGAAGGTGGTCAACACCCCCTCCTTGCCCAATGCCGAGGTCAGCGGAACAACCAGGTCGCCGGTGGTCGCATTGGCGGCCATGAAGGTATAACCCGAAGTGCGATAGCGCTCATCGGTCAGGTTCTTGCCATAGATCCCGATCGACCAGTGCCCGCCGGGGGCATGGTAGACAATGCTGGCGTCAAACAGCTGGTAGGCCGGCTGGTCGAGATAGGGGTTGGCGATCTCGAACTGGTAGGTCTTGCTCTTGAACGACATGCCGCCGCTCAGATTGAGCTTGCCGTCCGCCAGCGGCATCGACCAGTCGATGCTGGCGCTGCCCGACCAGGCCGGGGTGTTCTGGACATGGCGGAACTGCGCGACCTCGGTCGGGGTGCCGGCGACGTTGGTGATATAGCTGAGGTACTTGGCGTCGATATAGCCCAGCGAGCCCGACAGCGTCAGCGTGCCGCTGTCACTGTCGATCAGCTTGGCCCGGCCTTCGAATTCGAAGCCCTTCATCCGCGCCTTGCCGGCATTGGCGACCACCCCGCAGAAGGTGTTGACCGCGCCGACCCGGCAAGCGACCGAGCCGGGGATCTGGACGTCCTTATAGTCCATCCAGAAAGCGGCGGTGGCGATATAGATGCGCCGGTCGAGCAGGCTGGCCTTGGCCCCGACTTCATAACTGTCGACCTTTTCGGGGCGGAAGCTGAGGAAGTCGGACTGGCTCACGCCCACCGGCGCGTTGGCACCAACCCCGCGCGGATCGAATCCGCCGCCCTTGAAGCCCTGTGAATAGGACGCATAGAATGTGGTGTCGCTGTTGGGCTTGAACGCCAGCGAGGCTTTGGGGGTGAATTTGGTGAAGCTCTTGGACCCGTTGAAATTGGTCTGCGCCGCGCCAAACGGCGTGCCGGTGGTCCCGAACACCGGATTGCCGCCCAGGATGTAGTTCTGGCGCAGGATGAACGCGGTGCGCTTGTCCCAGGTATAGCGGCCACCCACCGACAGGCTCAGCTGGTCTGTGAAGTCATATGAAAAGTCGGCGAACCCGGCCATCGTTTCGGTGCCGATATCGGCATTGGTGAAAGCAGTCAGCCCCGGCAGCAACGCGTTCGAGGTGTAGAGCCGAACCTCGAACTGGGTCAGTGCAGTGGCATCAAGGTAATAGAGGCCGAAAAGTCCGTTGAACTTGCCCAGATTGATCAGCCCCTGGATTTCCTGGCTGAGCTGGCGATTGCGATAGAACCCCGGCACGTCGACATCGACTGCCGGCAGCGCGTCGAAATCGATCGGGGTGGCACTATCGTCCTTGCGATAGGCAGTGATCGAACGCAGCGTCAGCCAGTCGCTCGGCTTGGCTTCGAGGAACAGCGACATGCCCCAGGCCTTGACGTCCTGGTGGGGGGTGTTGAGCCCGCCCTGGGTGTCATAGACATTGGTCAGCACCGAACCGCCGGTGACGAAACCGGGAACCATCCGGTGACCGTTGCGCGGGTTCGACATGTCATGCGTGACGTCGGCGGTGATCCGGGCGAAGATATCGCTGCCGTGGACTTCGATCGTCCCGCGCCCGGCCCAGACGTTCTTGTCATAGTTGTCGAGCCCGGTGGTAAGGTTCTGGCCGAACCCGTCGCGGGTCAGCCGGGCCAGCGCGCCGCCAACGCGCAGAGTGCCGTCGCCGATCGGAGTGCTGGCGCTGACCACACCGTCGAGCTGGTTGTAGCTGCCAAAGGTGCCGCGCAGCGCGAGGTGCGCCTTGTCGTCCAGCCGCTTGGTCACATACTTGACCGCGCCGCCCACGGTGTTGCGGCCATAGAGCGTGCCCTGGGGCCCGCGCAGCACTTCGATCCGCTGGACGTCATAGATATCGAGCACTGCGGCCTGCGGGCGGTTGAGGTAGACATCGTCGAGGTAGATCCCGACGCCCTGCTCGAAGCCCGAGACCGGGTCCTGCTGGCCGACGCCGCGGATGAAGGCCGAAAGGGTCGAGTTGGTCGCGCGGCTGTTTTCCAGCGTGACGTTGGGCACGGTCTCAGCCAGCGCGGTAATGTCTATCGCGCCCTTGGCGGCCAGCTGGTCGCCCGACAGCGCAGTGATCGCGATCGGCACCGAGATCAGCGTTTCCTCACGCCGCCGCGCGGTGACGATGATTTCGCCGCTGTCGGCATCGGCCGAATCGGCTTGCGGGGCGCTGTCTTGTGCCTGCGCCGGAACGGCGGTCAGGCTGAACAGAACGCTCGCCAGCAGCGAGGCGCGGCAGAGCAGGGTGTGATTGCGCATCAGGGTCTCCTCCCATGAAATTCAGCGACCCACCGCGATTCCGGAAGGTCAGTGATGCGCTTTATATAAAAGTTGAACCAACTTTCAACTTCGTTATGCTTGCATCGACAAGAAGGAGCGTGAATGGTGGCGAGACGTGGCCGAAATGACACAGCGGCCAAACCGCCCGGGGGGATACGCGTGGACGCACTGAGCACGGCCGGACAGGTCAGGGAGCCCCGCACCGAGCGCGGGCGCCGCACCCAGCGTGCGATCCTCGATGCCGCCGCGGCCGAGTTTGGCGAGAAAGGCTTTCACGAAAGCTCGATCGTCTCGATCACGATCCGCGCCGGCGTGGCGCTGGGCAGTTTCTACACCTATTTCGAAAGCAAGGAGGCGCTGTTCAAGGCGCTGGTCCAGGACATGAGCGGGCGGGTCCGCGATCATGTCGCCCCGGTGCTGGGCGCGCATTCTGGCGGCGCGGTGGAGGCTGAAGGCGTTGCGCTCGAAGCGTTCCTCGACTTCGCCCGCCAGCACAAGGAAATCTACCGGATCATCGACGAAGCCGAATTCGTCGCGCCAGAGGATTGGCGGGCGCATTATTTGAACACGGCGGCACGCATTCTGGAGCGCCTGCAGGCCGCGCGGACCAAGGGCGAGCTTGGGGTCGAGCCCAGCGAAGTCCACGCCTGGGCGATCATGGGAATGAACGTGTTTCTGGGGCTGCGGTTCGGGGTGATGGATAGCACCGCAGACCTGGGCGAAGTGGCGCAGGCGGCCAATGCGCTGTTGAAGGATGGGTTGGGGTAACCCAAACCGCATCCCCTACTCTCTCCGTCACCCCGTGCTTGACACGGGGCTGGGCTTTTCTTCCGATGTTGTGCCTGAACCAAGGCAGCCAAGCCCCGTGTCAAGCACGGGGCGACGGTGTGGATCGCAGACAAACCTTTCCTACATCGCCAAAATCTGGCTTTTGCTTGGCGATGGACTGCCTGTCGCCGAACTCTTCAATCCACCTCGCCGCACTTGGGCAAAAGTCACACCCGCACATCCGGTCTTCACATCGCAAAGCTAGCCTTGCGCCGACTTTTCCGCAGAAGCCCGCGCCATTCCAGATTGCTTACGCTATGGCCGCCTCCAAAGGTCACACCTTCGCAATCACCGCTTTGTGTCCATCGCGCCCGACCCAAACAATCGCCGATGACTTTCCCCGTCGCCCCCGCTAAGCGCCAAGCCCATGTCCAATCGCCGCACCTTCGCCATCATCTCGCACCCTGACGCGGGGAAAACCACGCTGACCGAAAAGCTGCTGCTGCAGGGCGGGGCAATCCACCTGGCCGGGCAAGTCAAGGCGCGCGGGGCGGCGCGGCGGGCGCGGTCGGACTGGATGAAGATCGAACAGCAGCGCGGGATCTCGGTCACCAGCTCGGTGATGACGTTTGAGAAGGACGGGATCACCTTCAACCTGCTCGACACCCCGGGCCACGAAGACTTTTCCGAAGACACCTACCGTACGCTGACCGCGGTCGATTCAGCGATCATGGTGATCGACGCCGCCAAAGGCATCGAGCCGCAGACCCGCAAGCTGTTCGAGGTTTGCCGCCTGCGTTCGGTGCCGATCATCACTTTCGTCAACAAGGTCGACCGTGAAGGGCGCTCGGTGTTCGAGACGCTCGACGAAGTGGCCGATGCGCTCGCGCTCGATGTGGTGCCGATGTCCTGGCCGATCGGGCTTGGCGGTGAGTTCAAGGGCGTGCTCGATTTTGCAACGAACACGATCAGCCGCCCCGAAGGCGACAGCCGCGAATTCCTGGGCAAGGTCACCCCTGCCGATCACATCCCGGCCGCAATCGCCGAGGAGATCGAATTGGCGCAGGGCGGCTATCCCGCCTTCGACATCGAGGCCTACCGCCACGGCGACATGACTCCGGTCTATTTCGGCTCGGCGCTCAAGAATTTCGGTGTGGCCGAGCTGATCGATGCGATCGCCAGATATGCCCCGCCGCCGCGCCCGCAGCCCAGTGACCAGGGCACGATCGAGCCGACGGGCAAGGAAGTGACCGGCTTCATCTTCAAGGTCCAGGCCAACATGGACCCGATGCACCGCGACCGGATTGCCTTCATGCGGCTGGTTTCGGGCACCTTCAAGCGCGGCATGAAGCTCACCCCCTCGGGCAGCGGCAAGCCGGTGGCGATCCATTCGCCGATCCTGTTCTTCGCGCAGGACCGCGAGATTGCCGACAATGCGGAACCGGGCGATATCATCGGCATTCCCAACCACGGCACGCTGCGGGTCGGAGATACCCTCAGCGAGAGCAACAAGGTCCGCTTCACCGGCCTGCCCAACTTCGCGCCGGAAATCCTGCGCCGGGTTGCGCTGAAGGACCCGACCAAGACCAAGCAGCTCAGGAAAGCGCTCGACGACCTGAGCGAAGAGGGCGTGATCCAGGTGTTCTATCCCGAGATTGGCGGACAGTGGATTGTCGGCGTGGTCGGGCAGCTCCAGCTGGAAGTGCTGATCAGCCGCCTGGAAGCGGAATACAAGGTCGAGGCGATGCTCGAAATGGCCCCCTTCGATACCGCTCGTTGGCTCAAGGGGCCTGACGCGGCGCTCAAGAGCTTTGCCGAGTTCAACAAGTCGAACCTGGCCAAAGACCGCGATGGCGACCCGGTGTTCATGGCCCGCTCGGCCTGGGATGTGAGCTACCAGCAGGAGAAGAATCCGGAACTGGTGTTTTCGGCGACCAAGGAAAGATAGGGGGTTCTCGCAAAGATCGCAGAGGAAGAAAAGGGTGCAAAGATGTCCTGCTTGCGGCGAAGCCGCTCCAAATCCTGATCGATCGTTTGGCCGAACCCTCTGAATGATAAGCGGCTTCGCCGCAGGCGCAGCACCTTCGCGTCTTCATTCTCTTCTTTGCGCTCTTTGTGCGAACCCTTTTCAAGCCTTGCCCCAGCCTCAAGGCCCGCTTAGCCTCACCCCCATGGACTTCACCGATCACATCACCCCCGAACACGAAGCGATGATTGCCCGGCAGGCGATCTACTTCGTCGCCACCGCTGCGGCCGATGCGCGGATCAACCTTAGCCCCAAGGGGCTCGATAGGACATTCAAGGTGCTGGGGCCGAACCGGGTTGCCTATCTCGACCTGGGTGGTTCCGGGAACGAGACCCATGCGCACCTGACTGCTGATGGGCGGATCACCATCATGATGTGCAATTTTGAGCAGCCCGCGCTGATCCTGCGCCTCTATGGCCGCGGCAAGCCGGTGCTGCCGCAGGATGCCGGGTGGGCTGAACTGGCGGGGCATTTCACGCTGCTGCCCGGTACCCGCCAGATCTTCGACATCGCGGTGGAAAGCGTCCAGACCTCTTGCGGCTGGGGCGTGCCGGTGATGCATCTGGACAAGCACCGCGAAACCTTGCCCAAGTACCACGCCCAACAGGACCCGGCGAAATGGGAAGCCAAGGTCGCTGGCCGAACCAAGTCGATCGACGGCCTGCCGACCCGTGCGACCGACCGCTACATCGCCGGGAGCTGATGCAGCTAACCTTCGCCAGCTACAACATCCACAAGGCAGTCGGGCTTGACCGGCGGCGCGATCCCGACCGGATCATCGCGGTGCTGAACGAGCTTGATGCCGATGTGGTAGCGTTGCAGGAGGCCGATCGGCGGGTCGGGCGACGCGAATCCGTGCTGCCGCTCGAGCATCTGGAGGACTACACCCCCTACCACCCGGTCCCGCTCAACCACCGCCCGCATTCGCTGGGCTGGCATGGCAATGCCCTGCTGGTGAAGCGCCATATCAAGGTGGCCGAAGCCGGAGTGGTGCCCTTGCCCACGATCGAACCGCGCGGCGCGATCCGGGCCGATTTGATTGCCGGTGGCCAGCGCTTGCGGGTGGTCGGCATGCATCTCGACCTGTCGGGCCTGCGCCGCCGGCAGCAGATTCGCGCGGTGCTGGCCCATCTCGATCGCTGCGGGCATCCGTGCCCGACCGTGGCGATGGGCGATTGCAACGAATGGGGCACGCGGCGCGGGGCGCTGAGCGAATTCCACTTGCCCTGGCGGGTGCTCGCCCCTGGCCGCAGCTTCCCTTCGCGCCGGCCGCTCGCGGCGCTCGACCGGATCGTGGTTTCGGAGCACTGGCAACTGGGCGAAATGGCGGTCCACCACTCCTTGCTCTCTGCCCGGGCATCGGATCACCTGCCGATCTGGGCGCGACTGGAGCTGCACAAAATTTAGGCAGCTGCGCAAGAATCGCGCGCACCCGGTCTGTGTGACGTAAGGCTATTCCAGCCGAGGCGCTGAAACTCCCCGATAATTGCAAACTGGCACGGCCCTTGCTGCGTGTGCGAAGCCGGCATCCTGCCGGGTTACAATGCAATCAGGGGACCGGGATGAAATTCATCATCGCCATCATCAAGCCCTTCAAGCTCGACGAAGTGCGCGATGCGCTCTCGGCGCTGGGCGTCGCGGGCATGACCGTGTCGGAAGTGAAGGGTTTCGGCCGGCAGAAGGGCCAGACCGAGATTTACCGCGGCGCGGAATACACCACCAACATGCTGCCTAAGGTCAAGATCGAAGTGGCAGTCAGCGATGCCTTGGCACCGCAAGTGGTCGAAACGATCCAGGCCGCCGCCAGCACCGATGCAATCGGCGACGGCAAGGTCTTTGTCATCGACCTCGCCAGCGCGACCCGCATTCGCACCGGTGAAACCGGGGATACCGCGCTGTGAGCGCGGATTACAGGAGGGAACCAATCATGATTCGCAAGTTTTTGGGTGGGGCCGGGCTGATCGGGGGCTTGCTGGCCGCCGCGCCCGCGCTGGCCGCCGATCTCGTCAAGGCACCGGCCGACCCGGCCGTCCTGGCGACCATGGTCAACAAGGGCGATACCGGCTGGATGCTGGTCTCTTCGGTGCTGGTGCTGATGATGAGCGTGCCCGGCCTCGCGCTGTTTTATGGCGGACTGGTGCGCACCAAGAACATGCTCTCGGTGCTGATGCAGGTCTTCATGATCGTCTCGATCGCCGGGCTGGCCTGGGTTGGCTGGGGCTACACGATGGCCTTCACCAGCGGCGGTGACAGTGCGCTGGCGCCGTTCGTCGGCGGGTATTCCAAGGCGTTCCTCAAGGGGGTCAACGCCTCGACCTACGCCGCGACTTTCTCGAACAACGTTTACCTGCCCGAATATACCTTCGTGGTGTTCCAGATGACATTCGCGATGATCACCCCGGCGCTGATCGTCGGGGCTTTTGCCGAGCGCGTGAAATTCTGGCCGCTGATGCTGTTCGTGCTGGCCTGGCTGACGATCGTCTATTTCCCGGTCGCGCACATGGTCTGGTATTGGGCCGGCCCCGACTTCCTGGCCGATGCGCCGAGCGACACTGGCTATCTGTGGGGCAAGGGCGCGCTCGATTTCGCTGGTGGCACGGTGGTACACATCAACGCCGGGATCGCCGGGCTGGTCGGCTGCCTGATGATCGGCAAGCGCGTCGGCTTCGGCAAGGAAGCCACCCCGCCGCACTCGCTGACCATGACCATGATCGGCGCCTCGCTGCTGTGGGTGGGCTGGTTCGGGTTCAATGCCGGGTCCAACCTGGAAGCCAACGGCGTGACCGCAGTGGCCTTCATCAACACCATGGTTGCCACTTGCGCCGCTGCGGTCAGCTGGTCGCTGGTCGAGCAGGTCCACCACGGCAAGCCGTCGATGCTGGGCGCCGCCACAGGTGCGGTCGCCGGGCTGGTCGCGATCACTCCGGCTTCGGGCTTTGCCGCGCCGATGACCTCGATCGCGCTGGGCTTCGTGGTTTCACCGATCTGCTACCTGTTCGTCTCGACGGTGAAGAACAAGCTCAAGTACGACGATACGCTTGACGTCTTCGGCGTGCACTGCATCGGCGGGATCGTTGGCGCGATTGCCACCGGGATCGTCGCCGACCCGGCGCTCGGCGGGCAAGGCTGGATCGACTACACCGTGTTCCCCGCCGTCGCCGGCAAGTATGACATGGCGGGCCAGCTGATCACCCAGATCAAGGCCGTGCTGATCACGCTGGTCTGGTCGGGGGGTGTCTCTGCCGTGCTGTTCTATGTGATCGACAAGACGGTCGGGCTGCGCCCTGCCGAGGATGCCGAGCGCGAAGGGCTCGACCTCACCGAGCATGGGGAGCGCGCCTACAACTACTGACGGGCTTTCCACCAAGCTTGGCGGGGTCGGGGTCCTCCTCTCCTCCTCCCGATCCCGCCTCCCCGCGTTCCTCCTGCGAACGCCAACTAACAAGGGCCGGAGCATTGCTCCGGCCCCTTTTTTTATTGGATTGGGAAAAGTTGGAGGCGATCAGCGCACCCGACAAACAAAAACCTTAACGCTCGCGCCCGCTTTTCCAGAAGGTGTTGAGGATCGGGTCGAGCAGATAGCTCAGCGCGCTGCGCTTTTTGAGCGGGATCAGCACTTCGGCCGGGATCCCGGCGCGGATCGCGCTTTCGCCGTGGACCGAGCGGATCTTGTCGAGCTCGGCGGCAGGCACCACCACTTCGATCGTGAAATAGTGCAGCCCGGTACGCTCGTCCTGCAGCGCATCGGCCGAGAGTTTGGTGACCTTGGCATCGAAAGCAGGCAGGTTGCGATCGTGGAGCGAGTTGAAGCGGACCTGCGCGGCCATCCCGACCTGCACAGAATCCGCGTCTAGCGGCGACATCTTGGCCTGGATAACCAGCTGGCGTTGGTCAGGCACGACCTGCATCAATGTGTCACCTGGCGTGATTACCCCGCCCAGCGTGTGCACCTTGAGATCAACCACATGGCCGCTCGTCGGTGCCCGCACCGTGGCGCGGGACAGCTGTTCGCGGGCAGCGGCAAGGCGCGGCTGGAGCTCGGCCAGGCGCACCTGCACGTCGCGCAGCTGCTGGGCCGAATCGGCGATCAGCTGGCTGCCGAGCGAAACCGACTGCATCTTTGTTTCACCGATGGCCTGGCGCGAGCGCGACATCTCGGAGGTCAAGGCTCCATAGCGTCCATCAAGGTCGGCGGCGGCGCGCTCAAGCTCGCGGATCCGGTTCTTGGCAACAAAGCCGCGGCCTTCCAGCTCTTTCATGCCCGCAAGCTCCTCGCCGATAATCCGGCGCTGTTCGCGGTTGGCCTTGGCCTGGTATTCGGCCGAGCCGATCATCGACTGGCTTTGCATCGCGCGCTGCCCCAGCACCGAGCGCTGCGAGCCGAGCGCGTCTTGTTGCGCGCGCAGCACCTGGCGCTGGCCCAGCATGGCCTCTTCGGCGAGTACCTGATCGTCGGGCGAGAGAGCCAGGAATTCAGGCGGTGTTGCGAAAGTCGAGCGACCGGCCAGCTGCGCTTTCAGCCGCTCGCGCTGGGCGACCAGGGTAATGACCTCGCCCGCCAGGCTGCGCTCTTCGGCGGTCAGCGCGCTTTGCGAAATGATCGCCAGCTTGTCGCCCTGCTTGACCAGCTGGCCTTCGACCACGTCGAGTTCGGTCAGGATCCCGCCTTCACGGTGCTGGACCAGCTGGCGGCTGCCCGAAACCGCTACGATCCCTTGCGCGACCGCCCCGGCATCGAGCGGGATCAGCGCCGCGCCGCCCAACAGCAGACCAAAGAAGGCCCCGGCAATCCACATGCCGCGGCGAATCTCGCGCTGGGCGGAACCAGCCGCGGTGATTTGCTCTTCGAGTTCCTGAGGGTCGAATGAGAGGTCAGACATTGCCGCCAGCCTCGCGTTTCATTGCCAGGACATTTCCTTCGGTCGCCTGCTTGCGCAGGGTTTCGATCACTTGCTTGGTCGGGCCTTCGTGCTCGATCGCGCCGACGCGCAGCACAACCAGGCGGTCGGCGACGGCAACGATCTGCGGCTGATGCGCCACCACCAGCACCGTTGCACCGCGGTCCTTGGCGCTCTTGATCGCCCATAACAGCGCGCGTTCGCCATCACCGTCGAGCGCCGAATTGGGCTCGTCGAGGACCAGCAGCTTGGGGCTGCCATAGAGTGCGCGGGCCAGGCAAACACGCTGGCGCTGACCGCCCGACATGCCAAAACCGTCGGCACCGATCTGTGCGCCATAGCCGCCCGGGAAACGCAGGATCAGCTCGTGGACTCCGGCCAGCTTGGCGGCCTCGACCACTTTCTCGCCGACCCGCTCGGGGTCATCGCCTTGCAGCACCGCAAAGCGCGAGATGTTTTCGGCGATCGTGCCGGGCAGCAGGACCGAGTCCTGCGGCATATAGCCGATATGACCGGCCAGCGCGTCGGGTTCCCAGTCACCATAGTGCGCACCGTCGATCCGCATCTCACCAGCATTTGCAGCAATTGCCCCGGCCATGATCCGCGCCAGGGTACTCTTGCCCGCGCCCGAATGGCCGATCAGCCCGACGACCTCGCCGGGACGCAGTTCGATGCTGACATTGCGCAAAATGTAGGCGTCGCGCTTGGCATTGTGGACAGTCAGCCCCAGTGCCATCACATGGCCTTTGGGCTCGGGCAGGTGGTGGTATTCCTTCTCGTTGGCCTCAACCCCTTCGAGCAGTTCGCGCAAGGTCTCGAGCGACTGGCGGGCCTGAAGCACTTGCGCCCAGGTCGCGACCAGCTGTTCGATCGGCTGCAGCGCACGGCTGAGCAGCACCGAGGCGGCGATGATCGTGCCGGCCGAAATCATCCCGTTGATCGCCAGGATCGCACCGAGGCCCAGCGCCAGCGACTGCATGAACATCCGGAAGAACTTGATCAGCGAATTGTAGCGCAGCCCGGCGGCCTGGGCATCGGTTGCAGCGCGCAGGCCTTCGGCGCGGGCCGCCTGCTGGCGCGCGACCATCGCCTTGCGGATCCCCAGCACGCCGATCAGCTCGGCCTGGCTCGCGAGCGCTTCCTGCGCCTGATAGGCGGCGGCATTGGCGCGCATGCCCTGTTGGGCGCGTTCGCGCGAGTGGCGTTCGTTGAGCACCGCCAGCGCAATCAGGACCGCGCTGCCGAACAGGACCATCAGCCCCAGGAAGGGGTGGATCAGGAAGGCGGCGACAAAATAGATCGGGGTCCAGGGCGTATCGAAGATCGCCATCATCGCCGGGCCGGTTATGGTCTGGCGCAGGATGTCGAACTCGCGCATCGCCTGGCGGGTGGCTTCGGTGCGCTGGGTCGAGACGAGTTGCGCCAGGATCTTGCCGGCCAGCTGATCGTTGAGTTCCAGGCTGGCCCGGCTCATCAGGCGGGCACGGACATTGTCGAGCGCAGCCAACGTTCCCAACGCAAAAGCCAGCACCAACGTGATCCACACCAGCGTCATTATGCCGCCGGTCGGCACCACCCGGTCATAGACCTGCATCATGTAGATGGTCGGGGCGAGGTAGAGCAGGTTGACCAGCGCGCTGAAGCCCGCCGCCGCATAGAAATGCGGCCGGCAGGCATCCAGCGCCTTGCGCATCGAAACAGGAAGTCTTTCGAACAAAGCCATAATCCCAGGGCATGCTTAATGCATTGTTACAGTAAAGGCCAATCAATACCGGCCCGGCTTGCTGCCCCTAATAACAGCAAGCACTTAACGCAGTTCAAGCGCGCTTTCGGCTTCGGTCATGAGCTGGGCGACGATCTCTGCCACCGGCTCTTCGCTACTGACCATGCCGACCGACTGGCCGGCCATCAGCGAGCCATTTTCGACATCGCCATCGATCACAGCGCGGCGCAGCGCGCCCGCCCAGAACTTTTCGATCTCAAGCTGGGCTTCGAGCATTTCGACCTGCCCGGCATCGAGCATGGCGGCGACTTCGCGCTGCTTGGCGGTGAATTCCTCGGTGCCCTTGTTCTTGAGCGCGCGGACCGGGATTACCGGTAGCCGCGGGTCGACCTGGACCGAGGCTTCGGCATCCCGGGCATTGGCGCGGAAGAAGGCCTGCTTGAAAGCCGGGTGGGCAATCGATTCCGTGGCGCAGGCAAAGCGGGTGCCCAATTGCACTCCCGACGCGCCCATTTCGAGATACGCGGCAATCATGTCGCCCCGTCCGATCCCGCCGGCCACGAAGACCACGTGATCCTCAGCCAGTTCGGGCAGAAATTCCTGTGCCAGCACAGAAGTCGCGACCGGACCGATATGCCCGCCGGCTTCGCTGCCCTCGATCACCAACGCATCGGCCCCGCCGCGCAGCAGCCGTTTGGCCAGCGCCAGTGTGGGGGCAAAGACCAGCGCTTTGGCCCCAAAGGCCTTCAGCGCCTCGACACTGCCGCGCGGCGGGATGCCGCCGGCCAGCACCACGTGGCTGACCTGGTGCCGCTTGCAGATTTCGATGAGGTCGAACAGCAGCGGGTGCATGGTGATCAGGTTGACGCCGAAAGGCTTGTCGGTCAGTGCTTTGGTTGCGGCGATTTCGGCGTCGAGCAGTTCGGGTGTCATCGCCCCGCAGGCGATCACGCCGAACCCGCCGGCATTGCTGATCGCGGCAACCAGGTTGCGTTCGGACACCCAGCTCATCGCCCCGCACAGGATCGCGTGTTCGCTGCCGAGAAAGTCGATGCCGCGCTGCATGAGCGCCCGGGTCTTGCTGTACACTTGGCCCCCTGGGGAATAGGCTGGTTGGAACCCGCCTATAGAGAGGGCAGGGGGGCGCTGCCTAGCCCCAATAGACCGAATACTCGACCCCGGAACCGATCGGCAGCGTAGTGGAGCGAAAGCCGTTGGCTGGATCGCGCATGTGCGCCACGTATGGAGCCAGGTCCTTGCGGAAAGTATGGATATTGTCGGCCATGACCACGCTGCCGCGCCGCAACCGGGGCTTCAGCAGTTCCAGTACCGGAAGGTAGAGGTCCTTCCACCCGTCAAGCAAGACCATGTCGATCGGGCCTTTCGCGTCAGCCAGGCTCTGCATGGCATCGCCTTCGCGCACGTCGGCCCACTGGCCAAGTCCGGCCCGTTCAAGGTTGGCGCGGGCGGCGGCCGCCTTGTGCGGGACTTTCTCGGTACCGATGAACTGCCCTCCGGTCTCGCGCATCGCCGCGGCGAGGTAGATGGCGGAGATCCCGAACGATGTGCCGAATTCCACCGCCTTTGTTGCACCATTGGCCAGAGCGGTCAGATAGAGCAGCGCGCCCACCTCGCGCGGGACCGGAATATAGGCCTGGTCCATATGTGCGGAGACCCCGGTGGCCAGCGGCACGCCCCTCAGCCGCTGCCAGAGCACGCTGGGTGCAGCACGCGCGAAGACCCACAGGTCGCCTTTGGCCGCCGCATGCAATTCGTCGAGCACCGCCGCTACTTGTGGATCTTCCAGTCCCTTACCAGTGTGCATCCCGATTTCTCCCTGTGTCATCTTGGGTTGGCAACAGGGCTATAATCGAGTAAATGCTCATATTACTACTCGCATTTGGAGACCGCCGTGCCAGCTGCCACCGCCGCCCTTGTCAGCCCTCGGAAACAGCCGCGCCAGCGCCGCGCCGAGGCGACTGTCGAGGCGATTCTCGAAGCGGCGGCTCAGCTTGTCGCGCGGCGCGGGTTGGCAGGGTTCAACACCAATGCGGTCGCCGAACGCGCCGGGGTCAGCATCGGCAGCCTCTACCAGTACTTCCCGAACAAGGACGCGATCATGGCCGCGCTGATTGCGCGCCAGCATGACCGGCAGGTCCAGGGTCTGCTGGAAGTGCTGGCGGTGCCGCCGCAAGGCACGCTGGAAGACCGGGTGCGTGCGTTGGTCCTCGCGGCGATGCGCCATCACCACGACGATGCCCTGCTGGCCTCGGCGATCGATCACGAGGAAGCGCGGCTGCCGGTGCGCGATGTCGCCGACCGGATCATGGACGAGGCCGGGCCGCAACTGCTGGCCTTGCTCGAAGGGTTGCAGGCAGAACTGCCCGGACTCGACCCCCGCGCCGCGCTTTTGACCCTGCCGCCCATGATCCGGGCGGTGGTGGACGCCTGGGCAAACCAGATCCCGCCCGATCTTGACCGAGCGCAAAGCGAGGCGGTGCGTGCGGTGCTAGGCTACCTCAATGGATGCGCCTGAGCGGCTATCGATCTGCTTTGGCGATCACTGAAACGATTTTAATCGGTTTTTACGAACGAAGTGACGCCCCTAGATCGATTTCAGCGATCTAATGACCAAGGAGAATTCCTGATGAGCACTTCCGGCAAATGCCCGATCATGCATGGCGGCAACACGGTAGCCCATGCCTCACCCACCGCCTGGTGGCCCAATACGCTCAACCTCGACATCCTGCACCAGCACGATGCCAAGACCACTCCGTTCGCGCCCGGCTTTGACTATCGCAAGGCGGTTAGCGGGCTCGACTACGAAGCGCTCAAGACCGATCTGACCGCACTGATGACCGACAACCAGGACTGGTGGCCGGCCGACTGGGGCCACTATGGCGGCTTGATGATCCGCATGGCCTGGCACGCTGCCGGGACCTACCGGATTGCCGATGGACGCGGCGGCGCCAGCACGGGGAACCAGCGCTTTGCCCCGCTCAACTCCTGGCCCGACAACGGCAACCTCGACAAGGCCCGCCGCCTGCTGTGGCCGATCAAGAAGAAGTACGGCAACGCGCTCAGCTGGGCCGATCTGTTTATTCTGGCGGGCAATGTCGCCTACGAATCGATGGGCTTCAAAACCTTCGGCTTCGGTTTTGGCCGCGAAGACATCTGGCATCCCGAAAAGGACATCTATTGGGGCGCCGAAAAGGAATGGGTCGCGCCGACGGGCAGCGAAGGCAGCCGCTGGTCGGGCGACCGCGAGTTGGAGAACCCGCTGGCCGCAGTGATGATGGGGCTGATCTACGTCAATCCCGAAGGCGTCGATGGACAGCCCGATCCGCTCAAGACCGCGCGCGACATGCGCATCACTTTCAGCCGCATGGCGATGGATGACGAGGAAACCGTGGCGCTGACCGCTGGCGGGCATACTGTCGGCAAGGCGCATGGCAACGGCGATGCCGACGTGCTCAGCCCGGCGCCTGAAGGCGGCGATGTTGAGGACCAGGGCTTTGGCTGGCTCAACAAGACCGGCCGCGGCGTCGGCCGCGATACCGTGACCAGCGGGGTGGAAGGCGCCTGGACCAGCGATCCGACGGTGTTCGACAACGGCTATTTCGACATGTTGTTCAAGCACGATTGGGAACTGACCAAGAGCCCGGCCGGGGCCAATCAGTACCGCCCGGTTGCGATTGCCGAAACCGACAAACCGGTCGATGTGGAAGACCCTTCGATCCGCACCATGCCGGTGATGACCGATGCCGACATGGCGCTGAAGGTCGATCCCGAATACCGCAAGATTGCCGAACGGTTCCGCGACGATCACGCCCATTTCTGCGACACCTTCGCCCGCGCCTGGTTCAAGCTGACCCACCGCGATATGGGACCCAAGGTGCGCTACCTGGGTCCATGGGTTCCGACCGAAGACCTGATCTGGCAGGACCCGGTTCCGGCTGGCTCCACCAGTTACGACGTCGCGGCGCTCAAGGCGGCGATTGCGGCCAGCGGCCTCGCCCAGGCCGAGCTGATCGCCACCGCCTGGGACAGCGCGCGAACCTTCCGCGGTTCGGACAAGCGCGGCGGTGCCAACGGTGCGCGGATCCGGTTGGCCCCGCAAAAGGACTGGGCTGGTAACGAGCCCGAACGCCTCGCCCGTGTGCTGGCCGTGCTCGAACCGCTGGCCGCAAAGGCTGGGGCGAGCCTCGCCGATACGATCGTGCTGGCCGGTGTGGTAGGCCTGGAACAGGCAATCAAGGCGGCCGGCCATAGCGTGGCGGTGCCTTTTACCGCAGGCCGCGGCGATGCTTCGGCCGAGCAGACCGACGCCGAGAGCTTCGCCGTACTTGAACCCCTGGCCGACGGCTTCCGCAACTGGCTGAAGACCGACTATGCGGTCCAGCCAGAGGAGCTGCTGCTCGACCGGGCTCAGCTGATGGGGCTGACCGCCCGCGAGATGACGGTGCTGATCGGCGGAATGCGGGCGCTTGGAGTCAATCACGGCGACAGCAGCAACGGGGTCTTCACCGATCGTGTCGGCGCGCTGACCAGCGACTTCTTCGTCACGCTGACCGACATGGCCTATCGCTGGGAACCCAAGGGCCGCAACCTCTATGACATCGTTGAGCGGGGGACCGGCAAGGTTCGCTACACCGCGACCCGGGTTGACCTGGTGTTCGGATCAAACTCGATCCTGCGCGCCTATGCCGAACACTACGCCCAGGACGACAATGCCCAGCAGTTCGTCCGCGATTTCGTGGCGGCCTGGACCAAGGTAATGGAGGCGGATCGCTTCGATCTGGCCTGAAAATCCCCGGCTGGCGGGTGGAACTGACTTCTTCCCAGACCCCAGCCGTGCCTGCCCCTGGACCTGTTCCGGGGGCAGGATCGTTTCAGGGCTGACGCAAGTGCGCGCGACTCCGCAGTCCGTTCGGCGAACGTGTGGTGACTTGCAGCGAAACCTGCGGCTGCGCATCGCTTGGCTCAAGCCGTACACCCGCCAAAATCCGAGCCAACACTACGGCCATTTCGGCCTGGGCGAAATGCGCGGCGATGCACATCCGCGGGCCGGTGCCGAACGGCATCCAGGCATCGGGCAAAGCGGCACCGGGCAGCCAGCGGTCGGGATCGAACGCATCGGGTCGATCCCAGATCTTGCGGTGGCGGTGCATCGGGTAGATCCCGACGATCACCGTCTGGCCTCTGCGGACATGGTAGCCGCCCAGTTCCATGCCTCGCGCCGCGCAGCGCGCCAGCAGCGGGGCAGGGGGATAGAGGCGCAAGATCTCGCTCACGACCCGGCGGGTTGCCGCAAGTTGATCCAGTTGCGGTATCGAGCCCATCGCGCGACCTTCTGCGGCAACTCGCTCCTGCCATTCGGGGTAGCGCGACAAGGCGTGGAGCGCCCAGCCGATCCCGGCCACCGTGGTGTCCATCGCCGCCGGGAACAGCCCGCGGATATTGTCCTCGATCGGGCCGACCCCGTCGAGCAACGCGATCATGTCGTGCGCTTTCGCGCCGTTCTTGCGGCGTTCCGCCAGCCGCGATCCCATCGCGCGCAGTCGCTGCACCGATGGATCGCTGTCGATCCCTTGAAGCCGGTCGATCAACCGTTCAGGCAAGGGCATCAGGTCCAGCGGGGTGAAGCCTGCGATCCGGCGGACATAGGCGGGGACATCGGCGGCGGCCTGGTCGGGATCGGCAAGATCCCCGCTCTCGACCAGCACCGACAGCACGATCCGCGCAACGATCCGCGCCGCCAGCGTGCCAAGCTCGATTGTGCGGCCATGCTCAAGCTGTCCGATTACCGCGTCACTGGATAAGGCGAATGCGGCAAGGTGCTGCCTGACTGCCTGCGGTCGAAAGAACGGTACGGCGGCACGGCGCTGGCGTTGCCAGTCTTCGCCTTCAGCCGCGGCCATGCCTTTGCCCCAGCTGCGCCGAAACAAGCGTCGCACAAAGCGGTCGCGGGTGAATTGGTCAGCACGGTCGTTCAATGTCTGGCGGACCAGTTCGGGCGCGGAGACCACCAGCGGGGCACCGGGACCGGTAAGCTGAACCGCATCTTCATCAAGAATTGCAGCAGGAATGACCGCGCCGACATCGCCCACACCCAGGCGGAACATGTCGCGCAGCGAGGGCCTGTCCTTGCGGAACTGGTAAGCTGGAAGCGGCAATTCCCCGGTCATCGGCGGTCCCCCGATTTTGCCTGGACCTAACGGGTCACGTTCATGACCGCCATTGCAAAGATCGCAACAACCCTTGCGGGGATCGTCCCGGCACGGCATGGGGGCGCGGGGCAAAACCGGACCGCGTTCGCCACGGACCTGTCCCCGGACCACGAGGCACCTTGCGCGTACCCCTTCCAGATCAGCCAGCGACATTTGGCGAGCGAATGCGCGAGTGGCTAGGCCAACGCGGGATCGCGCTGGTTCTGACGCTGGCAATCGAATTGTTGCTGGTCCTCGCGGTGCTGTCTTTGGGCATTGCCCCTGAGCCGCCCAAGCCCAAATCGGGCAGGCAACTGACCACCTTTGCCGTTGATTCGGCCCGGCCCGAGAGCAAACAGGCCCCCGACAAAGCCAAGGATCGGCCGGCCCTGGCTGACGTCCAGACCCGTCCCAGACCGGCCGACGCTCCCTCACCCAGCGATTTACCCCAGCCAGCGCCCCAGCCGCCCGCTTTCATCCCGATGCCCAGCAACCAGATCGCCGGGTTCAACATCGCGAACTTGCCACGCCAGCCTACTGCGCCGGGGCCGAACAAGCCCGTGATGGGACCGGCCTTCACTCCGCTCGCAGGCGACAGCAAACGGGTCGGCACCGCGCCGGGCGGCCAGCCGCTCTATGCCGCATCCTGGTACCGCGAACCGGATGACAGCGAGTTAGCGGGCTATCTGTCGACCGCCGATGGTCCGGGCTATGGCCTAATCGCCTGCCGCACCGTCGCCGACTGGCGGGTCGAGGACTGCGTCGCGCTCGACGAGTACCCCGCAGGCTCGAACATCGCCCGCTCGGTGCTTGCCGCCGCTTGGCAATTCCGGGTCCGCCCGCCGCGGCTGGGCGGGGTCTACAAGGTCGGCGAATGGGTGCGGATCAGGATCGACTACGGGATCAGGCGCGGACCCTAGCCGCCGAACGCGTCGCGACGTGCGGCCTGCGTTCCGGGGTCCATCGCCAGCACCGCCAGATCGTGCAGCTTGCCATCGGCATCGCGCAATTGCCCGCGCAGCATGGCTTCGGCGCGGAAACCGGATTCCTCGAACAGGGTGATCGCGCCGGCCTGATCAGGGGTCATCCGCGCGGTCAGGCGGGTCGCGCCGGCCGCCACTGCCGCGCCGATCGCCCGGTCCAGCAGAATCCGGCCCAACCCTTTTCCGCGCCAGGCGGGGGCGACCAGCAGGCGGATGTCCCAGACATGCGCCGACCAGCTGAGGCGATCGGAATGGGCGGCGACCGTTGCGGCAACGTCATCGCCGTCAAGTGCGATGAAGCTGGCGATCTCGCCGCTGGCCTGTGCGGCCAGCCAGGCCGCCAGCACCTTGGGCTGGCGGATATCGCGGGCCAGGAACAGCAGGTCATGCGCCGGCAAGCCAGCGGCAAAGCGCGCCATCGTCGCCTGGTCGCCGGATTCGGGTGGGCGGATCGAAACGGCCTTGCCGCCGATTGTCACAGTCTCGCTCAAACGCTCTTTTCCCCCAGCCAATGGTCAAGTTTGGGCCACATCCGGCGAACCGCATTGGGCCCGGCAATCAGGCTGACATGGCCCCCTTTCAGCACCACCTGTTCCTTGTTGTCAGACCCGATCATGCCGATCAGCGGCGCGGAAGCATCGGTGGTGACGATATGATCGTGTTCGGCGGTTACATGCAGGAACGGGCACGAAATCCGGTCCAACTCAACCCGGCGCCCGCCGATCCGCATGGTCCCTTCGACCAGCGCATTGTCCCAGGTGAGCTGCTTGACGGTATCGCGGAAATATTCCCCCGCCAGCGGCAGCATATCGTTGCTCCAGCGATCGAACATGCGGTGCGCCTTGACGAATTCCTCGCTCCACAGGTTGTCTAGCAGCGCAAACTGGGCGCTGGCCCGGCCGGCCGGGCGCAACATGTCGAAGGCGGCCAGCAGCATATCGGCCGGGGCCATTCCCAGCGTATCGACCAGCTTGTCGACATCGAAATAGCGCGGGTCGGACCAGTTGCGGAACAGCGCCATCTTGTGAAAATCGACCGGAGTGGTGAAGACCGCCAGGTTCTTGGGGCCCAGCGCATGGTTCAGCCCCGACCACAGCACCGACAGCACCCCGCCCATGCAATAGCCGACCAGGCTGACGTCGCTTTCACCGGTGGTGCGTTGCACTTCGGCAATCGCGCTGCCGACAAAATCCTCGACGTAGTCTTTCATCCCCAGCGCGCGATCTTCGGGGCGCGGAGCCTCCCAGTCGAGCATGAAGACGTCATAGCCGCGCAGCAGCAGGAACTCGACCAGGCTTTGTCCCGGGACCATATCGAAAATGTAGCCGCGGTTGGTGGTGGCCATCACCAGCAGCACCGGCACCCGGTAGATCTCATCGGTCAGCGGGTGGTAGTGGTAGAGCCGCATCGGTCCGCGGCTGACGATCACATCCTTGGAACTGGCGCCCAGCACCGGTGCGGGCGAGGCCAGATAGCCAAGGCCTTTCAGGTTGCGCTGGATCGCTTGCTCGACCGCAGACTGGGCGGAATCGACAAACGCGCTGGCCATCAGCCCTCCGCTGGCGGCGCAGGGGGTTTGCGCGTGCGCGGCGGCGAGGGGCGCGGCGGGCTGGCCGCAGGCACCGCATTGCGCAGCAGGGCCTCGATCCGTGAAAGGGTCGCCTCGACGCTCGCCAGCCGCGCGCCGAGCGCCTCGACATCGGCGCGGCTGGGCAGGTTGGCCGCAGCCAGCACCCGTCCGGTGGCTTCGTTGCTGGCGGCCTGCGCCTGTATTGCGGCTGTGCTGAGCGCCTGCATCGCCTGGGCGGCCTCGGGCTTGGCCAGCAATTCGGTGCCGTGATCGTTCACGGCCTTTTCCCACTGCGCCATCCAGGTGCGGGCCAGGGCAAAGGGATCGAGGTTGGGCGTTTCGCTCATTGCAGAGCGATACTTCGCACTTGGGCCCAAAAGGTCAAGCGGTCAGGCCGCCTCGTCGCTCGCATCCATGCCGTAAGCCGTGTGCAGCACGCGCACCGCCAGTTCGGTCTCGTCCTCGTCGATCAGCACCGAAACCTTGATTTCGGAGGTCGAGATCGCCTGGATGTTGATGCCGCGGTCGGCCATCGCGCGGAACATGGTCGCAGCGACGCCGGCGTGGCTCTTCATGCCGACCCCGACCACGCTGATCTTGGCGACCTTGCCGTCGGTGATGATCCGGTTGTAGCCGATCGCCGCCTTCTGTGCTTCCAGCAGCGTCTGCGCGCGCAGCAGGTCGGCGGCGGGGACGGTGAAAGTCACGTCGGTCTCACCCTTGTCGCGCCCGACGTTCTGGATGATCATGTCGACGTTGATATTGGCAGCGGCCAGCGGGCCAAAGATCGTCGCCACCGCGCCTGGCCGGTCGGGCACGCGGGTCAGGATGATCTTGGCTTCGTTCTTGTCGGCGGCGATGCCGGTGATCAGCTGGCGTTCCATTTCGTGGCCTTCCAGTTCTTCGTCGGAAACAATCATGGTGCCGGGAATTTCATCGGCGGGGGTCGCGTCATCGTCGATGAAGCTGGAGAGCACCTGGACGCGCACCCCTTCCTTCATCGCCAGGCTGACCGAGCGGGTCTGCAGGACCTTCGATCCGACCGAGGCCAGCTCGAGCATTTCTTCGTAAGTGACGTATTTGAGCTTGCGCGCCTTGGCGACGATCCGCGGGTCGGTGGTATAGACCCCGTCGACATCGGTGTAGATATCGCAGCGGTCAGCTTGAATAGCGGCCGCCACTGCAACCGCCGAAGTATCCGATCCGCCGCGCCCCAGCGTGGTGATTCGCCCGTGACCGGACACACCCTGAAAACCCGGGATCACCGCGATCTCGCCCGCGGCCATGCTGGCCAGCAGTGCCTGGCTGTCGATGTCTTCGATCCGCGCCTTGGCGTGGGCATCGTCGGTGTGGATCGGCAATTGCCAGCCCAGCCACGAACGTGCCTTGCAGCCCAGCGCCTGGAGAGTCAGCGCCAGCAGCCCCGAAGTGACCTGCTCGCCGCTGGCGACCACCACGTCATATTCGGCCGGATCGTAGAGCGGATTGGCCTCGCGGCAGAAGCCCACCAGCCGGTCGGTTTCGCCCGCCATGGCCGAAACCACCACGGCGACTTCGTGCCCTGCGGCCTGCTGGCGGCGTACGATATTGGCGACCCGGCGGATCCGCTCGGACCCTGCCATCGACGTGCCGCCGAATTTCATCACGATGCGCCCCACGGCGAAAGCTCCATTTGCGCTAACCGAACGCTCGCGTCCGGGCGGGCATGCTGTTAGGGTCGGTGCATGGCTAATGCAACAATTCGCGCCGAAGAAGCGGCACATTTTGGACGCCTCGCGGCAGATTGGTGGGACCCGCAGGGCTCATCGGCCATGCTTCACCGGCTCAACCCGGTGCGGCTGGGCTTTATCCGCGCCGCAATCGACACCCATTGGCATGCTGATTCGCAAGACGTCCGCCCGCTCAGCGGCAAGCGTGCGCTCGATGTCGGGTGCGGGGCGGGGCTGTTGTGCGAGCCGCTGGCCCGGCTTGGCGCGGCGGTCACCGGGGTCGATGCGGCGGAGGAAAATGTCGCGGTCGCTGCAGCCCATGCCACGGGCGCGGGCCTCACCATCGAATACCGCTGCGGCGATGTGGCCGAGCTGGGTCTCAAAGGATTTGACCTTGTCACCTCGATGGAAGTGATCGAGCACGTGGCCGACAAGGCGGGGTTCCTCGCCGCCCTGAAGGGCGCCTTGGCCCCGGGCGGGCTGATGATCCTGTCCACTCCCAACCGCACCGCGGCGTCGAAGCTGCTGCTGGTCGAGGGCGCCGAGCGGCTCGGCATGGTCCCGCGCGGAACGCATCATTGGGATGATTTCGGACGCCTGACGAACTGCGCGAACTTATGGTCGATGCTGGCCTGGAAATGGGCGAACCCAAAGGCATCGCCTGGTCGCCGCTGCAGGGCCTGCATCTGTCGGGTGACCTGGCGCTGAACTATATCGTTACTGCCAGATCGGCCTAGCGGCAGGCCGGATTGCCCGCCTTGGGGATCGCCGCAAAGGCAATCGCATGGGCCGGAATGCCCAGCAATCCGCCCAGCTTCTGCGGTGCCAGGCCCTGGGCCCGGCCTTGCTGGTCAATTGTGGGGATCGTGCCATTGATCCGGACTGTCTTGCTGTCGACCGGACTGGCTTCCATCACCCAGGCCATTCCACTGCCGCTGTCGGGCAAGCGCACGTTCTTCGCGCCGGTATTGAGCGCCAGCAGGGCAACACCGCCGCTATGCCCCCGCAAGCAGTGGGTATAGACCCGGACCCCTTCGGGCAGATCCCCGGGCGGCGCCAAAACCACCTCGCCCATCGTCCGGCGCCACAGCACGGCCGCCCAGAAGTTCGGCCGGGGTTCAAAACTCTCCGGGTCGAGCAAGGCATAGTCCGATGCGGCAAGCGTGTTGTGCATGACCACCTGGACATTGCGCTGGGCCAGGAGACCAAGCTGGTTGAGGTAACGGAAGGTATCGAGAAAGCTTGAGGCCCAGGGACTGCCGCCGCAAGCCGCTTGCGCGGTTTCGGTCAGCCACAGCGGCTTGCCCGGTTCGTTGGCATCGCGCAGCCGGGCGAAATAGGCATGGTCGGTCAGTGTCCGGTCAAGCCAGCCCGGGCTGAGCGCCTGATCCTTCTGCGCGGTCCCGATCTTGAGGAAGGCGCAGCGCTGCGAAACCGTGCCATAGAAGTGGTAGGATATGGCATCGACCCGGCCTTTGGTGGCGAACATCATCGCCTCGCTGGCGTTCGAATCGAGCGATCCGAGTGCGTTGGCCGGCACTTCACCCTGCGCCGCCGCGCCGCCGACGCTGCCCGGACCGATGATCTTCATCGCCGGTGCTGCCCGGCGCGCCCAGGCGTGGAAGGCGGCAAAGTCGCGGGCATAGGCCGCGACGTTGTACTCCGCCGGAACATCGGCCAGTGTCGGCAGGTTGGGCTCGTTGAAGAACTCGGCGGCATAGAGGCGGCCACCGGCCTCACGGGTCAGGTCAAGCAAACGCTGGGCCTGCTTGGGCTGCCACAGCCCTGCCGCATCGCGGGTGCCGCCCGACACGGCAAAGCTGGTAACGATCGGGGCATCGACCGCGCGCGAGAAGGCGACAAGGCCATGCCATTGCTGGCGCCGGAGCACTTGCTTGAACCCGGCTGGCGGGGCGGCGGCGCGCTCGCCGCGTGCTGGCACATAAGTGTTGTTGGCCCAGGTCCCGCTGACCCGCAGATAGGCCGGTGCCAACAGACCCGCGATCCGGCGCAGCCGCGGGCTGGCGAGATCGATCGGCGCACGCATCCGGTAAACCTCATCCGGCGGTCCGCCATAGGGTGCCCAGAACCGCCCTCCGGTCACTTCGACCATTTCGATGTTGTACGATTGGAAGCGCGGATCGACCCTAGCGATAGGAGCCAGTGAAGCCAATTGCCAGCTGGGCTGTCCGGCCCCAACCGGTGTAGCCGCCAACATGGTCAGGCTTGTGCCTAAGCCTAGCGCAAGGTGTCGCAGTTTCACTTCGGGGTGATCGTGTAGAGAATCCAGGCGAGTCCCGTGGCGACTGCGAAAAGCACCCACGACCAGTACAAGCCGTGCCCCTGGATATAGAAGTGCTGGATGTTCAGCCAGCCGCCCTTGGTGTGCCCGGCACCCATGACAGCCGAAACCACGAAGGTCAGGATCGAACCGGGAATCAGGGCCTTGACGAAATCCATCGCTGCCTCCTAGCCGAAGTGGGGTTAGCCAATCCCTAAAAGGGCTTCAGGTCAAGCCCAGGCTTGCCTATCCGACGTTTCCTCTGGCCGGTCCAAGCCCAAGCAGGAGCGGGGCCAGTGCAGCCCGCACCGCCTGTTCACGCTCGTCCCAATCGCCGCCGATCCTGCGATAAGGCACGCCTGCGCGCACCAGCATGTCCTCGGCCAGCGCGGCAAAGCGACTGCGCAAGGGGCCCTTGCCGAAAAAGCGCGTGCCATCGTCGATCCACGGCACATCAGGCGCGAACAACAGGTAGAGGTCGGCCTTGGGGTAGTTCATCAGCTCGTCGGGCACTTCGCCGAACAGCATTTCGGCCCAGGCCGCAGTCATCAGCTGATCGGTATCGAGGATAAGCAGTCTTGGCCGGGCGGCCGAGGCCGCCTCGACCGCCGCAGCCTGCCCTTCGGCGATCGCCAGCAGATCGGCCATGGCCAGATCGGTTCCGCGTTCCTCGCAATAGGTCCGTCCATATTCGGGCACCCAGGTTGCACCCAACTCGCGGCTTAGTTGGTCGGCCAGCACTGACTTGCCGGTGCTTTCCGCGCCGTGAAAACAGACCGTGATCATGCCGCCGTTTCGCCCTTTTCGGCTGCCATCCATTCCTTGAGGCCGATAACAGATATGACCAGAAAGGCCAGATAGAGCGCAAGCAGGAAGTAAAGGTCACGGTATAAATAGAGCCCGATCGAAGCCACATCGATCACCACCCACAGCACCCAGTTTTCGATTCTGCGCATGTTGAGCAGCAGCTGCGCCGCGATGCTGGCGCCCGCCACCGCCGAATCCGCAAAGGGCAAGGCAGCGTTGGTAAAGTGGTTCATCAGCCAGCCCAGCGAAAGGCTGAGCACCACGGTGATCGCCAGCCAGACCAGGCGCTGCGATCTGGTCATCCAGCTGACCGGGACCTGATGGCCTGCGTCCTCAACGCCGCGCCACTGGAACCAGCCGACTGCATTGACCACGAAGAAGAACAGTTGCAGCCCGGCTTCGGAATAGAGCCGGGCCTCGAACAGCGTCACCGCGATCAGGCTGACCGAGGCCATCGCCAGCGGAAAGTTCCAGATCGAGCGGCGCACCAAGAGCCATATCTGGATCAGGCCCAGCACCGCGCCGGCCAGTTCCACCCAATGCGCCCGGCAATAGTCGAGGATCACCTGGATCACAGGGCGGCGGCCCACTCGTCGGGCTTGAATCCGACCAGCAGTCCGCCGGAATGCTCAACCACCGGTCGCTTGATGCAGCTGGGATTTGCCGCCATCAGCGCGATTGCCTTGGCCTGATCCAGTCCCTGCTTGTCGGCATCGGGCAGCTTCTTGAAGGTGGCTCCGGCGCGGTTGAGCACCTTTCCCCAACCTGCGACTTCGCACCACTTGGCGAGCTTCGCGGGGTCGGCGCCGGCCTTCTTGTAGTCATGAAAAGTGTAGTCCAGACCCTTGGCGTCGAGCCAGGTCCGGGCCTTCTTGACCGTGTCGCAATTGGGAATGCCGTAAAGGGTGATGCTCACGCGTCCGGACTTTCGAATTGATGGATGCGGGGATTGTCGCAGGTGTAGAGCGTGTAGCTCTCATAGTATTCAGCCCGGCCCTTGGCCTGCACAACCGCATGATCCGGCTGGCTGCCCCAGGCCCGCGCGGCTTCGGCGCTGACCCATTCGCTCAGCGCTATCACCTCACCATCTTCGGAGGTGTAGCTCTTGAACGAGAGGAATCCGGGCTGGGCGCGGGCCAGTTCTTCCATCCGGTTCGCATCGGCGGAATAGGCGGCAGCGTCCAGACCGGCGCGCTTGCGGTTGCGGAAGACGACTAGGAACATGGGCAAGGCTTAGCGGGGCAAAGCTTGCGCCCGCAACCGTTTTTGGCCAAAGCCCTCTCCATGTCCGTCAACACCTTTGGCCGTCTGCTGCGTTTCACCACCTGGGGCGAAAGCCACGGGCCGGCCTTGGGCGCCGTCGTCGATGGTTGCCCGCCGGGGCTGGAGCTCAGCGAAGGCAAGATCCAGCCGTTCCTTGATGCGCGGCGGCCGGGGCAGTCGAAGTTCACCACCCAGCGGCAGGAACCTGACGCTGTGCGGATCCTGTCGGGCACTTTCGATGGCAAGACCACCGGCACTCCGATCAGCCTCATGATCGAGAATGTCGATCAGCGATCGAAGGACTATTCCGAAGTCGCCAAGGCCTATCGCCCTGGCCATGCCGACTATGCCTATGACGCCAAGTATGGCTTTCGCGACTATCGCGGCGGTGGGCGCAGTTCGGCACGCGAAACTGCCGCGCGGGTCGCGGCGGGCGCGGTGGCGCGGCTGGTGATCCCCGAAGTGGCGGTGCTGGCCTGGGTCAGCGAGATCGGCGGCGATGCCATCGAGCAGTCGAATTTTGACGCCAATGAGATCGGCAACAATCCGTTTTTCTGCCCCGATCCGGTCGCAGCCAAGCGCTGGGAAAAGATCGTCGATGAGGCGCGGCTGGCGGGAAGTTCGGTCGGCGCGGTGGTCGAATGCGTGGCGCAAGGGGTGCCTGCCGGTTGGGGCGCGCCGATCTATGGCAAGCTCGATGCCGATCTGGCTGCGGCGATGATGGGGATCAACGCGGTCAAGGGTGTGGAGATCGGCGACGGTTTTGCCGCCGCGCGCCTGTCGGGCGAGCAGAACGCCGATCCAATGCGGCCCGGGCCCGGCACTCCGGTCTTCACCGCCAACCATGCCGGCGGGATCGCGGGCGGGATCAGCACTGGCCAGCCGGTCAAGGTCCGCGTCGCGTTCAAGCCGACCAGCTCGATCCTGACCCCGGTTGAGACCATCGACCGCGAAGGCCAGGCCGCTGAGATACGCACCAAGGGCCGCCACGACCCTTGCGTCGGCATTCGCGGCGTACCGGTGGTCGAAGCGATGATGGCCTTGGTGCTGGCCGATCACAAGCTGCTCCACCGGGGGCAATGCGGGTAAGCCATGTGGGCATTCATGTTGCTCTTCTCGGTGCCGCTGGGCCTGGCCTGGTGGTACTATGACCGGCGCCAGAAACGCTTCGACAAGGACCCCGGCCAGCACCACCTCGCCTCGCTGCTGATTGCCGCCGCGACCGGGCGGGATGGCGTGACCCGCGGGCAAGTGACCGCGCACCTTGCAACGTTGGCCAAGGGCCAGACCGAGCGCCGTGTGCGCCTGACCCACGCCGTCCTGATGATCCGCAGCGAAGCCGCACCGGATTTGTACGAGAAGGTGCTCAAACTTTCGCGCGAGCTTTGATCCTCCCCCTTGGGGGAGGAATTACCCCCTCAGCACCGCTCCCAGCTTGGCCGCAGCGCCGGTCACCCGTTCGCTGATCGCCTTGAGCTCGGCTTCGTCATAGCTCTTCTCGCCCGGCTGCAAGGTCACTTCCACCGCCAGGCTCTTCTGTCCTTCGGGCACGCCTTGGCCCCGGAAATCGTCGAACAGCCGCACCGCAACCACATTGGCCTTATCGCAGCCCTTGATCGCACGGACCAGGTCGCCGGCGGGGAGCGCCGCGTCGACCAGGAAAGCGAAATCACGGGTCACCGCCTGCAGCGCGGGCGGGGCATAGTGCGGGCGGGCGAAGTCGGCGAGCTTCTTCGCGGGAATGGCGTCGAGGTGGATCCCAGCCACCGCCACTGGCCCAACGATATCGAAAGCCTTGAGCACTGAAGGGTGGACCATGCCAAAGCTGGCCAGTTGCAGCTTGGGCCCCAGCCGCAGCGTGGCCGACTGGCCGGGGTGATAGGCTGGACCAGCCTCACCCATGACCATCAAATTGTCGACCGGGGCACCGGCTTCACGCAGCAGTTCCAGACACAGCGCCTTGGCATCGAAAGCATCGAAGCCCTGCGCCTTGCCGCTCTGCCACTGGCGCGGGGTTTTTTCTCCGGCCAGCACCAGCACCAGCGTCGGATGCTCGCTTTCAGCGAGGTAGCGCCGCCCGATCTCGAACAGCCGCACGCTGGAGGCCCCGCGATCAAGGTTGCGGCGCACTGCCGACAGCAGCCCCGGCAGCAGCGAGGGACGCATGACTTTCATGTCCTCGCTGATCGGGTTCTGCAGCACCCAGGCCCCGCCGCCGAAGGGTTCGGCTTCCTTTTCGGAAATGAACGACCAGGTGATCGCCTCATTGAGCCCAAGGCTGGCCGCCGCGCGGCGGACCTTGCGTTCCTGCTCTTGGGCGGCGGTGGCAGTCGGCCGGGCCACGCCATCGGCGCGCGGCAAGGGCGCGCTGGCGACATTGTCGAGCCCGTGGATGCGGACCACTTCCTCGACCAGGTCGGGCGCGCCATCGACGTCGGGGCGCCATGAGGGCACGTCTACCGCCCATAGCTTCTTACCCTGACCGATTTCGAGGCGCGTGACCTTGAAGCCAAGGCTCTCGAGAATTCTGAGTTGTTCCGGTTCGGGGACCGCCACACCGCCCAGCTCTTCGACCAATGCGGGCGGGAACGACACCGACTTCGCTCCGGTCGGCGGCTGGCCGGCGAACACCGGCTCGCTCGGCTCGCCGCCGCAGATCCCGACGATCAGGTCGGTCAGCAGGGCCAGGCCGGTATCGAGAAACGCGGGATCTACCCCGCGTTCGAACCGCTGGCGGGCATCGCTGGTCAGGTTGAGCGCGCGGCCGGTCTGGCCGATCCGGACCGGATCGAAATAGGCGACTTCGAGCAGCACGTCGGTGGTGTCGTCGGTGCAGCCCGAATGCTCGCCGCCCATGATCCCGGCGATGTCGTGGATGCCATTGTCGTCGGCGATCACCGTCATGTCGCTGGTGAGCGCGTACTCTTTGCCGTTGAGCGCCAGGCAAGTCTCGCCATCGTTGGCGCGGCGAGCAAAGATCGCGCCGCTGAGCTTCGCGAGGTCATAGGCGTGCGCCGGGCGGCCATAGGCCAGCATCACGTAATTGGTGATGTCCACCAAGGCCGAGATCGGGCGCTGGCCGGCGCTCTTGAGGCGGTCCTGCAGCCACTTGGGCGAAGGACCGTTTGTCACGCCCCGGATCACGCGGCCATAAAAGGCCGGGCAGCCTTCGGCATCGTCGGTGCGGATCGGCATGGGGAAGGGGAAGCTGCCCGGCACAGCCTGCGCGGCGATGGGCCTAAGCTTGCCCAAGCCCGCCGCCGCAAGGTCGCGGGCGATGCCATGGATGCCCATGCAATCGGGGCGGTTAGGGGTGATCGCGACGTCGAAGATGGGGTCGTCCAGCCCTGCGAATTCGGCGTAGTCGCGACCAACCGCATGTATCGCTTCTTCCGAAATCTCAATGATCCCGTCGTGTTCGTCGCCCAGTTCGAGTTCGCGCACCGAGCACATCATGCCGTTGCTCTCGACGCCGCGGATCGCCGACTTCTTGAGTTCGAAGCCGCCGCCCGGAACGATCGCGCCGGCCAACCCCAGCACGCCGATCATCCCGACGCGGGCATTGGGTGCGCCGCAGACCACCTGCAGCGGCTCGCCGAGACCAGCATCGACAGTCAGCACCTGCAGCTTGTCGGCATTGGGATGCGGAGCGGCGGTGAGCACACGCGCGACCTTGAATCCCGCCAGCTTGTCGGCTGGGTTCTCAATCCCGTCGACCTCAAGGCCGATCGCGTTGAGCTTCGCCGATATCTCCTCGACGGTTGCATTGGTGTCGAGATGCTGGACAAGCCATTGGTAGGAGAACTTCATGGCCGCACTCCCACGCCCGCAGAAAGTGTCGGCACGTCGAGCGGCGAGAAGCCGTAGTGCTAGAT
>Ga0209023_10001514_pt1 | contig 30895 bp, 26 predicted proteins | sample LakOneMetagenome_FD_187468 | JGI IMG/M metagenome (GOLD analysis project Ga0209023, IMG submission 187468) | Freshwater and sediment microbial communities from Lake Erie, Canada (SPAdes) (version 2) | ecosystem: Environmental > Aquatic > Freshwater > Lentic | place: Lake Erie, Canada...
GGCCATGATCGCGGTAGCCGCGAGCGCCTGTACGCAGGGCTGGCAGACGGCGACGACGTGCACGGGCGGGCCGAGATGCTCGAGAAATTCGATGAGATGGCCGACATAGCCGTCCATGCCGAACGTGCCGGCTGACAGCGGCACGTCGCGGGCGTTGTGCCAGTCCGTAATATAGACGTCATTGTCCTGCAGCAGGGTCTGCACGGTGTTGCGCAGCAGGGTCGCAAAATGGCCCGAAAGCGGCGCGACAAGGAGGACCTTGGGCTGCGCGACGTCGGTGTCCTTGCGGAAGCGCAGGAGCGAGCCGAACGGGGTCGAATGGACGACCTCCTCGGTGACTTTGACCAGGCGGTTGCCGACCTTGACGTCGTCGATGCGGTAGGGCGGCCGATGGTGCGTCAGCTTTGCGCGCGTCATCAGCTCGTAGGCGGCCGAGACATTGCTGAGGAAAGGGATGCCGGACTTGCGGAGCCACGAATTCTCGATCACGTCCAGCGCCGACTGCGCGAAGACGCGAAAGGGATCGATCATGTCGTCCTGCGCCTGATAGGCGTAATACATCATGCGCTGCAACATGAACCCCGCGGTCAACGTTCTACGCGCCTCGCCCCCCGGCGCGTGTTGACATGCTGCCATGCTACGATGGTGCAGCGCAACGGGCGATACGACTTTCGGCTCTGTTCCGCTTATGATTTGGAACAATGCGGAAAACGGGCGGTAAAGACACAACACCTGCCTGTGGATAGTGCTGTCTGCCCGCAACACGGGCGCCCGGCGGCGTTCATGCGGATTCCGCAATGCGGGAACGCATGATAGGCTGTCGGGGAGTGGAGGAAAGCGATGCCTAAAGGCGTTTTGACGATCACGAGCCGTAATTATTCCGCCTGGTCGCTGCGCGGCTGGCTGATTTGCAAAGGCGCGGGCATCGATTTCGACGTCAAGAGCATCGGCGTCGACAATCCCGACGTGCGCGCCGAACTGCTGCACCTCTCCCCGTCCTTCCTGACGCCCAAGCTGGAATATGACGGCGTCGAAGTCTGGGACGTCCTGGCGATCGCTGAGTTCCTCAACGAAATCAAGCCGAAGGCCGGGCTCCTGCCCGCCGACCGCGCCACCCGCGCCCATTGCCGGGCGGTTTGCGGCGAAATGCACCAGGGCTTCATCAACCTGCGCTCCGCGCTGCCGATGAACATCAAGGGCCATTATCCGGGCTTCAAGGTCTGGCAGGGCGCCCAGACCGATATCGACCGCGTGCTCTCGATCTGGCGCGGCTGCTTCACCGCCTACAAGGGCCCGTTCCTGTTCGGCGAGACGGCCTCGCTCGCCGACGCCATGTTCGCCCCCGTCTGCTCGCGCTTCAAGACCTACGACGTGAAGCTCGACGCCCAGTGCGCCGCCTACCGGGACATGATCCTGGAGCGCAAGTCGATGCAGGAATGGATCGCCGGCGCGATGGAAGAGCCGGACGAGCTGGAAGAGCTGGACGTGGAGTTTTAGGCGAATCCCGCAATTGTCATCCCGGACGGCCAAAGGCCGATCCGGGACCCGAACTTCGGTGTTGGCTCTGGATCCCGGCTCTACGCTGAGCTTCGGCCGGGATGACAGGCCGACATCAATCCCCCAATCCAATCAGGCGTTCACCACCCCACAGCCGCCGTCCCCCGCTGACGGCTATCGCTCGCCCCCATCATCAACCCATCCAGAATCTGGATCGTCGCCACCGACCCCAGCGTCCCGCCGACGACCACATTCTGCCCCTTCTCCCGCAAAATCCGGATCGTATCCAGCGACAGGCCGCGCTCCACGCGCAATTCGTCCGGCAGCCATTGATGGTGGAAGCGCGGCGCCTCCATGGCTTCGGCGGCGTTCATGCCGTGGTCGATCAGGTCTGAAATCTGCTGCAGCACCGCCGTGATGATGCGCGGCCCACCCGGCGAGCCCGTCACGATCTCCGGCTTGCCGTCCTTCAGAACGATGGTCGGCGTCATCGACGACAGCGGCCTCTTGCGAGGCCCCGGCGCATTCGCCACGCCGCCCACCAGCCCGAAGGCGTTGGGCGAACCGGGCTTGGCGGCGAAATCGTCGAGTTCGTTGTTGAGAAGCACGCCGGTGCCCTCGGCCACCAGCCCGAGCCCATAGGAAAAGTTGAGCGTGTAGGTGTTGGCCACCGCATTGCCCTCCCGATCCACCACCGAGAAATGCGTCGTCTGGTCGCCCTCGTAAGGCGCGGGGTCGATGTGCTTGATTTCTAGAGAAGGCCGCGCCCGTTCGGTCGAAATTTCCGCCGCCAGTTTCGCGGCGTATTTCTTGGACAGCAGGCCCGACGTCGGGATTCTCACGAAATCCGGATCGGCCAGCCATTCGGCCCGGTCCGCGAAGGCGAGCTTCATGGCTTCCGCCATCACATGGATGGTGGCCCCCGTCTGTGGCCCGGTCTCCCGGATCGGGAATTGCTCGAGAATGTTCAAAAGCTCGATCAGATGCACGCCGCCGGACGAGGGCGGCGGCATGGAGACGATCTCGCGTCCCCTATAGGTCCCGCGCACGACAGGCCGCTCCACGGGCGCATAGCCCTTCATATCCTCCGCCACCATCAAGCCGCCGGCGCCGCGCACGGCGGAAACGATCCTGTCCGCCGTCTCGCCCTCGTAGAAGGCGCGCGGTCCGCCCGCTGCAATCCGCGCCAGAGTGGCGGCAAGATCGGTCTGGATCAGCCTGTCGCCTGCGGCCATTGGAGTTCCGTCTGGCCTGAGGAAGATCGGCCGGCTCGACGGCCAGCGGCCGAGCCGCCGCGCAGCCTGCGGCAGGGAATCGGCCAGATCGTCCTCGACCGGAACCCCCTCGCGCGCCAGCCGGATGGCGGGAGCGAGCAGATCGGCGAGCGAGAACTTGCCCGACCCCCATTTCTCCCGCGCGTGCGCCAGGCCCGCCACCGTGCCGGGCACGCCGACGCCCAGGCCGCTGTCGCGCGACTTTGCCGGCACAGCCGCGCCAGATTCGTCCAGAAACACAGCAGCCGTCGTCGCGGCGGGGGCGGTTTCGCGGTAATCGAGCGCGATATCGCGATTTTCCTTCGCCAGATGCACCACCATGAAGCCGCCGCCGCCAAGATTTCCCGCGCGCGGCAGGGTCACGGCCAGCGCAAAACCCGTGGCCACGGCGGCATCGACGGCGTTTCCGCCCTGTTTCAGGAATTCCAGCCCGATTCGCGCGGCGATCTTCTCCTGCGCGACCACCATGCCGTTGCGGGCGAGAATCGGCAGATTGCGCGCCACCCCGGCGATGATCGGCGGCGCAGTGTCGGCGCGGACGGGCGCGGCGCAGGAAATGGATAGAAAAACCGCAGAAATTACGCAGATGTGACCGGCGTTCCGAAGGCGCGTTTGCAAATTCTTTGTCACTCGTCGGCATCCTGCGCGGTCACGGATATGCAAGATGCTACACGCAGCACATCGAAATGGCGCGCTCCATGAACGCGCCTGACGATCTCAGGGCCGCCGACTTGCTCGCCGCCGCGCGGGCCGCGCGCGCCCATGCGCACGCGCCCTATTCGGGCTTTGCAGTGGGCGCGGCCGTGCGCGGCGCGTCCGGCCGGGTCTATGCGGGCTGCAATGTCGAGAACGCGGCCTATCCGGAAGGCCTATGTGCGGAGGCGGTCGCCATCGGCGCCTGCATCGCCGGCGGCGAAACGAAGATTGTCGAGGCGCTCGTCGTCGCCGACTCCATTGCCCCCACGACCCCCTGTGGCGCCTGCCGCCAGCGTCTCCGCGAATTCGCCGCCGACGAGGCGCCGATCCACGCGGCCGGCGTTGCTGGCGTCGTCGCCACATTCACGCTCGGCTCCCTGCTGCCGCATTCCTTCGGCCCGAGCCATTTCATTCCTGCCATCCAGAAAGCGCCGTCATGACCGAAGCCGTCGAACAGGCCATGGAAATCATCAACTCCCGCGACGTTCTCTCCGTCGATGTCGCGGTTGTTCTCGGTGCGGGCCTCGGCTCGGTCGCCGACCAGATCGAAGACCCGATCGTCATCCCCTATTCGGACCTGCCGGGCTTCCCGGAAGGACTGAGCGAGCCCGACGGCGTGCTCGTCGTCGCCAACCACGACGGCGTCAACATCGCCTACATGCGCGGCCGCGCCGAATTCCACCAGACCGGCGACGCCGCCGCCATGGCCGTGCCGCTCGAGACGCTGGCCATGCTCGGCGCCACCAACTTCATCCTCACCAGCGGCGTCGGTTCGGTGCGCGGCGACATGCACCCCGGCAATCTTGTGCTGATCACCGATCACATCAATCTCGGCGGCATCAACCCGCTGATCGGCATGTCGTCAGACGGCGGTTTCATCAGCCTGACCGAGGCCTACGATCAGAAGCTGTTTCGCCGTCTGAAGCGCGCTACGCTTCATTGCGGCATACAGACGCATGAAGGCGTCATGATGTGGTTCTCCGGCCCGTCCTTCGAGACGCCGGCTGAAATCAAGATGGCGCGCACGCTCGGCGCCGACGTCGTCTCGACCTCGATGGCGCCGGAAGTCATTCTCGCCCGCCGCCTCGGCGTGAATGTCGCCGCTGTCGGCGCGGTCACGCATTACGGCGCGGGCTTCCAGGGCGGCGCGCCGCGCCACGACCAGACGATCAAGCAGGCGCAGGCAGCTGCAATCAGTATGCGCCGCCTGTTGCGCGCCTTCCCGAAGACGCGCGAGCTGGCGCCGGCCTGATGGCGGCGACCTGATGACGCGGAGGCGCGCGCCGGAAGTCATCCGCCGCAAGCGCGACGGCCTGCCGCTCGGCAAGGCCGACATCGATTTCTTCATCCAGGGGCTCGTCTCCGGCGCCGTCGGCGCCGAACAGGCGGCGGCCTTTGCCATGGCCGTGTTCTTTCGCGGCATGGACGCGCGCGAATGCGCCGACCTCACCGCGGCCATGACGGCGTCCGGAACGCGGCTCGACTGGCGCGCGCTCGCTCTGCCGGGTCCGGTGCTCGACAAGCATTCGACCGGCGGCGTCGGCGATGTCGTCAGCCTCATGCTGGCGCCGATGGTCGCCGCCTGCGGCGGCTTCGTGCCGATGATCGCGGGCCGTGGGCTCGGCCATACCGGCGGCACGGTCGACAAGCTCGAAGCCATTCCGGGCTACCGGACCGCGCCCGACCTTGCGACCATGCAGCGCGTCGTACGCGAAAACGGCTGCGCCATCGTCGGCCAGTCTGACGATCTCGCGCCCGCCGACAGGCGTCTCTACGCCATCCGCGACGTAACGGCGACGGTCGAATCCATTCCGCTGATCACCGCGTCGATCCTCTCGAAGAAACTCGCCGCCGGTCTTGATGCGCTGGTGATGGACGTGAAGACGGGCAATGGCGCCTTCATGGTCGCGCGCGACGCGTCGCGTGCGCTGGCGCGGTCGCTGGTGGATACAGGCAATGCGGCAGGCCTGCCGACGCGCGCGCTGATCACCGACATGAACGAGTCGCTCGCTTCCTGCGCCGGCAATGCGATCGAGATCGCGTATGCCATCGACTATCTCAAAGGCGTCCGGCGCGATCCGCGTCTGCACGATGTCGTGCTTGCGCTCGGCGTCGAAATGCTGTTGCTCGGCAAACTCGCGTCCTCGCAGGCAGAGGCTGTGCAGAAACTCGAGCGCGCGCTGGCGAGCGGCGCAGCCGCCGAGCGTTTTGCAAGAATGGTCGCGGGTCTCGGCGGCCCCACCGATCTGCTCGAAAAGCCCGAACGTTATCTGGCCGAGGCGCCGCTCGCAGTCGAAGCGCGCGCTGATCGCGATGGCTTCGTGACAGCCATCGACGTGCGCGCGCTGGGCCTAGCCGTCGTCGCGCTCGGCGGCGGACGCGGCCGCGCAGGCGACGCTATTGATCCGGCCGTCGGCCTGTCCGATCTCGCGCCGCTCGGCGCCACGGTTGCCGACCGCCCGCTCGCGCGGATTCACGCGCGCGATGACGCAAGCGCTGCTGCTGCGATCGCTGCCGTATGCCGCGCATATACAATCGGCGAAACTGCCCCCGCGCTTTCGCCGGTAGTTGTCGAGCCTTCGCTCGGCTAGAAAAATCGCCGGCAATGCGGCTGGAACTGCCGGATATGCCTGACGTTGCTTCCGCTCTCGCAGGAGGCGCGCATGTATCATCACGTCAAGAAACTCATGTACACCGTCCGGGTCGACGAGCCCGATCCGAAATTCGGCAACATGCTGCTCGAGCAATTCGGCGGCGCCAACGGCGAACTCGCTGCGGCCATGCAGTATTCGATTCAGGGCATCAATTGCGACGACGCCGCGCGCAAGGACATGCTGATGGACATTGGCACAGAGGAATTGAGCCACCTCGAAATCATCGGCATGCTTGCGCGGATGCATTTGAAGCCGCTGAAGTCAGTGCGCGAGGATGCTGAAGCCGATCCGCTGATCGCAATCGCCGGCGGCGGCGGCGTCAATCTGTTCAACTCGATGGGCAACGCCTGGACCGCCGACTATCTCAAGATCACCGGCGAACTCGATGTCGATCTCAGAAGCAACATCGCCGCCGAGGCGCGCGCGAAGATCGTCTACGAACGGCTCATCAATTTCTGCCGCGATCCAGGCACCAAGGACGCGCTTCAGTTTCTCATGACGCGCGAGATCACCCATATGAAGGCATTCAGCGCGGCGCTGGAGAGCATGGGTCGTCCGCCCTTCATGATCGGCAAGATCGCGCCGACACCCGAACTGGTGGACCAGTACTTCAACGACTCGACGGGCGAGGGCGAGCACGGTGAAGTGGATGCGCGCGGGCCCTGGAACGAGGGCGGCGAATGGCGTTTCGTGGAATCGCCGATCTCGCCCAACGCCGGCGAAGCCTCGGAGGAACTGCACGAGGCCAGCGGCGTGCCGGAGGATGGCGGGCTCGCGGAAGTGCTGTCCGACCAGCTGCGCGACTTGCTTGATGCGGAAAGGCAGATCACCAAGGCGCTGCCGAAGATGATGAAGGCCGCTCGCGCGCAGCAGCTACAGGACGTGATGTCGCAACATCTGGCCGAAACCGAAGGACAGGTCGAACGCTTGGTCGAGTGCCTCGAGATCATCGGCGCCTCAACGCGGGCCAAACCCTGCCGCGGCATGGCGGGTCTGGTGGAGGAAGGCGACGAGACGATCCGCGACAACAAGGCGAAGGAGGACGCGCCGGCCGATATCGCGCTGATCGGCGCCGCCACACGCGTCGAGCATTACGAGATCGCCGCCTATACCGGCGCGCGCAACCTCGCGCTGCAACTGCGTCTTGGCCGCGTCGCCGAGTTGCTCACGCAATCTCTCGGCGAGGAGCAGAATGCCGCGCAGCTGCTGGACCAGATCTGCCAGCCTTTGATGTCGGCGGCGCGACGGCCGGAAGCGGTGGTCTGAAGGTCAGCGCAGCCGCTTGATCGCCGTGATGGCGCCGAAGGAATTGCGCGCGATGCGCTCGCGCGCAATTTTCAGCGGTTCGCTGGCGACCAGCATGTGGTGGCCGTTGGCGTGCAGCAATGTGTCGGCGTCGCGCATGATGCCGACATGCCCCTTCCAGAAGATCAGGTCGCCGCGCTGCAGATGCGCGAGGTCGTCTGATATTGGCAGCGCGTCGCCGAGCGCTTTGACCTGCATGTCCGTATCGCGCGGTGCAGCTATGCCGCAGGCCGCCAGCGACGACTGGACGAGACCGGAACAATCGACGCCCGCCGGCGTCTTGCCGCCCCACAGATAGGGCGCGCCGCTCATGCGCTCGGCCACGGCGACGAAATCCTGTTCGGGCGTGCCTAACTCTGCGAGATGTTTCGCGAAGACAAAACCGCCGCGCGTCAATCGCGCGAAATCGCCTGACGTCTCGGCCACGGCTACCTCAGCGCCGAACGGCAGCGTCTCTAGGATCGGCGTCTTCATGTTCGCGACGGGATAGACAAATGTCGCGCGCGTCGTCACGCGATGCGTCGGCGCAATCACATCGCGCGCCAGCGCGAGTTCCGAGAGATAGCCGACATAGGAATCGCGCTCGAGCTGAACCCAGGCCCAGCCTTCGTCCTGCTCGTAGACCGTGACGATCTCGCCTGCGAGCGCCTGCGTGTCGAGGCCGGCCTCTGGCGAGGGCGCGCCCTTGAGATCGACGACGGGCGCGATCACCTGCATACGGACGCCCTCAACAAAGCGCCCGGCTTCCACCTGTCCCTTGAGATGGGCGGCGGCAAGGTCCGGCCGCGCCGGCGTCAGTCGCTTGTCGAAATTCACTGCGCAAGTCCTCTTGCCTTGTCGACCACGAGATCGCCGATCTGCTCGACGAACAGCGCGCCTTTGACGGTCCGCTGAACGATGACGTTGCGGCGATCCACTTCGTCGCGCCGGCGTGTGACCAGGTCCAGCGCGCCGAGCGAATCCAGCGCGCGCGTCACGACCGGCTTGGTGACGCCGAGCCGAGCGGCAATGCCGCGCACGGTATGTGGCGGCCGCTCCAGATAGATGGTCAGCAGGATCGACAATTGCCGGAACGTGAAGTCCGGATGGTCCTGCGGGCCCTTGTCGCGCACGATGTCGAGCGCGACGTCGGACAAAAGGCGAAGCGCCTGCTGCGGAGAAAGAACGATGGACATGAACACGCCCCTGGCTCCGCAGATTATTTCGCAGGCGTATTAAATTCCCGTTCTTGTCCGCGCCGCTCAGCGCGCGACGCGCTTGCTGACCAGTTCGAAGATCAGCCGCGCCGCCTGGATTTCCCCGCCCTCCGGCCTTCCGGGCTTGGAGGAGGAGGACCAGTTGTAGACGTCGAAATGCGCCCACGCCTTCGTCTTGCGCACGAACCGCTTGAGGAACATGGCGGCCACGATTGCGCCGGCGAACGGCCCGCTGGAGACATTGTTGAGATCAGCCGTCTTGCTGTCGAGCAGCGCGCCATAGGGCGCCCACAGCGGCAGACGCCAGACGGGATCGGCGGCGCTCTCGCCCGCGGAGGAAATCTCGGCGGCCAGTTTCTCGTCGTTGGCGAAGAAGGCCGGAAGATCGGGGCCGAGCGCGACTCGCGCGGCGCCGGTCAGCGTCGCGAAATCGACCAGCAGATCTGGCTCGTCTTCGTCTGCCAGCGCCAACGCATCGGCCAGGATCAGGCGGCCCTCCGCGTCCGTATTGCCGATCTCGACCGTGAGCCCGGCGCGGCTCGGATAAACGTCGCTCGGCCGGAAGCTCTGCGCCGAAATCGAATTCTCCACGATGGGCACGATCACGCGCAACTGCACCGGCAGCTTCGCGCGCATGATCATCGACGCGGCGGCCAGCGCGCTCGCTGCGCCGCCCATGTCCTTCTTCATCAGCAGCATCGAGGCGCCGGGCTTGATGTCGAGCCCGCCGGTGTCGAAGCAGACGCCCTTGCCGACGAGCGTGATCTTCGGTCCCTTACGCCCGCCCCAGCTGATATCGACGAGCCGCGGCCCTTCCGCCGCCCCCTTTCCGACCGCGTGCACCAGCGGAAAACCGCGCTTCAGCGTTTCACCGCTGATCACCTTCGCGCGCGCCTTGTGCTTGCGCGCGAGCGCGAGGGCGGCCTGTTCCAGCGCGCTCGGTCCGAGATCATTGGCCGGTGTATTGATGAGATCACGCCCGAGCGCGACCGCTTCTGCGATCGCCTCCGCGCGCTCGCGGCGTGGGCCGCGCGCCGCCTCGAGAACCGCATCGGCGGACTTCGGCTTGCGGTAGCGGGCAAACGCGTAGGACGACAGAAGGAATGCGAGTTCGGCATGTTCGGGCGGGTCGGCGCCCTCGGCTAGACGGTAGCGCCCGCGCGGCAGCAGCGTCGCCAGCCGTCCGAAAGCCATGGGGTCGATGCGCTCGGCGCCAGGCTCCGCCACGCTGAAAAGGACCGCCGCCGGCGCGCCTTTCTCATTGGGCACGATCAGATGCGCGCCGGGCGCGCCGTCGTAACCCAATCCATGCGCATAGGCGCGCGCCTCCGGTGGCAGCCCGTCGAGCGCGCGCTTCAATCCGGACCGGCTGGTCAGCACGATCGGAACGGAATTGCGGGAGGGGTCGCCGAGAACGAGAGGCATGGAGCGCTCCAGAGGGGCTGATTGCGAGAGCAGGTTGTTAACCCTCGATTAGGGTTAACGCTTTATTGCTCGGAGGACCGTTCCTGCAAGCCCGGATCGATACACGTGCCCGTTATTTCCGTCCGCAGAACTCCTCGTCCGTTCGCCGCCGTCTCCATTCTGGCGCTGGGGCTCGCCCTCGGGATGAGCCTCGGCGGCTGCAACCGGCCATCGATGTCGGACGTGACCGGCTCGATCGGCGGCTCCGATTCGCTGCCGGCGTCGGATGCAGCGCTCAGGCAATATGCCGAGGAATGGGGCCGGCGCTACGATACCAACCACACCGACAAGCGCATCGGCATGAACTACGCCCGCGCGCTGCGCGCCCTGCGGCAGCAGTCGCAGGCGGTCGCCGTTCTCCGTGGCCTGGCGATCACCAATCCCCGCGACATGGAAGTGCTCGGCGCCTACGGCAAGGCGCTGGCCGATGACGGCAAGCTGCAGGAAGCCTACAAGGTTCTCGAAAACGCCCATACGCCGGAGCGCCCGAACTGGTCGATCCTGTCGGCGCAGGGCTCCGTTGCCGACCAGCTCGGCGATCACGAGCGTGCGCGCGAATATTACGGCGCCGCGCTGAAGATCCGGCCGAACGATCCGATCGCCATGTCCAACCTCGGCCTGTCCTATGCGCTGTCGCGCAATCTGCCGACGGCCGAAGCCACCTTGCGCAGCGCATCCGGCCAGCCCGGCGCAGATATGCGCGTGCGCCAGAATTACGCGCTGGTTCTGGGCCTGCAAGGCAAATTCGCCGAAGCCGAGCAGGTGCTGCGCCGCGACCTCTCCGCCGCCGACGCCGCATCCAATGTCGCTGAAATCCGCCGCATGATCTCGCAATCCAACACCTGGAGCGCGATCCGCAAGGTCGACGGGAAAGCCGATGGCAAGGCAGTGGCCAAGCCCGCGCCCGCCAAGGCAAAGGGCGGCGCCTTGACCGCCGCGCCCGAAGAAGGCTGATCGCCAGCCTCTCAATTCTCGCCTATTTTTAAACGTCCGCCGCCAAAGAAAAACGCGCGCCTTCGGGCGCGCGTTTTCGTTTCTTGTCTTGGCTCGAGTCGAGCGGCTACATCAGCTTCTCGGACATCTGGATCAGCGCCGGCGTCAGGATGACGGCGAACAGAACCGGCAGGAAGAAGACGATCATCGGCACGGTGAGCTTGGGCGGCAGCGCGGCCGCCTTGCGCTCCGCTTCGAGCAGACGCGCATCGCGACCTTCCTGCGCGACGACGCGCAACGCCTGGCCGAGCGGCGTACCGTATTTTTCGGCCTGGATCAGCACGGTCGAAACCTGCCGCAAGCCTTCGACGCCGGTGCGCAGGCCGAGATTTTCGTATGCTTGCCTGCGATCGGGCAGATAGGACAATTCGGCCGTCGTCAGTGCGAATTCTTCCGCCATCTCGATCGACTGGATGCCGATTTCGCCCGCGACCTTGCGGAAGGCGTGTTCGATCGACATGCCGGATTCGACGCAGATCAGGATCAAGTCCATCGCATCGGGAAAGGAGCGGCGCATCGACGCCTGGCGCTTCGAAATCTTGTTCTTCAAAAACAGTTCTGGCGCCTTGAGGCCGAGATAGGCGCCCGCGATCGCGCCGCCGATCTTGGTGATGACCGGCATGTCCTGCCCAAAGAACAGGAACATGTATATCAGGACGAAGACGAACAGCGCGATCGGCGCGATCGCGCGGAAGAACAGGAAGGCGACTTCAGCCTGGCGGCCGCGGAAGCCGGCCATGGTGAGCTGCGACTTCGCCTGTTCGGTGCCGAGCCATTTCTCGAGCGAGAAATTGTCGACCAGCTGCCGCATGTAGGCCTTGGGCTGCATGCGCAGCGCCGGCGCCTTGTCGCGCGAGGCGAGCCGCTCGCGTTCGCGCGCACGGATCTTTTCGCGCTCGCTGGCGACCGACTTCATCCGCCTGGCGAGCGAGTCGGAATCGAGCAGCGGCATGGCGATCGTGAGGATGGTCGCGATGACGGCAATCGCCACCAGAAGCGCCACCACGGTGCTCGGATCGCTCAGCTTTTCGTATAACTGCTTGACCATCGATACGCCTCGGCCCCGGGGCCGTGAGATTGAATCTTCAGAAGTCGAACTGGATCATCTTGCGCATGACGACGATGCCGATCAGCATCCACGCGCCGCTGACGGCGAGCACGATGCGGCCGGTCATGTGCGTGAAGAGCAGCGAGAGATAGTCCGGCGACGAAACGTAGACGAGGCCGCAGACCGCGAAGGGCAGCGCGCCGATGATGCCTGCCGACGCCTTCGCTTCCGCGGACATGGCGTTTACCTTCAGTCGCATCTTCTTGCGGTCGCGTAGAACGCGCGAAAGATTGCCCAGCGCCTCGGAGAGATTGCCGCCGGCCTTCTGCTGCAGGTTGATGACGATCGAGAAGAAGTTCGCTTCCGCCACCGGCATGCTTTCCGCCATGCGATCACAGGATTCGCCGATCGAAAGACCGATCGACTGCGCTTCCATGATGCGGCGGAATTCGCTGCGGATCGGCTCCGGCGATTCGGCGGCGATGATGCCGACGCATTGCGAAAGCGGCAGACCGGCCTTGACGCCGCGGATGATGATGTCGACCGCGCTCGGAAATTCGTGCAGGAATTTCTTGAAGCGGCGCTTGATCAGGAAATTGACCACCCAGCGCGGCATGCCGAAGCCGCCGGCGACGCCAGCGCCCAACGCAACCAACGGATTGCCGTTGAGGACGAAGGTGAAGAAGGCGATGCCAAGACCGATGCCGCCCGAAACGAGATAGAAGCGGTTGACGTCGATCGTGAAGCCGGCCTGCACGAGCTTGGCGGCAAGATTGTTCTTCTTCTTGCGCGTTTCGTTCTCGACTTCGCGCACGCTCTCCAGAATCTGCTGGCGGCGCTTGTTCGGGTCGATCTGCCGGTCGCGTTTGCCCATGGCGGCGCCCGGCGATTCGAACTGCGCGCGGCGCTTTTCCGCGGCCGCCTGTCCCGACAGGTAGGGATAGACGAAGACGTAGAAAAGCCCGCCCGCGGCGAGCATCATCAGCCCCGTGAATATCAGCGACTGTTCATCCATATCCGAACCGCCCGACTATTCGTTGCCCAATTCGCCCGCATCGAGAGCAGCGCCCAGGCGCTCCTCTTCGCCGTAGTACCGCGCGCGATCCCAAAATCGCGGCTTGCCGACGCCCGTGGAGCGGTGCCGGCCAATCAGCCGTCCGTTCGCGTCTTCGCCGGCAATGTCATAGACGAGCAGATCCTGCGTGATGATGACGTCGCCTTCGAGACCCATCACTTCCGTGACATGGGTGATGCGGCGCGAACCATCGCGCAGGCGCGCGGCCTGCACGATCACGTCGACCGAGGAGACGATCATTTCGCGGATCGTGCGCGACGGCAGCGAGAAGCCGCCCATGGTGATCATGGATTCAAGACGGCTGAGCGCCTCGCGCGGCGAGTTGGCGTGCAGCGTGCCCATCGAGCCGTCGTGGCCCGTGTTCATGGCCTGCAGCAAGTCGAACGCTTCGGGTCCGCGGACTTCGCCGACGATGATGCGTTCAGGGCGCATACGCAGGCAGTTCTTCACGAGATCGCGCATCGTCACCGAGCCCGATCCTTCGAGATTTGGCGGGCGCGTTTCCAGACGCACCACATGCGGCTGCTGCAGCTGCAGTTCGGCCGCGTCTTCGCAGGTGATGATGCGTTCGTCGAGATCGATATAGTTGGTCAGGCAGTTGAGCAGGGTCGTCTTGCCGGAGCCGGTGCCGCCCGAAATCAGCGTGTTGCAGCGGACGCGGCCGATAACCTTCAGCAGTTCGGAGCCGGCCTCGGAGATCGCGCCGAAGCGCTGGAGCTGGTCGAGCGTCAGCTTGTCCTTGCGGAACTTACGAATGGTGAGCGCGGGCCCGTCGATCGCCAACGGCGGCGCGATGACGTTGACGCGGGAGCCGTCGAGAAGGCGCGCGTCGCAGATCGGCGAGGCTTCGTCGACGCGGCGGCCGACCTGGCTGACGATGCGCTGGCAGATGTTCATCAGCTGCGCATTGTCGCGAAAGCGGATGCTGGTCAGCTGGATCTTGCCGGAGACTTCGATGTAGGTCTTCAGTGCGCCATTGACCATGATGTCGGCGATGTCGTCGCGCGCGAGCAGCGGCTCGAGCGGGCCGTAGCCCAGCACGTCGTTGCAGATGTCCTCGAGCAGTTCTTCCTGCTCGGAGATCGACATCACGACGTTCTTGATCGAGATGATCTCGTTGACGATGTCGCGGATTTCCTCGCGCGCCGCCTCGGGTTCGAGCTTTGACAGCTGCGCCAGATCGATCGCCTCGATCAGCGCGCCGAAGATCATGCTCTTTGTAATGTAATATTCGTCGGAGCGACGCGTCTCCGTCGGCATCGGGGCCGACGGGGGCGGCGGAGAGGCCGCATTCTTGGCGCTGCCCTGCGGCTGCGAGGCGGGACGCTGCTCAGCCGCGCCTGCTGCCGCAGGCTTCTGCTGAGCGCCGCCTCCGAATGTCGGCCGCTTACCGAACATGCCTTTCACTCCCGCAAATCAACGAAACCGGATTCGTCATGCGTTCACGACGCCTTGCGCTTGAGGATGCGGGCGACGATCGGCTCGAGCAGATTCTTTTTCTGCTTCTTCACCTCGGCGCGGCCCATCACGATACGGCCGATATCGGCAAGGATTTCGCCGGTCTTGCTCGCGGAATCGACTTCCACGATCATCTGCCCGTTGTTGGTCGCCGTGCCGAAGAGCTTCGCGTCGAATGGAATGACGCCGATGGCGTCGGTTTCCACCGCCTTGGCGAAATCCTTCAGCTCGATCTCCGGCCGCTTGAGCACGCCGACATTGTTCATCACGAGCCGCGGCTTGTGATCGTTCGGCCGCGACGCGCGCAGCACGTCGAGAAGGCTCTTCGCGTTGCGCAGATTTGCAAGGTCGGGCGAGGCGACGACGACGACATCGTCGGCCGCCGTCAGCACGCGCTTCGACCAGGACGTCCAGACATGCGGCACATCGACGATGATGCAGGGCACGCTGGCGCGCAGGATGTCGAATATGGCGTCGAACGCCGTGTCTTCGAAATCGTAGACGCGGTCGAGCGTCGCAGACGCCGCGAGAAGGCTCAGATGATCCGAGCATTTCGACAGGAGGCGATCGATCATGTTGGCGTCGATACGATCAGGCGCAAATACCGCGTCCGCGATGCCTTGCGGCGGGTCCTGGTTGAAATCGAGGCCGGCCGTTCCGTAGGCGAGGTCCATGTCCACGATCACGGTCTCGACTTCGAGATCGCGCGCGATCGACCAGCCGACATTGTGCGCGACCGTCGAGGAGCCCACGCCGCCTTTCGCGCCGACGAAGGCGATCACCCGGCCGAGCGGCTCGGCGCCTTCGCCGGAATAGAGCGCAGAAACCGACCGGATGAAATCCAGCACGGTCAGCGGCATGACGAGATATTCGCTGATGCCGCGCGCCATCAATTCGCGATAGAGCGCGATGTCGTTCGTGCGCCCGACGATCACGACCTTCGTGCCGGCGTCGCAGAATTGTGCGAGTTCGTCGAGCTCTGCATGCAGCTTCGAGCGATCGGGCCCGACTTCCAGCACGATCAGATTGGGCGTCGGCGCCGTGCGATAGGCTTCGATCGCGGCTGGCGCGCCGCCCATGTGAACCTTGACATGCGCCTTGTCCATGCGCCGGTCGCCCGCTGCGTCGGAGACCACGCTGGCGAGGTCCGACGTTTCGCAGAAAGCCTGCATCGAGATACGCGGAATGGGCGAGATCTGTTCATGCTCCGGCGCGCGGGCCGGGGTTGTAGGCAGTTCGTCGTCGATCATGCGCGTCAGCCTCCGACCGAACCGATGCTGCTGTTCTTAGTCGACCAGTTGGTCGCCGGATCCGCGCCCTTGCGGACGTTGCCGATGGCGCGCATGCGCGTGCTGGGATCGGCCGGCGTCTCGCCGCGCGGCTCCGCCAGGTCGCGGGGATCGGCGACCTGCGTGGCCAGCATATTCTGGCTGGCGCAGCCGAAGTTCCAGTAGGAGCGGTTCTGCCAGCCGTCGGTCGAGGATGCGGAAGCCAGATCCTCGGGCCAATCGCCGCACCTGTGCACGACCTTGGCCTTCAGCCCGTCGAAGGCGAGGCGCACGGGCGCGGCCAGCGAGGGGTTCTCGACCGGATAATGGCTGACCAACACCGGCGCGCGGGCGCCGCCCTTTGCGAGTTCGTGGCGGATGGAATCCAGCGCGCGGACGCCCGATTGTGCGCCCGGTCCGCTCTGCGGCACCACAATGGAGATCGGCCCGGAGCCGATATCGCTGTAGCGGCGCGCAAACGCCGTCACCTGTTCCTGGGTGCGGGCGTCGAGCCGGTCGGGCCCGGAACTGGGGAACACATCGACCGTGTAAGGCTGGTTCATCAACGCGATCGGATGGCGCAGGCGGGCGTCCATGCCGTTCTCATTGTCGACCTTGACGCGGGTCGTGCCGCAGCCGGCCAGAGGCGCGGCCAGCGCGAGCGCCAGAAGCGCCGCCAGCGGTCTCGCCGCGGATGTGTATTTGAAGCTGAGCGCGCTACGCGACCGACTTGTCATCTGGTTTCGTCCTTTTGCGCTTAATCCTGGATGAACCCGAAGCGACCCTTCCAATTCTGGGCGGCGCGCGGGTTGGACTTGGTTGAATAGAGACGGTTCACGCGGCCGAGCAGCCAGGCCTGTGGATCGCTGGCGTCGGTGAAGCCATCGTCGGGACGCTGGACTTCGTTCGGCGCGACGGACCGCGCGATGAACGGCGTGACGATGATCATCAGCTCTGTTTCCTGGCGCTGGTAGTCGCGCGAGCGGAACAGGGCGCCGAGGATCGGCAGGTTCAGGAGGCCCGGAAGGCCGCCGATCGAATGGCGGGAATTATTGGTGATCAAGCCCGCGGTCGCCATCGAGCCGCCCGAGGGGAGCTCGACGGAGGTTTCATGCTTGCGTGTGCGGAAGCCCGGCACCGAGATCGAATTGATCGTCACGGTCTGCGTCGTGTCGACTTCGGTGACCTCGGTCGCAAGACGCAGCAGGATTCGACCTTCGCCGATCACGACGGGCGTCATGTTCAGCGTGATGCCGTAGGGCTTGAAGGTCACCGAATTCTGGCAGGTCGTGACGCCGAGGCTGGTGGAGCAGGCGGAGTTCGCGGGCACCGGCAATTCGCCGCCGACCGTGAATTTGGCGGCCTCTCCGGACACCGACGTCACCGTCGGTTCCGCGAGAATGCGCGACACGCCCCAGCGCTCGAAGGCGGACAGGGTTGCCGACAGGCCGCCGCCAAGCGGGACATTCAGCGCATTGTTGCTGAGCTGGCCGTTGAGGCCGAACGTGTTCTGCTGGGTCAGTTTCGCCCAGGTCGTGCTCAGGATCGTCTCGCCCGTGGACGAGGTCGACACGCCGAGCTGCTTGAGCGCGGTGCGCTGCACTTCCGCAATGGTGAGCTTGACCATCACCTGGTCCTGTCCGCGGATCGAGATCGCATTCACAACGGTGTTTTCGGGCGAAGCCGCGCCGGTCGCCACGGCGCCGCCGACGCGCGCGACGAAGGCCTTGGCGACGTCGACTGCAGTCGCGGCCTCGCCGGCCGATTGCGCCTCGCCGGTCAGCACGATCGAATCGTTGACCTGCTTCACGATGATCCGGCTGCGCGGCAGTGCCGTGTGCAGCAGCTTGTCGAGTTCGTCGAGATCGCGCCCGACATTCATCTCGAGATTGGCGATCTGCCGGCCATCGGTGGACATGGCGAGGATCGTCGTTTGCCCGGTGCCGAGACCCATCACGTAGAGCTTGCGCGTGGACCGCACGACCGCGTTGGCGATCTTGGGATCGCCGACGACGATTTCAGCGGCGTCCGCCGGAAGGTCGACGATGATCGTGCGGCCGACGCCGAGCGTGATTCGTTTGGCGTACATGGCGGCCGACGCCGGCTCGACGCCGACCCCGCCGCGCCGTTGCGCTTGCGCCGCCGTCGGCGCGAGAGCGGGGGCCAGCATCAGGGCCAGGAAGCCGACAGTCAGTCCCGATGCGATTCGCCGAGGCAACGCGCCCATGATCGTCTTTCCCATCGCGGTGGCGCTCGCTGGCGCGCGTGTTTCGTGCGGCATCGTTTTGTTGCGCATTGCTTTGCTCGCCATCACTTGGGCCTTGCGCTGGTGCTGACGCCGTAGCGGATGATGGTCATCGACTTGTCGTCGGACTTGGTGTCCGGCGTAGGCTCTTCGACCTTGTTGTCGGCGATGGCGTCGAGCAGGCTGCGCAGCGTGAGAGAGAGCTGGCCCGTGCGTTGTGCGAGCGTGATCGTCTCGGACTGCTTGGGGTCCAGTTCCAGCGTGGCGTTCGAACCGACAATGACAGTCTTGCCGTTTTCGGTCTGAACATTGGGGCCGATCGCCAGAACCTTGACGTTCCGCAGCAGCGTTTCGGTCACGAAGGCGTCGGGCGAACCGGCCTTGGCGGCGTCCTCGTCGCGATAGGTGCGCAAAATGTCGACACGGTCGTTCGGCAGGACGAAGCCGCCGGCCGATGTCGCGCCGCTCGCGTCGATATTGATAGCCACCGCGCGCTTGCCCTGGCCGACGAGGGTCGCCATCAGGCCCGCCGTCGGACCCTTGACCAGCCGATCCTTGCGCATCGGCTCTTCGGCCATGAAATTTCCGCGAACGATCGAACCCTTGATATCCTGGATCGCGTTGGGCTCGGCGCTCTTGCGAATGACGCCGACGATCGGGCTGCTCTTCGGCCAGGCCTGCCAGTGCACCATTGTCTCGTCGAGAATCTTGCCGTAGTCGAGAGCCACGGCCGCCACCAGAACGTCGTCATTGTCGACCACAGGGGCTACGGTCTGAACGATCTGCGTCGGCTGCTGCTGCTGGGACGGCATGAGGAGATAGGCGGCCGCTCCTGCCGTCAATGCGACGCCCAAGACGGCGATCTGCGCTTTTTTCATGATGACCAAACCCAAAGCTACGACGCATGTCGTTGCTCGAATTTGCGCAGTGAAACGTCAAATTAAGGTTAACCGAACCTATCCAATTCGATTGTTTTCAAACGCCTCTTGCAAACCAAGCCGCTGAGAGAACATTCAAATCGAACGCGCGGCGATCCACAGGGCGGTGTCGGGATAGACGACGAGTCCGGCGGCCGCCAGGGCAATGCCGTAAGGAATGCCACCGTTCTTTTCGCGCAGTCGGGCGAGCCAGGGCGCATTCGACAGCGGGCCTTCCAGGGCCATCCGGCGCAGCTGCAGGATGAAAAGCGTCAGCGCGCCGCCGAAGATGGACGCGAACACGCCATAGGTGGGCAGAAGGCCGAAGCCGAGCCACAGCGCCGTCGCCGCCGCGAGTTTAGCGTCGCCGCCGCCGATCCAACCCATGTTGAACATCACGAAGCAGGCCACAAGCATGAGGACGCCGGCCAGAACGTGCCAGCCGATGGTCGACCATTGCATGCCGATCGCAATCGCCACGATGAAAAAGCCGAGCGCGAGAATGATCGAGGCGAGATTGGGAATCTTCATGGTCAGCATGTCGGATATGGCCGCAAACACCATGACGCCTGGGAAGATGGCGAGGATTGCGAGATCGAGCATACCGGGCTCCATGAGACTGATAATTCTGGCGAGGACAAAGGCCTCGTCGCATTTTAGAGACGACGCATTGACTCTTTCTTAACGAAGAAAGCGCCGACAAAAAGAAAGCGGCCCCAGGGGACCGGGGCCGCTTCCGAGCTGTCCTTGCGGACTGGCGTATTAGGTCAGATTGCCGGAGATGCCGGAGAACTTGGCCGACAGCGTCGTGCCGAGCATCTTCACGGCCGAGATCACGGCGACGCCGATCAGGGCGGCGATCAGCGAATACTCGATCGCGGTGGCGCCGGATTCGTCCTTCAGGAAACGCGAGAAAACGGTCTTCATAGTAGGCTCCAATCTTCGTTCCAGCACATTGGATGGCTCATCGCTGGAATGACCCTGTTATAGCCAGCGACCCTTGCGAGACGGTTAATCTGATCGTTAGATCGAACCATATGCAAACTCAGGGATTTGTTGGTTAAAGACGATGTAATGGCATGTTTCCAAATGTCTGGATTTTGTCTGCGGCCAAAGGCGCCGTGGCGTCATGCAAGGCGCCTCGTCCAGCAAACCCGCGGCTCTCCGGCCACCTTGCCAGTCGCGCCACACGCAGCGGCTGAACTCGATGCGGCGGCGAACTCCGCCTTATCTATATAGAGGCGCGCCACGCTGCCCTCCCTGTGCGCTGCGGTTTAGGCTTCATTCACCTTTCCATGCTGTTTTATTGCTGCAGTCTGTCGCGGAGCATGTGTATGTCGAGGTCTGTTCGGATGCCGTTGTGCTCCCTCGCGGGAGGTCTGGCTCTGGCAGTTTTGGGATCGATGGTCGCGCTGGCGGACGCCAGCGGAATCGTCGTCTCGATGGATCGCGCGCGCATCGTGAAGGTGCCGACCGGCACGCAGACGCTCATCATCGGAAACCCGCTCGTTGCCGACGTCACCATGCTGAAAGGCAATGGCTCGATGGTCGTCACCGGCCGCAGCTTCGGCAGCACGAACCTCATCTCGCTGGATTCGTCGGGCAACGCCATCGACGAGACGACGATCAAGGTCGTCGCGGGCAATCAGTCTCTCGTCGTTCTGCGCGGAACGGCGCAGGAATCCTATTCCTGCAACCCGCGGTGCTCTCCGACTGTTGCGCTGGGAGACGACACGAAATTCCTGTCCGAAGGCATCACCAACGTGAAGACGCGCACGGGCGCGGCGCTCACCGGCGGAAAATAAGCCCGTCAGCGCGCCCTGAGCATCTCGGGCGCGCTCGTTCTGCACGATTTTCGAACGAATCTTCCACGGGTTCTTAACGATTTCTGTGTCTTCTGGAAGCGGGCGTATCGCGTCTGCATTCGGAGTTGCGTCACATGATTGTCCGCCGTCTGTTAGGGTTCTTCGGCAGAAGGGCGCAAGCGGCGCGCAGCCGCGGCGTGGAATTCGCCGATGACGCACGGGGCGCCACCGCGGTCGAGTTCGGTATCGTCTCGATCCCCTTCTTCATGATTCTCTGCGCCATCTTCGAGGCCGCCTTCCTGCTCTTCAATCAGAGCAACCTCGAGAACGCGACCTACGACGCTTCGCGCCAGCTGCTCACCGGCCAGATCCAGACGAACGGGCAGTCGACGTCGCAGCAGCTCACGACCTTCACCAATTTGCTGTGCAGCAAGCTCTGGAAGAGCTTCACCTGCGCCAACGTGAAGATCGACGTCCGTTCAGCCTCCGACTACACGAACTCCTTCGACACGACGAAGGCCGTGTGCGGCGCCGGACAGACGGCGAGCTACACGCCAGGATCTTCCGGCAACGTGCTTGTTGTGCGCGTCTGCTATCCCTATCCGCTCTACTTCAATCGTTTCAGCGGCTTCAATTCGTCGACCGTGACGATCATGTCGACGACGGTGTTCAAGTCGGAGAATTACTGATGACCGAGCGCTCGCAGGAGACGGGCTGCACGACCACGAGACTGGGCTGGCTACGCGCATTGCCGGCGCGGTGGCGCGACGATCGCGGCGTGGCGGCGGTCGAATTCGCCATCATCCTGCCTGTCATGCTCGGCCTCTATCTCTCCACGGCCGTCACGACCAAAGCCTATATGGCGACACGCAAGGTCGCGCTGGTCGCGCGCGCGCTGGCCGACATCGCTTCCCGCCAGACCGCGACGACCGGCAACCCGGTCGTCACGAATACGGACATGACGAATTTCTTCGCGGCCGCCGCGACGATCATGGCGCCCTATTCCTCGTCCTCGTTGAAGATGACGCTGTCGCGCATCGACGTTGTAAAGGACAGCGCCAGCAAGATGTGGGCCTTCACCAAGTGGAGCGTCACAAGCAACAGCGGCGTGGCGCGTCCCTGCAACGGCACGAACTCGACCTTCACGCCGCCTGGTACGCCCTCACTCAGCACGGGCGGCAATTACCCACTGCTGGCGGGCGACGTGAGCCTGACGACCACTGGCTACCAGAAGTCCCTTCCGCCGGAATATACGACCTCCGGCGCGCCGACGGGCTACCTGATCGTCGCCGACGTGACCTACACCTACACGCCGGGGTTCACCTTCAATATCTTTAACTGGTCGAACCTGACATCGATCAAAACCGGCTGGTCACAGGCCTTCTGGTCGCGCACGGGTCTCCCGATTGTCGGTACAGCGCTGACCACCAACGCGACGCTCTGCTCGACCAACAATCCGTCCGTGTCCTGACGCCTGAGAGCTGACAAAAAAAGCGGCGGACCGAGACCCGCCGCTTTATCGTTTGTTTTGATTCAGATCGTCTGGTTGTAGGCGCCGACTTCGCCGTTCTCGCGCAGCACGCCGTCCACCGCCTTGAACATGGCGTGCAGGTTCGCCTCCGACGCAGGGCTTTCGACGACGACCACCAGTTCCGGCTTGTTGGAGGAGGCGCGCACCAGGCCCCAGGTGCCGTCTTCCACCGTCACGCGCACGCCGTTGACGGTGACGAGATCGCGGATCTTCTGGCCGATGATCGTCTCGCCCTTCGCCTGCATGTCCTTGAAGCGCGCCGTCACGCGATCGACCACGCCGTATTTCTTTTCGTCGTCGCAATGCGGCGACATGGTCGGCGAGCCCCAGGTTTTCGGCAGCGCGTTGTAGAGGTCGGCCATCGACTTGCCGGGATTGCGGTCGAGCATTTCCAGCACGTGGATGCCCGTCAGCAAGCCATCGTCATAGCCGCGTCCGACCGGCGCATTGAAGAAGAAGTGTCCGGATTTTTCAAAGCCCGCGAGCGCCTTCAGATCGGTCACGCGCCGCTTGATGTAGGAATGGCCGGTCTTCCAGTAGTCGGTCTTGGCGCCGGTCGCCAGCAATTGCGGGTCGGTGGCGTAGAGGCCCGTCGACTTCACGTCGACCACGAAGGTCGAGTCCGGATAAAGCTTGCCGAGGTCGCGCGCCAGCATCACGCCGATCTTGTCGGCGAAGATTTCGTCGCCGTTATTGTCGACCACGCCGCAGCGGTCGCCGTCGCCATCGAAGCCGAGCGCGACATCGGCGCCGGTCTCCTTCACCTTCGCCGCCATCGCATGGAGCATTTCCATGTCTTCCGGGTTCGGATTGTATTTCGGGAAATTCCAGTCGAGCTCGACATCCATCGGAATGACCTCGACGCCCAGCCGCTCGAGCAGCTTCGGCGCAAAGGCGCCGGCGGTGCCATTGCCGCAGGCCGCGACCACTTTCAGCTTGCGCTTGATCTTCGGCCGGTTGGTGAGGTCGGCGAGATAGATCTCTGGAAAATTCTCGATGAACTCGTAGCCGCCGCCGCTGGCGTAGCGGAACTTGCCGTTCAGCACGATGTCGCGCAGCCGGCCCATCTCGTCCGGCCCGAAGGTCACGGGGCGTTGCGCGCCCATCTTCACGCCGGTCCAGCCATTGTCGTTATGCGAGGCGGTCACCATCGCCACCGCCGCCGTATCGAGCGCGAATTGCGCGAAATAGGCCATGGGCGAAAGCGCGAGCCCGATATCCTTTACCTTCACGCCAGCCGCCATCAGGCCGGTCACCAGCGCGTATTTGATTGAGGCGGAATAGGATCGGAAATCGTGGCCGGTCGCCAGTTCCGGCTTCACGCCCATTTCGTGCAGCAGCGTGCCGAGGCCAAGCCCCAGCGCCTGCACGCCCATCAGGTTGATTTCCTTCTCGAACAGCCAGCGCGCGTCATATTCGCGGAAACCGGTCGGCTTCACCATTGGCGCGGATTCGTAGTCGTAGGTATTGGTGGCGAGCGAAGGAACCGGTTTCGGAAACATGCCAAATCCTGTTGCAAGATCGAAGGGCGAGAACACCGCTGGCGGCGTCTCGCGACGCCCACTCGATACAATGGTTTGCTTAACGCCGGTTTGCTTGACGCCCGGTCGCCGGGCTCCGGGCTCGAGCGGCGCAAAAAGCCGCTGGCGAAAACGCAGCAACGTCTTTTAAGCGCTGTGCTAGACCGGGTCATGCATTTTCTTGGACTTCCCACCCCCTCATGATCACCCGCCGCGCCCTGATGAAACTGGCCGCCGGCGCGCTTGCCGCCGGCGCGGGCCTGACCGCCTACGGGCTCGTGGGCGAACCCTTTTTCCGGCTCCGCACGACGCGCTACGCAATCACGCCGCCCAACTGGCCGGCCGGTCTGAAGCTGCGGCTGGCCATCGTCGCCGACCTGCATGCCTGCGATCCCTGGATGCGCGGCGACCGCGTCGCCGACATCGTCGACCGTACCAATGATCTCGGCGCCGACTGCATCCTGCTGCTCGGCGACTACATCGCCACCCACCGTTTCCAGGCGCCCGTACCCATGGCGGAATGGACGCGCGAACTGAAGCGGCTGAAGGCGCCGCTCGGTGTCCATGCCGTGCTCGGCAATCACGATTGGTGGAACGACCCAGCCGCGATGCAGCGGGGCGACGGCCTGCCGGATGTCGGCCGCGCGGTGCAGGACGCAGGACTCCGACTCTATCAGAACGACGCGTTGCGACTGGAGAAGGACGGCAGACCGTTCTGGATCGCAGGGCTCGGCGACCAGATCGCCTTCGTGCCGACGCGCGGCTGGCGCGCGCCGCGCTACGGGATCGACGATCTGCCGGCGACGCTCGCGCAGGTGGGCGACGGCGCGCCGCTCATCCTGATGGCGCACGAGCCCGACATCTTCCCGAAAGTGCCCGCCCGCGTCGCGCTGACGATCAGCGGCCACACGCATGGCGGCCAGCTCAACCTGTTCGGCTGGCGGCCGATCGTGCCGTCGCGCTACGGCCAGCGCTACGCCTACGGCCACAAGATCGAGGACGGCCGCGATCTGATCGTGTCGGGCGGGCTCGGCGCCTCGGTCGTGCCCATGCGGATTGGCGCGCCGCCCGAACTCGTGACGATCGACCTCGGTTGAGCCTCACGTCCCGCGCGGCTTGGCGCGGGTGGTCGGCCCGGCGTTGGCCGGATCGTCCGGCCAGACATGGCGGGGATACCGCCCCTTCATGTCCTTCTTCACGTCCGCCCAGACGCCGGCCCAGAAGCGCGGCAGATCGCCGGTCGTCTGGATCGGCCGGTGCGCCGGCGAGAGCAGGTGGAAGACGGGCTTAACCCGTCCGCCCGCGAGCTCCGGGTGGCTCTTGAGGCCATAGAGTTCCTGAACGCGCACATGGATGGCAGGCCCGCCCTCGGCTTCGTAGTCGATGGCGATGCGCGATCCTGCCGGCGTCTCGAAATGCGTCGGCGCCTCGGCGTCGAGCCGGCGTCGCATGTCCCACGGCAGGAGCGCGTCCAGCGCCTCGGACAGAATCGCCTCCGAAACATCCGACAGGCCGCGCGCGCTCTCGATGAAGGGCGCGAGCCATTCGGTCGCACTCGCCGCCAGCGCCGCATCGGACAGATCGGGCCATTCCTCGCCCTCCGCCTTGCGCAGGAAGGCGACGCGCGCCCGCAATTGCTGCAGGCGGGCGCTCCACGGCAGCCGGTCGATTCCGCCTGCCGCCAGCGCCTCGGCCAGCGCGCGCGCGGTTCCCGGACCGGGCTCCACGCTGAGGTTGCGCGCTTCCAGCGTCAACGCGCCGAGGCGGCGGGTTTCGCGGGCGCGCAGCGCCGATCTTTCCTTGTCGAACACGATTTCGCGCCGCCGTTCGATCCTGTCGGCAAACAGGCTTTCGATCTCGGCGGGTTCCAGCGCTGCGGCGGCCAGAATGCGCGACTGCGCAGCGCGTCCCGTCGCTTCGGCAATGGCCAGAAAGGCCGCGCCCGCCAGCCGGTCGTGCGGCTCGACCGATGCCGCGCGGCCGTTCGCCATCAGGAATTCGCCGGGCTTGCCGCGCCGCTGCGCAATGCGCTCGGGAAAGGCCAGCGCGACGAGGGCGCCGGTGGATAATTCGGTGCGGGCGGCGTGCCGGCCGGAGGCCGGCGGTCCCGGCTGCGCCGCCCTAGCCCACCCCCGCGCCATGCCGCGCGCGGCGTCCGCCCGCTGGCCGCGCTCGCGTTGAAATCGGTCCAGCCGGTCGGCGAGGTCGGCGGATGTTCCGCCAAGCCCGCGTTCCGACAGCAGCACGGCGATCTCCGCCGCGTCCTGCCCTGCGCCGACGCGGGCTGCGTCCACCACCATGCGCGCCAGCCGCGGCGGCAGCGGCAGGTCGCGGATCGGGCGGCCTTCGTCGGTGATCGCGCCTTCAGCGTCCAGCGCGCCCAGCGCTTGCAGCAGCTTGAGCGCTTCCGTCCAGGCGGGCGCGGGCGGTGGATCGAGAAAAGCCAAGGCCGTGCGCTCGCGCGCGCCCCAGAAGGCGAGGTCGAGCACGAGGCCCGACAGGTCTGCGCTGAGAATTTCCGGCTGCGCGAAGGCCGGCAGCGCGCCTGTCGCCGCCTCCTCCCACAGGCGATAGCAGACGCCCGGCTCCGTGCGTCCGGCGCGGCCGCGCCGCTGGTCGATCGAGGAGCGGGCCGCTCGAACCGTTTCGAGCCGGGTCAGGCCGAGGTCGGGCTCGTAGCGGGGCACGCGCGCGAGCCCGCTGTCGATCACCACCCGCACGCCCTCGATCGTCAGCGAGGTCTCGGCGACCGAAGTCGCCAGCACGATCTTGCGGATGCCGGGCTTTGCCGGCAGCACGGCGGCGTCCTGCTCCCGCCGGTCGAGCGCCCCGTACAGCGGCGCGATCAGGATGCCCGGATTGCGGATTCGTTCGGCCAGATCGCGCGCGACGCGCGTGATTTCGCCCTGGCCCGGCAGGAAAACGAGGATCGATCCTGTTTCGGTCTCCAGAGCCCGCAGGATCGCGCGCAGAACGGCGGGTTCGATCCGCTCGGCGGGGTCGCGGCCGAGATAGACGGTCTCGACGGGAAAGGCCCGCCCTTCGCTCTCGACCACAGGCGCGTCGCGCATCAGCCCGGCCACCCGCGCGCCGTCGAGCGTCGCGGACATGGCCACCAGCCGCAGGCCCTCGCGCAAGCCCGCCTGGGCGTCCAGCGCCAGCGCCAACCCAAGATCGGCGTCCAGCGAGCGCTCGTGGAACTCGTCGAACAGGACCGCGGCCACGCCTTCAAGTGCGGGATCATCGAGGATCATCCGGGTGAAGACACCCTCGGTGACGACGAGGATTCGCGTGCGCGAAGAGGCGCGCGATTCCATGCGGATGCGCAGGCCGACAGTGTCGCCGACCTTTTCGCCGAGCGTGTCCGCCATGCGCTGGGCGGCGGCGCGGGCCGCCAGCCGCCGGGGCTCGAGCAGGATGATCTGCTTGTCCCTCGCCCAGGCCTCGTCCAGCAGCGCCAGCGGCACGCGCGTCGTCTTGCCTGCGCCGGGCGGCGCAACCAGCACAAGATTGGGCCGAGCGCCCAGGCTCTGGCGCAGGGGCGCCAGCACATCGTCGATCGGCAGCCGGTCGGGGAACGCACGCATGGCGTCTCTTGGCAGGAACGATTCGCAACCGCAACGCGCCCCAAGCGTTTCGATCCTGCGTTTCCATTCCGCGCTGCGGACGGGGCGGGGCAGCGCCGTCGGGCCGATTTACGAATGGGACTTTTCTGTGATGGGGAAAGAGCGTATATCCCCGCGCCCGCCGACATTCGGCGGTGGGGCTTCTCCCCCGAGCGCGCGAATGACGCAATCAGGTCCGAACGGCGACAGTTCAACCACGGCCGTACCTCCGACGGACGGCCGCAGTTCTGAAATCCCAAATGACAGCAAGCGGGCGGCCGAAGCCCCGCACGGCCATACCAACAGCTTCTGGGCGATGGCGCTGGGCTCCGTCGGCGTCGTCTATGGCGATATCGGCACGAGCCCGCTCTACGCGCTGAAGGCCTCGCTGGAGCACACCAAGGACTCTGGCGTCCATCAGGCCGAAATCATCGGCATCGTCTCCCTGCTGATCTGGGCGCTGATCTTCATCGTCACTGTCAAATATGTGCTGTTCATCATGCGCGCCGACAACAAGGGCGAAGGCGGCACACTGTCGCTGATGGCGCTGGCGCAACACGCGGTCGGCAAGCGCACCATGCCGATCTTCCTTCTGGGCGTGGCAGGCGCTGCGCTCTTTTCCGGCGACGCCATCATCACGCCGGCTATTTCCGTTCTGTCGGCGATCGAAGGCCTCAAGCTGCCGGCGGTGCGCCAGTACATCGATCTCTCGCCCTACATCCTGCCGATCACCATCGTCATCCTGATTTCGCTGTTCATGGTGCAGAGCCGCGGCACGGCCAAGGTCGCGGCCTTCTTCGGCCCGATCATGGTCCTGTTTTTTGGCACGCTCGCCACACTCGGCGTCATGCACATCTTCGATGCGCCAGCGATCCTGAACGCGATCAATCCGATTAACGGGCTGGTCTTCCTGTTCTCGCACGGCGCCAAGAGCTTCACGACGCTCGGCCTCGTGTTCCTGGCGGTCACCGGCGCCGAGGCGCTTTACGCCGACATGGGCCATTTCGGCCGCAAGCCGATCCAGCTCGCCTGGGTGTTTTTCGTCCTGCCCTCGCTGATCCTCAACTATCTCGGCCAGGGCGCCTTCATCCTCGCGCATCCGACCGTCGTGACGCAGGAGAATTTCAGCCCCTTCTATCAATTGGCCCCCGACTGGGCCCTCATCCCGCTGATCATTCTAGCGACGCTCGCCACCATCATCGCCAGTCAGGCGGTCATCACCGGCGCCTTCTCGATCGTACGTCAGGCGATCCAGCTCGGCCTGCTGCCGCGCATGGAAATCCGGCACACGTCGGAATCGGCGGAAGGCCAGATCTTCGTGCCGCGCGTCAACCGGCTGCTGCTGATCGGCGTCGTGATCCTCGTCATCCTGTTCAAGAATTCCGATTCGCTCGCCAACGCCTACGGCATCGCCGTCACCGCCTCCATGGCCGTCGATACCGCGCTTGCAGGAATCGTTGTCTGGAAGCTCTGGAAATGGCCGATCTGGGGCGTCGTGCTCTTTGTCTGTTCTTTCCTCGCGATCGACCTGTCTTTCCTCGCGGCCAATCTCGTGAAGGTGCTGGAGGGCGGCTGGGTGCCGATCCTGCTCGGCGCAGCGGCGATGGTGACCATGTGGACCTGGTCGCGCGGCACGACGCAGCTGTCCGAGAAGAGCAAGCGCGACTCGATCCCGACAACCGACCTTCTGCGCATGCTCGCCAAGTCGAAGCCGACGCGCGTGCCTGGCACTGCCGTCTTCCTGACGGGATCGCCCGATGTCGCGCCGCCGGCGCTCATGCACAATCTCAAGCACAACAAGGTGCTGCACGAGCGCGTCGTGCTGATGTCGGTTGTGACCGAGGATATTCCGCGCGTCGATCCCGCAAACCGTTTCGAGACGCGCAAGCTCTCGGACGACTTCATGGCCGTGACGCTGCATTTCGGCTTCATGGAAAGCCCGCGCATTCCGACCGCCATCGGCATATTGCGCAAGGCCGGCTACAAGTTCGACATCATGACGACGTCGTTCTTCCTCGGCCGCCGTTCGCTGAAGCCGAGCCCGACATCCGGCATGCCGCTCTGGCAGGACAAGCTGTTCATCAGCCTGTCGAAGCAGGCGACGACCGCGACGGACTTCTTCGCGATCCCCTCAGATCGCGTCGTCGAACTGGGCGCGCAGGTCACCATCTGACGACAAGCGCGATCTGAAGTTTCAGATCGCCGCCAGCGCAGCCTCCATCACCGAACCGGAAATCTCGTCCAGGCGCGGCGCCTGAGTCCACAGGATGAAGGCGCGCACGGCCTTGCCGGGATAAAGATCGGCGACCGCCGCGCGATAGAGCGCGAGCTGCGCAACATTGGATTGCGGCGTCGTGTCAGCCGGCGCGCCGGTCTTGAAATCCGCGATCCAGACTTCCGCTCCCACCTCCGCGATCCGGTCGATCCGACCTGCTATGTCGAGCGCCTTTCCGCCTGCACGCGAAATCCGCGCGACGATCGCAGCTTCGGCGCGCGAAGACGGCGCGAACAGGGGCGCGGCGGATTCGAGATCGAGCGTGCGCAAAACTTCGCCAGCGAGCGCGGACGCAGCGCCGGCTTTCAACGCGGGCGCCTGCGCGCGCAGATAGCGCAGCGCAGCCCCCATGCGTTGCTCGGGCGGCAGGCCCGGCAGGCTCTGCATCAACTGATGGATCAGCAGGCCACGCTCGATGCCGGACGAACCGCTCTCGTCGCCTGGCGCATCGCGCGTATCGATACGATCCGCGCCGGACAGCGCACTCGAGGGCCGCAACGGCGGCGCTAATTCGGGTTCATCGCGCGCGGGTGCAAACAGCCAGGCGGGAGCGGCCGTTGGTGGTTCGGCGACGACAGACGTCCGCTCGTCGCCGAGTGCGGGCTTGCCGAAGCGGCGGACGACGCCATCCGGCGCAGCAGGATCTTCGATATCCTCCAGCACATGGTCGAGGCCCGCGACGACGAGGTCGAGCCAGCACCCCTCTTGCCTGCCCCGCGCTCCCTGATGGCCGCAGATGTAGAGCCGCTCCTCGGCGCGCGTCAGCGCGACGTAGAGAAGCCGCCGATATTCGTTCTCGACCAGCTGCCGCGCCGCCGTGCGCACGACGGCGGCTTCCGCCGGATCATCGCCCTTGCGCGGCGACCACACGAGCGTTGGTCCCGCGGGCGTCTGCAGTTCGAACAAGGTCGCGTCATTGGTCGATGGCGGCAATCTGCAGGTATCCGGCAGGAAGACGATCTTGGCCTCCAGTCCCTTGGCCGCATGCGCTGTCATCACGCGCACGAGATCGCCCGCGCCCTCCATGTCGCGCTTGATCGTGAGCGACAGCGCCTCGACCTCGTGCACG
>Ga0209023_10001515_pt1 | contig 30889 bp, 29 predicted proteins | sample LakOneMetagenome_FD_187468 | JGI IMG/M metagenome (GOLD analysis project Ga0209023, IMG submission 187468) | Freshwater and sediment microbial communities from Lake Erie, Canada (SPAdes) (version 2) | ecosystem: Environmental > Aquatic > Freshwater > Lentic | place: Lake Erie, Canada...
CCGATCTGTGGTGCGGCCGGGCGCGGCGCTATGCCGATGTGGCCGCTGAATTGGACTCGGTGCCTGCACAACGATTTCTGGCAGCGTTTCGGCAGCGCCAGTATCGGCTGGCTGAGCGCGTGATGCGCCATTGATGAAAAGCGCCATGGCCACGGCGGAGCCGCCAGCGAGCGAGGCGCGAATGAATTTGCAAGACATGATGCTTTGATCCTGATGCCGTCTTCCGCCTCAACGTGTGAGACCGGACGGATAACCTCGAATGTCCCGTGTTCGCCGCTGCGCGGCATTCATCGGGATCGGACAGTGTTCGAGTCAGGATTGCGGAGGTGCGCGCGACTGGAAGCCGCTGTGGCGGGAGTCAGTTGTGATCGCGCCGGTATGGGATACAGCTTCAAGCGAGGCGAAGGTGAGGGGCAAGGGCAGCGGCGGTGCGCTGGCCGCGACCAAGGTGTTGGCCATCGCCATGGTTGCGCAAATCGCGCACAGGTCGCGATGGGCGTCCTGATCGTGATCGGCATCCGGCGTGGAGGCTTGCGACGCGCTGGCAAGGCCTGAGACGGACGCCAGGACAACATCGTTGTGGGAATGACCGAAGGACAGGCCGAGCTGCAGCGCCAGCGCGAACAATGCCAGCAGCGACAGTCTTTTTGCCTTTGATCTCAACCAGTTCATCGCGAAAGACGCCCCACATCCGGTTGAGCAAGTTCCAGATGTTATAATATAACATCGCTGGCCGGGCGGGAGGTGTCAACATGCGAAAGCAGGATCGGTCGGCTGCGGCCTCAAGGTGTGGCTTTGCCGTCACCTCGAAGGGTCAGCGTCCCTCGCGCAGCCACGTGCTGGCAAAAGCGCCGAGCAGCAGCAGCAGGCCGATCAGCCCTGCGAAGATCGGCAGCACGCCAATGCCGCGCACGACGCTGGCGTCTCTCATCTTTATGCCGAGCCAGCCGTCGCCGCGAAACACGCTCGACGCGCGCACCGGCACCATACGCGGCAGATCGATGCTGCCGCCGTCCGCAACGCGACGCGCATCGCCGCCCGTTGCCTGAAGCAGCGGGCGCAATGCCTCGGTGGTGGACGTCACTTCGGCAAATTCTTTTGGATTGATCGGGCCGACATTGATCAGCGCCTTCAGCGAACCGTCGGTCGCCTGCCACAGCCCAAGCTCATCTGCGCTGGTGGACGCGCGCCACTCGCCCGGATCGCCGGCCTTGAGAGTCATCTGGCGCGTCGCGCCTGACGGCGACGTTATAGTGACCGGCTGCACTGTGTCGGCCATGGTCTGGCGCACAACGACCAGATCGCGGCCTTCGACTCTGAGCCGCAGTGCCTCTTCATCGAGATCCGGCTGCTTCATCAACCAGTGCGACATCCGCCGCAACAGATCGAGATGTGGGCCGCCGCCTTCATAGCCGCGCGCCCACAGCCAGATGTGATCGGACAGCAACAGCGCGACGCGGCCTTCGCCTTGCCGCGACAGCAGTAGTAGCGGCTTGCCGTCCGCGCCTTCCATCACCGGCGGGTTGATCGGATTGCGCGTGTCCACCAGACGGAAGAAGCGGCTCCAGTGCGGCGGCTCGCTGTTGGCGCCTTCAAGTCCGCGCGTCACCGGATGACGCTTGCCGAGATCGCTCAGGCGCGCGGTGAAAGCCTTCTCGCTGACGCCGGTCGGTTCGGCGGGCAGGATCGCATCCAGCGGCGTGCGCCAGATGCTCGTGGGACTGGCGTAATCCGGTCCTGCCGAAACCAGAACTGCGCCGCCGCCGCGCACATAGCGCGCGATGTTGTCGAAATACGCGATTGGCAGCACGCCTTGGCGGGCGTAGCGGTCGAAGATGATGAGCTGAAACTCGTTGATCTTCTGCTGAAACAGTTCGCGCGTCGGAAACGCGATCAACGAAAGCTCGTTGATCGGCGTGCCGTCCTGTTTTTCGGGCGGCCGCAGAATCGTGAAATGCACCAGATCGACGCTGGCATCGGATTTGAGCAGGTTGCGCCAGGTGCGTTCGCCGGAATGCGGCTCGCCGGAGACCAGCAGCACGCGCAGCTTGTCGCGCACGCCGTCAATGGAAACGACCGCGCGGTTGTTCACCGGCGTCAGTTCGCCGTCGAGCTTTGAGGCCTCGATCTCGACAATGTTCGGGCCGGCGTGAGGAATTTCCAGCGTGACGCTGACCTGCTCGCCGCTGCGTACGACGCGCTGGCTCAGCACGTCGCCGTCGCGCCGCACTGTGACCTGTGCGGTCTGATTGCTGACCCCCTGATCGTCGAGGCGATAGGTGATGGTCTGGGTCTGGCCGACAATGCCGAAACGCGGCGCCGCGACAATGGCGATGCGGCGATCGCGTTCGTCGCTGCGGCCGGTGATCAGCGCATGCACCGGCGCGTTGAAGCCGACGGCAGCGGCATTCGCGGGAATGTCGTGGACACGTCCGTCAGTGATGAGAAACGCGCCCGCAACTCGGTCGGTCGGCACATCGGAGAGGGCGGAGGTGACGGCGGAAAACAGCTTGGTGCCGTCGGTCTCGCCGTCGGCTTGTCCGGCCTCGACCACACGCACCTCAAGGCCCTTGATCTCTTTCAGCCGCGCGACCAGCGCGTCCCGCGCTTCTTCCGTCTCGCGCGTGCGCTCGCCGAAGGTCTGGCTCGGGCTTTTGTCGACGACGACAGCGGCGACAGACGTGAGCGGCTCGCGTTCCTCGCGCGTGAACGAAGGGTTCGCCAGCGCCAGAAGGATCAACGCAAGGGCTGCGACGCGCAGGGCGGCACCGCGCGCACGTCCGATGATCAGAACGATGGCAATCGCAATGACGGCGGCGAGGGCGAGCCATAGAACGAGTGTTGGAACGAGCGGCGCGAAGGCAATGCCATACTGCATGCTATTGCCCCAGCCGTTCGATGAGAGCGGGAGCGTGAACCTGATCGGCCTTGTAGTTACCGGTCAACGTGTACATCACGATGTTGACGCCGGCGCGGAAAGCGAATTCGCGCTGACGCGGTTCGCCGGGCGTCATCGGCAGCATCGGCTGGCCGTCAGCCCGCATCGCCCATGCACCTGCAAGATCGTTCGAGGTGATGATGATCGGCGACACGCCATCGCCACCGCGTGCAGGGCGGTCGGCAGCATCTTCATCTTCGACGCGCGGCAGCGTTTCGACCCAAGTCTGGCCGGAGTTGAAACGTCCGGGGAAGTCGCGCAGCAGATAAAATGTCTTGGTCAGCACGTGTTCGCGGGGCACGGGCTCGAGCTCCGGAATATCCAGCGAGGACAGAATTTCGCGCAGCGTCAGCATGCCCGGCGTCTGCGATTCACCGCCCGGACCGGGAGGTGCTTCCACAGCATCGCGGGTGTCGAACAAAACAGTGCCGCCCTGTTTCATGTAGGCGTCGAGTTTGTTGATCGCCTCCTGCGATGGCTTCGGCGCGCCTGAAATCACCGGCCAATAGACAAGAGGAAAGAATGAAAGCTCGTCGCGCGCGGGGTCCACGGCAACCGGCTCACCCGCTTCAAGCGCGGTGCGCTGCGCCAGAAACAGCGTCAGCCCGGAAACGCCCGCCTTGACGATGGCGTCCACGTCCGCGTTGCCGGTGATGACATAGGCAAGGCGGGTCTGCGACACCGCCTTGATGGCAAAATCGTCATTGGCTGTATTCGGCGCAGGTGCGGCTTTGTTGGTCGGCGCTTTCGGAGCTTGCGCCCGAAGTGGCGTTGGCGAACCTGTCATCGAAGCCAGCGCGAACGCAACGGCGAGAGCAGTCGTGGCGGCGCGGCGGCGTCCGAACAATGCAGCGAGTCCGCCGCCGAGAATAGCGACGATGATCGCGTCGATCAGAAACAGTGCCAGTGCAGTTGAGAGCAGAATACCGCGCAAGTCGCGCGGCTCGCTGCTGGTGTAGGTCGCGCGCGTCGCTTTCAACGCAGATGTATCGAGCGGCGCGAGCCGATCGGCAGCGGCCAGCGCATTGACGGCAAGCGGGCCATCAGCCGGTCCATAGAGGCCGGGCGGATGATCGAGCGTGGCGCGGTCGCGATAGTCTGCTCTCAATGGCTTTGCTGTGGAGGGCGGCGGACCGAACGCGCCAAAGCCGTCGAGTGTGCGGATCGGCGAAACAGTTTCTGCGCCGCCTTCGGTTGCGACGCCTGCACCAACAACGGCCGTGGTGCCGGACATATCGACAATCCGCCGTAGCATTTCGACGAACGTGCCCGACAGTGGCAAATCCGACCAGCGCATGTCGGCACTGATATGAAACAGCGCGATCAGGCCTTTGTCGCGGCGCTCGCCAGTCACAAGTGGTGTGCCGTCCGCCAGCGATGCCCAGCTTCGCGAGGCCAGCGCGGGGTCGGGCTCGGCCAGCACCTGCCGCGTCACGGTGATGTCCTTCGGCACAGTGAGACCAGCGAACGGTCCATCCGCTGCGAAGGACGCAAGCGGCTGCGGCTTCTCCCATGTAAGGCTGCCGCCGAGGCTGCGGCCGCCACGGCGCAAGCGCACCGGGACCAGATCGTCGTCGCCTGCCGCGAGGCGCGGGCCCGCGAAACGCACCAGCACGCCGCCCTGTGCGATCCACGTATTGAGACGATCGCGAATCTCCGGCGACAGCGTGCCGACATCCGCCAGCACGATCATCGGCAGCTTCTGATCGAGGAATTGTGCGATGGCAATCGCCGGCGAGCCACGCTCGCCGAGCCGTACATCGGCAAACGGCGCCAGCGCGCGCGTCAGATAGAAAGTCGAGGCGAGCAGCGGTTGCGCGGTGTCACTGGTGGCACCGCTGACGATGCCGATGGCGCGCCGACGCCAGCGTTTGTCGAGCAATTGCACGGCGCCTGCGGATCTTTCGCCAGCCACTTCAAGGCGGGCGATGTCGTTGCGCAATTCGACTGGCAGATCGAAGTTCGCGTCTGTCTCGCGGTCTTGCATGCCAAACGCAAAGCGTGCTTCGCCAATGGGCGAACCCTTCTGGTCGAGTGCGCGCACCAGTCCCACATCCACGCCGCCGCCGTTGGCGCGCAGCACTTTCACCGTCATCTTCGCCGCGGCGTTTTCGGCAGCGGCCAGCGCGTGCGCGGGCAGCGTTCCGCCTTCGAAAATTGTCAGCGCGCGATCCTGAATGGTCTTGGTGAGGCCTTCCGTAAATTCGCTGCCGCGTCCGGTATCGACGCCGTCGCTGAGCCAGACGATCTCGCTGTCGCCTGTCTTGGCGAGAAAGCGCGCAAGCGTGGGCAATGTTTCGACCCGCTCGACGGCATAGGGTTTGGGGCTAAGTTGGCGCAGCGCGACGCGCGCGGTGCCGGCAGGCATCAGCGTAATGTCGCGTGTGGTGTCGGACAGCGGCACGAGTGCGACCGCGCGGCGGTCGGAGTCCGCGTTGGAGATCAGTTCATCCGCGCTCTTGATACGCGCGTCCCAGGTGGAGGCCGCACTCCAGCCATCGTCGAGCAGTAGCACCAGCGGCGCGCTCGAGCGTGATACGCCTTCGCTCGGATTCCAAATCGGGCCTGCGGCGGCAAAAATCACCAGTGCGGCTGCGAGCAGGCGCAAAGCGGTTAGCCACCAAGGCGTGCGGGATGGTGTCTCTTCCCTCGGCACGATGTCGAACAGCAGCCGGGTCGGCGGGAAATCCACGCGGCGCGGGCGCGGCGGCATCACGCGCAGCAACCACCACAGCGCTGGCAGGCTCAACAAGCCCGCTAGCAGCCACGGTTCGGCGAAGGAGAGCGGCAGGCCCATCATGCCCGCGTACCCGAATTCACTTTCGAAGAACCCCGGCTGTTAAGGACCGCGTTGATGCCCGCGCCCATGCGCGCGTGAACCGCGAACAACAACTCGGTCGGCCCGCGATCTGTCCGATGGACGGTAAAGCTCCAACCGAACTGGTCGGCCTCCGCGCGCAAGGCTGCCCGATGGTTGGCGACCAACGCCTGATATTCGTCGCGCCATCTTTCCGCGCGGCCAGCCGTTACGGTGCCCAACCCTTCCGAATCGACGAATTCGACGCGGCCCTTATATGGGAAGCTTTCTTCGGCAGGATCGACAACCTGAACGACATGGCCTCTTGCGCCGTTCGCTGCGAGTTGTCCGATGGCGGTGCGAAATTCGGAGATCGGACTCCACAAATCCGATAACAGCATCACTTCAGAAAATGGCGCGGGCTCGAAATTCGGAGGTAGGCTCGGCCGCTCGCCGGAGTCGTGCACAATGACCTGTGCCATCGTTTCGATGACATTGCGATTGGCGGTCGGTCGCATCAGGCCGGGGATTCCGACCCGCTCGCCGCCTTGCACCAGAACTTCCGCGAGCGCGAACGCCACTACCAGCGATCGGTCGAGTTTGCTCCAGTCGGTCAGATGCGAATTGAAATCCATGGATGGCGATCGGTCGATCCAGAACCAGATCGTATGCGACGATTCCCACTCACGTTCGCGGACATAGAGTTGGTCGTCACGCGCGGAGCGCCGCCAATCGACGTTGTTCGAGGGCTCGCCGTTGGCGAAGTGGCGGTACTGCCAGAAATTTTCACCTGCGCCAGCCCGACGTCGCCCATGCAGGCCATGAATCACAGTTGTAGCGACGCGGCGCGCTTCCAGGATCAGGCGCGGCACGCGCGCGGCAAGCTTCCGGCTTTTGCCGACCGCTGCCTGCACGGCGTGATCCTGTGCTTTGCCCGCGCCCGTCTGCGGCATTCGTTATCCGATCCGTGACTTCAATCGTTTGATAATATCGGGGATCGTCGCACCCTCGGCGCGCGCCGAGAATGTCAGCGCCATGCGGTGTTTCAGGACGGGCTCGGCAAGATCCAGCACGTCGTCGATCGATGGCGCGAGCCGGCCGTCGAGCAATGCGCGGGCACGAACCGCAAGCATCAGCGCCTGACTTGCGCGCGGTCCCGGTCCCCATGCGATGGCTTTGCTGATGTCGCCGCCCTCGTCGCCGGGACGCGCCGATCGCACCAATGTCAGGATAGCTTCGACCACGGAATCGCCGACCGGCAGACGCCGCACCAGCCGCTGCGCTGTGATGAGTGTCTCGGCATTCATCGCTGCCTTGGCGGCCGTCTGTTCAGCACCTGTCGTCTCGAACAAAATCTTTCGTTCGGCGTCGCGATCCGGATATTCGACATCGATTTCCATGAGAAAGCGGTCGAGCTGCGCCTCTGGCAGCGGATAGGTGCCTTCCTGCTCCAGCGGGTTCTGCGTGGCGAGCACATGGAACGGCTTCGGCAGATCGTGCCGCGCGCCGGCGACCGTGATGTGCTGCTCCTGCATTGCCTGCAGCAGCGCCGACTGCGTGCGCGGGCTGGCGCGGTTGATTTCGTCGGCCATTAAAAGTTGCGCAAACACCGGACCCGAGATGAAACGGAATGAGCGTTTGCCGGTGACGCTTTCGTCCAGCACTTCCGCGCCGAGAATATCCGATGGCATCAGGTCCGGAGTGAACTGCACGCGCTTGGCATCAAGACCGAGCGTGATGCCGAGCGTTTCGACAAGTTTGGTCTTTGCCAGTCCGGGCACGCCGATCAGCAGCGCGTGGCCGCCGGAGAGGATCGTCACCAGCGCGTTTTCGACAACGCGCTCCTGCCCGAAAATGACGGTAGAAATCGCCTCGCGCGCAGTGCGGATATTTCCCGCGATCTGCTCGGCGGAGCGCACGATCACGTCTTCGAGTTTTTCGACACTGTCCGCGCCGGCCATGCTTGTCGCTCCTGATTGGAAGACCTCATGCTAAACTGACGCAAAGGCCATGTATTCTCTTATGTATTCGCCGAATCTGGCTGTCCCCACATTAGCGGTCAGGGGGCTTGAAACTCATCACGATGTGGCGAGTATTCCCTTACAGACTTGCTGAGATTTGCTGTCAATTTCATCGTTTCTATTTCATCGTTCTCAGCTTGCACCATCCGTGCCAAACAAGAGCAATAACGGTCAGGGCAAACAATGGCGAACCAAGGGCGGACCCAGGAACCGAACCCGTCGCAGCGTCTCGAAGGGCTGACGCAGGCGGCGCGCGGGGCTGCGGCAAAAGGTCTGCCGCCGGTGCATCTGTGGAATCCGCCGTTCTGCGGCGATCTCGATATGCGAATCGCAACCGATGGTACGTGGTTCTATCTCGGGACGCCGATCGGGCGGCATGCGCTGGTCAAGCTGTTCTCGACGATTCTCAAACGCGAGGACGGCAAGTATTTTCTGGTAACTCCGGTGGAGAAAGTTGGCATCCGTGTCGACGATGTGCCTTTCCTCGCGGTGGAAATGGAAATCGACGGGGAGGGAGCCGCGCGCAAGCTCAGCTTCCGTACCAATGTCGACGAATGGGTGCCATGCAACGGCGATCACCGGCTGCGGTTTGAGATGGCCGCGGACGGCGGGCTGACGCCATACCTGCACGTGCGCTCGGATTTATGGGCGAAAGTCACGCGCGCGCTCTACTACGATCTTGTGGAGATGGGCGAAGTCCGCAACGTGGACGGGCAGGAGATGTTCGGCGTCGTTTCCGATGATATATTCTTCTCGATGGCAGACGCTGCGCAGGCGAGAGAGTCTGTGTGACGCGAGGACGTGTTGGACAAAGCATCGGCGTGACTGACGAAGGTATCGGTTTGACCTCAACGATTTCGAAGACCACAGGATCGGCCGGTAATATCGCGCCGGCTAATATGACATCTGCCGAATTCTTTTCCCGGGCGCGTGAGCGGCTCAGTTTCGACGTGCCGCCCGGACTTACGGATGCGCACGTGCTCGCGCGGACCGGCGATTTCGGCACCGACGCGATGCTGCAGATCATCGCGCAGGAGCAGCCCGTGCGCCCGGCAGCGGTTCTCGTTCCCATTGTGGAGCGCGAGATTCCAATGGTGTTGCTGACTAAGCGCGCCGAGCATCTCAACGACCATGCCGGACAGGTCTCGTTTCCCGGCGGCAAGATCGATGCGGCGGATGCCTCGCCCATGGATGCAGCCTTGCGTGAAGCGGACGAAGAGATCGGACTGAAGCGTGCCTTCGTCGAACCGATCGGTTATCTCGATGTCTACGCCACCGGATTTGGTTTCAGAATTTTGCCGACGCTGGCGCGGGTGAAGCCGGGCTTCGAACTCAAGATCAGCGCCGATGAGGTAGATGCTGCGTTCGAGGTGCCGCTGGCGTTTCTGATGGACCCAGCAAATCACAAAGTGGGCAGCAAGGAATTTCGTGGCATCCAGCGCTCGTTTTACGAAATGCCGTTCGAGACGCACTACATTTGGGGCGTCACCGCAGGTATGCTGCGGGCATTGTACGAACGGATTTATCTTTCATGATTCGCCCTGTCTTCACTGAGATCGGGATTTTTCTCATTCCTTTCGCGGTCTATGCGGCGTTTCTGGTAGCGAGCCGTTCCGGCGTGTGGGTGAAGTCATCCTGGCCGTTGCACATTGTCGGGAAGCTGGCGGTGTCTGCGTTCCTGCTCGTGATTGTCAGCCTGTTGCTGCTGGCGCATTTTTCCGGCGCGCCTCCTGGCTCGACGTACACGCCCGCGCGTATTGAAAACGGCAAACTCGTTCCGGGGACCGAGAAATGAGTGATACGCGGTCCCTGCGTGACGCGGCATGGCTTCATACGGATGCCACTGCGCGGGTGCTTGGGCTGCTCAATGCAAATGGCGAAGAAGCGCGGGTGGTGGGCGGCGCGGTCCGCAACGCTTTGTTCGGTCTTCCGGTCGGCGATATCGACATTGCGACCACGGCACTCCCTGACGAAGTGATCCGTCGAGCGAAGAGTGCACACATTAAAAGCGTGCCGACCGGTATCGAGCATGGCACGGTGACGCTGGTCATCGACAGTCAGCCGTTTGAAGTCACCACATTGCGCGAGGACATCGAAACCTTCGGGCGCAAGGCGAAGGTGGCGTTCGGACGCGACTGGACACGCGACGCGCGGCGCCGGGATTTCACCATCAACGGATTGTCGCTGACGCCGGACGGCATTGTTCATGACGCGGTCGGCGGGCTGGCGGATATCGACGCGCGGCGGGTACGGTTTATCGGCGATCCGTCGCAGCGAATCGCCGAGGACTATCTGCGAATTCTTCGTTTCTTCCGTATCCATGCCGCCTATGGCGAGGGCGCGCCGGATGCAGCGGGCTATGCGGCCTGCATCGCGGGACGCGCCGGGCTCGCGGAGTTGTCGGCCGAACGCATCCGGATGGAGATGCTGAAACTTGTCGTTGCCGAAGGGGCGGCGGCAGCACTGGTGACCATGGACGACGCGGGGCTGCTGCTGCGCCTGACCGCAGGTGTCGTTTATCACGGTGCATTCTCCGGCATGATCGCTGCGGAACGTGCGCTTGGGCTGGACGCCGATCCGGTCAGGCGAATCGGTGCATTGACTGTGGCTGTGACCGAAGATGCGAAACGCCTGTCGTTGCGCTGGCGGCTGTCGAACGTGGAAACGAAGCGGCTGGATTCCATGGGCCATCGCTGGTGGCGGCTGGCGGGCATGGACGAGCAGGTTGCCCGCACGCGGCTTTATCGGCTCGGCGCGGAGCGTTATCGCGAGAGAATCATGCTGGCGTGGGCGCGGGCAGGGCGCTGTTCCGCATCGCCGCGCTGGGCGGAGCTTGCCACCCTGCCGGACCGCTGGACGCCGCCATCCTTCCCGCTCAAGGCTGCCGATTTCATCGCGCGGGGTATCGCGGAAGGTCCGGCGCTCGGTCATGTGCTGGCACTGGCGGAAGATGCGTGGCTGGCGTTGCAGTTTCCGCGCGATGAAGCGGCGTTGAAGCAAATCGCCGATGAGACCGTCGCGCGTTTCGCGCGGGACCACCGGCTCTGAGAACGCCACGAGCGTCGTGGCATGCCGCGCCGGCAGACGCAGAAAACAAGACCAAAGAAAAAAGCCCCGGAGACGATCCGGGGCTTTTCCTATTTAAATGAAGATGACCTTAGCGGCCCCAGTTGAACTTGTAGACCAGCTGGGTGCTGGCGGTGTGCTCGGCCAGCTTCGAGTTGAAGCCGATGGTGGGGGTGAGATCCGCGCCACCAACGTTCGTTCCGATGATGCTGCGGCCGTATTCGGCGTAGCGATATTCGCTTTTCACGAACCAGCCCGGAGCATTGAACCCGAGGAAGTTCAGAGTGTGCTCAACGCCGGTTCCGATGAACCAGCCGTCACGGCTGAAGCTGTTCGTCGCGGCGCCCAGAGCAACAGCAGGTCCACCGGTAGCGGCCGACACAATAGATGCGCTCTTGAAGTCGCCGTGGCTGTAGCCGCCGTTCACATAGGTCAGAACGTTCGGCGCAATCAGGTAGCCAACGCGAACACCGGCAGCATAGCTGACATCGTTCTTAACGCCGGGTGCCAAGGCCCCGTAAACGGACGCCGGGAGGTCTGTCTTGATGTTGCCGAACTGCGCATCACCGAACACGCCTACGACCCATGATGGGTTCAACTGCCAGTCATAGCCGCCGCTCACGGTGCCGAAGAAGTCAACGTCTCCGGCGCCCCACTGGCTGATGCTGTTTGCCGTAGACGGAACACCTGAAACAGTGTTGGTCTGGTTGCGCAGCACGCCGAAGCCGCCGCCGCCGCCGAGGTAGAAGCCGGTCCAGCTCATGACCGGAACCGGGGGAGCCTTGGTGTAAACGGGACGTGCACCCAGGTCAGCAGCACTCGCGGCGGTGCCCATGGCGATCAGGGCGACGGTTCCCAGCAAAAACTTTTTCATGGTCTATCTCCAGCAGGATTTGAAATTGAATTCATCCGGGAGTGACCCTACAGCGGTTCTGCAACCGATGATGTAGCCGGGGAGCCACAGTTGATATCAATCAATCTGAGCCGGCGGCCCGCCAACAGCTTTTGAATTGGGCTTTTTCGGCAGTGCGTCACTCTCTATGGCCACGCCACTGCAGGCGGCATGGACGACAGGATGGAATCGACGTTTCCCCCTGTTTTCAGGCCGAAAATCGTCCCCCTGTCGTACAGTAAATTGAATTCCACATAGCGTCCGCGACGGACAAGTTGCTCCTCGCGATCGGCCTCGGTCCAGCCGGTCGCGAAATTCTGTCGCACCAGTTCGGGATAAATTTTAGCAAAAGCCCGGCCCACGTCCCGGGTAAAGGCGAGGTCGGCGTCCCAGTCCCCCGAATCATGCCAGTCGTAGAAAATGCCGCCGATTCCGCGGGCTTCCTTACGATGGGCCAGGTAGAAATACTCGTCGCACCAGGCCTTGTATTTTTCGTAAGGCGCGATGGCCGGATGGGCGTCGCAGGCCGCCTTGAGCGCGGCGTGAAACGCAACCGTATCGGAATCGTCCTGGGTCCGCCGCCGGTCGAGCACGGGCGTGAGATCCGCCCCGCCGCCGAACCATTCCTTGGTGGTGACGACAAAGCGCGTGTTCATGTGAACCGCCGGCACGTTCGGGTTGCGCGGATGTGTGATCAGCGAAATGCCCGAGGCCCAGAACCGTGGATCGTCTGCGGCACCGGGGATTTGCGCCCGGAATTCCGGGGCGAACTCACCATGCACGGTCGAGCAATGCACCCCGGCTTTCTCGAACAGCCGTCCGCGCAACATGGACATCACGCCACCGCCGCCGGGCTTGCCGGTGTGGTCGGCGCGGTCCCATGCCGTGCGCACGAAGCGCCCCGCCTCGCCGGGATAGAGCGCGTCCGGCGCTTCGGCTTCGAGCTTTTCAAGGGACGTGCAGATGTCGTCGCGCAATTGCTCGAACCACGCGCGGGCGCGCTGCTTGCGTTGTTCGAGAATGGTCTGCGGCGTTTCCATCCTGCGTTAAGCCTGCGGACCAAAGTAGGTGCAGCTTTCGTTGCAACTGTCGCGATGAACGCTGACGCGGGTGACATGCCCGGCGTTCTGAACGCGGTCCCAGATAAAACGCGTGAGGTTTTCCAGCGTCGGCTGGCCCAGCGCCTCGACCTTGTTCAGCAGCTTGTGGTCCAGCAATTTCTGAACCTCAGTCATCCGCTGCTCCAGCACACCGAGATCGACGACCATGCCGGTGGCGGGATCGGGCGTGCCGCGAATCGAGACTTCGGCGCGGAACGAATGGCCGTGAATCTCTTCGCTGGAATCACCCAGCGTCGTGCCCGGCAGCGCATGCGCGGCCTCGAAACGGAACGATTTCGTCAATTCCCACATCGTTGAGGACTATCCTTGGTTTATTGCGTCATTGCGAGGAGCGGAGCGACGAAGCAATCCAGCCCTTGGATTAAAGCATCCTGGATTGCTTCGCTTCGCTCGCAATGACGATGGTTCAGTTCCATCCTTACCTGATCCCGAGCGCCTTGTGTGTCTGGACGCTGAGACGCCATTGCGGATGCGCCAGGCAATAGGCGATGGCCTGTTCGGTGGTGTGCGCTATGTCAGGTCCGTCCATCGGCTGCAACGAGAACCGCTCGAATGCGAGGTCCGCGAAATCCTCGGGTCTGGCGTCCGGTTGTGGATAGACCAGCTTCAATTCGTGCCCCTTGCGAACCACGAGTTCCGAGCCGCCCTTGGGACTGACGCAGATCCAGTCGAGGCCCGGCGGTGGTTCGATGGTGCCGTTGGTCTCGATGGCAATGGTGAAACCCTCGGCATGCAGGGCTTCGATCAGGGCGGCATCGACCTGCAGCAAAGGCTCGCCGCCGGTCAGCACCGTGTAACGATGCTCCCTTGGCCCCTGCCACTGCGCGGCGATCTGTGTCGCAAGATCGGCAGGGGTCGCGTAGCGGCCGCCCAGCGTGCCGTCCATGCCGACGAAATCCGTATCGCAGAACTGGCAGATGGCGGCTTCGCGGTCTTCCTCGCGGCCGGTCCACAGGTTGCAGCCCGAGAACCGGCAGAACACGGCAGTCCGACCCGCATGGGCGCCTTCGCCCTGCAAGGTGAGGAAAATTTCCTTGACCGCGTAGCTCACCTCAAATTCCTCGTGCCTTCCGGTTGCGAAATATCTTTCACTTCGCCCGCAACCGCGCCGCCTGTTTGCCTCAGCGCCTCGCCCAGTGCCATCGCCACTGACATGGCGACATTGAGCGAGCGCATCCCGGGTGCAATGGGAATCACCAGCCGTTCGTCCGCCGCCGTGACCACGTCCTCCGGCACACCGGCGGATTCCCTGCCGAACAGCAGAAGGTCGTTGTCCCGATAGGTATGATCGAGATAGGGTTTTGCAGCTTTTGTCGAAAACAGAACCAGCCGGCATGCGGATTTTGCCCGCCACTGTTCGAAAGCGGTCCACGAATCGTGGCGCACGATCGTGACCCTGTCGAGATAATCCATCCCGGATCGCCGAAAATGCCGGTCGCTGATGGGAAATCCGGCAGGTTCGATAATGTGGGCCTCGACCTGCAGGCAGGCGCACAGCCGCAGAATCGTTCCGGTGTTTTGCGGAATGTCGGGTTGAAAAAGGACAATGCGCATCGGGAAGCGGCCTCCGGTCCCCGGTTGGAGACCCGAAAAAATCGCCACGGCGGGCGGTTTCAGTGCGTCGCACTATTTGTGCCGATAGCGGGCTTGCGCTCTTACTTCAAGGGTGCCAATAGATCGATTCTAGATCGCATGTTCTGCCCGGTAGAGTGGGACAAGTGGTCATTCTACCACCGCGGGGCCCGCGGGCACCGGCTTGCACTCACCGCGCGCGTGTGTTGCGCTCGGGTGAGGGGCTCGCCGGATTGCAGTTCGGAAAGGGTTTGCAATCGTGACGTCTATTTCCTCGGCCGATCCGACACGCCGTGATTTCCTCTATGTGGCGACTGGAGCTGTAGGCGCTGTAGGCGCTGCCGCGGTGGCCTGGCCGCTGATCTCCCAGATGAACCCGGACGCCTCGACCATCGCCGCCGGCGCGCCCATCGAGGTCGATCTGGCACCGATCGCGTCCGGACAGGACATCAAGGTGTTCTGGCGCGGCAAGCCGATCTACATCATGAACCGCACCAAGAAGCAGGTGGACGAGGCGCGCGCTGTGCCGCTCTCGAGCCTGCCCGATCCGCAGACCGATCAGGCTCGCACCAAGGAAGGCCACGAACAGTGGCTCGTGGTGATCGGCATCTGCACCCATCTCGGCTGCATCCCCATCGCGCATGAAGGCAGCTATGACGGTTTCTTCTGTCCGTGCCACGGTTCGCAGTACGACTCGTCAGGCCGTATCCGGCAGGGGCCGGCTCCGCTGAACCTGCCTGTGCCGCCTTACGCCTTCGTCTCAGATACCAAAATCAAGATCGGCTGATCTCAACGGCCCGATTGCGTCGCTTCTTCTTTTTCAGGATCGCATCATGAGCGGACCATCCACCTACAACCCGCAAAATCCAGTGATGAAATGGGTTGAACGGCGTCTCCCGATCGGGGGCCTGATCCACTCGTCATTCGTCGCCTATCCGACGCCACGCAATCTGAACTACTGGTGGACGTTCGGCGCGATCCTTTCGATGATGCTCGGCGTGCAGATCATCACCGGCATCATCCTGGCGATGCACTACACGCCGCATGTCGATTTCGCGTTCAAGTCGGTCGAACTGATCGTGCGCGACGTGAACTACGGATGGCTGCTGCGCTATATCCATTCCAACGGCGCGTCGATGTTCTTCATCGCCGTCTATATCCACATGTTCCGCGGCCTCTATTACGGCTCCTACAAGGAGCCGCGCGAGGTGCTCTGGATTCTCGGCGTCATCATCTACCTGCTGATGATGGCGACGGGCTTCATGGGTTACGTGTTGCCGTGGGGCCAGATGAGCTTCTGGGGTGCGACCGTCATCACCAATCTGTTCGGTGCCGTTCCCTATGTCGGCGACAGCATCGTAACCCTGCTATGGGGCGGCTATTCGGTCGGCAATCCGACCTTGAACCGCTTCTTCTCGCTGCACTACCTGCTGCCGTTCGTGATCGCCGGCGTCGTCGTGCTGCACGTCTGGGCGCTCCATGTCGCCGGTCAGAACAATCCCGCAGGCGTCGAGCCAAAGACCGAAAAGGACACCGTGCCGTTCACGCCTTACGCGACCCTCAAGGACGCGTTCGGCATGTCCTGCTTCATGCTGTTCTTCGCCTGGTTCATTTTCTACATCCCGAACTATCTCGGCGATCCGGACAATTACATCCCGGCCAATCCCGCCGTCACGCCTGCGCATATCGTGCCTGAATGGTACTACCTGCCGTTCTACGCGATCCTGCGCTCGATCCCGAACAAGCTCGCCGGTGTCATCGCGATGTTCTCCGCGATCATCGTGCTGGCGTTCCTGCCATGGCTCGACAGCGCGAAAACGCGCTCGTCGAAATATCGTCCGCTGGCCAAGCAGTTCTTCTGGATCTTCGTCGCGGTGTGCATCGGTCTCGGCTATCTCGGTGCGAAGCCGCCCGAGGGCATCTACGTCGTCGCAGGCCGCGTTCTCACTGTCGCTTACTTCGCCTACTTCCTGATCGTGCTGCCGATCCTGAGCCGCATCGAGACGGCGCGTCCGGTGCCGAATTCGATTGCGGAAGACGTGCTGCGTAAAACCGGCGCGGCGCCCGTCGTCTCGGCTCTGGTCGCTCTCGCTCTCGGCGGCTCGCTGCTGCTCGGCGGCATGAACAGTGCGAAGGCGGAAGATGGTCATGGCCCCACGCCACCGTCGCTGAAGTGGTCCTTCGCAGGCCCATTCGGCAAGTTCGATCGCGCGCAGTTGCAGCGTGGCCTGAAGGTTTACAAGGAAGTCTGTTCGGCGTGTCACGGCCTTTCGTTCGTGGCGTTCCGCAATCTCGCCGATCAGGGCGGCCCGGGTTACTCCACGGCGCAGGCTTCAGCTTTCGCATCTGACTACAAGGTCAAAGATGGACCGAACGACGCCGGCGATATGTTCGAGCGTGCCGGTCGTCCGGCGGACTACTTCCCGTCGCCGTTCGCCAACGAGAATGCCGCGCGTGCGTCCAACGGCGGTGCCTATCCGCCGGACCTGTCGCTGATTGCGAAGGCGCGTGGTTACGAGCGCGGCTTCCCGCAATTCGTGTTCGATGCCTTCACCCAGTTTCAGGAAAAGGGTCCGAACTACATCGACGCTTTGATGCAGGGCTATGAGGACAAGGCTCCGGACGGTTTCACGCTGCCGCAGGGCTCGTACTACAACAAGTATTTCCCCGGCCACGCGATCAAGATGCCGAAGCCGCTCAGCGATGGGCAAGTGACGTACGACGACGGCTCGCCAGCCACCGTTCAGCAGTATGCCAAGGACGTGTCCGCGTTCCTGATGTGGACGGCCGAGCCGCATCTCGAAGCCCGCAAGCGCACCGGCTTTCAGGTTTTCATCTTCCTGATCGTGCTGTCGGGCCTGCTGTACTTCACCAAGAAGAAAGTCTGGGCTGCGGCTCACTGATCCTTCGGTCAACTCGACTCGCGAAAGGCCCCTGTGTGGGGCCTTTTTGCTGCGTGAAGGTTGATGTCACTAGAAAGCCGACACTGGCGTCCACGGGTTCGCTCAACTAACCTTGACGTTGGGCGAGAGACGAAATGACCGGCGCACCCATTGATAACATTCTGCTCAATATCAATCCGACGGGACAGCTCGTCCTCGGCGGCGTGCTTGCGTTGATCATGTATGGCGTCGCGCTCGATCTCCGGATCGAGGATTTCATTGAGGTGTTTCGCCGCCCCGTCGCACCGCTTGCCGGTTTGCTCGCCCAGCTTGCGATGCTGCCTGCGATCACTTGGGCAATCACCATGCTGCTCAAGCCGCAGCCGAGCATCGCGCTCGGCATGATGGTGGTGGCCGCATGTCCCGGCGGCAACATCTCGAATCTCATTACGCATATGGCGCGAGGGAACACAGCGCTGTCCGTCAGCATGACCGGCGTATCGAGCTTGCTCGCCATCGTGACGACGCCGCTGAACATCCTGTTCTGGGCGGCACTCAATCCCGATACCAACGCGCTGCTGCGGCAGGTGAGCATTGAGCCGCTATCGTTTCTCGGTTCGACCGCGGCCATCCTCGGCATTCCAATGGCGCTCGGTCTTGCGACGGTGCGTTACAAACCGCGCCTCGGTCACATGCTGCGCCGTCCTTTGCAAATTCTCTCGTTCGTGTTCCTGATCGCCTTCATAGGCGGCGCGATCTTCACCAACGCGAAATATCTTACGACCTTTGTGCAATCGATCCTGCCATTCGTCGTCCTGCATAATGCCATCGCCATCGCGCTTGGATGGGGCACGGCGCAATTGTTACGCCTCAGCGACTTCGACACGCGCGCCATGACTATCGAGGTCAGCATGCACAATTCAGGTTTGGGTCTCGCGCTGATCCTCAACCAGTTTGACGGCATCGGCGGCGCGGCGTTGGTCGCGGCCGGATGGGGCGTCTGGCATTTGATCTCCGGATGGGTGCTGGCGTCGTGGTGGAAGCGCCGCGATCCGCATCCGAAGGACGCGGCATGAGCGAAGCATACGGACCCTACGACATGGGCGGCTGCGTGCTGGTGACGGGCGCTGCGGGCTTCATCGGCAAATCTCTGGTTGCAGAGCTGGCGCGCAATGACGCCAATTCGGACATCATTGCACTGGACCTGCGCGAAGTCGTGGCCCACGAGCGGCTGCCGGGCGTCATCTATCTTACGGGCGATATCCGCGATTCCGCGCTCAAGGAAATTTTCAAGGAGCATCGTCCGCAAACGGTGGTGCATCTGGCCTCGGTGGTCGCGGTCGGCGGCGATGAACAGCGCGACTGGGAAATCGACGTTCTCGGCACCAAGAATGTGCTGCAATGTTCTCTCGACGCCGGTGTCGAACATCTGATCGTGACGTCGAGCGGCTCGGCCTATGGCTATCATGCGGACAATCCCGTGCCGTTGACCGAAGACGATCCGCTGCGCGGCAATCGCGATTTTCCTTACGCACGCAACAAGCTCGAAGTGGAGGAGATGCTGATCGAGTGGCACGATCTTCATCCGCATCTCGCTCAAACCGTGTTTCGTCCCTGCACCGTGCTCGGCCCTACCACCAACAATCAGATCACCGCGATCTTTGAGCGTCCTATCGTGATGGGCGTCAGCGGTACGGTGACGCCATTCTCGTTGATCGCCGACAGCGATGTGGTCGCGGCTTTGGTGCAGGCGGTGCGTGAGCCGAGGCCGGGCACCTATAATCTTGCAGGTGACGGCACGTTGAGCTTGCGCGAGATCGCGCAACTCAACAACAAGCCTTTCATCGCCATTCCGCCTGCGGTGCTGAAGTCAGCGCTATGGCTGCTGCATCTCTTGCGCGTCACAAAGCTTGGGCCGGGTCATGCGAAGTTCATCCAGTATCGCCCGGTGCTGTCCAACGAAAAACTCAAGACGGAATTCGGCTTCACGCCGCGCTACAACGCACTTGAAGTTTTCGAGCGTTACCGTGACGGGCGCGAAAGGTCCGCGACATGACAACGCTCGTCATCGGTGCAGGACCGGCGGGACTAGCCGCAATCAAGAGCCTGAAGGAAGCCGGTCTTCCAGTGCATGGCGTCGAGCGCAATGCCGATGTCGGCGGCCAGTGGCTGTATGGCGCGCCGTCCAGCGCGGTTTATGCCTCGACGCATCTGATCTCATCCAAGCGCACCACCGCCTATGCGGACTTTCCGATGCCGGAAGACTGGCCGGCCTATCCGGGCCATGAGCGGGTGTCGGACTATTTCAAATCTTTCGCCAAACATTTCGATCTCATGCCGTCGATCCGGTTCAATACCGGCGTCCGCACGATCGAGCATCGCGATGGAAGCTGGCGCGCGACCTTCGATGACGACACCAGCGATGATTATGAAAGCGTGATTTTCGCAAATGGTCACCTGAGCGATCCGCTGCTGCCGAAAGTGTCCGGCGAATTTACCGGCACCGTGATGCACGCCAAGGATTACAAGACCGCCGATATTTTCGAGGGCAAGCGCGTGCTTGTGGTCGGCATGGGCAATACCGGCTGCGACATTGTCGTCGATGCGATTCATCGCGCAAAACAAGTGCTGTGGAGTGTGCGCGGCGGCAATCATTTCGTGCCGAAGTTTCTCGCCGGAAAACCCGCCGATGAAGGCAATCACAAGCCGCGCCGTTTCATCATTCCAAAGCGGTTGCGCTCGATGCTGCACGAGCCGATTTTGAGGTTCTTGGTCGGCCCGCCGGAGCGCTTCGGCCTGCCGAAGCCGGATCACCGGCTCTACGACAAGACGCCCATCGTCAATTCGCTGGTGCTGCAGCATCTCGGGCAGGGCGATGTGTCCTTACGTAAACCTGTCCGCGAATTTCGCGGTGACACTGTTGTTTTCAATGACGGACAGGAAGACGCGGTCGATCTGGTACTGTTCGCCACCGGATACGAGATCACGTTCCCGTTTCTCGAAGACCTCACCGAATTGAACTGGCAACCGGCGCGCAATGCCCCTGAGCTTTACCTCAACATTTTCCCATCCCGTCCGAACGGTCTCTATGTCGCGGGACTGCTGGAAGGCGCAGGTGTAGGCTGGCCAGGCCGTGCGCTGCAGGCCGATCTAATTGCGGCCTACATCAAAGCGCAGACCGCGCATCCCGATATCATTGCGAACTTCCGTGACAAGATCGCGGCGTTCTATGCCGGTTCGACAAACAAGGATCGCGGCGAACACGGTATTTTCGTCGATTTCCTGCAATACAAACGTGATCTACAAAAGGCCGTCGCGAGCTTGAGCGAAGCTCCGCGCGCGGTATAAACATTAGAAAATTAAGCGGAGGATTTCATGGGTACGTCGATCACCTTCAAGCGCCCCGATGGCAAAGAAGCGAAGGGCTATCTCGCCAATGCCGCGCGCGGCAACGCACCGGGCGTCGTCGTCATTCAGGAATGGTGGGGCTTGCAGGATCAGATCAAGGGCCTGTGCGACCGTTTCGCTGTCGCCGGCTTCGATGCGTTGGCGCCCGATCTCTACAATGGCGTCGTGGTGCCGTATCACGACACGGATGCTGCGGGCAAAGAGATGAACTCGCTCGACTTTATGGACGCGACGACGCAAACGGTGCGCGGCGCGGCGCAATATCTGGCGCGCAACGGAGCTAAGGTCGGTCTCACCGGGTTCTGTCTTGGCGGTGCGGTGACAATCATCGGTTCAACGAAGATCGCCGAACTCTCAGCTGGTGTCGCGTTTTACGGCATTCCGCCGGAGCAGGCGGCGAAACCCGCCGACGTGAAAATTCCGCTGCAGGGCCATTTTGCCAACCGCGATGACTGGTGCACACCGCAGGTGGTGGATGCGTTCGAGAAGGGATTGAAGGACGCCGGAAAGACCGCAGAGTTTTTCCGCTATGACGCCGATCATGCCTTCGTCAACGAACAGCGCATGTCGGTCCATGATCGCGAAGCCGCCGAGCTTGCATGGGGCCGCGCCACCGACTTCTTCAAGAAGCATCTCGGTTGAGCATGGGATGACTGTTACCATCTCCGACCTGCGTCAGCAGCCGGCGTTTTTCGACGCGGTTGCCGATCGCATCTGGCGGGCATGGTGGAAGGAGCGGGGATTTCCGGCGAGCACTATCGTCGAGCGCCTGCGGGAAAATCTAACGCCGTCGCCGATCCCCTTCGCGCTGGTGGCGCATCGGGGCGAGACGTTTATGGGAACGGCCTCCGTCATCATGTCCGACCTCGAGGAGCGTCCGCAATATTCGCCCTGGGTCGCGGCGGTCTGGGTCGAGCCGCAATACCGGATGCGCGACATCGGCACCGCCTTGGTGACGCGCGCGGCAAGCGACGCCTTCGCGCTCAATATCCGGCGGCTTTACCTATGTGCCCCGCGCGAGCGGCAACGGTTCTACACCCGGCAGGGCTGGGCACAGGTCGAAGAAGGCATAGGGAGCCGGAAACTTACGATTTTTACCAAGCATGCCGGGCCTTGACATCGACCCCCGCCGGTGATGATTTGCCGCCATGAACACCGCATCCTGCCCAGCCTGTCTCTGGTGGCGCACCTTCTAAAGGTGGCCGGTGCGATTTCTTTGATTCACAATCGTCGAGGCCGTCATCGCAAAGCGACGGCCTTTTTCGTTTGTCCTGCGTGGCGTTCCTCTCAAATCACCTAAGACACGTCTCGCAAGAGGACCAGATGAACAGGACAGTTTTCTCGCTTCCACCCCAGAGTGACTACCGCACAGCGCGGGGACTCGGCGTGTCGCGCTCGGTCGAAGGTCTCACCGGCGGTGTTGCGCTCGACAAGCTGATCGAGCAGCTCGACAGCCGCCGTGGCGTGGTGCTGTCGTCGGGCACGACGGTGCCGGGACGCTATGAGAGTTTCGATCTCGGTTTTTCCGATCCGCCGCTACGGCTGGAATCCAGCGGCACGAATTTCTTCATCGAGGCGTTGAACGAACGCGGCAGAGTGCTGGTGGCGTTCTTAAGCGCGACGCTGGATGAGCCCTGCGCGGTCATCACGGAAAAAACCGCGACACGCCTCGCAGGTCACATTGTGCGCGGCGATGCGCCGGTGGACGAGGACCAACGCACGCGCCGTGCTTCGATCATGTCGCTGGTGCGCAACATCATCGCGGGCTTCGCGTCCCCAGAAGATTCGCTGCTCGGGCTGTTTGGCGCGTTCGCCTACGATCTCGTGTTTCAATTTGAAGACCTGAAGCAAAAGCGCGACCGAGCGGCCGATCAGCGCGACATTGTGCTCTACGTGCCGGATCGTATTCTTGCTTACGACCGCGCCACCGGGCGCGGCGTGGTTCTCTCCTATGAATTTTCGTGGGAGGGCTCATCGACCAAGGGCCTCAGCCGCGAGACGCCGCAAACCATTTACGCCAAGACCAAACGCGACGGTTTCGCCGACCACGCGCCCGGCGTTTATCAGGCCACGGTAGAGACTGCGCGCCAGGCTTTCGCGCGCGGCGATCTGTTCGAGGCCGTGCCGGGTCAACTGTTTGCCGAGCCTTGCGAGCGCACGCCGGCCGAAGTGTTCCAGCGCCTGTGCAAGATCAATCCGTCGCCCTATGGCGCGCTGATCAATCTCGGCGATGGCGAGTTTCTGGTAGCGGCCTCGCCGGAAATGTTCGTGCGCTCCGATGGACGCCGCGTTGAGACCTGTCCGATCTCCGGCACTATCGCACGCGGCGCGGACGCCATCAGCGATGCCAAGCAGATTCAGGAATTGCTGAATTCGCAGAAGGACGAATTCGAACTCAACATGTGCACTGACGTTGACCGCAACGACAAGGCGCGTGTCTGCGTGCCGGGGTCGATCAAGGTGCTGGCACGGCGGCAGATCGAGACCTATTCGAAGCTATTTCACACTGTCGATCACGTCGAAGGCATGCTGCGTCCCGGCTTCGATGCCATCGACGGTTTCCTGACCCACGCATGGGCGGTGACCGTCACCGGCGCGCCAAAGCTATGGGCGATGCAGTTTGTCGAGGATCACGAGCGTTCGTCGCGGCGCTGGTATGCCGGCGCGCTGGGCTTTATCGGTTTTGACGGCAGCATCAATACGGGCCTCACGATCCGTACTATTCGCATGAAGGATGGCCTCGCCGAGGTGCGCGTCGGCGCGACACTGCTGTTCGATAGCGATCCGGTCGCCGAGGAGAAGGAATGCCAGACCAAGGCGGCAGCTCTGTTTCAGGCGCTGCGCGGCGATCCGCCGAAGCCACTCTCGGCCTTCGCGCCGGATGCCACGGGTTCAGGCAAGAATGTGCTGTTGATCGATCATGAAGATTCATTCGTGCACATGCTGGCGGATTATTTCCGTCAGGTCGGCGCGAATGTCAGCGTCACGCGGCACAATCACGCGCTGGAATTGCTGAAAACGAAGAACTACGACCTGCTGGTGTTGTCGCCCGGTCCCGGCCGTCCGGAGGATTTCGGGATTTCTAAATTCATTGGCGCGGCGCTTGAGAAGAAGCTGCCCGTGTTTGGCGTCTGTCTCGGCGTGCAGGCCATCGGCGAATATTTCGGCGGCAGACTCGGTCAGCTCGCGACGCCAGCGCATGGACGGCCTTCGCGCGTGCAAGTACGTGGCGGCACGCTGATGGGCAATCTGCCGAACGAAGTCATGATCGGCCGCTATCACTCGCTCTATGTCGACCGCGATAGCATGCCGGACGTATTGCAGGTGACGGCCAGCACCGAGGACGGCATTGCGATGGCCATCGAGCACAAGACACTGCCGGTCGGCGGCGTGCAATTCCACCCCGAGTCGCTAATGTCGCTCGAGGGTAATGTCGGATTGCGCATCGTGGAGAACGCATTCAGGCTCGGCCAGCAAGGCCGCACCTGAAACGAGCACTTAGGACATTTGAAAGACGCCCATGACACTTGTCGATGATTTGAAAGCCACCGTCCGCGCCATTCCGGATTATCCGAAGCCCGGCATCATGTTTCGCGACATCACCACGCTGCTTGGCAATGCCTGGGCCTTTCGCCGCGCGGTGGATGAACTGGTTCAGCCGTGGGCGGGGTCGAAGATCGACAAAGTCGCAGGCATGGAAGCGCGCGGGTTTATTCTCGGCGGCGCGGTAGCGCATCAGGTGTCGGCGGGCTTTGTGCCGATCCGCAAGAAAGGCAAACTGCCTCATACCACCGTGCGGATCGCTTACTCGCTGGAATACGGCCTCGATGAAATGGAAATGCATGCGGATGCGATCAAGCCCGGCGAGCGGGTCATTCTGATCGACGATCTGATTGCGACCGGTGGCACGGCGGAAGGCGCGGTGAAGCTGCTGCGCCAGATCGGCGCGGATGTAGTCGCGGCCTGCTTCATCATCGATCTGCCGGATCTTGGTGGCGCGGCAAAGCTGCGTGCGATGGACGTGCCGGTGCGGACGCTGATGACGTTCGACGGGCATTAGACGAGTCGCGTCGAGCCGTTACATCCTGTGAAGGATCAGGTTTAAAGCCAGATCACGGAAGCCGGTGTAGTTGGTACGCACCCATTGATTCAGTTCTGAATGCTGATCGCGATTTTCACGCAGATAGCGCGTGAACGAGAAGTTCAGCCGCATGATGATCGATTTCAGAAACGCGGGCAACGCGGCGATCCGAAACGGCCGCTTGCCCTGAAATGCCTTGGGCAGTTCGCCCCATAGCACGTGCTCGTTTTCTACCGGGATCAACGCCGCTTTCGGAAACGTCTCGCGGAGCATCGTCCAGGCCACCGCCGATGTGCGGTCGCGATCCGGAATGAACAGAACGATAGGATCGACGCCGCGGCGCTCGGCTTCCTTCATCAGGCCGACTTCCGCAACGATCTTGAAAAATTCGTCGAAGGCCTGAAAGCCGAGGTCGATCACCTTCGGCACGCCGTCATTCACGATGAGGCGGTCCATCAGCGCCATCTGTCCGAAGGTGTCGCTGATAGAAGCGGTCTCGGTCACGCGGGGCAGGTAGTTCAACAGGGACGGTTCGCGTAGGTTGATGTCGAAAGCCTGCACAGATTTTTGCTGGAGCAGCAGGAATTCCGTCAGCACGCGCGCGATCAGCGTCTTGCCAACCGCCGGGCGGGGAGAGCAGACGATATAGACGGGTGTGCGGCGCATTGGCCGGGTCCGGAAATCAGATCTCGCTTGTGGACGCGCGGGCGGTTGTCGACTTGTCCTTCGAGCCGACAATTTCCGTCAGCTTGATGCGGTCGAATTCACCCCAGACATTGCCGAGCCAATGCCGCACATAGCCGCGTAGCACGAACGAGTAATTCGCCGGCTCGTCCTTGACGCCCTTGTTGGCGACGAACTTCAAGAACGGTACCGACGCGACTTCGACCTGCTCATAGGCCATTTCGTTCAGCTTCGGGATCGTCAGTTCGGTCGCATTCTTGATGCGCTTGAAATAGGAATTGTAGGTGGCCTGATCCCACTCGAAGAAGCTGGTGTTGTTGATGAAGTTCTTCACCAGAAAATACTTCGCGCCGTCCATGAAACCCGCAGTCTCGGCGATTTCGTCGAGCGAGGCGATGGACGGGCCGAGGATATGGAACACGGCGAAGGTGATCTGACCGGCGCGCGCCGCGTCAAGAAAGCCGATGTCGCGAAGTGCGGCGAGTGTTGGAGACAACAGTCCTGCGCGGACGTCGATGACGGTAACGCTGGTGCCTGATGTATTGAGCGTATCGAAGATTTTCATCTGATCCGACGTACTCGTCACGTCGACGATCTCGGTGATCTCAGGATGAAAACGCATCAGCGTGCCGCGCGGCGATTCGGTGTCGAAGGCGCGGGTCGGAATGTTATTTGCGGTGAAATAGTCGAGAACGGTGCGCGAGACGGTGGTTTTGCCGACCCCGCCCTTATCCGCGCCCACTACGATGACTGCCGGTTTCGCCATAAGCCCTCTTTACGCAACAAACACGTCCGCCTGACGACGGGGAAATTTAGCTGCTTTCGGGCGGACCATGGCAGAAACAGCAGATAATTCAATTCTTGACGCCGGGGTTAGGCTTAATACCCACGGGCTTCGTTAATACCAAAAACGCCTATCGGCGGCCCCAAGGACCGTCAAATGGCCCGTTAATTGGGCGGGTGGTCGATCCAGCGGGCGAAGGCGTGGATGGTCGGGAACCCTCCCAGGGACCGGGTGGAAGACTGCCTGAAGACCGCCCGGTCGGGGAATCATCTGCCTCAATTTCGGGCGTCAGATCGCCGGAGCGCGGCAACGGCATCGGTCCGGGGTCGCGGCCACCGGCATACTGCACCAGCGCCTTGATGCGGGAATCGATGGAGGGATGTGTCGCGAACAGGTCCGCGAAGCCTTCGCGTGGATTGTCGATGCACATTTCCATCACGGCGGAGGTCGCGCCCTCGAGTTCGCCGCGGCCCTCGATCTTGCGCAGCGCGGAGATCATGGCGTCCGGGTCTTTGGTCAATTCCACCGAGCCTGCATCGGCCAGCAATTCGCGCGAGCGCGACAGCGCGAACCGCACCACCAGCGACAGGCCCCATGCAACGCCGATCAGTGCGATGGCCAGCAGCACGATGGCGAAGGCGCCGCCACCTTTCTTGTCGCCGTCTGAAGAAGATGACGACCGGCTGCCGCCGCCGAAGCTCCAGTTAGAGTTGAAGAAGATGCGGAAGAACAGTTCGGAGAAAAATCCGATCACGCCCGCAATGATCACGGCCACCACAAGCAGTTGCACGTCGCCATTGCGGATGTGGGTCAGTTCATGGCCGAGTACGGCTTCCAGCTCGCGGTCGTTGAGAGATTTCATCAGCCCGGTGGTGACGCTGATGGCATACTGGCTGCGGTTCAGGCCGGTGGCGAAGGCATTGAGCGCGGGACTGTCCACGATCTTGAGTTTCGGCATCGGGATGCCGCGCGAGATGCAGAGGTTTTCGAGAAGATTGTAAAGCCGCGGCTGTTCTTGCCGCGTCACGTCGTGTCCGCCGGTCACTGCATCGATCAGGTTCTGGTGGAAGAAATAGGCGATCACGATCCACACCGCCGCGCCGATGGTTGCAAAGGGCAACGCCTTGATCAGATCGCGCGCGGCCAGCGAGATGTAAACCTCGAACGGCCGGTTGCTGTTGATAAAGACTTCCGCCAGCAGCGCACCGGCGAACACCATCACATAGACGAGCAGGAACAGGCCGCCGAGCAGCAGCACCGAACGAAATTTGTTCGACGCGATATGCGTGTAAAGACCGTAGGCGGCCATGATGCGCGGTCCGTGATCGATCAGCTTATGGTTGACGCGTTTTCTTCACGCGAACCGGTTCCCACTTCGCTTGAAAACGCTTTGGGTTAGAACTTCACCGACGGCGCTTGCTCGATCTGGCCGCGCTGTTCGCCGAGATCGAAAAAATCTTTCTTCGTGAAGCCGAGCGCGCCCGCGAAGAATGCAGCGGGAAGCTGCTGAATGCCGGTGTTGTATTCCTGAACGGCGTTGTTGAAGAAGCGGCGGCTGGCGGCGATCTTGTTTTCGATGTCCGACAACTCGTTCTGCAACTGCTGAAAATTCGCGTTGGCTTTCAGGTCCGGATAGGCCTCGGAGAGCGCGATCAGGCGGCCAAGCGCGGCGGAGAGTTGTCCTTCGCTTGCGGACACTTGCGCCGGTCCCTGCGCGGACATCGCCGCGTTGCGCGCCTTCACGACGTCTTCCAGTGTGCCGCGTTCGTGGGTTGCGTAACCCTTGACGGTTTCGACCAGGTTCGGGATCAGATCGTGACGCTGCTTAAGCTGCACGTCGATGTCGGCGAAGGCCTGCGACACCCGCTGCGCCAGCGCGACCAGCCGGTTGTAGGCGCTGAACACAAACAGCGCGATGACGACGAGGACACCGAGTAAGATCCAGCCGGATGACATGTGAAAGCTCCCTGAAGACAACGAAGTGCCAAGCCTAGCCGAAAAGCCCGGCATGCGGCAGGGCCGCATGGGCGTAGGCCTGCTCTATTTGGTTGCCGTCAGGGAAGAATGGTTCAAATGTGAACCGAAATAAGTCTGCGGTATCTGTCCGTCATGGCCGCGAATGCCGGCCATGACGGATGCAAAAATATTGCTGTTATGGCTTGGCGATATGCCAGGCTCCGTTCAGGAAGCCGTCGCCGTTGGTGTCACCGGCCTTGGTGTCCTTGGCGAAGGTGTAAACCGGCTTGCCCTTGACGGCCCACATCTTGCTGCCGTCCTCGCGCGCGACAATGGTCCAGTCGCCGGACGCCTTGGCGTCGGCGGCCGCGGCCAGCGGAGGCCAGTTGGTCGCGCAAGGACCGTTGCAGGCGGACTTGCCGTCGCTGTCCTTGTCGAATGTGTAAAGCGTCATGCCCTTGGCATCGACATAGGCTTTGCCCTTCGGCGTCTCGGCGACCTTCGCTTGCGCGAAAGCTGCGGTCGAGGAAAGCATGAGGGTGATAGCCGCGACTGCGGCGAATGTTTTGGACATCGCAATAAACTCCTGATGAATTCGTGTCGGACGCGAACGCGTCATCAGGACAAACTCCGGCCGTTCAGGATTATTCCGCGACGGTGGTGTCATCGCCAAAAACAGCGTCGCCCCATGCCCATTTCTTGGTACGCTTGTAAGCGGCTTTGTCCCGATGTGGGACGCTGGAAACCGTTATTCCATAAGGCTTACAGAGTTTTGCGGTGACGGCGATTTTCGTCACCTTCGGCTGCGCGAGTACCCGTGCCGGATGCTGCGCAGCGGGACTACGCGACAGGACGACGTAGCTGAATTTTTCATCCTCATAGGGAAGGTCTGCACCCTTGAGGTGTTTATGCGCTTTCGAACGCTGCAGACGTTGCGAGAAGTGACACCAGTCGGGCGCCGTCAGCGGGCATGTGGCGTCGTGCGGGCAGGGCGCGATGACATGCGCGCGTTGGGCGATCAGCCTCGCGCGCAGACTGATGATGCGTTCATATCCAGCAGGCGTCCCGGGTTCGACCACAAGCAATGTGTCGCGCGTCTTTGCCCATAGCGCGTCGGTGAAAGCGGCGCGCTCGGACTCGGACAATTCGTTGATGACATAGCTCGCAATCGCGAGGTCCGCTTCGGGCGCGGTCGCCAGCAGCTTGCGTGCATCGCCGAGGTCATAACGTATGGCGGCAAGCCGCATGCTTGGACGTGTCAACTTGATCGCGAGATCCCGCAGCGCCGGGTTGGCATCGAGGAGGGTGAATGTATTGAGCGAGGGGAAGGCGCTTGCTGCGGCCCAGGTGGCAGTACCGGGGCCTGCACCCGCATCGAGCAGCGTAGCCGGTGCGAAATCCGGATGAATTTCCACGAGCGCATTCAGGCTCGCGGCGATGGCCGCATAGGTTGCTGGCATCCGCGCCAGCGCGTAGGCCAGCGCATCTTCATTCGACTTGATGCGGCCGGAGCCGCCGCCGCTGCGATAGGTCTGCGAGATCGCATCCGACCGCTGCGCGGCGTCGCTGCGCGACAGGCCTTCCGCCTCGCGCGCCAGAGCAGACTGCAATTCGTGCGGGAGATCAGGCGTCATGAAAATCCTCAGGCCGGTTTGGCCTGAGGGGATTATGCCACGTTCTGGTCAAGAACCTTCATCGCGCCGTCGAGATCGACGGAGACGAGCTGTGACACGCCGCGCTCCGCCATGGTGACGCCGAACAGTCTGTTCATGCGCGCCATGGTGATCGGATTGTGGGTGATGATGATGAAGCGCGTCTCGGTGGACGAGGTCATCTCATGCAGCAGGTTGCAGAACCGCTCGACGTTGTGGTCGTCCAACGGCGCGTCGACTTCGTCCAGCACGCAGATCGGCGACGGATTGGTCAGGAATACCGCGAAGATCAGCGCCAGCGCGGTCAGCGCCTGCTCGCCGCCGGACAGCAGCGAGAGAGTCTGCGGCTTCTTGCCGGGCGGCTTTGCAATGATTTCCAGGCCAGCCTCGAGCGGATCGTCGCTCTCGATCAGATGTAATTCAGCCTGACCGCCGCCGAACAATTCGCTGAACAGCCGCTTGAAGTGAGTGTTGACGACTTCGAACGATGTTAGCAGGCGCTCGCGCGCTTCCTTGTTCAGGCTCTGGATGCCGGTGCGCAGTTTCTTGATGGCTTCGACCAGATCGTCGCGCTCGGTGGTGAGGTTGAGATGCTGGGCCTCGACCTCGCGGAGTTCTTCTTCGGCGCGCAGATTGACGGCGCCGAGACGGTCGCGGTCGCGGCGCAGCTTTTCGAGATCAGCTTCGACGTCCGTCACGGGCGGCAATTCTGCGCCAGCTTCGATCTCGGCCATCGCGGCCACGCCTTGCGGCTCCACTTCGAGCATGTCGTGGATTTCGCGCTCGATGTCTTCGAGACGGCGCTTGGTGCCGTCCATCCGCTCTTCCGAACGAGCGCAGGCTTCGCGGGAGGCGGACAATGCGTCGAGCGATGCACGCGCGGCGCGGTCGGTTTCCGCCATCGCCGTTTCGGCGGCGGCGAGCGCATCAGCGGCGGTGCGGCGGTCATTCTCCGCGTACTCGATTTCGCTGATCAGCGCGCTGCGCTTTTCTGCGAACACGGCGGGTGCGTTTTCAAGCTCAGCGCGCTCAGTC
>Ga0209023_10001516_pt1 | contig 30885 bp, 37 predicted proteins | sample LakOneMetagenome_FD_187468 | JGI IMG/M metagenome (GOLD analysis project Ga0209023, IMG submission 187468) | Freshwater and sediment microbial communities from Lake Erie, Canada (SPAdes) (version 2) | ecosystem: Environmental > Aquatic > Freshwater > Lentic | place: Lake Erie, Canada...
GTTGCTGGAAAGTTTGATTGGGTTTCGCCAAAACGGTACGCGTCACAAAGTGGAAACTGGAAAATCCCTGAGCAGGAAACCGACCGTCGGGCTGGCCTTGGGCGGCGGTGCGGCCCGTGGCTTCGCTCACATCGGCATTTTACGCACCCTGCTCGCCCACGGGATCGTGCCGGATATCGTGGTCGGAACATCGATCGGAGCCGTGGTCGGCGCGTCCTATGCGTCGGGTCATCTCGATACACTCGAGCTTTGGGCCAAGGGCCTCCTGCCTCGGAATATCTTCAGCTATCTCGACATTCGCCTCAACGGCTCGGGCCTGATCGGCGGAAGCAAACTCGCCGCGCAGCTCGAAGCCTATTTCGGCAACACCCTCATCGACGAACTGCCGCTGAAATTCGCCGCTGTTTCCACCGAAGTGAACACCGGCCACGAGATATGGATCACCAACGGAAAGCTCGTCGATGCGGTGCGCGCATCTTACGCCCTGCCCGGCATTTTCGAGCCAGTGCTAATTGGCGACCGCTGGCTGGTAGATGGCGCATTGGTCAATCCGGTGCCCGTGTCGGCAGCGCGCGCGCTCGGCGCGGAAATCGTGATCGCGTGTAACGTCTCCACCGACGTGTTCGGCCACGGCACGATTATCTCGGCGCATGGCGTTGCGCGCGACGAAGTGGTCGAGCCTGCCGAGCCCGCACCGGAACGACGCGGCTTCGGGAAGTTCTTCTCGGCCGAGAAAACCGTGAAGCGCGAATTCTTCGGCACCGCCGGACGTCCCGGCATTTCGACTGTGATGGTGGAAGCGTTCAACATCATGCAGGACCGCATCACGCGGTCGCGGCTGGCGGGCGATCCGCCGGACGTGTTGATCTCGCCGCGCGTCGGCAAGATCGGATGGTTCGATTTCCATCGGGCAGAAGAAATCATCGCACACGGCGTGCGTGCTGCCGAACGCAACATCGAATCCGTCCAGGAGGCGATCGCCCTGCTCACACCGACGGCAAATGATACACCGGGCACGGCGCAGCCGACCCAGCCTTGAGACTACGGGTGTAAGTTGTCCTCATGGTGAGGAGCGAGGCGTCAGCCTCGCGTCTCGAACCATGAGCGCATAGTCATCCCTCATCCTTCGAGACGCGCAAGAGCGCTCCTCAGGATGAGGATCAGCATTACGCGCTCTTGATGTAATCGTGCAGGGCTTCCTGCTCGCGCTCGAATTCGGCGACGCGCCACTTCACCACGTCACCAATCGAGATCAGTCCGACGATCCGTTCGCTCTCCACCACAGGCAGATGGCGGAATCGTCCGGCGGTCATCACTTCCATGATTGCACCGACCGTATCGGTCTGACGGCATGTGATGACCTTGGCCGTCATCACGGACTTCACAGGCTCATCGAGAGCGGGTGCACCACGCTCGCCGAGCACGCGCACCACGTCGCGCTCTGAAAGAATCCCTTCGATAGTCTGACCGCTCATCACCATCACAGCGCCGATGCGGCGCTCCGACAGAATCTTCACTGCTGCCGACAACTTCGAGTCGGGTGACACGCTGATGATCTGATGGCCCTTGGTATCCAAAATCGCTCGAACCGTCATGATTTCCTCCCGGAAAATTTTCGCGCGGCGCAACCCGCGCGGTTCGTTGCATGCGGATGGCGATATTGGTTTCGCTTGGTCGTCCGCGGATCGTCGTCAGATGATGGAGCAAACGGGACGGGCTCGCAAGACGCAGCATAGTGCCGCAGGAGCCTGCCTCGATTCCGCGCGTGCTCAGTCCGCGGGCGGCATCGCCCCGGCATTGTTGTCCTGCAAAAGAGCGCGCGGCACAGGATCGAACAATGAAAACAGCAGCAGGCCCGCGAGGAAGCCGCCGATATGCGCTTGCCACGCGATGCTCTGGGCCGACGCGCCGATGGCAATCGCGCCGAGGCCCGTGATGATATTGAGGCCGAACCAGACCGCGAGAAATACGAGCACGCGCGAATTCCGCAATGACCTCGCCAGCGACAGCGCGGGAACGCGCGATGCTGCGTCCGCATCGCCGCGCCGGAACGACAGGAAGCTGCCCTGCTGAAACGCAAACCTAATCGCCGCCGCCATCAGGCCGGACACCGCCGCCGACGCACCGATCATGGGCGCGACCTGATGCTGATGCGTCACGAGATGCGCGAAGGCTCCCGCAATGGCAGTGACGGCGAAGAACAAGAAAAATCTCGGCGCGCCAAATCGCCGCGCGACAGCGCTGCCGAATGGCAGCATCCAGAGCATATTGAAAACGATATGGCTGATGTCCGCGTGAAGAAAGGCGTAGGTCAGGAAGGTCCATATCTCGGCGCCGAAACCGCCCGGAAACGCCCCTGCCAGCACCGAGGCGTCATAACGCGCAGGCACGAAGCCGAACATCCAGATGATTTCCTGATCGGTGTTCAGCGGCAGCAGCGCCCGAACGCCAAAAATGACGATCATGATCGCCAGCATCGCGGTCATACCGCCGGGGATATTCAGGATCGGTTCGCGGGACGATTGCAAAGCTGCACAAATCCAATGCGGTGCACAAAGCACCGGATGGCTGATTACGCGGCTTTGGCGGCCCGGCGCAAGCACGTGCAACCTCATGCAAAAGAAAAAGGGAGGGCTTTAAGGCCCTCCCCGTCTCTTGCCGGTCTTTTCGCGGGCTGTGAGTGAGAGCGCGAATGTCGCGCTCCGGGCATCCCCACCCCTCCCCGCGAACGACCAGACGTTTTCCGCCGCCTGTCGTTCAACCTGAGTTCGTCGCCACCGCCGGTCCCTGGAGAAAGACCGGCGACTTGGAGTGGGTAGATACTAACCGCCGTCCCGTCGTTCACAAGCGCATGGTAAATTTAACCTTAACGATGCAAAGCCCCTGATCTGACGGGCCAATCTTCACTCCGGCATGGACGCTGCAGGGCAAGTCCCTCACAACGTGAAGGGGCCTCGCGGTGCCTGAAAGCGGGACAAATCTGTCCCGCCGACGCTGCTCGCGGGGCGGGATTGGTCGATGAAGCATCCGGCAAACCGGGAATATTATTCGTATTGGGACGAGAAGCGCGCAGGCGCTCCCGCGCCCGAACGAAGCGATTTCGAGCCCGGACAAGTCCGTCATCTGCTGGGCGACATCTTTGTGGCAGCCTACGATATTGCCGCGCGCTACCCCTTGCGCGTAGCCGGAACCCGCATGAGCGCCCTGCTCGGGCGCGATCTGAAGGGCCAAAGCCTCACGGGGCTGTTCCGCGCCGCCGACCGCGGCGAGATCGAGGACATCCTTGGCGTGGTGGCCGAGGAAACCCTTCCTACCATCGCCGGTCTGGTCACCCGAACCGGCGACGGCACGCCATTCCATCTGGAAATGCTGCTGCTCCCGTTCAGCCCCCGCTCCCACACGCCGCTCAGTCTCACCGGACTGCTTGCACCGTTGAGTTCGCTCGACGGCTCGGACGTCTATGGCGGACTCGGCGAGTTCGGAATCACCTCATGGCGGCACCTGAGGGAGGAGCGAAAGGGACCGCGCGAACTGCGCAAGTGGTCGCTGATCCGGGGCATGACCGTCTATGAAGGTTTGCGCTGACAAGTTCCGGTATAGCTAACACATCATTAACCGGGAACACCGTAAGGTTTGCCGATACCGAAAATGGCCGGCCGGTGTGAAGATGGCGTTGGTACAAAGACAAATGATTCGTCCATCGGCTGAGGAGCGTCGTCGCTTCCAGCGCGTGAAGGTCCATCTGCTCGGCCGTTATATGCTGGCGGACCAACGCGAATTCCCATGCCAGGTGATCAATATGTCTCCCGGCGGCCTTGCAATGCTGGCGCCGGGTATCGGCAACGTCGGCGAGCGCGTGGTGGCTTATCTCGATCATATCGGCCGTGTTGAGGGCAAGATCACCCGCCTGCTCGACAACGGATTCGCCATGACGGTCGGTGCGACCCCGCGCAAGCGCGACAAGCTCGCCTCCCAGCTCACCTGGCTGGCCAACCGCGAGATCCTCAATCTGCCGGAAGACCGCCGCCACGACCGCATCGTGCCGCGCAATCCAATGGCGATCCTGAAATTCGACGACGGCCGGGCGATGCCCTGCCGGATTATCGACCTGTCGCTGTCCGGCGCGGCGCTGGCCGCCGAGACAAAACCGCTGGTTGGCGAAACTGTCGTGCTGGGCCGCGTCCATGCCCGCGTCGTTCGCCACATCGAAGATGGCTTCGCGATTGAGTTCGTGCACGCGCAGCTTCCAGAGAGTGTCGAAGACAACGTAAGCGCGCGGTAAAGCGCGTCGGTTACCGACTCCTGACTTTTCAGCCCGATCAAGGCGATATCCGACACCCGGATATCGCCTTGATCCGTTTTGGGCGTGTGATGGCACGGAAACTGGCGCTCAAAAATCGAGAAAATAACCAATAAAATCAGATCGATAAGCAGAATTAGATAAAATTTGAATCAAATGCAGTTATTTCAAATTTTAATCTCATTTGACTCAAGTATAAATTGAATTAGCGCCAGCTTTTACTTGCTTTTGCTTCAATTGTACTTCGTTGACTTAGCCGCGCTGCAAATCCTTTGAGCGAATAGTGGTCCCAACAAGAAACGGGGGCCACAATGTTTTCAATTCGTGGATGGGGAGTTGGTCTGGCGGTTGCCGCCGGCCTGTTGAGCACAACGATTTCCGCACATGCTGCTAACGAGCGCGTGCTCTATGCCAGCCTCGGCGACGCGACACGGTCGCCCATCGGCTGGGTCGAATTCTGCGCCGACAATCCCGCCGATTGCCGGGGCGGCGTGACGCAAGCCCGCGACATCGTGATGACGCAGGCCGCATGGCGCGACATGATCCGCGTCAATCGCTGGGTCAATGAAACAATCAAACCGATGACCGACATGGATCATTGGGGTGTCGTCGAAAAGTGGTCGTATCCGACCGACGGCTACGGCGATTGCGAAGACTACGTTCTGCTCAAGCGCAAGATGCTGATGGATGCCGGATGGCCGCGCGAAGCGCTGCTCATCACTGTGGTGCGCGACAAGAAGGGCGAAGGCCACGCAGTTCTGACAGTGAAATCCGACAAGGGCGAATTCATTCTCGACAACCAGAACGAGGACGTCGTCGCCTGGACCGAGACCGGCTACCGCTTCGTCAAGCGCCAGTCGCAGACCGATCCGAATGCATGGGTTTCGCTCGGCGACTCGCGCCCTGCCGTTGCCACTGCAAGCGCACGCTGAGTTTCAAAGAAACGGAGAACCCACGACCGGTCGTATCCCCACCCCTCCCCGTCCCCAGACCGGATCGTGCGCGGCCGAGCCTCCCCCAGGCTCGGCCGCAACTTTTTGAGACGGCGAGAAGTCGTCTTATCCGATCTTCTTCAGTCCTTTGCTAAACCGCTTGCCGTTGTTGACGTAGAAAGCCGCGCCATAGGTCATCGCCGCGACCTGCTCGGGCGTCAGGGTGCGAATGACGCGCGCAGGTGCGCCGATGATCAGCGAGCGCTCCTCGAATTTCTTGCCTTCCGGGACGATCGCGCCCGCACCGACAACGCAGCCCGCTGTGATATGCGCGCCATTCATGATGATCGCGCCCATGCCGATCAGCGCACCATCCTCGATGGTGCATCCGTGCAGGATGACGTTGTGACCGACAGTGCAGTTCTTGCCGATGGTCAGCGGAAAACCCGGATCGGTATGGAAGGTGCAGTTGTCCTGCACATTGGAGCCTTCGCCGATTTCGATGAGTTCGTTGTCACCACGCAAGACGGCGCCGAACCAGACGCTCGCATTGGCTTTCAGACGCACATTGCCGATCACCGCCGCGGTGTCCGCGATGAAGTACTGGCCATCGCCGGGAAGATCGGGCACGCGCCCGTCGAGTTCATAGATTGCCATTCCGGTCTCCTTGGCGCGTTAGCGCGGAAATCGGCGTGACAATGCCACGAACACATATGATCTGCGAGACCGGAAAATCAGGAAGTGCGCGTGCTTTGACGCCTTAAGCGATCACGCCCGCCGTCTCGAGCAGCATCAGCACAAACGTGCCGGACATCATGCTCCAGAATCCGGCGATGACTGTCGCGATTGCGACGAACTCGACGCGACGTCCCTCGAGTTTGCGGCCACGCACGGTGTTGCGCATGATGATGAAGGGCGCGGCAAACACCAGAAACGGCACCGACGCGGCTGCTTTGGACGCCGCCTTCTGCGTCAACAAGCCGAACCCCGCAGGACGTTGCATGAAGGCCTGAAATCCGCTGGTCAGCGCACCAGCCACCGCAAAGCCGATGAAGATGGCAAAGAACGAATTCAACGCTTCAGGCGACATCGGCTGGGACTTTCAACGCACGAGATACATCGGCTCCCACCGGGGCCGCTGTCAGGCATCGCAAAATGCGGCGTCGTCCGCCACTCCATCGTTAAGAAAGAGTTAACGCCGCGCCGGTGCCCTAGCTCGGCGTGCATGGCTCGCGCGACATGACACCGTGCGGAACTTCGGGGAAATCAGCTCCGCATGGCATAATCGGGTTTGATTCGACCGGCCTTTCGGGGCCGCCCTCGCCCGGAACGCACGCTGCTCATGGCCCTTTATTCATCGACCCCGCAACGCCAGCATGGCCGACACATGCCGCGCCGCATTCAGCTCGCGCCGTTTCTGATCATGGGTGCCGTGGGCGCTGTCGCCGTCACTGTCGTCGCCTATTTGCTGTGGCCGACATGGCAGACGGAAAAACCCGGCGATCCGGACCGTCTCCCGATCAGCATTGGCAACACGCTGTTCAACGTTCCGACCAAGGCGATCCGCGTGAAAATGCAGAAGCGCACGGGACCGCAGGAGCGCGTCGATATCGCCTTCGTCTACCCGTCGCTGGAGCCGCCGGAAGCGCCGCGCCATGTCAGCGCCGACACCGTCGAGGAAAATCTGCCCGACATCGACCGCATCTTTCTGTCGATCGCGGCCCATCACGACGCGCTGTCGCCGGACGAGCGGACACGCACGATCTATCCGCGCTATTTCGACCCGAATGCAGGAAGCATTGCGGACGGATTGAGCACGCGGCCTTTCCGCGAGAACTCGCCTTATGCGAATGAGGATCTGGCGTATGCGGGATCGCCTGCGATCATCGCGCGCTGCACACGGGACGGCAAAACGCCCGGCATGTGTCTTACCGAACGCCGCATCGACGGCGCAGACCTGACGTTCCGTTTCCCGCGCGCGTGGCTTGGGAAATGGCGCGATGTTGCGAATGCGATGGATCAGATCGTCAAGCGGATGCGCACGCCGAAAAGCTAGCTCTCAGGCTTCTTCTTCGATGTCGCCTTCGAGGATCGCCATCTGAAACTGATAGGAACGGTCATCGTCCTCATCATCGACGAACAGCACGCCGATGAATTCCTCGCCGATATAGACCTCTGCGGAGTCGTCTTTCTTGGGACGCGGCACAACACGGATTTTAGGATTTCCGAACAGACGCTTGAGATAAGCGTCCAGCTTCCTGACTTCCGTAACGTCCACGAGCGTTCTCCAACTCAAGATTATTTGCGACAGGTTTAATGCGAGACGGCGCGAACCGCCAGCAGGGACTTTGACAAAATGATGCGCCGCCGCACGGACGGCGCGCATCTGCGGTCTATAGGATGCGTTCAGATACCGATGGCGTTGAGCATCTGGTTCATGGTGCGCGATGGTTCGGCGCATCCAGCCTCGCCGACGATTTGCGCAGGCACACCGGCCACGGTGACATTATTCGGCACGGGCTTCACCACGACCGAACCGGCCGCGATGCGTGCGCAATGTCCGATCTCGATATTGCCGAGAATTTTCGCGCCCGCACCGATCATGACGCCGTGACGAATTTTCGGATGACGGTCCTCGTTCTCCTTACCGGTGCCGCCGAGGGTCACACCGTGCAGGATGGATACGTTGTCTTCGATCACCGCGGTTTCGCCGACCACAAGGCCGGTGGCATGATCGAGGAAAATGCCGCGACCGATCTTCGCCGCCGGATTTATGTCGGTCTGGAATTCGGCCGACGCGCGGCTTTGAATATAAAAGGCGAAATCCTTGCGGCCCTTGCCGTGAAGCCAATGCGCGAGACGATGCGCCTGAATGGCGTGGAAGCCTTTGAAGTAGAGCAGCGGATCGATGAAGCGCGAGGTCGCAGGATCGCGGTCATAGACCGCAACGAGATCGGCGCGAAATGCGTTGCCGAAATCCGGTTCGTCGCGCACCGCTTCGAGATAGGCCTGGCGGATCAGATCGCCGGACAGTGCGGAGTGATCGAGCCGTTCTGCGATGCGGTGCACCACCGCATCCTCGAGCCGGTCGTGATGCAGTACGCTGGAATAGATGAAGGTCGCCAGTTCGGGCTCGCGCTGGACGATTTCCTCGGCCTCGTCGCGAATACGGGTCCACACGGGATCGACGGTGGAGAGCGCCGTCTTCGGATCGAGATGATGCTTGGGCATGCTTGGGTATCCGGCTGATCAGATTGAGCAGATATTACCACATAATGGGGAGATGGTAGGCCGCAACGTCCATCAATACTAAAGATGGAATAATTATCTCCCGCGCCCGTAGAATAATCTTCTCTTTGACCTTCAAGGCCGCTTCGCCAGGAAGTCCAGCACGCCGTCCTTGTAGATCCGGTCGCCTACCGCGCGCATATGGTCCCGATTGGTAATATCGATGAACTGCGACCCCGGAATGACTTCCGCCAGCAGCGGACCTGAGCCGGACACATCGTCCGTGGTTCCGACAGCGATCAGCACCGGCACCGAAATCGAGGCAGCTTCCTCGCGGGTCATCAGGCGGCGATATCCCCGCAAGCATGCTGCCAGTGCGCGCCGGTCAGAGCCGGTCTGATCCGCGAAGGCGCGGAATGTGCGGCCCATTGGGTCGGTCACGTCATCCAGTGAATCCGCTTCGAGCGCGTTGATCACATTGTCACCCGGCCCGCCGCCGTCGATCATGGCCATGCCGATGCCGCCGAGGATCACGCAGCGCACGAGCTGCGGATATTGCTGCGCCAGATAGGCGGTGATGCGCCCACCCATCGAATAACCCATCATGTCGGCGCGCTGAATATTGAGATGGTCCATCAGCGCCCGCACGTCGCCCGCCATCGTGCCGATGTGATATTCCTCGGGGTCATAAGGCTTCGAGGACTCGCCGTGGCCGCGATTATCCAGCGCGATCACGCGACGCCCGGCCTTTGTCAGCGTTGCGACCCATCCCGGATAAACCCAGTTCGTATTCTTGGTGGACGCAAAGCCGTGCACCAGCACGATGGGATCGCCCTCGCCTTCATCGAGATACGAAATTTCAACGGAGCCGTTTTGAAAACTCGGCATCGGACAATCCAATTTTGGGAAATGGGTTGAGGGTGAGATGATCGGGACGTGACTTTACCCGGACACCACAGCCCTTGTCACGGTGCTACTGCCGCAGTTGCGCGTGAGCGAGTGCGAGATCAAGCCGCGTGCGTTTGAGTTTGGAACGCTGAATCCACCATAGCGTGAGCCGCTCCGTGGTCGCCTTGATCGACGCGAGAAATCCAAGAAGCGCGAGCAAGGCTGCGAACACCCACCACGCCAGGTTAAATGCGCCTGCAGTCAGCAACAGCGCGCCGCGTCCAAGAATTTTGATGATCGCGCGAGTCTGGCTGCCCTTGGATTCAGCAAGCCGCGCGGCGCGTGCGACATCCTTCGGACCGTCGGCGATGCGCAGCACGTCCAGCGCGCCCTTGGTGCCAGCTTTCTCGCTGACACGGCCGACATCCTTCGCAAGACGCACCAGAGCGCCCGCCTTCTCCGCTTTGAACGCAGCTTTCAGTGCGGTGATGGTCTGCGCCGGGCGCGTTAGCGATGCGGTCGCCACGGCCTGCTGCAACATCGGCGCATCGACAACGCCGCGCGCTGAGCGTCCCGCCCATTCGCTCAGGCCCGCGCCAAGCCGTCCGACCTTGCGTGCATCCTTCACCATCGACAGGCCCGCGCGGACCGGTGCCACGCCACCGGCGGAAACATACGTCGCAGCCGTCACAGCAAGGCCGACACTGGCCAGCCCGAGCACTAGACGATCCGCGTTCTCCCCGAAAGCGAGACGCTTGCCCTCGCGCACCACGTCGCGAATGTCGCCGAACACGAACAGGTCGCCCGCCACCGTTCCGGACAGGCTGGCGACATCATCGGCCTCACCTGTCACAAAGCCAGTGGCGAAGCGCGTCGCGATGCTTGCCGTGGAGTTCTCCTCCGCGACCGCCGCATCGACTCGCGCGGCCAGATCGGCCGGTAGCGGGATATTTTTTTGCTGGGCAAGATCAGAAAAACTCTTCGCCAGGTCGGCATCCTTGGCGTCAAGCGCCTGCGCGATGCCCTGCTCAACCGCCGCGTCGTTGCCGTTCAGCTTGGTATCGATCATCAGGCCGGATAATTGCACAGGATCATCCTGCGCCATGAGCAGCGTTCCGGCGTCAAGTGCATGAGGCCACAACACCGCCAATGCCGCGACGGAAACGGCTGCGGCTGAGAGACTTAGGCCGACGCGGATCGATGATCTCATCTTGAACTGGCAACGCCTCCGGCGCCCGGCGGTTCGGCTAAACCGCAACCATTGTCAAAAATAATGTGCAATTTTTCAGACACAATCTCTGCAACGAAAGGAGGGCTATCCCAAGGCGGCAGGATTGTGTCGAATTCACAGAGTGATCGCTGCCACCGACAGGCAATGAACTTACGTACACTATGAATTCGTTGAATCGCTGAGTATGCTTCTAGCAGTGACGGTGTCGTCGCCGCTCTATGCAGATGCATGGGCGCAAGGCTTTCAAGACCCGGTCTCGGGTTCACGGTTTAAGGTAGGAATGCTGCTATGGCGGATCACGTCGTCCCTCACTTTCACAACGATGCCGGCGTGACCACGATCGAAATCGGTTCGCGCGAATTCATGTGCGTCGGCGCGAACCCGCCATTCGATCATCCGCATGTGTTCCTCGACCTTGGCGGCGACAACGAGATCATCTGCCCGTATTGCTCGACGCTGTTCAAATACGCCGCCGACATCGCAGCCGGTCAGGCTCGCCCGCCGGAATGCGTGCTGAAAGACGCAGTCGCTTAAAACATCCGTGGCCGACTCCCGCACCATCGTTGTCGCTGGTGCCGGCATCGGAGGCTTGACCGCAGCCCTCGCGCTCGCCGCGAAGGGATTTCGCGTTGTTGTGATGGAGCGTGCCGCACGGCTCGAGGAAGCGGGTGCCGGACTCCAGCTCTCTCCCAATGCCAGCCGTATCCTGATCGAGCTTGGACTTGAGCCCTCGCTCACGCCACATGTCGTGGTCCCAGAAGCGATCAGCATCGTCACGGCGCGAACCGGAAAAGAAATCGGCCGCATTCCGCTGGGCGATGACGCGACATTTCGATATGGCGCACCCTACTGGATCGTACGCCGCGCGGATCTTCAGGCAGCACTCCTCGCGAAGGTCAAAGCGCATCAGGACATCGACCTTCGCCTCGGCGCGCAGTTCGAGGATGTCGCGATTTATTCCAAGGGCATTACTGTCGTTCAGCGCACCGGCACCAGCCGGCGGCAGGAATTGGCACTGGCGCTGATCGGCGCGGACGGCGTCTGGTCGAGCGTCCGGCATCAGATATTTCCGAAGGCCCAGCCGAAATTCACGGGCAGCATCGCATGGCGCGGCACCATCGACGCCACGCAGCTTCCACGCGGATTCAATGCACGGCGCGTACAGCTATGGCTTGGTGCGAACGCGCATCTCGTCGCCTATCCGATGTCCGGTGGACGACGCATCAATGTTGTCGCCATCGTTTCAGGCAAATGGAACAGACCGGGCTGGAGCGAGCCCGGCGAGGTTGTCGAGATTGCAAATCAGTTCTCCGCGCCGCATTGGCCGATCGCAGCGCGCATGATGATCGGCGCGGTGGACAGTTGGCGGAAATGGGCACTTTTCGCGATGCCGGACGGCGGCGCATGGAGCGAGGGGCCGGTCGCGCTCTTGGGAGATGCGTCCCACGCCATGCTGCCATTTGCGGCACAAGGCGCGGGCATGGCTATCGAAGATGCCGCCGTCATCGCGCGATGCCTGGAAGAGTCTCCGACGAATCCTATCGCTGCGTTCGCAAGCTATGCAGGTCAGCGGTCCGCGCGTGTGACGCGCGTGCAGCGAACAGCGCGAAAAAACGGAAAGGCTTATCACTTAAGCGGTCCTGTCGGCATTGCGCGCGATCAGGTCATCAAGGTGATGGGCGGCCCGCGACTTCTGTCTCGACAGGACTGGATTTACGACTGGCGGATGTACTGACGCGATCAGTGTTTTCGTTTCGCCGCAGGTGGCGGCGGCGCTGGCGCGACAGCCGGAGCAACAGCAGGACAATTGTTGCTGGCGATTTTTGCGTCGAGCGCATCCCGATTGCCCCGGGCCGAAACATAGTCGGTCTGATAGGCAAGACCCGAGACCACCGAACCCGCCGCGCCAGTTTCGGCCTTGGCCATCAGCCCTTCCAATTCGACTACACGGGCATTCGATGCGGTTCGCGCTGTCGTCAGCTGCTGGCAATTATAGAGTTCGTATTTGGACGGGTCCACGAACGCACTCTCTCCGAACCCCGAACATGCGCCGAGAAGAAGCGTGGCTGCTCCAAACGCAGACATGCGTCTAGCCACGGCAAGCCGGTTTGCGAACGTGCGCTTGGATGCGGCGAAGTGATGTTCAGGCCTGTCGGGCATGCCTCGGTCTGTCATCGGCGTCGTGTTACGCGGCTTCATGTTGAATTTGTGGTGGTCAGCGAAAAGGACGCTCAAAGCGTCTCCTGCTTGTGACCGCATTCCTTGCAGACAAACTTGACGCGCGTAACGCCCTTCTCGGCGTTCACGCGGTTCGGAGCTCCGCACTTGCCGCAGGTGGTTTGAATTCGTGTGTTGCCCTGCTTCACGACGAGCGCCTTGCGCTCCATCGCTTCACGGACAAGGCGCTCGGTTTCTTCGCGCAACGCCTTCTTGTCCATCTGTATCCCCCAGCCGCTTATCGACAGTGCAGCGCCCTGCGCTATGCGTACACCGATTTGCGAGGAATTGGAATTCGTAGGTATCCGGTTGCGCATCGAAGAGGCAGCTATGACAGCCCCGTCACTTCATATCGGCGAGCGACTTTTCAAGACCCGGCAGTTGAGATTGCGCCCAGCTTCGCACGTTTAAGTTCTCGCCGTCCGCGACGTAGCGCTGAAACAAAGCGATGGCGTCTTTCAATTCCTCCGTGTGCAGCTCGGCAAATTTCTTCACCAAAGCCGGGCCGACGGACCCCGACAATGCGCCGAGTTTATTCGCATGCCCCGCATTCGACTCGTCGGACAACTCCACGTCGATCTTCTCAACCTGAATAAGGTCTCGCAGACTGTCGTTACGCTTCTCGCCCTCTGCACTTAGCGTCTTTGCTAATGCTCTTGTGCGGTCGTCTCCGCGGTCCGTCCCCATTTTCAAGGAGGCCTGCTGGAACAGATTCGTTTCATGTGCAGCGAGAATGAAATCGCGGGTGCTTGGCGGTGCGCCAATCGCCGCGTTCAATCCCGTTTTTTCCTGCAGAGATTGCGGCGATGCCGCTCCGCATGATGTGATGATAAAAATCGCGGCAATCAAACCCTGACGAATCATGCGGCGATCTCCAATCAAAACGATGGTGCCGCGCCAACTGGGACGCTGGCGCAGCTCCATAGCGAGGCGAAGAATTACTTCTTCATCCCGTCATTCATGTTGTTCTTTTTCATGCCGTCCTTCTGCATGCCGTCTTTGCTCATCCCGTCCTTGCTCATGCCGTCTTTGCTCATCGAATCGCTGGACATGCCAGACGTGCCGGAGCCCTTAGTCATGCCGTCCTTATCCATCGAATTGGTCGGGCTGGTCGGGCTTTGATTTGCACCGCCCTGCGGCTGGCTGGTCTGGGCAAACGCACTTCCCATCGAGAGGGCCATAACGCACGCGGTTGTCAGAATGATCTTCTTCATTTTGTGCTCCTGTTGAGACATCAGTGCTGCCCCAACCGGATTTCGAGAAAAGCGTTCCGCTTTATTTCATTATATTCAATAAGTTCGGCTTCCGGCTTATGGCGGCACTATACGAACCCCCACACAGATCGGTTTCGCTAAACACCAAATTCCACCGCATGACCTCGCCCCGGACGCTTCTGGGCCACGGTTCCTTTGAGCGATTCTAAGCCCGACAGTGCAAATGCGGCGAATTGGCCGAGTGACGCCTCTCACCTTTTGGCAGAATGACTACCGTCGTCGCGGCGGTGCCGCCGGGTTCTTCCAGGAGTCTCGATGTCCCATTCCAGCTTACGTTTTGCCATGTCCTGCGCGCTCGCGCTGACCGCTGTTCCGGCCTTCGCGCAATCCAGCGAGGTCAATGTCTATACCTATCGCGAAGCGAAGCTGATCCAGCCGCTGATCGAAGCCTTCACCAAGGAGACCGGCATTAAAGTCAATGTGGTTTCGGCCAGTTCGGGGCTTGAACAGCGCATCAAGGCCGAGGGTGCCAACAGCCCCGCCGATGTGCTGCTGACCGTGGATATCGGCCGCATCGACGAAGCCGTGCAGGCAGGCATTACGCAGCCGATCAAGTCCGAGACGATCGACAAGATTGTGCCACCGCAATATCGCGATCCCGACGGCCACTGGGCAGGCATCTCGGCGCGCGCGCGCGTAATCTATGCCTCGAAGGAACGCGTGAAGCAGGACGCCATCACTTACGAAGAACTCGCCGATCCGAAGTGGAAGGGAAAAATCTGCATCCGCTCCGGGCAGCACATTTATAACAACGCACTTTTCGCGGCCTATGTCGCCCATCACGGCGAAGCGAAAGCCGAGGAGTGGCTGCGCGGTGTGAAAGACAATCTCGCGCAGAAGCCCTCCGGCGGCGACCGTGAGCAGGCGCGCGACGTCGCAGCGGGCAAGTGCGACCTCGCCATCGGCAACACATATTACTGGGCGCTGATGATGAACAACGATCCTGATAAGAAGCCGTGGGCTGAGGCAACAAAGGTGATCTTGCCGACGTTCGCAGGCGGCGGCACCCATGTGAACCTGTCGGGTGCGCTGCTTTTGAAGAACGCTCCGAACAAGGCCAACGGCGTCAAGCTAATCGAATGGCTGGCCAGCGAGCAGGCGCAGAATCTCTACGCCGACTCCAACTACGAGTATCCGGTGCGCGCGGGCGTTCCCGTCAATGCGACCATCGCAGGTTATGGCAAGCTGAACGCCGACACCCTTCCGGTGTCGAAGATCGCCGCAAGCCGCAAGGCCGCATCCACGCTGGTGGACAAGGTCGGGTTCGACAATTGAGGCCTGACGCGCGACGACCTTTCGCAACGTGACAACCGCGAACGCCACAGCGCCAGCTGTCTCGGCGCTCGCGGTGCTCACCGCTGCGCTTGTGGCATTGCCCGTCATCGCCATCGTCGCACTTGCCGCGCAACCCGCCCCCGATGTGTGGCAGCACCTGATCGACTATGTGCTGCCGCAGGCGATGCGTGACACGGTGCTGTTGCTTGCGGGAGTCGGCGTCATCGCGCTGACGGCGGGCGCAATCCCGGCTTGGCTGATCTCGCTGCATGACTTTCCGGGCCGCGGCCTTTTGCTGTGGCTGATGCCGCTGCCGCTTGCGATCCCGACCTACATCGCAGCTTATGTCTATGCGGATCTGTTCGAGCCGCTCGGGCTCGCGCACAAGCTGCTCACCGGATGGTTGCCGCCTCGCGACGCGCTTGCGTTGCTGCCGAACCTGCGCTCCCTGCCCGGCGCGATCCTGATCATCGGCATCGTGCTCTATCCCTATGTATACCTCTCGGCGCGCGCGACATTTCAGTTGCAGAGCGCGGAATTCAGCGAGGCGGCGCGCACGCTCGGTGCAAATCGCTGGGACGTATTCCGACGCGTCTCGCTTCCGATGGCGCGGCCTGCGCTAGCGGTCGGTCTTGCGCTGGTCGCGCTCGAAACGATCAACGACATCGGCGCCAGCGAATATCTCGGCGTGCGCACGCTCACAGTTTCGATCTTTACCACTTGGCTTAATCGCGGCAGCCTTTCGGGCGCTGCGCAACTCTCTTGCCTCGCGCTTGTCATGGTCGCAGGACTGATTGCGCTCGAGCGCTACGGCCGCCGCAATGCCGTCACGGAATTCTCCGCGGAAAGCCCACGCCTGACGACGCGCGCGGCGCTCACAGGCTGGAAGGCCTGGCTGACGTTCGCGGCCTGCGCCCTGCCCGTGCTGCTGGGCTTTATCGTGCCGCTGCTGTTTCTGACCTACCAAAGCCTGCATCGCGGATTGCTGGCGGCGAATACGCCGATCTGGCGCGACGCACTGAACTCCGTGACGTTCGCAACGCTTGCGACCTGCACGGCACTCGGCCTCGGGCTGGCGACAATTCTCGCAACGCGCTGGCGTCCGGGCGGATGGCGATCATACGCTGCGCATATTGCGCAGATGGGATACGCGCTACCAGGGCTCGTTCTCGCGCTCGGTCTGCTCACGCCAGTACTGGCCGTCGACAACGGCCTAAACGCCCTCGCCTTGCATCTGCGACTTTCTCTGCCCGGCCTTGTGCTGATGGGTTCCGGTGCTGCGGTGGTGACTGCTTACGTCATTCGTTTCCTCGCGGTGCCTACCGGCTTCATCAAGGCCGGTTTCGAGCGCATCCCGTTCGACTACGACGACAGCGCGCGCAGCGCCGGGGCCAGTCAAACGACCGCCATGCGACGCATTCACTTGCCGCTCTTGCAGCCTGCTCTGCTTGGCGCGGCGATCATCGTGTTCGTCGATTGTCTTAAAGAACTGCCTGCAACTTTGCTGTTGCGTCCGCTGAATGTCGAAACGCTGGCGACCTCGATCTATCAGCATGCCAGCCGTGGCAGCTTCGAAGACGGCGCGCTCGCGGCACTTTTGATCGTAGCGGCAAGCATCGGGCCGGTCGCGTGGCTGACCCGATTCTCGGACATGCCGAAAGGCCCTGCGTAATCGCGCTTTTCAGCGGAACTCCCGCCAGAGTTGCCCGTTAAATTGCCATGAAGCGATTTTTGGAATGGCTCAGGTTGGTCTGGCACGGCGAAGGCCCGGTTAAACCGGAAGACCGGGCCCGAATCTAAATGGCTGACACGCGTCGGCAGGTTAGAAGGTGGAAGCCAAGCCGGCGAAGTTCGGCGCTGTTGCTGTTAGCAGGACTTGGTGTCTTGTTGCTGGCATTTGCACTCGATACCGCCGGTGTATCGCAGCCTCGTGAAGAGCCAACCAAAGGCGAAGTCACAACCAAGGGCGAAGTCAAATGAACGCGCTCCGCAATTTTTTTCAATCGCTTGTGAGCACTCCCCCGCTTGCCAAGGACACTGTGCTTCAACCTGATGATTTTCCCCTGACAGCGGATGGCAATAAACTCGCCAAGCCGGACGGCAAACCCATTGCGGTCGCAAAAGATAAAGCGACCGCTGCGGAAATCGCGGAGCGGCTGAACGAAGACGAACAGCGCAAAGAAGAAGACAAGTGGTCGGCCTGAGGCTGCCGCGCACGGAGACTGTCATGAGCGATCCGAAGAAACCCAGCCCGGAAAAATTCGAGAAAGATCTCGATCTCGACAAGCGCGAAGGCTTGCCATGGGACCATCCGGATCAAGACCCCGACGAAAACCCGGACCCGGACGAGTTGAAAAAGTCGGCGGAATAGATTTAATCTGAGTTTAATGGCAATTTTTATCTTTGTAGTTTTTTGATATCGCGAATGAATTTTTCTTTTCTAGTATCTGAACAATATAACTTCGTGAAACATTATATTCCCGAGAAGGCGACGGCATTCTTGTGTCTAATCATTGCTTCCGGGATTGCTATTTTTCTTTGCGGCGCTTCTCTCCTCATGACCCTTTTAACGTGGGCTGATCCAAGATCTGCTCATCAGCCGGTATACGCTTTGGTTCTATTTATCATTTCGATTGCAGTAACTGCATGGGCAGGACTAGCTGCAAATAAAATTAAGAAGATCGCCAGCGAAGTCGCAGGAAAATGACTCCGCTCATCTAACGGTACTATGCCGTTGGTTTGGTGCGGACGGCGGGAATCGAACCCGCACGACGTTGCCATCGAGGGATTTTAAGTCCCTTGCGTCTACCAATTCCGCCACGTCCGCGCGGGGCGGGTTGTAGCATCCGTCGGGGTGAGACCGAAAGCCGGTTCGGCCGGAATACACCGCTCAAAACCTCTTCCGAACAAAACAATTTGGGCTGCTCAGCGGCACAGGCTTGCGACGGCCAAAGCAACCTCACCCACTAACTACAGACCATCGGCATTGCAGCATGAACTTTTAAAGGCTGCGTCGAAACGTCCGCCTGAATGGCTTGCCCCGCGATTTGCCAAGACGCACTTTGGTTGTAAAACGGGACGCCGGGGCAATTTCAACAACGACCTTTCTTTCATCGATAGCGTCGTAGGTACTATTCCCCATGCGCTGCCTCGTGGTCGCGGACCTGCACTATTCCCTGCCGCAATTCGACTGGGTGCTGAACGCAGCACCCCATTTCGATGTGGTCATCATTGCGGGCGATGCGCTGGACATCGGATCGGTCGTCGCTTTCCCTGCGCAGATCGTCGTGGTGCGGAAATATCTCGCGCGGCTGGCCGAACTGACGCGCGTCATTCTTTGCTCGGGCAATCACGATCTCGACGCACGCGACGAGACCGGCGAGAAAATTTCCCGCTGGATCGGCGACATCGGCAATCTCGGCATCGCCCATGACGGCGACAGCCTCACCATCGGCGACACCTTCTTCACGATCTGCCCGTGGTGGGACGGGCCGCGCGTGAAAGAGAAAATCGGTATCCAGTTGCAGGAGGCTGCCGCCGCGCATCGCGGCCGCTGGATCTGGATACATCACGCGCCACCGGCGAACTCGCCGACAAGCTGGGCCGGATCACGCTTTCAGGGCGACATCGAACTCGTGCAATGGATCGAGAGCTATCGGCCGGACATCGTGTTGTCCGGCCATGTTCATCAGTCGCCGTTCACGCGTGACGGCTCATGGTTCGACCGCATCGGCGAGACATGGGTGTTCAACGCCGGTCATCAGTTCGGCAGTCCGCCCGCGCATATCGCGCTCGATCTTGGCGCGGGTCTCGCGTTCTGGATGTCGGCGGCTGGCGAACAGAGCATCGACCTTGGCGCACCATTGGCGCGGCCCGCGAAGGATGTCGTTGAATTTCCCGGCTGGCTTATAGCCGCGGGTCAGGCTGGCGGTCAGATCCCGGAGCCGTCGTCGATGCTGGCAGATTGACCAGCGTCTCAAGCACTTCGCCGACCATGGAGAGATGATTTCCGTGGCTGGCATATTGCCGCTTGATGTCGGCGAGATACGTGGTCGCAGCGTTGAGCCGCTGGGCCAGAAGCTGCGCCATCAGAAGTGCTACCGCGGGCTTCTCGCGCAGAAATTCGGTCGCATCGGCGATGTGATAGACCATTGAGCCAGTGGAAGCGCGCACGGTGGCGGTATGCGGCTGATGAAGAAGCACTGACATCTCGCCCAGAATGGCGCCCGGCTCCGTCACGACGGCGATCACCGCATCCCCTTTGATAACCTCGAGCTGACCTTCCATCAGGATGAAGAGATCGCCGGTGGTCTCCCCCTCGTGGATCAGCAGCTTGTCCGCCGGAAAATAGGTTTCCTGTCGTCCGACACAATGTTCGAGAACTGCACGCATGTCGCGCTCCATCGGGGCCGGGACAAGGCTAAGCGGAGTTGCCGTAAACGTCCACCGCATAGTGGCATCCCGCCAGCGCAAATTGCCAGCACTTGCTTGGGCGCGCTAGGCTAACGGTCAAGTTCGCGGGCTCACGCGGACATCAAGCAAGACAAGCGCGAGGAGACGCGGCGATGGCCTACGAACAAATCAAATATGAAGTTCAGGACCACATCCTCACCATCACGCTGAACCGTCCGGACAAGATGAATGCGTTCACGCATGTCATGATGAACGAACTCATCGCGGCCTTCGATGCCGCGGACGCGGACGACGATGTGCGCGCCATTATCATCACAGGCGCGGGCCGCGCGTTCTGCGCAGGCGCTGACCTGTCCGAGGGCGGAAAGACCTTCGACCGCGCGGCGCGATCCGACCGCAAGTCCGCACCGCTGCGCCCGAACGGTGAAGTGGAATGGAGCGACGATGCGGTGCGCGATGGCGGCGGCCGCGTGACGCTGCGCATCTTCAAGTCGCTCAAGCCCGTGATCGGCGCGATCAATGGCGCAGCGGTCGGCATCGGCGTCACCATGCAGCTTCCTTTTGACATTCGCCTCGCCTCGGAAGATGCGAAGTTCGGCTTCGTGTTCTCGCGGCGCGGCATTGTGCCGGAAGCAGCCTCGAGCTGGTTTCTGCCGCGCATTGTCGGCATCTCGCAGGCGCTGGAATGGTGTTATTCGGGGCGCGTGTTCACCGCGCAGGAAGCTCTCGCGGGCCGTCTTGTCAGCAAGGTGTTGCCCGCTGATGAGTTGATGACCACGGCGCGCGCGATCGCCCGAGAGATCGTGGAGAACACCGCGCCGGTGTCGGTCGCGCTGATCCGGCAGATGATGTGGCGCATGACGGGCGCGGACGATCCGATGGAAGCGCACAAGGTCGATAGCCGCGGCATCTATTCGCGCGGCGCATCGGCGGACGTGAAGGAAGGCGTGATGTCGTTTCTCGAAAAACGTCCGGCGAAATTCGCGCAGACTGTGTCGAACGACATGCCGTCTTATTTCCCGTGGTGGACCGAGCGGGAGTATAAATAAACCTAAGCCGCGGTCTTTTTGCGCATGAGCTTGTCGCGGATCAGCGGCATCCGGTCGTTGCCAAAATACATATCTGTCTTGTCGAGATAGATCGTCGGCGAGCCGAATGCGCCGCGCGCAATCGCCTCGTCAGTGTTGGCTTTGAGTTGATCCTTCACCGCCTGCTCGCCGATGCCCGCTGCAAATTTTGCCGGATCGATGCCGACACTTGCGCAGATTTTTGCCAGCACATCATCCTGCGAGATGTCCTGATCGTCGCCCCAATAAGCCTCGAACACCTTGGTCGCGAACAACACGAGCTTGTCCGGATGCTGTTGCTGGAGCCAGACGCAACCGCGCATCGACTTCACCGCATTCACCGGAAACACCGTGGGCGGCATCTTGATCCGGATGCCAGCAAGCCGCGCCCAATCGGCCATGTCTTTCAGCGTGTAGGCCTGTTTCGCCGGAACGGGATTGGCGCGTGTCTCATACATGGTCTTGTTGACGGTGTTGAAAATGCCGCCGACCAGAAGCGGCCGCCACGAAATCTCCTCACCCGCTTCCTTCGCCAGCGGCTGAATGTTGACGAAGGCCAGATAGGTCCATGGGCTGGAGCAGTCGAAGAAAAACTCGATCATTGATGCGTTTCCTGTTTTTCGTCAGCGCGCCTGCTGCGCGGTTTTGCCGAACATGTTCTTGCGTTGCTCGTCGGTGAACGGCGTCTTGTCGAACTTGCCGACTGCCAGACCATTCTGCACGGCTGGCCGCGCGCGCAACTCCGCGTACCATCGCTTGATGTTCGGATAATCGTCCAGAGTGAAGCCCTGCGCCTTGTGCGTCATGGTCCACGGGAAAATCGCCATGTCGGCAATAGTATAGTCCTCGCCAGCAACATAAGCGCCGGTCTTGCCGAGTTGCCGGTCGAGCACGCCGTAAAGCCGCGCGGTCTCGTTGCGATAGCGATCGATGGCGTAAGGAATCTTCTCGGCCGAATAGAGCGCAAAGTGACCGTGCTGGCCGAGCATCGGCCCAAGCCCACCCATCTGCCACATCAGCCATTGCATGACGCTGAACCGTCCGCGGACATCCTTTGGCAGGAAGCGTCCGGTTTTCTCAGCGAGATAAATCAGGATCGCGCCAGTTTCGAACATGGGGATCGGCTCGCCGCCATCCACAGGCGCGCGGTCGATGATCGCGGGAATGCGATTGTTCGGGCTGATGGCAAGAAACTCAGGCTTGAACTGCTCGCCCTCTCGGATGTTCACGGGAACCACCGTGTACGGCAGCCCAAGCTCCTCAAGCGTGATGGAGATTTTCCACCCGTTTGGCGTCGGCGCGTAATAAAGCTCGATCATGCAAGGGTCCGCTGAAAAGGGCTCGGGCGTTGCGCAATCCTAGCGGCGTCCCTTGTTACATTCCATCCCGCAAGCGCGAACAGCTTGTCTGCAACAGCTTGGGCATGGCAGATAAGCGGACAAACAAAAACGAGGAAACGCCCATGCTGTTTCAAACCACCATTGCCGGTTCGCTGCCGAAACCCGAATGGCTTGCGGAGCCGAACAAGCTATGGGCGCCGTGGAAACTCAAGGGTGAGGAACTGGTCAACGGCAAGCGCGATGCGACGCTGCTGGCTGTAAAAATTCAGGAAGACGCCGGAATCGATCTCGTCACCGAAGGCGAACAGGCGCGGCAGCATTTCGTGCACGGCTTTCTCGAGCGCGTCGATGGCATCGATTTCGCCCACAAGGTCGAAATGGGAATCCGGAAAGATCGCTACAAGGCGATGGTGCCGCAGGTGGTCGCGCCGCTGAAACTCAAGGGCCGTGTCCATGCCGACGAAGCGCGCGCCGCACGCGGCCACACGACGCGCAAGCTGAAGTTCACCCTGCCCGGTCCGATGACCATCATCGACACGCTGGCCGACAGCTACTATGGCGACCGCGTGACGATGGCTTTCGCTTTCGCCGAATTGTTGAACGCCGAAGCCAAGGCGCTCGCCGCCGACGGCGTGGACATGATCCAGTTCGACGAGCCTGCGTTCAACGTGTTCATGGACGAAGTGAACGATTGGGGCATCGAGGCGCTGACGCGCGCAGCGGCGGGTCTCACCTGCCAGACCGCCGTTCACATCTGCTACGGCTACGGCATCAAGGCGAACACCGACTGGAAGGAATCCCTTGGCGCGGAATGGCGGCAGTACGAACAGATTTTCCCCGCCATCGACAAAAGCCCGATCCAGCAGGTTGCCATCGAGTGCCGCAACTCGCATGTGCCGCTGGAATTGCTCGGCCTGCTCAAGGGCAAAGTCGTGCAAGCAGGCGTCATCGATGTCGCGAGTGACGTGGTCGAGACGCCGGACGATGTTGTGAAGACCATCGAAGCGGTGATGAAATTCGTGCCGAAGGAAAACATCATCGCCACAACGAACTGCGGCATGGCCCCGATGCGCCGCGACATCGCTGAAGCCAAGCTCCGCGCACTCGGCGCAGGCGCGAAGCTGGCAAGGGAACAGTTGGGTTAAGCCGCCCCATCCCGGATCGGCGGCAGATAAGACAGCCCCGTATCCCACGGAAAGAAAATCCAGGTGTCCTGCGACACTTCCGTGATGAACGTGTCCACCATGGGGCGGCCCATCGGCTTGGCGTAAACAGCCGCGATGTGCGCCTGCGGCATCAACTCGCGCACGATGCGCGCGGTCTTGCCGGTATCCACCAAGTCCTCGACGACAAGAAGTCCTTTGCCGTTCCCACTACCGAGCCGCGCCACCGCGTCCGACACGTCTTTCAGAACGACCGGATCGCCGATCTGCGAGGTGTGGTTGTAGCTCGACACGCAGAGCGTATCGATCACGCGAATGCCGATCTCGCGCGCAACAATGGCCGCAGGCACAAGACCGCCGCGAGTTACGGCCACCATCGCCTCGAACGGGCCCGCGCCATTCAGCCGCCATGCCAGCGCCCGCGCGTCGCGGTGAAACTGATCCCACGACACCGGAAACGGCTTTCGTGCGCCCTCGTCACTCATGATGGCTGCTCCTGCTCGAACGCTTTACTTCGGGGCCTTGAGGCCCGCGAGCATCGCTTCCACATCCACCATCGCGGCCTTTATCTTGTCGGCGTCGCGCGATCGCACCACGACATTGGTGTTCGGCTTGCCGTTCTCGTCGAGATACGGATAGCTGCCGATGCTGGTGTCCGGATGAGCCGCCTGAATCGCACGCAGCGGCGTGCCGATGTCACCTTCCCGTGCGTCGGCACGCACTGACTCCGACAACATGCGTGCGCCGGATTTCAGCTTCGGCGAAATGATGTCCATCATTGCCTGCATGATCGAGGGCACGCCTGCCATCACGATGACATTGCCGAGCTTGAAGCCCGGCGCGAGAATGGTCGCACTGGTAATCAATTCCCCGCCATCGGGAATGCGCGCCATGCGCAGGCGGGCTTCGTTGAGATCCGCGCCGAACCGCTCCTTGAAGCGGGCGACTACCTCGGGATGATGGTCGATGCCGACGCCGAACGCCTTCGCCACACTGTCGGCGGTGATGTCGTCATGGGTCGGCCCGATGCCGCCAGTGGTAAAGACATACGTATAGCGCTCGCGCAGCGCGTCCAGCGCCTCGATGATGACCGCCTCGTCGTCGGCGACGACGCGAACTTCCCGCAGGTCGATCCCGATATTGGTGAGGTATTCGGCGATGAAGCCGATGTTCTTATCCTTGGTCCGCCCCGACAGGATTTCGTCGCCGATCACCAGAATTCCGGCGGTTACGATCTCGGTCATCTCTTTATCTCCAGCCTGTCTTCAGCCTATGCCCGCGCGCCGGGAACTCTAGCGCACGACAATCTCGGGTTCCTGCCTCACGCTTAAGCATCCGCGCGCCGATTTTTCAGGCAAAGTGCCGCAGCATTTCGGCAATTGCCTTGATGCAATGCATATCGCGCTGGCCCAAGCCTTGCTACCATCACTTTGAGCCGTTGACCTATGCCAAGCGGCTTCAATGAAAGAAGCGTCCGAATATATGGCAGTTGCGTTCGACGAGATGAATGGGGCCGGCGGCGATCTCCGCACAGCCTATCGCGAACTCTCCCTCTGGCTGAAGGAGACACCCCCGGACGCGCTGGAACATCGGCGGCAGGAAGCCGAGTTGCTGTTCCGGCGGATCGGCATCACCTTCGCGGTCTATGGCGAGGCGGAATCCACCGAGCGGCTGATTCCCTTCGACGTCATTCCCCGCATCCTGTCCGGCAAGGAATGGACCCAGCTCGAAAAGGGACTGAAGCAGCGCGTCAAGGCGCTCAACATGTTCCTGAGCGACATCTATCACAGCCGCGACATTCTTCGCGCCAAGATCGTCCCCGACGATCTGATCTTCCAGAACCCCGTATTCCGTCCGGAGATGAACGGACAGGACGTTCCGCACGATGTGTATGTGCACATCGCAGGCGTCGATATCGTTCGCGTCGACGCCGATAATTTCTATGTGCTCGAGGACAATGCGCGCACGCCGTCCGGTGTGTCCTACATGCTGGAAAACCGCGAGATCATGATGCGGTTGTTTCCGGACCTGTTCGCGCGGCATCGCGTGGCGCCGGTCGAGAATTATCCTGACGAATTGCTGGCCGCATTGCGCTCCGTTTCGCCGGCGACATCCAAGGGCGAGCCGACCGTCGCGCTGCTGACGCCAGGCATCTACAACTCGGCTTATTACGAGCATTCGTTTCTGGCCGACAAGCTCGGCGTCGAACTGGTCGAAGGCCGCGATCTCATCGTCAAGAACGACGAAGTGTTCATGCGCACGACCGAAGGCCTAAAGCGTGTCGATGTTATCTACCGCCGCGTCGATGACGATTTCCTCGATCCCCTCGCCTTCCGGCCGGATTCGATGCTCGGCGTGCCCGGCATGATGTCGGCTTACCGAGCAGGCAACATCACGCTGGCGAACGCGGTCGGCACCGGCATCGCCGACGACAAGGCCGTGTACAGCTACATGCCGGACATCGTGAAATTCTATCTCGGCGAAGAGCCGCTCCTGAAAAACGTGCCGACCTTTCGCTGCCGCGAGGAGAAAGACCTCTCCTATGTCCTCGACAATTTGAAAGACCTCGTCGTCAAGGAAGTGCATGGCTCGGGCGGCTACGGCATGCTGATTGGCCCTGCCGCGACAAAGACGCAGATCGAGGATTTCCGCGCCAAACTCAAGCACGAACCTGAAGGCTTCATCGCGCAGCCGACGCTGGCGCTGTCCACCTGCCCGACCTGCACTGAGTCCGGCCTCGCACCGCGTCACGTCGATCTGCGGCCGTTCGTGCTGACCGGCAGCGATCATGTGACCGTTGTGCCCGGCGGTCTCACCCGCGTGGCGCTGAAGGAAGGCTCGCTTGTCGTGAATTCAAGTCAGGGCGGCGGCACCAAAGACACTTGGATATTAGAGTAACATCGCATGCTCTCGCGCACCGCAGAAAGTCTGTACTGGCTGGCCCGCTACGTGGAGCGCGCGGAATATCTTGCGCGCACCATCGAGGCGACGCTGCGCGCGACCGCACTGCCGGTTGCCTATGTCGGCCAGACCAACGAATGGGAATCCGCACTGCTGACGGCAGGCATCCGCAACGATTTCTATCAGCTCTATGACGAGGCCAACGAGAGCACCGTCGTCGACTTTCTGGCATTCTCATCCGCCAATCCTTCTTCGATCCGCAACTGCATCGAGCAAGCGCGTCTCAATTCGCGCTCGGTGCGCACCGCGCTGACCAGCGAGATGTGGGACACGATCAATAGTGCGTGGATCGATTTGCATGCATGCTGGCCGAAGGGCGCCAAGACGCGCGAAGACCTAAACAAGTTTCTTCGCTTCGTGCAGGAGACCTCGTTGCGCTTCGACGGCTCAGCCTATCGCACCATGCTGCGCAACGACGCCTACTGGTTCTCACGGCTCGGCCTACATCTGGAACGCGCCGACAACACCGCGCGCATCCTCGACGTGAAATATCACGTGCTGCTGCCGGAAGAGGAACATGTCGGCGGCCCACTCGACTACTACCAATGGACCTCGATCCTTCGCTCTGTCTCGGCGTTGACCGCGTATCACTGGGTGTATCGTGAGACGCTGAAGCCATGGCTGATCGCGGACCTGCTGATCCTGAACGAGACGCTGCCGCGCTCGCTGGCGAGTTGCTACAGCAACCTTGTGCGCAATCTGGACCAGATCGGTGTCGCCTATGGCCGTCAGGGACCGTCACAGCGTCACGCCCGCGGCGTGCGCAATCGCCTCGAGCACAGCAACATGGACGATCTGTTCCAGCGCGGCCTGCACGAGTTCATTCAGGAATTTCTTGCAGACAATACGCGGCTCGGCGATTCCATCTCCAAGCAGTATCTGATCTGATGCGACCACCATGCGTTTGAAAATCAGCCACACTACGACGTACCGCTATGAGCCTCCGGCCAGCGGTGTCATCCAGATCCTGCGCGTGACGCCGGGCAGCCATGACGGCCAATACGTCGCCGACTGGCAGATCGACGTTTCCACCGATTCGCGTCTCGACATGCATCACGATGCGTTCGGCAACATCACCCATGTGCTGACTCACGGCCCGCTGGCCGATCTCACCATCCATGTCGAGGGCCTGATTGAGACCCACGACACCGGCGGCGTGCTGCGCGGCACCGACGAGCGTTTTCCACCGAGCCTTTTCCTGCGGTCCACGCCGCTGACAGAAGCCAATCCGGCGATGGCGAAATTCGCGCGCGATATGTGGACGGAGTCCGGCGGCGAGATCCTCGGATTTCTTCACGCGCTGTTGGTGCAAATCAACGAACACATGACATTCGACACCGATCCGACCAATACAGGCACATCGGCCAAGGAGGCCTTTGAGCTCAAGCGCGGCGTTTGTCAGGACTACTCCCACATCTTCATCGCCTGCGCGCGCAGCGCGGGCGTCCCCGCCCGCTATGTGTCCGGCCACTTCCTGCGTGCCGACGGCACGGTCACTCAGGAAGCCGGGCATGCCTGGGCCGAAGCGCACGTGGACGGCCTTGGCTGGGTCGGATTCGATCCCACCAACGGCATTTCGACCACCGACGCGCATGCGCGAGTCGCCATCGGCCTCGATTATCTGGGCGCGGCCCCGGTGCGCGGCACCCGCTATGGTGGAGGCAAGGAAACCCTCGAAGTGCTGGTCCGGGTCGATCAGGCCGGGCGGCAGAGCCAGAACTGAATCAAGTCAATCCCTGTTTCCGCTGCCCCGCACCACTGGTACAGGACAGGAGAATTCCTCCAACCGGTTGCCCGAAGGGTTTCCTCCGCGTAGAAATGCGCGGTCTGGAGACTCTTGATGACTTATTGCTGCGGAATTCTGGTGCGGGATGGCCTGATGATGATGGCCGATACGCGGACCAATGCGGGCCTCGACAACATCTCGACCTTTCGCAAGCTGCATGTCTTCAACAAATCCGGCGAGCGCATTCTGGCCATCGCCTCCGCGGGCAATCTCGCCGTCAGCCAGTCGGTGATTTCGACGCTGACCGAGGGGCTCGAGAACCCCGAGACCGGCGAACTCGAAACGCTGATGAACGCGCCGACCATGTTTCAGGCCGCGCAGCGAATCGGCCGCGCAATCCGAAGCGTGAACAAGCTCGAAGGCATCGCGCTGCAATCCGAAGACATCAACTTCGACGTATCGTTTCTGTTCGGCGGACAGATCGCGGGCGCGCGGATGCGCCTGTTCATGATTTACCCGGCGGGCAACTTCATCGAATGCACCACCGACACGCCCTATCTGCAGATCGGCGAACATAAATACGGCAAGCCGGTGCTTGATCGCGCGATTTCCTACGATGTCGATCTCTACGACGCGCTGAAAGTCGGCCTCGTCTCGATGGACTCGACCATGCGCTCCAATCTCGGCGTCGGCATGCCCATCGATATTCTATTGGTTCGTCCCGACGTTTGCGACGCTGACCTGAATTATCGCATCGAAGCGGGTGAACCGTATTTCCACGATCTGCGCGCGCGTTGGTCGGCAGCACTCCGCGCCGCGCATCAGAATATCCCTCGCCCGCCTTATGGCAGCACTGAGGTGAAAAAATAGGACCGTGTTTGTCGTCATTGCGAGCGCGATAATAAAAAGAAAATAACGGGAGAAACACATGTCGCAGTTGAAAGTCGCAATCGTCACCGGCGCAGGTTCTGGCATTGGCCGCGCGTCTGCGCTCGCTCTGATGAAAACCGGCTTCTCGGTGGTGCTTGCCGGACGGCGCAAAGACGCGCTTGAGGAGACCGCCACGCGCGGCAAGGACTTCGGCAAGAGCCTGGTCGTTTCCTCCGATATGACGGACCCCGCCTCCATCGCAGCATTGTTCGCAAAGACGATGGAAGTGTTCGGGCGTCTTGACGTGCTGTTCAACAATGCAGGCGTCGGCACGCCCCCGGTGCCGCTGGAAGACATCAGCTTGCAGCAATGGCAGGCCACCGTGGCGACGAACCTCACCGCGCCGTTCCTGTGCACGCAGCATGCGTTCCGCATCATGAAAGACCAGACGCCGCGCGGCGGACGCATCATCAACAACGGTTCGATCTCGGCCTACGCGCCGCGGCCGTTCTCATCGCCCTACACATCCACGAAACATGCGATCAGCGGATTGACCCGCGCTACCGCGCTGGACGGCCGGGCCTATGACATCGCCTGCGGCCAGATCGATATCGGCAATGCGGCGACTGAAATGACTGAGCGCATGACCGGCGGCGTGCCGCAGCCGCGCGGCGATACCATGATCGAGCCGCGCATGGATGTGCAGAACGTAGCGGATGCGATCGTGTTCATGGCGACGCGCTCGCTCGACGCCAATGCCCTATTCCTCAACATCATGGCGACCAAGATGCCGTTCGTCGGGCGCGGCTGAACCGCGCCTGCCTCGAAGATCTATTACGGCTCAATGCAGCTTGAACATGCCGTCGATGGCCTTGATCTCTGCCGGCTTGATCAGCTTGGAATGCGCAACCGTCACCGACACCAGCGGTCCCTCCAGCTTGTCCTGCCAGAACGCGAGAAAATCCTTCAGCGCGGGAAAGTTCGGGAACAGATCGTAGTTCTGCCAGACGTAGGACTGCAGCAACCAGCGATGATCGGGGCGACGGTAGAGAATTTCGGCCGTGGTCAGACCGTAACCGCCAAGCATCTTTTTGAAATCGCCGGAAACACTGTCCTGCGATCCTGACTTCAGCGAACCCATGCCAACCTCCTTAGCGGAGGCGTTCGTCAAAGGTGGCAACCGGTCATCGGCGAACGCGCTCTCACCCATTTCAAGGGGCGCGCAAATCGCAAACCGGATTCCACTTCGCGATATAGCGCGCTGGTTAAGAATCTGACGCAGTACGAAGGTTCATCACAAGCCTAAAAGTTAAATAAAGTGTTGCCTCTGAAGGCAGTGGCAGCATCGCCGCGCGAGTGCTGATGGCGGCGCGTGTTCGGCTTGTGTTGGATGATGCAATTCAGCGGACGTCGCGATGCGGAGGTCAAACGAGACGAGAATGACCCGCCTGCCCCGCATTAACGCTTAAGCAAAAATTGGCAGCCGCGACCTCCGACTGCCAAATTTTCTGCTAGAAGCCCTTGCCCGGCACCCGCCATGGGCCTATGTCCGGTGCAGTTCTTGGTGGCACTCGCCGATCAAGACTGCCAATTCGCAAAAAACACAGTATTTGAAAGAACTTAGGAGGACTGCATGAAATTCCGTCCGCTTCACGACCGCGTCGTGGTCAAGCGTATCGACGCCGAAGAGAAGACCAAAGGCGGTATCATCATTCCGGACAGCGCCAAAGAGAAGCCCTCCCAGGGCGAGATCCTGTCGGTCGGCCCAGGCGGCCGCGACGAGGCTGGTAAGCTGATCCCGATCGACCTGAAGGTCGGCGACATCGTTCTGTTCGGCAAGTGGTCCGGCACCGAGGTCAAGATCGACGGCCAGGAAGTGCTGATCATGAAGGAAAGCGACATCATGGGCGTCATCACCGATCAGCCCGCGTCGAAGAAGAAGGCCGCTTAAGAGCGCCCTCTCCCACCTCAATTCAAAATTGTCCTGACACTCAAGGAAA
>Ga0209023_10001517_pt1 | contig 30882 bp, 21 predicted proteins | sample LakOneMetagenome_FD_187468 | JGI IMG/M metagenome (GOLD analysis project Ga0209023, IMG submission 187468) | Freshwater and sediment microbial communities from Lake Erie, Canada (SPAdes) (version 2) | ecosystem: Environmental > Aquatic > Freshwater > Lentic | place: Lake Erie, Canada...
TCCCGCTGTTCACGCTGGCCATGCTGCCGCTGGCACTCGGGATTGGGTTCGGGCACCCGACAGTGTCGGCGCTTGTCAGCCGCGCCGGTCGGTCCGACGAACAAGGGCGAGTGCAGGGCGCTGCGGGCGCGGTCGAAAGCCTTGGTCGCGCCATCGGACCCGTATGGGGCAATGCCGCACTGGCACGCTACGGCGACGGCATGCCGTATCTGTCTGCTGCCGCCTGCCTCGCGCTGACGCTGGTGCTCAGTCTCGGATACTCGGTCCCAGACCACCAGTAGCAGCGCTGACGCCAACGCCAACGCATCCTCCCGGTCCGGTGTCACCGCGAGTCTGGTGAACCGGTCTGCTGCGACCTCCGTCTAACCGGCCATCCCCAGGGTTCGTTTCCGGGGAGGCTCTGTGTCCTTACAGCGACCACGAGCGCGATGGCACCAGGCATCGCGCCTGTCCGCCACGCCCCGGAGCGCGACCGGTTTTGAATCGGTGCGACGCTGCAAAGGTTTGACACTGTCAAACTAGTGTTTTATACATATGTTTGACTTCGCGTGAATGCCATGAAAAGACTTCTGCCCGTCCTGCTCGTGCTTGTCCTCGGCGTTGGTGCCTACGTGTACTTCAACCGGCCACCAACTGCCCTTGTCCTGACCGGCATCGTGACGACCAACGACGTCGCCGTTGGACCGCAGATTGGCGGCCGCATCGACGATCTGCGCGTCAAGGAAGGCGACGAGGTGAAACGAGGCCAAATCGTGGCCGTCATCGCACCCGACGAACTCCGCGCCGAGAGTGCCTATGCGGTGCACAACGTGGAGGGCATCGCCGCGCAGATTCAGCAGTCGCAGGCGGCCCTGCGCTACGAGCAGCAGCAACTTGGCGAACAGGTGCGGCAGGCGGAGTCCACGCTCGCGTCTACACAGGCGCAGCAGGCCGGCGCTGTGGCTGATCTCGAAGCGGCGAGAATCAACTACGAGCGGACACAGCAACTGGCGCGTGAGGGTGTCGCACCAGCACAGCAGCTCGACACGGCCCGGACCAGCTACGACTCGGCTGTCGCGAAGGTGGAGTCGCTGAAGCGGCAGGTGGAGGCCCATCAGGCGGCCATCGCGCTGGCGAAGACCAACGCCGAACAAGTCACCATGCGTCGCGGCCAGGTGGTGACCAATCAGCGCCTGCAGGAAGCCGCCGCTGCGCAGCAGACGAAGGCTGACGTGCGCCTGGCGTACACAGACGTGAAAGCGCCAGTGGACGGTGTCGTCGATGTGCGCGCCGCGCGCGTCGGTGAAGTCGTCACCACCGGGCAGACGCTGCTCACGCTCGTCGACCTCGACGACCTGTGGGTACGCGCCGACGTCGAGGAAACCTACGTCGACCGCATCAAGGTAGGCGACCGCATGCGCGTTCGGCTGCCTTCGGACGCCGTGCTCGAGTGTCCGGTGTTCTACCGCGGCGTCGATGCCGGCTACGCGACGCAGCGCGATGTCAGCCGCACGAAGCGCGACATCAAGACCTTCGAGATTCGGCTGCGGTGCGACAACGCCGATCGTCGTCTCGCGGTCGGCATGACGGCCTACGTCGATCTGCCACTGCGGTGAACGACGAACGCTCGACATCGACAGCGGTCTGCCGCGGCGCTCGCCAGCCATGGCGATGCCGACACCTGTCACGAACGACACGAACGGTCGCCACACCCGCAGTTACGCGATTCAGCTGGAACGTGATCTCATGCTCGCCATAGACGTTCGCAACATCGTCAAGCGCTTCGGCGACTTCACCGCGGTGAAGGGCATCACCTTCGAGGTGGCGGCCGGAGAGATTTTCGGTCTGCTCGGCCCGAACGGGGCCGGCAAGTCGACGCTCATCCGCATGCTCACCACCCTGCTGCCGCCAAGCCAGGGCACGGCCCTCATCAACGGCTTCGATGTCGCGAAGCAGTCCGACGATGTAAGGCAGGTGATTGGCGTCATCCCCCAGGCGATGACGAGCGATCTCGAGCTCAGTGTTGAAGAGAACCTGCTCATCTACGCAAAGCTGTACGGCGTCTCGCGCGAACGCCGGAAGCGACTCATCGACGAACTGCTCAACGCCGTGGAACTGACGCAGTGGCGCGACAAGCAGGTCAAGAACCTGTCGGGCGGCATGCGCCGCCGTGTGGAAATCGCACGCGGTCTGGTGCACGAGCCCAGGATCTTCTTTCTCGACGAGCCGACCACGGGGCTCGACCCGGTGTCGCGCGTGCACGTCTGGGAGATGCTGCAGCGCATCAAGGCCGAACGCGACCTCACCGTGCTCATCACGACGCACTACATGGATGAAGCCGACAAGCTGTGCGATCGCATCGCCATCGTCGACCACGGTGAACTGAAGGCGCTCGACTCGCCCATGAAGCTGAAGGCGTCAGTGCCCGGCAAGAACGTGCTCGAGGTCAGCTTTGCGGCGCCCCCGGACAAGTGGGAAGAGCTGCTGCGTCAGCTGCCCGATGTTGAATCGGTCACCAGTCACGATCACGTGTACCGGCTGGCCAGCGGCAACGGACCGCTGACCACGATGGCCGTGCTGCAGACGGCGGCTGCGCACAACGTGCCCGTCGAATCGCTCGCCGTGCAGAGCACCACGCTCGACGATGTCTTCGTGCACTACACGGGGCGCGCCCTGCGCGACGCGGTGCAGGCAGCGGCGCCTTCCGACTTTTCCTTCGTGAACCGGCGGTAATTCATGCACAGAACTCTGGCCATCATCGAACGCGAGATGCGGCGCTTCCGGCGCAGCCCGATGCTCATCGTCATGTCCATGGTCATGCCGATCATGAACCTGCTCGTGCTCGGCTACGCGTTTGGTGGCAACGTGAAGCACTTGCGTGTGGCAGTCGTCGATCAGGACCACGGCGTCCCCGCCGTCCGCATCCGCGAACTCGCCAGTGCGGTGGCGTCGGGCAACCACACGTTCGACCTGATCGACTATGCCGATTCAGGTGTGGCCCTCGCCGATCTTCGCAACGGCGTCGTCAACGGTGTGCTGACCATTCCGCCGGACTTCTCGCGACGGGTCATCGGACGCAACCAGCCCAAGGTGGCGCTGGTCGCCGACAACACCGACAGCTTCGTCTCGGCCACGCTGTCATCCACCGTGTCGCAACTGGTTGGCTCGTACAACCAGCCGACTCAAGCCGCGAGAATACCTGGGCAGGCAGCGCTCGACGTTGTCGAGATCTATCCGTACGTGCCCTACATCCAGTACCTGCTGCCCGGGTCGATCACCATGTCCATCTTCATGATGGTGATGATCGGCGGCGGCATCATCTTCATCGACGACAAGGCGCGCGGTCTGCACGAGGGATATCTCGTGACGCCGATCAAGAAGTTCGAGCTCATCGCGGGCTTCAACATTTCGGGCACGATTCGCGCCGTCATCGCCGGCACGTTTCTCATGATCATCGGTTCGCTGGTGGCCGGCGTGCCGAACCCGCTCGATCCGATGCGGCTGCTGCGCCTCTTCTCGGTCATCACGCTGACGTCGTTTGCGCTCATCAGCATGATGTTCCTCATCATGGTGCGCATCACCGACCCGTTGCTGCCGCGTGCGGTATTTGGCGTGCTCAACACCGTGCTGTACTTCCCGAGTGGTGCGGTGTATCCGCAGCAGGGCTTTCCGCGATGGATGCAGTACATCGCTGCCGCTGATCCGTTCACCTATGCTGTGCACGCGTTCAAGAGCCTGCTGCTCAAGAACACGGGATTCGAAGCCATTGGCTTCGACCTCGCGTTCCTGGCCATCTTCTCCGTGGTGATGATGGGAGCCGCGACCATGTTGTTCAAGAGATCGTTGTAGTGCCGGAACACGCTGACCCGGTGGACTCTGACCCGCGAGAACGGCGCTCAGTACGAAGAGCAAGCGTGCAGGCGCCTGACCGCGAAACGCGGGCCAGGCTGCTGGACGTGGCCCGCACGCTCTTCGCCGCGCGCGGCTACCGCGAGGTCACCGTGCGTGAGATCTGCAGTGCTGCCCGGGCCAACGTGGCCGCCATCAACTATCACTTCGGCGACAAGTTCGGTCTGTATCGCGAAGTGATCGACGAGGCCATCATCATCATGCGGCAGACGTCGCAGGACGCCGAGGCTGCGGGCGAGGGGCAGGACGCCGAAGGACGGCTCCGCGCCTTCATCAGCGTTTTCCTGCAGAGGGTCGGCCGCAATCAGGACTCGTGGATCAGGCAACTCTTCACGCACGAGATGGCCGAACCCACTGAAGCGTTCGACGACGTGATTACGAAGGTGATTGAGCCGCGGATGCACTACCTGCAGACGCTGGTGGCAGAGATTCTGGGTTCCGAACTCGACGATGAACGCGTGCTACGTTGTGCCGTGAGCGTACAGTTCCAGTTTCAGGCGGCGATGGCCAATCCGGTGTCGAGGCGTCTGGCGCCCGGCTACATTGGCACGCCAGGCGCCGTCGAACGCCTGGCGCAGCACATCGCAGACTTCTCGCTCGGCGGTATCCGGTCTCTTCGAGACGCGGAGCGTGCGACCGATGAGTAGCGTGCCGCCAAAAAAGGCGCGCACCCACAAGACCGGGCCCGCCTCCCCGGAACGGAAAGCGGATCAACCGGCGGGGCAGACCTGGACGGTCGACGCGACTGAAGCCGGCGTACGACTGGACAAGCTGCTGGCGGCGCCACACCGACTGGTCTCGCGCGGGCGAGCCAACGATGCGCTCACTCGCGGCAAGGTCTTCCTGAACGGCGTCGAAGTGGACGCCACGGCCGCGGCGATTCGCGTGACCGAAGGCGACAGCGTACGGCTCTGGATGGACCGGCCGGGCACGGCGCGCCGGACGACGCCGCGTCCGCCTCGCGAAGGCGAGCTCCCCATCGTCTATGAAGACGACATGCTGGTGGTCGTCAACAAGCCGGCTGGCCTTCTCACCGTTCCCTTGCCACGGCGCCTCGAGGCGCTGTCGGTCGAACAGCTGCTCGAAGGGCACCTCAAGCCGAAAGGGCGGCGGCGTCCGCTGGTCGTCCACCGGATTGACCGCGACACCTCGGGGCTGGTGATGTTTGCGACCCGCACCGATGCGCAGGCCCGGCTCAAGGATCAGTTTCGGCGTCACGAAGCCGAGCGAACCTACCTCGCCGTGGTCTACGGCGTGCCCTCGCCGCCTCGCGGAACCTGGCGCGACCATATGGTCTGGGACGATGACTCGCTCATCCAGAGGGAGACATTCGCGACCGATCCCAGGGCCAGCGAGGCGACAGCTCACTACGAGGTGATCGAAGAGTTCGATGGCGCGTCGCTCATCACTGTCGAGTTGGTAACGGGACGCCGAAATCAAATTCGCCTGCAGGCACGGCTTCGCGGACACACGCTGGTGGGTGAACAGCGTTACATCTACGGACCGCAAAGCCTTCGTGATGTGATATTTCCGAGGCAGGCTCTGCATGCCTGGCGCCTCGGGTTCACCCATCCGGGAACCGGGCGGCACATGGAGTTCGAAGCGCCTCTTCCGGCCGATATGGATGAGCTGGTGACCTTCCTGCGAAGGAAATGAATGGTCTTTATCCTTTTTGGGGATCCTCCCAAGGCCAGGTCCGGTCTAAAATGCGGAAGGAGTAACTATGGCAAAGAGGTCTACCTCAGGAGCGATTGTTTGTCCGCGGTGCGGCGTCCCGAGCGCAAAGGTGATCGGCCGCTCGGAATCCCTGCCCGTGATTTACCTCCGTTGCGACGACTGCGGACGAACCTCGATCTCGCCCGAGTAACGTCCGGCTTACAGAAAACGGGGGGCGAATCACAAAGCTGTTAGCCGCCCCCCAGCCGGCCCGTCTCACCGTATTACCGCCCTGTAAGCTAACTCACTGATTTGGTTCGAGATAGGTCTACCTCGACGTACGGCACGGTTCGCGCATCTCCATTTCCGTAACGCCAGAGCGGCGTCACGGAAAATATGGAAGCCACTGCACGAAATGTCGTTCCAGCAGGTTCCGCGACCGTCTTCGAAGACGGACTCGGACTGCGATACCTGGTCACCGCTCCGTCCGGCGAGTCGTCGGGCGAAGCGCTGGTCATCCGGCCGGCACTGATTGGTGCGAGGTCGTTCGAATTCGCGCTGCGGGAACGTGTTGCACGTTTGAGCACGGTTTCGCACCCAGCTCTTCCAAAGCTGCGGGCGGTCGACCGAACCACAGGCCCTGATCCCACACTTCGGCTGGTGTCCGACAGAGTTGGCGGGACGCGTCTCTCGCAGCTGCTGGACGAGGCCCAGGCCCACGACGTCCACCTCGATATCGGCTCCGCCCTGTGCATCATCCGGCAGCTCGTTGCTGCTGTGTCGGCGTTGCACGAGTCGGCTCGCGACCTGTCGCACGGCGCGATTGCCCTCGAGCGCACGGTCATCACGGCGGAAGGCCGACTGCTGGTGGTCGAGCACGGCCTTGGTGCCGCGCTGCAGCAGCTCCGCTACACGAGCAAACGGTACTGGAGCGACCTGCGGGTCGCCCTTCCACCCACCTCGGGGCCTGTCCTTTTCGATCAGCGCGTCGACGTCGTCCAGATCGGCGTGATGGCGCTCGAACTGCTGATTGGCCGTTCGCTTCACGACAACGAAGTGCCGAACCGTACGGGCGAGCTGTTGGGCTCTGCCAGGGCGGTGTCGCTTCGCGGCGACGTCGAGCCCCTGCCTTCAGGTCTTCGGCGCTGGCTCACTCGCGCCCTGCAACTCGATCCGCTGCGATCCTTTTCCTCGGCAATCGACGCACGCGCCGAACTCGAGGCGATTCTCGAAGCCACCGACGAGCACGCGTCCATGGTGAGTTTCGAGGCCTTCCTCGAGCGAATGGAGCGCGCCACAGCGCCCGCCGTCGCCGATGTGTTTCCTCGCGAGGTCGCGTTCGAACCAGCGCGCCAGCCGGCGGCAGTACCACAACCTGCTCAGCGCCTGGACGTCGATCTGGCCGGTATCGATGCGGCGCTGGCCAGGCCCGGACAGTCGTCCAAGGTCGCCATCACCATCGCGCTTCCAGCGGAAGCGCAGCGGTTCGACGATGAGCCTGCGATTGAGGAGGCGTCGGTTCCCGATGCCGAAGTAGTTCGAGCGCCGGTAGAGGAGCCCGCGGCGCACCCACAGGTGCCCACGCTCGTCATCCCGTCAGCGTCTGCTGCGGCGTTCTCGGCGCTCGTGCCGTCCACCGCCTTCGTGCGGCTCGCGCCGATGGTGTCCGTTCCGCCGGTCGTCGAGAACTCAGTCCCTGCCACTTCGTCGAGTGACGATGTGGAGGCAGCGGCCCCGGTGGTGGAGACGGACCGGGATAACCTGCTGACATTCGCGCGACCGGAGTTGGTTGAGCAAGCGCCTGAGGCGAAAACCGCATCGCCTGAGGCACCTGCTGCGCGCGAAGCCCTGCGGATCGACGCCATCGATGCGGCCATGGACGCTGCGGCTGGTTTGACGACGCAGCCGGCATCCAGAGCGAGGGTGGCAGAGGAGCGCGAGGCACCGGCGTCGGACGTCCAGGCCGAGCGTCCAGCCCCTCGCTCAGACCTGACGCGCGCCCTGCTGGCGGGAGTCGTGCCGGCGGCCCTGGCCGCTGTCGCGGGCTATGCGATCGCTGGCGGCGGTGCCGTTGGGCCCGTGCGCGCGATCACTCCCGGTGTCGTCGAGCTGACCACCGGACCGTCGGGCGTCGAAGCCTTCGTGGACGGGACCTACCGAGGCCTGACGCCGTTGCGGCTGTCGTTGACTCCCGGTCCGCACTTCATCGATCTCCAGCGAGCGTCTGCTGATCCGGTCACCGTTCCGGTAACGCTGTCACCGGGAATGAAGGTGTCGCAGTATGTCGACGTGCCGCTTGCAGAGGGGTTCGGCCTCGATGCAGACGGCGAACTGGTGGCCGGCGTGTCCGCTGAACTCTCCGGACGTCTGGTCGACACCGGAGAGGTGAGCGTCGTGAGCGACGCGCTGCTGCAGGTGGTCGAGGGCGACATCGTCCGCGGGACGAGCCGAGAGACCATCGAGCTGCCGGTTGGTCGCCACGAACTGACGCTGATCGATGAAACCTCCGGCATCTACACGACGCGCTCCGTGCTCGTCGACGGGAAGAAACCTGCGGTGTTGAAGGTGACCATGCCGACGGGCCTGCTCATGGTGAGTGCGACGCCGCGGGCTGAAGTCTGGGTGGACGGCAACAGGCGCGGTGAGACGCCGATCTCGGCGCTGACGCTGCGTGCGGGGGCACACGATGTGGTCTTCCGCCATCCGGACCTGGGCGACCGCAAGCAGGCGGTCGTGGTGACAGCGGGGAACGTTCTGCGACTGAACGTCGATCTGCGAGGCAAGTAGCCGCCGGAGCGGCGCGCGCGACTACGGCTTCTTCTGTCGCGCCTCGCGGTTGGCCCGCAGCATCTCCACGATGTCCGGGTGATTGGCCATGGCGGCGAACAGCCAGGCCGACTGGTTGTTCTTGTTCTGCACTTCCATATCGGCGCCCTTCGTGAGCAGCAACTCGACGAGGTCGGCGTAGCCTTCACCGGCTGCGCGCATCAACGCGGTCATGCCTTCGTCGTTGGTCTTGTCGATGTTCATGCCCTTGGCAAGCAGCATCTCCACTCCCTCACGGCAGTTCGCGCCGACTGCGAGAATCAACAGATGATCGCCGTTCAGGTCGGCGTCAATGCTGGCCCCGCCGGCGAGCAGTGACGTGGCCAGCGGCAGGCGGCACCCGCGCACCGCAAAGGCCAGCGCGAGATCCGCCCCGCGCGTAACGCCGGCTTTCCGCAAAACAGCGACGACCTCGTCCTGGCCGGTCGATGCGGCATAGACGAGCGCGTTCATATCGTTGTTGTCTTCGACGAGTGGATCGGCCTTGTGTTCGAGCAGGAGCGATGTCACCGCGGCATTGCCGCCGAGTGCGGACGCCATCAGCGCCGTGCGACCCGCACGGTCACGCACGTCTGTCTGTGCACCGCTGGCGAGCAGTGCGTCAGTCGACTGTGGGTAGCCGCCGTAGGCCGCGGCGATGAGGGCTGTTGCGCCGTCGTTGTTGACGGCGTTGACCTCTGCGCCCTTGGCGACCAGCGTGCGCACCGCGCCCACCCGGTTCGAGCCAGCGGCCACCATGAGCGGCGAGATGCCGTCCTTGTTCTTGGCGTTCACGTCGGCGCCTGCGGCGATGAGCGCGTCGAGCACGGCCGTGTGGCCTTCGTGCGCCGCCACCGCGAGAATCGATTCGCCGTCCTGATCGGCCGCGACGCTCGCACCCGCCTTGAGCAGGGCGCGCAGCGCATCCAGACGCCCATACATCGAGGCGATGCCGAGGGCAGTCATGTGCGAATCGCCGAGCGCATCGATGGGGACGTGCGCGTTCACCGCTGATGCGATGCCTTTGAGGTCGCCGTTCATCGCGGCAAGTTGCAGCGCCGCGACCCCGTCTGGCGTCGGCGGAGGCGGGGGCGTTTGCGCGATCGCGGACCGCGCGGTCAGCAGCAGCGTGAATGTAAGGGTGAGCAGCGATGACGTGCGCGGGTTCATCACAACGCGAAGTATAACGAACTTGTATTTACAGCGATGCTTCTGGTATGGCAAAATCCCCGACTGCCGCGCCCTTTCCGCAGATTGTGGAACTCGCCTGAGGAGCCTCGGCTGAACAGGTAATCATCGTCCACTGTAGGTGAAGTCTCGGCACATCTCGAATCGTCCTCATTCATGCAGCAAGCATCAGGGAGAGCGGGACAAATGAACCGCGTTTCATACACCGTCATGTTCGGATTGGGTCTGGCCCTTGCGGCCGCGACCACATTGAGTGCGCAGAACCCCGGCGGTAGCGCCGAGGGCAAGGCGATGAAGAATCCCGTGGCCGCGTCGGCTGAGTCCGTGACGGCGGGTCAGGCCGCGTACGCCAAGAACTGCCGCTTCTGTCATGGTCCCGAGGCCAAGGGCGATGGTCCGATGGCTCCGAAGGACTCGCATCCGTCGGACCTGACTGATGCGAAGTGGGACCGCGGGTCCACGGACGGCGAGATTTTCCTGGTCATCCAGAACGGTGCCGGCCCCGAGATGAAAATGAAGGGCTACAAGGGACGCATGTCGGACACCGACATCTGGAACGTTGTGAATTACCTGCGCAGCGTCGGTCCGAAGAAGAAGTAACGCGTGAGCGTTCACCGCTCGGGCTACTCCATGCGCGTCCTTACGGCGTTTTTCACGTTAGCTGCCTGCGTTGCCGCGGCAGGTTGTAGTTGGCTCGACGACCGGCCCGCGCCGGTCGTCGGCGCCGCATACACTGCGTCCGCGCAGACGCCAGAGCAACTGTTCACCACGGGCCACCAGACATTCGGGGCCGCGGTGAACGACTACTTCTGGGTCAAGTCGAAGCCGCAGCAGCCAATCGAGTTCCCTCACAACACGCATGTGGAGAAGGGGCTCGCCTGCACCGAGTACTGTCACGAAGCGGTGACCAAGGGCCCGCAGGCCGGGTTGCCGAGCGTGAACACCTGCCTGATCTGCCACGCGGCGATCGCGACAGACAAGCCGCGCATCCAGCAGATCACGGCCATGTCTGAAAAAGGCATCGACCTGAACTGGCAGCGTGTCTACGGCTACGCGCCGACGGCACACGTCCGGTTCAATCACGCGCCGCACATTCGCGCCAATGTGGAGTGCGCGACCTGCCACGGCGATATCGCGCACCAAACGGTTGCGCAACGCAATGTCGATCTGCACATGGGCTATTGCGTGAATTGTCATCGGGAAAAGCACGCGCCCAATGACTGCTTGACCTGCCACTACTGATGGATCGACGTACTTTCATCAAGCTCACGGCGATTACCGGCACCTCGGCCACGCTCGCCAGTTGTGGCGTTCCCGAGCACCAAGTCATTCGCTTCGTTCCCGACGAGGAACTCGTTCCCGGCGTCGCGGAGTGGAAGCCGAGTGTCTGCCCGATCTGCAGCAGCGGATGCGGGCTCAACGTGCGGGTCATGCAGGCCGACGTCGAAAAGACCAAGGACGGCCAGCAAGGTGTCGTCCGCATGGGCGTGGCCAAGAAGCTCGAAGGATTCCCGGCGCATCCGGTGAACCAGGGCGGTCTCTGTGCCCGCGGCCAGGCGGCTATTCAGGTCACCTACCATCCTGACCGCATTGCGCAGCCGCTGAAGCGGACCGGGCAGCGCGGCTCGGGCACGTTCGAGCCTATTTCCTGGGATGAGGCAATCGGCGAGGTCGTCAAGCAGCTCGACACTCTTGCGTCCGGTGGTAACGGCCAGGGCCTGGCGATCGTGACAGGCGGACGCCGCAATCAGCGCCAGCAACTCTTCGAGCAGTTTGCGGCGAAGTTCGGAGCGCCGGCGCCGGTCACCTACGAGCTGTTCTCGGACGACCTGTTGCGTCGCGCCAACGCCTTGAGCTTTGGCTTCGCCCAGTTGCCAACGTACGACCTGGCCAACTCGGCGTACGTGATTGGCTTTGGCGCCGACTTCCTGGGCACCTGGAATTCGCCGGTGGCGCACGCCAAGGCGTACGGCCAGATGCGTGGCCAGCGCGCTGGCATGCGTGGCGCCTTCATCCATGTCGAGTCGCGGATCTCGCCGACTGGCGCGAGCGCGGACGAGTGGGTGGCTGCCAATCCCGGCACCGAAGGCGTCCTGGCCCTTGGCCTCGCCCACGTGATTCTGCGCGACAAGCTTCGTCCAGCCGACGCGGGCCGCGCCGGTGCGCTCATCGACGGATGGGCCGCGGGCCTTCCCGATTTCACGCCGGAGAAGGTTGCTACCTTGACCGGTGTTTCGGCAAAACGTGTCGAACGGCTCGCGCGTGAGTTCGCGGACCGTGCACCGGCAGTCGCTATCGTCGGCGGCGCGCCACTGGCGCATACCAATGGACTGTTCACGGCCCTGGCCGTGAATGCGCTGAACCAGCTCGCCGGCTCGGTGGGTCAGAAGGGCGGACTGCAGTTCACTCCGCAGATCGCACGTCCAGTTGTGGGTGAGCGACGCACGCTCGCACAGCTCGCCACGGGCGCGGCTCCTCGCGTGCTCTTCGTTGACGATGCGAACCCGGTGTTCAACGCGCCCAAGTCCTGGAATTTGCAGGAAGGGTTCGGTAAGGTGCCGTTCATTGTCTCGTTCGCGCAGTTTGTCGACGAGACGAGCGCGCTGGCGGACGTGATTCTGCCTGATTCGTCGTTCCTCGAGTCGTGGGTGGACGCCGCGCCGGAATCCGGTTCGACAGCAGCCGTCTTCAGCGTGGCGGCTCCGGCAATGAAGCCGCTCTTCCAGACGCGTCCGGCGGGCGACGTCGTCCTCGAGATTTCGCGCAAGCTGCAGAAGCCGCTGGAACTTCCGTGGCAGACCTACGACGAGCTGCTCAAGGCGACGCTGGCGGTTGCGGGTGAAGAGGCCTTTTCGGCTGCTCAAAAGCAGAGTGGCTGGTGGGGCGAGCTGCCGAAGACCGCAGCCGTGCAACCGACGCCTGCCGACCCGAAGGCCGTGCCCGTGAAGTACGCGGCGCCGACCTTCCAGGGCGACGCCGGTGAATACCCGTTCATGTTCCTGCCCTATGCATCAGCGGCATTCCTCGATGGCTCGCTGGCGCATCTGCCGTGGCTGCAGGAACTGCCCGACCCGATCACGTCTGCGATGTGGTGCAGCTGGGTCGAGTTGAACCCGAAGACCGCCGAGAAGCTCGGCATCGGCCTCGGCGACGAGGTCGACGTCACGTCGAATATCGGCACTGTGCGCGCGCCGGCGTTTCTCAATCCTGGTCTTGCACCCGACATCATCGCGATGCCTGTCGGGCAGGGCCACACCAATTTCACGCGCTACGCGTCGAATCGCGGGGCCAACCCGGTGGCGATTCTGGCGCCCGTGGCGCACGCCGAAACCGGCACGCTGGCCTGGGCGGCGACACGCGTCAAGGTGGTGCGCGCCAGCGAACCGAGTGGCTCGCTCATCATGTTCTCGGCACGCGGCGAACTGCGCGAGAACCCGCGCGAAGGGGAGTTCCGGTAATGGCGCACCGATGGGGCATGGCGGTCGACCTCGACCGCTGCACAGGATGCGAGGCGTGCGTCACCGCTTGCCGTGCGGAGAACAACATTCCGACGGTTGGCGACCTGCAGGCGTCGCGCGGTCGCGCGATTCACTGGATTCGTGTCGAGCGCTACTTCGAAGGCGACTACCCGGAAGTTCGGGTCAAGTACCGCCCGGTGATGTGTCAGCAGTGCGACGCAGCGCCGTGCGAACCGGTGTGTCCGACCTACGCCAGCCATCACAACGACGAAGGGCTGAACGCGCAGGTCTACAACCGCTGCATCGGCACGCGCTACTGCGCGAATGCCTGCCCGTACAACGCACGCTTCTTCGACTTCTTCAACCCCGTGTGGGAGAAGCCGATGCACCTGCAGCTCAATCCTGACGTCTCGCTGCGTGAAGTCGGCGTCATGGAGAAGTGCACGTTCTGCACGCAGCGCATTGCTGCGGGCAAGGACGCCGCCGCTGCCGAAAAGCGCGAGGTCAAGGACGGCGACATCGTGCCGGCCTGCGCGCAGAGCTGTCCGTCCAAAGCGCTGGTCTTTGGCGACCTGAACGATCCAGACAGTGAAGTGTCGCGACTGGCCGAATCGCCGCGTGGCACCAAGCTGCTCGAAGACCTCGGCACAGCACCGAAAGTCACCTACCTCCAGGGTGTGGAGCACGCATGAGCGCCTCAGACGATCGTCTTGCATCCGACCTGATGCGTCCGCTCGAGCGGACCGGCTGGCTGTGGTTTGCCTTCGTCGGATTCCTTGCCTCCATCGTCGCCTGCGGCCTGTTCGCGTGGGGCTTCCAGATGTGGCAGGGCTTTGGTCTGACCGGCAAACGCTGGCCGGTGTTCTGGGGCTTCCTCATCACCGATTTCGTGTTCTGGATCGGCATCAGTCACGCCGGCACGCTCATCTCGGCGATTCTTCGCCTGGTGAATGCCGGCTGGCGCCGCCCGGTCACACGCTGCGCTGAAGTCATCACCGCCTTCGCGCTGATGATCGGCGGTCTGTTCCCGATCATTCACCTTGGCAAGCCCTGGCTGTTCTTCTGGCTGGTGCCGTATCCGAATCGCCGTCTGATCTGGCCGAACTTCCGCTCGCCGCTCGTGTGGGACTTCTTCGCCATCTCCACGTATCTCACCGGCAGTCTGCTGTTCCTGTTCCTGCCGATGATTCCGGACTTCGCGCTCGTGCGCGACCGCTCGACCGGGCTGCGACGCACCATTTACGGCACGCTCGCACTCGGCTGGCGCGGCACGACCACCCAGTGGCACCGGCTCGAAACGGCCATGCAGATCATGGCCATCGCCATCATCCCGGTCGCCGTCTCGGTGCACACCATCGTGTCGTTCGACTTCTCGATGGCGCCGGTGCCGATGTGGCACTCGTCGATCTTCGGACCGTACTTCGTGGCGGGCGCCATCTTCAGCGGTATTGCCGGCCTCATCATCGCGATGGCCGCGCTGCGCCGCGTGCTGAAGCTCCATGCCTACCTCGAAGACATCCACTTCGAGAATCTCGGCAAGCTGTTGCTCACGATGAGCCTGCTGTGGGGGTACTTCACCTTCAACGAGCGACTCACCGCGTGGTACGGCAACGGCACGGCTGAAATCAACACATTCCACGCCACACAGTCCGGTCCCTACGCTCCGCTCTTCTGGACGATGGTGCTGGTGAACTTCGTGATTCCGGTGATTCTGCTCGGTGTGCGGCGCTTCCGCACCATCACGGGCTGCGTCATTGCCTCGATTGGTATCGTCATCGGCATGTGGCTCGAGCGCTTCCTCATTGTCGTACCGTCGCTCGGCTACAAGTTCCTGCCCTACACCTGGGGCACCTACGCACCGCGGCCAACTGAAATTGTCATCACCACGGCGACGTTCGCGGCGATGACGTTGCTCTACACCTTGTTCGCGAAATTCGTCCCGATCATTTCAATCTGGGAGATGCGAGCTGGTCAGCATCCAACGGAAAATCTCGAAGCGGCCGCCGACCGGCGCCTCGGGGAGACGCACGCATGAAGGCCGTCTACGCGCTTTACGCCAACGGCGAGGCCGCTCAGCGCGCGGTCAACAGCCTCCGGCAGGCCGGGTACGAAGACCGCGATATCACGGTTATCAGTGCGGCGCCGATGGAGGAGTACGAGTTCAGCCACATCGGCCACCACAACTATCAGTGGTACATCGCCTGCGGCGGCGCCCTGCTTGGCTTTCTCTTCAGCACGTGGCTGACGACCTTCGCCGAGAAGGACTGGCCGATTGTGGTCGGCAACATGCCAATCGTGCCCTGGTTCCCGAACATGATCGTGGTGTTCGAGATGACCATGCTCGGCGCGATTCTGTCGACGGTCGCCACGCTCATCATCACCGCGGGGCTTGGCCGCAAGACGCCGAAGCTGTACGACCCCGAAGTCACCAACGGCAAGATCCTCGTCGGCATCGAGAGTCCGCGCGATGCATCCGGCGCCGATGTCGAGCGCGCGCTGCTGGCGGCGCCAGGCGCACAGGTCAAGAGCATCTAGTTCCGGCCGTTCAATCGGCTGCGTCCACATCCGCACGAAGTTGTCATCCGACCGCTTCGTGCGATGTCTTCCTGCCTCCGCTCCACGTTCATCAGAATCCACACGCTCGGTATATCGACGCGGTCGTGCGCGCGTATGGCGCATCCTTTATGAGGAACGCGTGAAGGCCCTGCCGCGCGCGTCGTGTTTCCTTTACACTGCGTGTCTTCGCGCGAACTCGCGCGATCGACGAGGAGTTGCTGGATGCGCGTTCGACCGTTGATGTGTGCCGCCGTTGTTGCCACTGCCTTCGCGAGTGCCGCGCAGGCGCAGACGCCTGACGGCGCCGCCGTGTTCAGGACGAACTGTGCGACGTGCCATGACGGAGCCGCGGGTTCGCGTGCACCGGCGCCGGAGCAACTGCGTGCGCGCACCCCTGAGTCCATCATTGCGGCGCTGACGGGCGGTGCCATGCGGTACCAGGGTCTCTCGCTGAGCGGTGCTGACAGGCGAGCCGTAGCGGAGTACCTGACTGGCAAGCAGGTCGGCGCAGAGTCGAAGGTCGATCCGTCGATCGGTCGATGCACGGTGCCGACGCCGTTCACGAGCATGGGGAGCCGTCCGAATTGGAACGGCTGGAGCGCGGACACACAGAACACCCACTTCGTCTCGGCGAAGACCGGCGGTGTGACCGCCGAGCAGTTGCCGAAGCTGACGTTGAAGTGGGCCCTCGGTCTCCCGGAAGCGACCTCGGCCTGGGCACAGCCGACCATCGTTGGCGGACGGCTCTTCGTTGGTTCGCAGAACGGAACGGTGTACGCCCTCAATGCGAAGAGCGGCTGCGTGGAGTGGATCTTCACGGCAGAAGGTGGCGTGCGCGGCTCGGTTGTCGTCGGCCCCAGAGCGGGTGCACCCGGCAAGTTCAACGCCTACTTCTCGGATCAGAAAGGCTACGCGTACGCGGTCGACGCGAATAGCGGCGCACCCGTGTGGAGCGTGCAGGTGGATGCGCATCCGCTGATTCGCCTCACGGGTTCGCCGGCGCTGTATCAGAACCGGCTGCTGGTGCCGACCTCGTCGTACGAGGAAGTCGGCAAGAGCGCGACGTACAACTGCTGCACCTTCCGCGGTGCCATCGTGGCGCTCGACACCACGACCGGCAAGACCTTGTGGCGCGCGTACGTCATCGACGAGTCACCGGTGATGATGGGCAAGCGTCCCGACGGCGGCGAGTCGTGGGGACCATCGGGCGGCGCCGTGTGGTCAGCACCGACCGTCGATGCCAGGCGCGGCCTTATGTACGTCGGCACGGGCAACACGTACAGCGGCACGGAGTCGAGACCTGGAACTGACGGCGTCGTGGCCTTCGATCTGAAAACCTTTGCGACCCGTTGGAAGCGTCAACTGCACCCGGCCGACGTCTACGGATGCCGAAACGGCGAGCCCAACTGCGGCAAGGAGCAGGGACCAGATTTCGACATCGGCGCGTCGCCGGTGCTGGCGCGGCGTCCTGACGGGACGGACATTCTCGTGGCCGGTCAAAAATCCGGCATCGCCTACGGCCTCGATCCAGATACAGGTGCGGTCGTCTGGCAGTACCGCGCCGGAGTCGGTGGGGCGCTTGGCGGCATCGAGTGGGGTGTGGCGACCGATGCCGAGCACGCCTACATCCCGGTGGCCGACCAGGGACAGGCAAAGCCAGGCGGTCTGCATGCGGTGAAGCTGGCGACAGGCGAACGTGTGTGGTTCGCGCCGCCTCCCGATCAGTTATTGTGCGGACGTCCGGGTCGTGGCTGTAACTCGGCGCAATCAGCCGCGGTCACGGCGATCCCCGGTGCGGTGCTGTCGGGTTCCTACGACGGCGGCATCCGTGCGTACTCAACGAAAGACGGCTCGGTCATCTGGCAGTTCGATACCAATCGCGAGTTTCTGACCGTCAACGGTGTCAGGGCGCACGGTGCGTCATTGAATGGTCCCGCCCCCGTCGTAATCGGGGGTATGGTGTATGTGAACTCGGGCGACTATCGCGCCAGACCGGGTAACGTGCTGCTCGCTTTCGGCGTCGACTGACGTAACCGCAGGAGGGCGACAATCCGACGCGACGCGACCGAGCGTGTGAGACGCCGCCGCGCCTCGGGAAGGATTGGCGATGACCTGTCGGACTCTGGTTGGGGTGATGTGCACCTGCGTCGCGCTTCTGGGCGCCGGGGTGTCTGGCCAGCAGGGTGGTGCCGGAGAGTGGCGGGTCTACTCCGGCACGAACGGGTCGACGAAGTACTCACCGCTCGACCAGATCACCGCCTCCAACGTCTCCCACCTGCACATCGTCTGGCGGCGTCCGGCGATCGACCCCGACCTGCTCGCCGCCCACCGCGAACTCAGAGTCAACAACAACTTCCGCGCCACGCCAATCATGGTGAACGGCGTGCTCTACGCGTCGAATGGACTTGGGCTGGCCGAGGCGTTCGATCCAGCGACAGGACGCACCATCTGGTCGCAGCAGCCGCCGCCTGAAGGGTTGATGGGCGGAACGGCCGCACGCGGCGTGGCGTACTACGCGGACGCTCAGTCATCCCGCATCCTCACCTACACCAGGAATTTTCTCTACGCGCTCGACACCAGGACTGGCGAACCGATTCGCACCTTCGGTGAGAATGGCCGCGTCAACCTGACCGACGGCATGGGTCCATTGACGCAGGCGTACCGCTGGACGTCGACGCCGGTCGTCGTCCGCGACGTCGTCGTGATGGGCTCGTCGATGGCTGACCAGGATTCGGCGGCCAGGCGCGAAGGCACACCCGGCGATGTCCGCGCCTACGACGTGCACACCGGCAAACTCCGCTGGACCTTTCGCATCATTCCGCGTCCCGGCGAGGAGGGCAACGACACGTGGGAGTCGGACTCGTGGGCCTACACGGGCGCCGGCAACGTCTGGTCGCTCATCAGCGCAGACGATGAACTCGGCTACGTCTACCTGCCGACGACGAGCGTCACCAACGACATGTACGGTGGGCATCGGCCGGGAGCCAATCTCTTCGCGGACTCCATCGTGTGCGTGAACGCGGCGACCGGGAAGAAGGTCTGGCACTTCCAGACGATCCATCACGATCTGTTCGACTACGACAACCCTGCGCCGCCCGTCCTCACCGACATCACGGTGGATGGCCGTCGCATCAAGGCACTCGCCCAGGTCACCAAGCAGGCATTCACTTACGTGCTTGACCGCACCAACGGACGACCTGTGTGGCCAATCGTCGAGCGGCCGGTCGGACAGTCGAACGTGCCCGGCGAGAAAAGCTGGCCCACGCAGCCGGTGCCAAGCAAGCCTCCGGCGTTCGACCGGCAAGGGATCACCGACGATGACCTGATTGATTTCACGCCGGAGCTGAAAGCGGCGGCGCGAGAGATCGTGAAGCACTACGTCACAGGTCCGATCTTCACGCCACCGTCTCTCGTCGGCGAGGGCGCCAGCGACACGAAAGGTACGCTGCAGTTGCCCGGCAAAGTGGGCGGTGCCGACTGGACGGGCGCGGCGTTCGACCCGGAGACCGGGTATCTGTTCGTGCCGTCGATGACGAGCCCGTTTGTGGCCAACCTCCTGCCTGGCAAACCGGACGAGACGAACCTGCGGTACCGCGCAAGCACGCGGGAGAACGTCCTCGGGCCACAGGGACTGCCGCTGCTCAAGCCTCCATACGGCCGCATTACGGCGCTGAACCTGAACACTGGCGAGCTGGTCTGGCAGGTCGCCAACGGCGATGGTCCACGAAATCATCCATCGCTGAAGGGGCTGAACCTGCCGCCACTTGGCCAGGCGGTTCGAGCGGCACCGCTGGTGACCCGAACCCTGCTCTTCGTCAGCGAGGGCGATCAGATCAATGTCTCGACACCGCCGGGCGGCGGTGGGGATACACTTCGGGCGTTCGACAAGGCGACTGGCCAGGTTGTGTGGGAGACGAAGCTCGATGCGGGGTCCACGGGCACGCTCATGACCTACATGCACCAGGGCACGCAGTACATCGTCGTCGCGATTGGCAGTCAGCAACACACGGCGGAGTTCGTGGCCCTGAGCCTGCAGTGAACAGGGAACGACTCGCGCGGTGAACCGCACGCGTGCTATCGCTTCGTGTGTGCTCCTGCGAGCGACACGTCGCGCCGGCACGCGGGCAAACAGAGCGGAACGTCGAGGAGGTCTGCAGTGAAGCACTGGCTGGTTGGTCTGTCCGCCCTCGCGATTGGCGTCGGCGCCGCATCGCTCCCTCGGTCATCGTCTGTCGCGGCACAAGTGCCTGCGGCATTCACGCAGGCAGGAGCGGTGTCAGCTCCGCAGTCCGCGCCCGCTCCGGTGACGGTCCCAGAGATTCCCTTCGACGCGTCCACTGACTTTCTGAAGTACTCGCCCGACATGAACTTCGGCGAAGTGCTCGGCGTCGCGGTCAACTCGAAGAACCGGCTCGTGGTGCTCAATCATCCCGGAAGTCCGACGCAGGGTCCGCTCTACGGCAACGCGTCCACGCAGTTGCTGGAGTTCGATCTGGCGACCGGGCGGTTCGTTCGCGAGATCGGCAAGAACGTCTACGGCCTCGGCTACGGTCACGGCATTCGCTTCGACAAAGCCGACAACCTGTGGGTCGTCGACAAAGGGACCAATGCCGCCGTGCGCTTCAACCCGGCAGGCTACGTCACGATGAATCTGGGCCGACGGCCGGAGGGACCTGATGATCCAGAGGAGTCGTGGTTCCGCAACGGGCGGGGCAGCGCGCCACCGCCTGCCGCACAGGACGGCTACTTCCGCGGACCGACAGATATTGCGTTCGACTCGAACGACAACCTGTACATCAGCGACGGCTACACCAACGGGCGGGTCGCGAAGTTCGACAAGCACGGAGCCTGGGTGAAGTCGTGGGGCACGCGTGGGGCCGGCGGCGCACACGGCGATCAGAACCCCGGTCAGTTCAACACGCCGCACAACATCGCCGTCGATCGCCAGAACAACGTCTACGTCGCCGATCGCAACAACCGCCGCATCCAGGTGTTCGATGTGGACGGCAACTTCAAGCGGTTCATCTTCCTCAATGCGACCTACGACAAGTCGCATCATCCGGTGCTTGGCAACGCCACGTCGAACCCACCCGATGAAACGCAGCCGTGGACGCTCTGCATCACAGGCGGCGCCACGCAGTATCTCTATTCGTCTGATTCCGAACCGGGTCGCATCTACAAGCTGACGCTCGACGGCAAGATTCTCGGCACGATGGGAATCTCCGGGCGGGATGTGAAGCAGTTCAACTGGATTCACTCGCTTGCGTGTCCAACCGACGACACGCTCTATGTCGCCGACATGAACAACTGGCGTATCCAGAAGCTCACGCTTCGTCAGGATCGCGCACGCGACACCGCACGCTGACGCGCTGTCATGTCCACCACGACAGGTCAGGAGCGTGACGACGCTGACGAACACGTCGGCGTGCTGGCACGCTCGGCCCTGGCGCTCACCGCCTGGACCGAGCGGTGGGTGCCAGACGCCTTCGTCTTCGCGCTGCTCGCCACGCTGGTCGTCGTGGTCGCCGGCGTCGTTGCCACGGATGCCTCACCAGGGCAGGTGATTGACGGCTGGGGGCGTGGCTTCTGGGATCTGATTCCGTTCACGCTCCAGATGTCGCTGGTGATCATTACCGGACACGTGCTGGCGACGTCCGGGCCGATGCAGCGATTCATTCGCCTGGTGGCATCGTGGCCAACCACTCCGCGCGGCGCCGTCGCGCTGGTCACAGCGTTCGCGCTCATGAGTTCGTGGCTGAACTGGGGATTCTCGCTGGTCTTCAGTGCCGTGCTCGCGAGGCAGATTGCGCGTCGCCTCGAAGGTGTCGACTACCGGGCGCTGGCGGCGGCGAGCTTTCTCGGTCTGGGCAGTGTGTGGGCGCAGGGACTGAGTGGATCCGCGGCACTGCAGATGGCGACGCCGGGCGCGCTGCAGCCCGCTATTCGCGACATCGTGGCGCACGGCGGTGTGGTGCCAGGAGGTGTCATCGCCTTTCGGCACACCATCTTCCTGTGGCAGAGCCTCGCGTCTGTCGCCATCGAGATTGTCGTCGTCACGCTGGTGATGTGGCTCGCCACTCCGCCCGCCCACCGCGCGAAGACGGCCGCGTCACTCGGCATCGCCCTCGGCGACACCGACGCCGAGACACCGACGATGCCCGAGTCGATCGCGCCGGGCGCGTGGCTCGAACACTCGCCGCTCCTCACCTGGCTCGTCGTCGCACTCGGCGCGGCCTATCTGTGGCGGTACTTCGCAGAAGCCCCCGATCCACTCAACGCCCTCACGCTCAACATCGTCAACTTGATGTTTCTGCTGGCGGGATTCCTGCTGCACGGAACGCCGGGTCGCCTGATGCACGCCGTGCAGGCGGCGACGCCCGCGGTCTGGGGCGTGCTGCTGCAGTTTCCCTTCTACGCGGGCATTGCCGGCGTCATCACCTCGACGCACCTGAACGAGCAGCTCGCGCATCTGTTCGTGACGGTGTCGACACCGGCAACCTTTCCGCCGCTGGTCGCGCTCTATTCAGCGGTGCTCGGGGTCTTCGTGCCATCAGGCGGCTCGAAGTGGGTGATCGAGGCCCCATATGTCATGGCGGCCGCGCACGACCTGCACGTGCACCTTGGCTGGGTGGTGGCGGCCTACGACCTTGGTGAAGCCGTCGCCAATCTCCTGCAACCCTTCTGGATGCTTCCCGTGCTCGGCCTGTTCCACCTGCGCGCCCGTGACGTGATGGGCTATACCTTCGTCGTCTTCGTGGTGCTGCTGCCGCTCGTTCTTGGCCTCGTGACGCTGCTCGGACTCACCCTGCCGTACCCTCTCTAAATCCTGGTATTTTCGGCCTTTTTTATGGGGAAACTGCGAAGTTTGCCCGCGGGGGCCCAGCAGCAATCAGGTACACTACTGAGCCGCTGTTCACGGCCAGGCCCACCCTGTTGGAGGCATCTGCTGGGTACGTTCCCAACCCGGATCCCGTGCGGTTCCGGACTTGTCACCGATCTGTTCACCGACGCCGTGCCCGCGATGTGCACATCAGGCAGCGTCGTAGGAGCAGAGGTGCGCCTGCCGTCATTTGTTGACTCGCGTTTTCATCCGGTTGTTCATGAGCGTTCGTACGGCGTCTGTGCGCCTGGCCTTCGGGCTGCTGGCGTTGCTGTGTTCCGATCTGCCGGTTGCCGCACAGCGCCGGCCGGCCCAATCTGCGTCTACTGCTTCGGCTGAAGACCCACCGCCGCCCGTTCCGCCAGCCGTGATCTCACGTGGCGAGAATGGTCGGACCGTTGTGCGCGCGGTCAAGCTGTCGGAACCGCTGCACGTCGACGGTCGGCTCGACGAGTCCGTCTACTCGACGGTCCCGCCCATCACGGACTTCATCCAGACCGTGCCTGCCGAAGGCAAGGTGTCGACGGAGCGGACTGAAGCGTGGGTGATGTTCGACGAGAACTTCATCTACGTGACCGGGAAGATGTACGAGGACGTGCCGCCAGAGCGCTGGACGGCCAACGAACTTCGACGTGACACGAGCCAGTTGCGCCAGAACGACATGTTCGGTTTCCTGGTCGATACCTTTCACGACCGCCGTAACGGCTACAACTTCTACACCAATCCGCTCGGTGGCTTTGCCGACCAGATCATCACCGACGAAGGCAATCCGAACGTCGACTGGAATCCGGTGTGGGAAGTGCGCACCGGCCGGTTTCCCGGTGGCTGGATCGCCGAGATGGCCGTGCCCTTCAAGTCGCTGCGCTACAACTCGGGTTCGAACCAGACGTGGGGCATTCAGCTGCGGCGCTCCATTCGCCGCAAGAACGAGTGGACGCACCTCACGGCGGTGCCGGCGTCCACTGGCGGCTCCACCAGCATCTTCCGTGTCTCGCGGGCGGCCACGTTGATCGGTCTCGATCTGCCGCCGGCGAGCAAGAACATCGAGCTCAAGCCGTACGGCATCTCGAAGGTGACGAGCGACGTGGCGAAAGGGGTCTCGAACGAATTCGACCCGAACGCCGGCCTCGACGCCAAGGTCGGCATCACCGCCAACCTCACGGCAGACATCACCGTGAACACCGACTTCGCGCAGGTCGAGGTCGATGAGCAGCAGGTGAACCTCACGCGCTTCAACCTGTCGTTTCCCGAGAAGCGCGATTTCTTCCTCGAAGGCCGCGGCATCTTCGACTTCGGGAAGGGCGGACCCACCAACAGCCTTGCCGGCGTGTCGAACGCGAGCAATACGCTGACGCCCTCGCTGTTCTACAGCCGCGCCATTGGTCTGAACGCCGGTCGCGTGATTCCCATCACGGCGGGCGGACGCGTGACGGGCAAGGCTGGCAAGTACAGCCTTGGCCTGGTGAACATCGAGACGGGCGACGAGTCGGTCTCGAAGACGCCGAGCACGAACTTCTCGGTGGCGCGCGTCAAGCGCGACATCCTGCGGCGCAGCAGCGTCGGCCTGATGGTCACCAACCGCTCGAATTCAACAGTGGTGCCTGGCGCGTCGAACTTCGCCTACGGTGCCGACGCGTCGTTCTCGTTCTTCCAGAACGTGAGCTTCGGCGGCTACTACTCGAAGTCGGATGTAGACGGAAAGAACACCGACAACCAGAGCTACCAGGGGCGGTTCGACTACGCCGCCGACCGCTACGGCGTGCAGCTGCAGTTTCTCGATGTGGGTGCCAATTACAACCCGGAGATTGGCTTCGTCCGCCGCTTCGGCTTCGATCGCACGTATGCCTCGGCGCGCTTCAGCCCGCGTCCGCGCAAGCGCTTCAAAGGCATCCGGCAATTCACCTACCAGGCCAGCCTCGAGTACATCCAGAATTCGGCCGGGCGTCTCGAAACGCGCAGCCAGACGGGGCGCTTTGCCGCTGAACGTCAGAACAGCGACCTCTTCATCGTGGAAGGCGGCACGAACTACGAGCTGCTGGTCGCACCCTTTGCCATTGCGCCCGGCGTGCGCATTCCGGCAGGCGTCTATCCGTTCAACGACGTGACGTTCTCGTATCTGCTGGGGCAGCAGCGCCGGTTGAACGGCACGCTGTCGTACCAGACGGGCCAGTTCTACAACGGCACGATTCGCGCCTACGGCGTCACGGGGGCGCGCTACGCGATTCTGAAGCAGTGGTCGATCGAGCCGAGCGTGCAGTACAACGACGTCAAGCTTCCGGCCGGCGACTTCACGACGACGCTGCTGCGGGCGAGGACTGATTACGGCTTCAATCCGCGCATGTTCATCAGCGGACTCCTGCAGTACTCGTCGACCGGCAGTCTCTTCAGCAGCAACTTCCGTTTCCGCTGGGAGTACAAGCCTGGCAGCGAACTCTTCGTGGTGTACACCGACGAGCGCGACACCACAAAGCCGGGTTACCCCGACATGAAGAACCGCGCGTTCGTTGTGAAAGTGAACCGACTGTTGCGGTTCTGAACGTTGATCAATGGCGTGACGCTGACGCGTAGCCGCGAGGCGTGCGTCTGCGCGCATGCGGCTTCGGATTCTTCCAATACCAAGTGGCGATGATGAAACGAGCAATGTGGGGTGCGGCGATGGCCGTACTCATCGTGAGCAGTGTGGCGAGTGCACAGCAGCCGCGGCCGTCTGGCGCCGCACCCGCGACGGTCACCGTCGCCGGACAGCCGGCGGCGCCGCGTAGTGAGCTGCCGATCCCGGTGGCACCCAAGACGATCATTCGCCAGAACGGCCAGGTGGTCGTACGGGCGATCAAGTTGAAGGAGCCGCTCAAGCTTGACGGCAAGCTCGATGAAGCGGTCTACAGCGAGAACGAGCCCATCGACGGCTTCATCCAGGCGGTGCCGGCCAATGGCCAGCCGGTGTCGGAGAAGACCGAGGCGTGGATTCTGTTCGACGACAAGTACATCTACGTGACCGCGAAGCTGTACGAGTCGGTGCCCGAGTCGCAGTGGGTTGCCAACGAAATCCGTCGCGACACCAACCAGATGCGCCAGAACGACATCTTCGGCGTCATCTTCGACACCTTCTACGATCGGCGCAACGGCTTCCACTTCTATACGAACGCCCTCGGCGGATTCACCGACCAGCTCGTGACCGACGAAGGCAATCCGAACGGCGACTGGAATCCGGTATGGGATGTCCGCCCGGGCCGCTTCGACGGTGGCTGGATCACCGAGATGGCCATTCCGTTCAAATCGCTTCGCTACGTGTCGGGCACCAACATGACGTGGGGCGTTCAACTTCGGCGTTCCATCCGTCGGAAGAACGAGTGGTCGCATCTGACGGCGCTGCCGGCCGCCAACGGTGGCCCGAACACGGTCTTCCGCCTCTCGCGCGCGGCGACGCTGGTTGGTCTCGACCTGCCACCGCAGAGCGCGAACATCGACCTCAAGCCGTACGTCATCGGAACCAATTCCACCGACCGTCTGCGCACGCCGCCACTGAGCAACGACTTCACGAGCAGCATCGGCGGCGACATGAAGTACGGCATCACCTCGAATCTGACGGCCGACATCACGGTGCGGACCGACTTCGCGCAAGTGGAAGTGGACGAGCAGCAGTTGAATCTCACGCGGTTCAGCCTGCAGTTCCCCGAGAAGCGCGACTTCTTCCTCGAAGGTCGCGGCATCTTCGACTTCGGGCGTGGCGGCGGCAGCAATGGTCCGACGCTCGGATTCGGCAGCGGTGGCAACAGCAGTCCGAGCACGGGCGCGCCGACGTTCTTCTACAGCCGTCGCATCGGCCTCGACGCCGGTCGTGTCGTGCCCATCCGGGCGGGTGGCCGCGTCACGGGGCGCGTTGGCAAGTGGACCGTCGGGGCGCTGAACATCGAAACGGGTGAGGAGCCGGTTGCCGGTCTGTTGCCCACCAACTTCACCGTGGCACGCCTGCGCCGCAACATCCTGCGTCGCAGCAGCGTGGGCGGCATCATCAGCAACCGTGACAATTCAACGATCGTGAAGGGGTCGTCCAACCTGGCCTACGGCGTGGACGGCTTGTTCTCCTTCTTCAACGACCTGAACATGGGCGGCTACTTCGGCAAGTCAGAGGTCGACGGCAAGTCCGCCAACAACACCAGCTACCAGGGACGCTTCGACTACGCGCCAGACAAATGGGGTGTGAGGGCTGACTATCTGGTGGTGGGTGCGAACTACAGCCCGGAGGTCGGGTTCACGAACCGCAACAACTTCCGGCGCAGTTTCGGATCCGCGCGCTACAGCCCGCGCCCGAAGGGCAGCAAGCGTGTGCGCAAGTACACGTCGGAGGGCACCTTCGAGTACCTCGTGACGGATACGACCGGCAGGCTCGAGTCGCGCGCCGCCGCTGGTCGGTTCCTCATCGAGAAGCAGAGCAGCGACATGATCTCGGTGGTGACGACGAATCACTACGAGTATCTGGCACGTCCCTTCAACGTGGCCACCGGCGTCACGATTCCGACCGGCGGTTACACCTACTCTGACGTGACGGCGAGCTACGGCTTCGGTCAGCAGCGCCGGTTGTCTGGCAGCCTCCAGTATCAGGGCGGTCAGTTCTACAACGGCACGATCAACGCCCTCAGCTTCAGCACCGGTCGCTTCGCGATTCGCTCGAACTGGTCGCTCGAGCCAACCTTCACCATCAACCACGTGGAACTGCCGGTCGGCACGTTCACCAACGCCGTTCTCGTGGCACGCACAGACTACGGGTTCTCGCCACGCCGCTTCATCAGCGGACTCATGCAGTACTCGTCGTCTACGCACGTCCTGAGCAGCAACTTCCGCTTCCGCTGGGAATATCGTCCGGGCAGCGAGTTGTTCGTGGTCTACACCGACGAGCGCGACACCCTGAAACCGGGGTATCCCGATTTGCGCAACCGCGCCTTTGTGGTCAAGGCCACGCGGTTGCTGCGCTTCTAGTTTCCACAAGCCGTTAGTCCTCAGGAGAGGTGATGCTGCGACGAGCCGTTCTGCTGATGGTGTTGGGGATGGCGCCGGTGTCTGCGGCCACGGCGCAGCAGGCCGTGGCTCCACCCGACCCGGTGCCGCCCGCCATCATCTCGCGCAACGACGCGCGCCAGGCGACGGTGCGCGCCGTCAAGCTCTCCGAACCGCTGAAGATGGATGGCCGTCTCGACGAGACCGTCTACAGCAGCGTGCCGCCAATCACGGACTTCATCCAGACGCTGCCGCGCAACGGCGAAGAGCCGACCGAGCGCACGGAAGCCTGGGTGATGTTCGATCAGGAGAACTTCTACGTCTCGGCGCGCTTGTGGGATTCGGCACCACCGAACAAGTGGATTGCCAACGAGATGCGCCGTGACGCAAACCAGGTGCGACAGAACGATCACTTCGGTTTCATGATCGACACCTTCCACGATCGACGGAACGGCTACGTCTTCTACTCGAATCCGGTCGGCGGACGCATCGACCTGAGCGAGGCGGACGAAGGCAACTCGAACTCCGACTGGAACCCGGTGTGGGACGTGCGAACCGGACGCTTCGATGGCGGCTGGACGATCGAGATGGCCGTGCCCTTCAAGTCCATCCGCTACATGTCGGGGATGGGGCAGACGTGGGGCATCCAGATGCGACGCGCCATCCGTCGCAAGAACGAATGGGCGCACCTGACGCCGCTGCCCACCGTCATGGGCGGAGCGCAGGGCTTCTTCCGCATCTCAGCGGCTGCGACCCTCGTTGGTCTCGAACTGCCGCCGGCCAGCCGCAACATCGAGTTGAAACCGTACGGCATCACACGCCTCACGACTGACCGGCTGTCGACGCCGACGATCGACAACAAGAAGGACGCCGACGTTGGCATCGACGCCAAGTACGGCATCACGGCCAATCTGACGGCCGACCTGACCTACAACACCGACTTCGCGCAGGTCGAAGTGGACGAGCAACAGGTCAACCTGACGCGGTTCAGCCTGCAGTTCCCCGAGAAGCGCGAGTTCTTCCTCGAAGGTCGAGGCATCTTCAGCTTCGCGCAGTTTCCCACCACCGGCTCGAGCGGCGGCGGCAGCGGCAACTCGTCGACCAGCACCACGCCCGTTTTCTTCTACAGCCGTCGCATCGGTTTGAACAGCGGTCGTGTCATTCCCATCGACGCTGGCGGCCGCGTGACTGGCAAGGTCGGGAAGTTCAGCATCGGCGCGTTGAACATCGAAACCGCCGATGACAGCGTGTCGAAGACGCCGCAGACCAACTTCACCGTACTGCGCGTCAAGCGAGACATCTTCCGCCGCAGCGCCATCGGCGCCATGGCCACCAATCGCTCGCAGTCAGCAACGACCAGGGACGGCAGCAATCAGGCCTACGGCGTCGATGGTGTCTTCAACTTCTTCGGCAACCTGACGCTTGGCGGCTACTACGCGCAGACCCAGACCACAGGTGTGACAGGCGACGAGTCGAGCTACCAGGCACACGCCGAATATGCGCCCGACCTCTACGGCGCGCAGTTCGAGTTCGTGAAGGTGGGTGCGGGTTACAACCCGGAAGTCGGGTTCCTGCGTCGCAAGAACTTCGACCGTACGTTCGGAGAACTGCGCTACAGCCCTCGTCCGAAGCGCTACGGCCTCCGCCAGGTCACGACGACCGCCAGTGTCGAGTACATCCAGGGCAGCACCTCGGGTCTGATGGAGTCGAGGCAGCAGACGGGTCGCATCAACGTCGAGCGTGAGAACAGCGATCAGTTCTCACTCGAAGTCGGCACGAACTTCGAGTTCCTGCCGTCGATCTTCAACGTGGCGCGCGGCGTGAACCTTCCGGTGGGTGGCTACAACTTCAACGACTACACCGCGAAGTACGCCTTTGGGCAGCAGCGGCGACTGTCAGGCACGGTGCAGTACCAGGGTGGGCAGTTCTACAACGGAGACATCAAGGCGTTCACGGTGAGCGGTGCCCGCGTATCAGTGACGACGCCACTATCTGTCGAACCGAGCGTTTCGATCAATCACGTGACGCTGCCCGTCGGCAACTTCACCACGACCGTGTTGCGGGCACGCTCGGACTACGCCTTCTCACCGCGTATGTTCGCCAGCGGTCTGGTGCAGTACAGCTCGAACGACCGCGTCTTCAGCAGCAACCTGCGCTTCCGCTGGGAATACCGGCCAGGCAGCGAGCTCTTCGTGGTCTACACCGACGAGCGCGATACCTCGTTGACCGGCTATCCCTTCCTCAAGAACCGCGCGTTCGTGGTGAAGGTGAATAGGCTCCTGAGATTTTAGATTGAAGATTTCAGATTGAAGAGTTTTCGGATTGAAGACTTCAGGGTGACGCTTTCAGATTGAAGATTGGCCCGTCGCGGCAGTTGTGCGCGACGGGGCAGTTCCCGCTGCGCGGGATCGGACGGGCCACGGCGCCATCCTTGCGCGCGCCTACTTCGGCGCGACGAAGCGAACCTCGAGATAGGTGATGCCCGCGGCCGCGACTTCACTGTACATGTGCGCCGAGCCAGCCGGCACGATGACGATGTCGCCCTTGGAGACCTTGTGTGTGTCGCCGCCTTCGATAGTGGCGGTGTTTGCGGGTGCTCCGGGCTTGCGCACGATCTTGCCGCCGGTGACGACGGTGCCTGACCCTTCGATGATGTAGTGCAGTTCGGTGTTACCAGGATGGGCGATGGCGAAATTCGCCTTCGGGCGATGCACGATGTTCACCCGGTACTGATCCGTATTCGCGACCGCTGACGTCGACATGTCGGTGGCGCCGGCCATGGCCTTCGCGAGGACCGCCTGCAGATCGGTGTTCGCCTTGAAGATGCCAGCCGTTCCAGGGGCGGGCGCGGGTGGCGCGGCTTCAGCCTGCGGAGCAGCCGGACGCGCGGCAGGTGCTTGCGCAAAAGCGGGTGTGGACGCGACCAGTACGGCCAGAACAGCAATCAGTCCCTTCATCAATCTCTCCTAGAAGATAGCCAGCGCATTCGCCGGGAAGCCGGTTCCGCCAGTGACGGGCACCGGCGCCACGCTCAACAGAAACTCCCAGCGCTTGAGCCTCGCGGCTGTTTCGGCGACAGCCTCGAGATCCTGATTGTCGAGAATGTCGACGCCGAGTGCCGTGATGGCCAGTGTGTGAACCGGCAGGTTGATACCTTCCACCAGCGACGGCGTCACATCCTGCGCATCGTCACTGCCGAGGAACGAGACGCCGCGCTCTTTCAGCCACGGTGCGACAGAGGCGTGATAGCCCGCTTCGTTCTGGGGCACGTTCCATGGGCCGACCTTCTCGCGGCGCGCCCAGCGTCCCGTACGGAGGAAGATCGCATCGCCGGGACCGATCTTCACATTGGCCTGTTTCTCCCAGGCCTCGATGTCTTCCACGAAGACGGGGGTTCCGGGCTCGAGCCAGGGCAGCCCCTTCAGCCGCGGAATGTCGATGAGCACACCCCGCGTG
>Ga0209023_10001518_pt1 | contig 30882 bp, 30 predicted proteins | sample LakOneMetagenome_FD_187468 | JGI IMG/M metagenome (GOLD analysis project Ga0209023, IMG submission 187468) | Freshwater and sediment microbial communities from Lake Erie, Canada (SPAdes) (version 2) | ecosystem: Environmental > Aquatic > Freshwater > Lentic | place: Lake Erie, Canada...
CCGTTGAACATCCGTTGATGGGTCGTATTTTTGAGATGGTTCGTACACAGTCATTTGGTAATGCCAATGTCTGTGTGTTGCGTAGCTCTGTGATTCCAGCAGGAAAAATTCTGCTTGAGGCATGGTTCCGTGTTGAGGTGATTGCACCGAAGATTTTGAATCTTGCCGCAAGTTTGCCGCAACAGCTGGTTCGAGTCTTGATGAGCGAAAACGGTCAGGATTTGTCTGCACGTATTAACTCTGCCATGCTGCAACCACAAGTTCATGCGTTAGATATGAATAATGCGCGTCAGGTTGTAAAACTGCGCCGTGATGTGATTGAGCAACGCTATAAACAAGCTGAAGAGATCGCAAGGTCGCAAATCAAAGGTTTTGCTGAAACTGCTCAGAAACGTTATGGCGATTATTTGCAGCAAGAATTGGATCGTTTGATTTATCTAAAAGAGCACAATCCAAGTGTGCGTGATGATGAAATTGAACGTTTAACCAATCAACGTGCGCAAGGTTTGGAATTGCTTGAACAACTTTCATTGGTGCCTGATTCGATTCGTATTTTGGTGGTGATGAAGTAGGGGGTTGATGTGTGAGGTGTGGGCTTGCTGGAGTAAGCCCACGGCCTGCGTGTGCTAAATAAAAATAACTAAAATTTAGAAAATCAAAATAATGAAAGAACTGCCTCAACGTAAACGAAATCGTTTATTTGGATATGACTACAGTCAGAACGGTGCATACTTTATAACCATTTGTATTAAAGATAAGCATGAAATATTAGGAAAAATCATAGGGCCGAACTCTGTTCGTCCCTATGATGATCCTCCAATCTTAGTTCCTTCCGACCTTGGTTTACTCGTCATTAAAGAAACTGAGAATTTAGCAACAATCTATCCTCATGTGACGTTGGATTGCTATGTTGTCATGCCAAATCATGTTCATTTGATGATTGTTATTGACACCGATGACCGAACAGAGTTCGCACCTACAGTGTCACGTATGATCAAGCAATGGAAGGGAGTCATTAGCAAACAAATTGGTTTTTCGCCTTGGCAAAAATCTTTCCACGACCATATTATTCGTAATACTGAGGATTACTCTCGTATTTCCGAATACATTCGAAATAACCCTGCTCTATGGGATCAAGACTGTTTTAATCCAATATCGGAAAATGTCAAATAATGTTTGGATTCTAAAAAATGGAATGAATGGTTTTTTGAGGTATGAAATAAATAATATTGTAGGGGCGAACTATGTTCGCCTGTAAATAAAATGCTGATCAATGAGATGGAAATAATGGACGAACAGAGTTCGTCCCTACATTGTCCATATTAATAATACATCCAACATAACCCTACGCATAAAAAAACACATGCATATTCGCGGGTGTTTTTCGAAGATTAAATGATTATTGAGCTGGAACAGCCATCAAATCAGGCACCAACTTCGTCAAAGCCATACGCTGTTTCGTTGCCGTCGCACCGAGCAAAATGAAACCTTGCAGTACTTCACCAGTGAAAGCCTTTGCAATCATCCCATCTTCCAACACTTCAAATGTCCAATCAACTGTCGAACCAATCGGTGGTGGTAAAACGACAAGTGGAGCCGCAGGCGTTTTAACGCTAACTGGCATTGCAGGGTAATGCACCAAACTTGGATTACCACTTAGAGTCTGCGCCAATGCACGCGCTTGTTGCATCAACGGCATGACATAAGGCAATAAATGACCTTCAACTTCCGCACAGTCGCCCATCGCGTAAATATCAGCATGACTTGTTTGCAATGATTGATCGACTTGAATGCCACGGTTAATGGTCAGATCAGCCGCATGTGCAAGTTCAGTATTTGGTTTCAATCCAACCGCAGACAACACGATATCTACTTCAAAAGACTGACCATTCGCCAGATCAACTTTTAATCCAGCTGGGACGTGTTGAATATTTTGAACCGTTGTACCGAGAGCAAATTTAATACCTTTCGCTTCAAGTTGTTTTTGGAAAGCGGTTGCAACTTCTGCTGGTAGCAATCGACCTAATGGTTGTGGCGCAAGATCAACCACTGTAACGTCATGGTTAGTGGTCAGCAAATCATTGGCAAACTCACAACCAATCAAACCCGCACCCAGCAGCAGCACGCGTTTTTGATCTTTTTGTGCCAGCGCAGCGTGAAAGGTTTTGTAGTGAATTAATGAGTTAATCGCGTAAACTTCGGATGCGCCATCACCAGCAATCGGTAATTTAATGGGGCTTGCGCCGACAGCGAGAACTAATTTTTCATAAGGCTGAGTGATGATGCCAGCATCATTGCGAAGAGTCAGGGTTTTAGCAGTTTTATCAATTTCTAAAACTTGAGTATGAGCCATGATCGAGGCTTTCAGTTGTTCAGTCATTTTTGCATGATCGCCCATACCGATTTGGTCTGGATGCTTGCCGCCACTCAAGGCATTTGATAGGACAGGTTTTGAATAGTTAATCGCATCATCAGCGGTGATGATGAGGAGTGGTGCGTCTGCACTGAGCTTACGTAATTCACGCGCTAGTGTGTAACCAGCCATACCAGAGCCAACGACGACGATAGGATTCATAATATTGTCCAAATAAAAATCTATTTATGAAAAGAAAAAACTGATTTTAAAAAATAAAAAAACGCTTTGTATCAAGAAGCTATCCATCAAAATGGTCAGCAAATTTTCTTAATTCCAAAGCGTTTATTTTTACAGTAGCGACTGTGAGTAAAGCGATTAAACTTCGATCATTTCAAAGTCAGCTTTACCAACGCCACAGTCTGGGCAAACCCAACTGTCAGGAATATCATCCCACAATGTGCCAGCTGGAATACCATCATCTGGCCAGCCTAATGCTTCATCATAAATCCAACCACATACGATACATTGGAACTTTTTCATCACTTTCTCCGTAGGGCACTTGCATCTAGCTGAGCAACATTGATAACTAGCAATGATGGCTTGCTCGAAAGCACGGTGCTGAAATTCGCTGCGATTATACAGCCTTTATCTTTGATCGGTAACCTAAAAACTATATTCAGAATCCTCATTTTCCTCGTAAAACCCCAGAAAAGTACTGAATAAGTGCTTTAAGTCGCTTAATTGACTATGTTCATTGTCTAAATATAAATGACATTGAATCGGTCGGTACCATTTGGATCAGTTAGCTTTTTGCGGACAGCGCATCAAGAGCTTGCTGATAATGATTGGCATGACGCTCTTCAACTTTGGCTAATGCAGCAAAGCGTTTCGCAGCTTTTTCAAGTACCGCTTGGAATTGGCTGGCATGTACGCGTGATTCTTCAATTTGTTCATCATATTCAGCGACTGCCGCTTGATTGCCTTCTTCAACAGCAAGATGGCGGAACTTGGGATACATTTCAGTGTATTCATAAGTCTCACCTTCGATGGCGATTTGCAAGGCTTTGGCAGATGTCATTTGCGCTTTCGGATAGAGCAAATCTAAGTGACCAAAGGCGTGCAAGACTTCTTGTGATGCGGTGTCTTCAAAGATTTTAGCGGTCACTTCATCACCACTTTCACGGGCAAGTTTTGCGAAATAGCGATATTTAATATGCGCCATTGATTCGCCAGCGAATGCTGCTTCAAGGTTTTGGATTGTTACTGAGGGAGCTTTAGTGTCGTCAGTTTTCATAATAGCCTCGCTTTATGGGTTGCTAGGGAATAGTGTGTTTGTAGATGTAAACTTGGAGAGTTATTAAGCGCTTTCGTTGTTTGCATCTCGATGAAGCTAAGATAACGAGTTAATGAATATTTGTATAACCGTTAATAATTATTAAATTGATCGTAAAAAACGATTTTAGATTAAAAAGAAGAAAAGCACATTTAATGATGTGCCTTTAGACTTAGGATGGTTATTCCGTAGCAACGACACCGAGGCTGTGATTAGCAAGATGTTCGTCATGCTGAATAAGATGCCCTGCATTCGGATTAAAGGTGTCAGGATTTGCCATTGCCCAAAGTTGGGTGTAGACGTCCGATTTTTCTTCACCACTTAACAGACTTCCATGCTTCAAGAAGTAATAGTGTTTTGAAAATAAACGGATTTGCCCATCTGGGCCACGACGAATGACGTGGTAGGGTTCTAAATCATCAGGATGGCTGACACCGACCGCACCCATAATTTCAGCGAGAGCCGCCAGCGTGCCATCATGGAAATTTTTAACACGTTCGGCTTTGTCAGGCACAACTAAGGCTTTTTGGCGATAAGGATCTTGAGTTGCAACGCCTGTGGGGCATCTATCAGTGTTACATGTACGCGACTGAACACAGCCCAGCGCAAACATAAAGCCTCGTGCGCTATTACACCAGTCCGCGCCAAGCGCAAGCATCCGCGCGACATCGAAGCCACTGATGATCTTGCCACTGACACCGATACGAATTTTGTCACGGATGCCTGCGCCAACTAAGGTGTTATGTACAATGAGGAAACCATCACGCAGCGGCATGCCGATATGATCCATGAACTCGGTGTTTGCTGCACCCGTACCGCCTTCGGCACCATCGACCACAATAAAATCAGGATAGCTGTCCATCACAATCATGGCTTTGATGATCGCCATAAATTCCCAAGGATGACCGATACACAGTTTAAAGCCGACAGGTTTACCGCCTGATAAGTCACGAAGCTGTTGAATAAACTGAATGAGTTCCCGTGGTGTTGTAAAGGCTGTGTGTGATGGCGGAGAAATACAATCTTGCGCGATAGGAATACCGCGTGTGCTCGCGATTTCTGCGGTAACCTTTTCCGCAGGTAATTTACCCCCCAGCCCAGGTTTAGCACCTTGGCTGAGTTTAATTTCAATCATTTTAATTTGTGGGTTAATGGCTTTGTGCTGATATTGTATGGGATCAAATCGACCATCTGCTGTGCGGCAACCAAAGTAGCCAGAACCAATTTCCCAAACGAGATCGCCTTTGGATTCGAGATGATATGGGCTGAGTGAACCTTCGCCAGTGTCGTGATAAAAATTGCCCATTTCCGCCCCTTGATTCAGTGCACGGACAGCATTTGCTGATAACGCGCCAAAGCTCATTGCAGAGATATTGAACACAGAAGATGAGTAGGGTTGTAGGCAATTTTTGCCGCCAATCACAATGCGAAAGTCATGATTCGGTAACTTCATTGAACCAATGGATTGTGTCATCCATTCGCTGCCACCTTCATAGAGATTGCTGATTGTGCCAAAGGAGCGTGTGTCGTCCTCTTTCTTCGCGCGTTGATAGACTAATGCACGTTGTTCGCGTGAGAAAGGCAATTCATCAGTATCACTTTCGATAAAGTATTGACGGATTTCGGGGCGAAATTCTTCAAATACAAAACGCATGTGTCCAATAATGGGGTAGTTGCGCAATATGGAGTGCTTATGTTGAAATCGATCAATAAATCCGAGTACGACAAAGCCTGCCATCACTGCCGCCAGCCACCAGACTTGATAGGTTAGACATACAATGGTGAGCAGGGCGAATAACAACCAAATGCTGTAACGCGGTAAAACTTTAGCGGTTGTTTTGGCGGTTGGAGAGATCTGAGGTTCTAGGTGCAGCTTTGACATGATGGTTGTCCTGCATCTTTATATGAGCGACTATTTCTGTGTTGATTTTAATGTTTAATCGAATATTCAGATACTGTAAATTATTGCTTGATTATCAATTGTGCGATTCATGTATTTAATTGATGCAAACTTGGCAGACACAAATGACAGTGATGTGAAATCTGCTGCATAATATAGCCATAAATTTTGTGTTCTTTCTATCTTATATTTCAGCTTGTATTAGCGCGTTAAAAGGAAAATATCATGGCAGTAGGCGATTTACAGATGCCGGTAATGCAACCGGTCAAAGGTGTACGAATTGGAATCGCCGAAAGCTATATTCGCTATCAAAACCGTCGTGATTTGGTTGTGTTTGAATTGGCGGAAGGCACCACAACAGCAGCAGTATTCACCCAGAATTCATTTTGTGCTGCACCAGTTTTGGTCGCACGTGAAAATCTAAGCCATGCCAATCCGCGTTATTTAGTCATTAATACGGGCAATGCCAACGCGAGTACAGGCCCCCAAGGTCTGAAAAATTGTCATGATAGCTGTCAGGCACTCGCAGATATAACGCACGTCAATGCCAATCAAATTCTACCATTTTCGACAGGTGTGATTGGTGAGCAATTACCTGTTGATCGTTTGATTGCAGGTTTGCCAGCTGCGCTGAACGCGTTAAATGAAAATGCATGGATTGAAGCAGCTCACGGTATCATGACCACGGATACCTTACCCAAAGGTGCTAGTGAAATTCTGATGATGAATGGCGAAACCTATACTATTACGGGTATCAGTAAAGGCGCAGGCATGATTCGTCCAAATATGGCGACGATGCTGGGTTTTGTGGCGACTGATGCTCCGATCGCGCGTGATGTATTACAGTCATTATTATCCAATGCTGTGAATCAATCGTTTAACCGCATTACGATTGATGGTGACACGTCGACCAATGATTCGTGTGTGTTAGTGGCGACAGGTCAGGCGGGTGGAGCTCCTTTAGACTCTATTTCTGATGAGCGTTATAGTGATTTTGAAGCGGCATTTAATCGTATTTTCTTACGCTTAGCACAACTGATTGTTCGTGATGGCGAAGGTGCAACCAAGTTCATGACTGTGCGTGTTGAAGGTGGTCTAGATACGCAAGAGTGCTGTGATGTCGCATATCGTGTTGCACATTCACCGCTGATTAAAACTGCATTTTTTGCATCAGACCCAAATTGGGGGCGTATTGTTTGTGCAATTGGTAACGCAGGTTTAGTCAATCTAGATGTCTCTAAAGTCCAAGTGCATTTAGATCATGTGCAAATTGTCAAAGATGGTGGCGCAAACCCAGATTACACTGAAGCGGAAGGCGCGGCCGTTATGGCGCAACCTGAGATTGGTATTCGAATCAGTTTAGGGCGCGGCACTGCGGTCGATACTGTTTGGACATGCGATTTCTCATACGATTATGTCAAGATCAACGCCGACTATCGTTCATAAAGCATCACTATTCTTGAAATAACTGAAGCCAGCATAATTTGCTGGCTTTTTAATATGATTCACTAGTATGGCAATATACTATTACAACGATAAATGAAGCATAACTAGATCATTTTTAAGGACAAGCAAATGGCTGAAATCCTATTAGGAAATCCACTAGTGAAAGATTTCGCTAATATTTCTGATCATCAAAAACCGCTATCGATTTTGATTGCTTTAGGTTTATCAATCGTTTTTCTCATGGGTCAACCCAGTTTTGCAAGCACACCAAGTTTAGTCACATGGACTGACCCAACGCCGTCTGCGTTACAGCCATTTGACGGCAATGCAGAAGCTCTCGCGGAACTGACTGGCTCAACATTGTTCTTCTACCCACAAGTGAAATCAACCGCTGCTTTACCTTACACATCAGGGCCAAGAACCTATCAAAATGTTCAATATGTGACGGGTGCAATGGTTGTTCCAGCGTCGGCTGATCAAGTTGAAAAACTATTAGCCAATTATACTGGCTACACCACATTGTTCCCAAAGATTACTGAAGCAAACGTTTTAGTCAATCAGCGAGTTGGAAACCTCGAAACTGACGCCAAAGCAAGTATTCGTAGCATCGTTAGATATCACATGTTGATTAAGATTCCGATCCCATTACTGAGTTTTGATGAGGATTTGGTCATGCAGCATGAGCGGACTCATAATAGTATTTCCACGTTGATCCTCAGTTCACCCATTCAATATGGCTCAGGGAAATTTGAGTGGTTTCCATTAAAGAATGGCAAAACCTTGGTGACACTGACCCAGTGGGGAGATTTAGATCATCCAAAAGGTTTCTTGGTTAAAACCATCTTATCGGCAATGCCGGAACTGAAATACGCAATTCCAAATGGCGTAGAAGGGTTTATATTCGAATCATTACGTCAGCGCCTCAATCCTGATGTTGTGACCAAAGCAGTACCCATGCAAAACATTGTGCCTATTTTTAATTTAAATAGTGCGCAAGAAACACAAGTTTTAAAATTGTTACGCCAAGGCGGTACTGTTGAATTTAGCCATCCACCCGTGTGGATGGCTACCCGTGATCGCCCAGAAAAACTGTCGTTTGTCAGTTCTTTTTATAACATACCCGCATCTTTAGATAAATCAAAAGCGGGATTGGTCAATCTAAGCAATTTTCCTAGTATTTATCGTCAAGTTCGTAAAGTGACCACCACCCAATTATCCAATGGTAGTTCTGAAAATGATTTAAAAATTGGGCTAGGGTTAGGGGTGATCTCGATTCCAATGCATATCAAGTTGGTGTATATCCCAGAAGCGGAGCAAAACAGTGTGCGTTTTTTCAATTCAGGTGGTGATGTTGAGTTTATTCAAGGACGCGTCAAGTTTAAGGAATTGAATCCAAAAAGCACGTTAGTACAGCTAACTACAGGGAGTAAGTTAGGAGAAAATCCACCCTTTATCCTCAAGCTTGCCAAGCATTTGCCTTATCCAGATTACTTGCCGACGGTGGGAACCGCCCCACTTATTTTTGAGAAAACTCGAATTTGGTTACAGAAATAATCCTATGTTGAATCTTCGCTTGCATTTTGATCATGATTGATTAAAATGCGGGCATTGTTTGAAGTAGTTCACTTCAAACCCCAATTTTGAGGAGCGCGTTATGTTGTTTAGCTTAGGAAAATCATTGATCTGATCCGCAAACGCGCCTCATTCGGACGTTTGCCTGATCGGTAATGTTCGAATGCTGAAAGCCCTAGCATTCGCTGGGGCTTTTTGTTTTTTCTCACGCCTGTTTTTACCCAAAACAGGATGTGTATAGCGTTTACCTAACGTTTTTTAATGTGTAAAAGAGTAATAAAAATTATGGCCATTCAATTAATTTTAAATGCCAATACTGGTTATGGTGTCCCCGTAAAAATATTTACGCGTGATGTTGAAGAAGAAGCGCTAGAGCAGTTGCGTAAAGTCGCACAATTGCAGTTTGTTCATTCCCACGTTGCCGTGATGCCTGATGTGCATGCGGGGATTGGCGCGACTGTGGGGAGTGTCATACCAACTAAAAGTGCAATTATTCCCGCAGCGGTCGGTGTTGATATTGGTTGTGGGATGAATGCAATCCGCATTGGTCTTAAAGCTGCGCAATTGCCTGATGATTTACGGCAGATTCGTAGCGCGATTGAACATACGGTACCTGTTGGTTTTGATTTGCATAAACAAGTTAAGGCGAAAGCGTCAACCATAGATCCATTAGCTAAACGCTTAAAAGTGATTACAGATAAGCATACTGGTTTGAAGCGTATGCTGCGAGACTTTGACCGAACATGGCAGAAGCAATTGGGCTCACTGGGTGGTGGTAATCACTTTATTGAGCTGTGTATCGATGAGCAGGACGATGTGTGGGTCATGCTGCATTCTGGCAGTCGTGGACTGGGTAATTGTATTGGAACGTACTTCATAGAGCGTGCCAAGAAAGAGGCGCAACATCGTTTTGGTCATGTGCCGGATAAAGATCTTTCTTATTTTGCCGAAGGATCTGCGAGTTTTGACGATTATGTGGAAGCAGTAGATTGGGCGCAAGATTATGCGATGGAAAATCGTCGTGAGATGATGCGTTTGATTTTGATTGCCATTCGCGCGTATTTGCCAGCATTTCAAATGACCAAGGAAGCGATTAATTGTCATCACAATTATGTGCAGCAAGAACAGCATTTTGGTGAAAATGTTTTTGTCACACGTAAGGGGGCGATTAGTGCTTATGAAGGGGAGTTGGGCATTATTCCTGGTTCAATGGGCGCTAAGTCTTACATCGTGCGTGGTAAGGGGAATCGTGAGTCTTTTTGTTCGTGTTCGCATGGTGCAGGACGGCGTATGAGTCGCTCAAAGGCAAAACGTTTATTCGATGTCGCTGATTTAGAAGCACAAACATCGGGTATTGAGTGTCGTAAGGACAAAGGCGTTTTAGACGAAATTCCTGCTGCATACAAAGACATTGATGTGGTGATGGCGAACCAAAGTGATTTGGTGGAAGTGGTTCATACCTTGCGCCAAGTTTTGTGTATCAAGGGGTAGAGTATGAAACTTAAAAAACTTCCTCGCTTTAAAGAGCGAAACTTGCTGGTATTACATCCGATACTCCATAAAGGCGGTGTCCATCAGGATGAGGATGTCGATACAGCGCGTATGCGAGAGCGTAAACGTGAGCAGTTACGTTTACGACGAACGGATTGGCTTAATCAGCCTTAAAATTGTGTTGCAGATTGAGCAAGTTCTATCGAGCTTGCTTGGTTAATACAGTTGATCTATTCAATCATTAACGTTAAATAATTAACGCTTTGTATCTTGCCACAGTCCGCAAATCCCCTACAATGAATACAGGAACTTAAACATAAGTGTCAGGCGGAATTGCAATGCCATCATTATTAAAACCGATTACTTATGCCGTCAGACAGGCTCGTTCAGGTCTACGCAACTCAATAGATCGTCGTAGCAATCCAGAAAAATATTTTCTGCAAGATAAGACGGGGCGTGTCGAACTTCTTCGTGACGGTTTGTTTTCAGTTCATTATTATCCAGCAATCACTGAAAATCGCGTGAACATCGAAGGCGAGTCGGTAGCCGTCAATAAAAAACATTTTCCATTACCCCTAATTCTCGTGCCTCCACTCGGTGTGTATGCGTGGATTTTTGATTTGATGGCAGATCGTTCGCTGGTTCGTTATTTTCTTGCACGTGGTTTTGAAGTGTATTTGATTGACTGGGGTAAGCCTGGTCCAGATGAGTCGCAGTTGTCACTCGAGACTTATACGCTGAATTGGTTCCCGAAAGCCGTTGCGGCTGTTCAGGAACATAGTGGTCAAACGGAAGTATCACTTTTAGGCTATTGCATGGGTGGCTTGCTGTCATTGATGTATACCGCAGCCAAGGGCACTGATGTGGTTCGTAATTTGATCACGATTGCATCGCCAGTCGATCTACATAAAATGACGAATGGTGTGGGAAAAATTTCAAAATTGCTTTCAGGCCCGACAGGCTTAATTCGTCGCGTTACGGGGCCACAATTAGCAAAATTAGATTCCAGCGTTTTTCATGTTGATGGCAAAATCTTGTCGCTTTTATTCAAAGCGTCATCTCCAATGGGTACGATCACCAGTTATATCGATTTAATCAAGAATTTAGCAGATGACGATTATGTCAGCCGCTATATGACGATGAATGAATGGTTTAGCAATATGCCTGATTATCCCGGTGCAACGGTTCGTGAGCTGTTGATGAAGCTCGGCATTGCGAATCGGATGCATCGGGGTCATTTTAGTTTAGGTGGGCAAGAGGTTAGTTTTGACCGCATTAAAAGTTCACTGCTTGCGTTTGCGGGTGAAAGTGACGTGATTGCAACTGTTGCTTCAGCCAGTGCAATTATGAGTGTGGTTGGATCTTTAGATAAAACCTTCCAAGTCGTTCCGGGTGGTCACGCTGGCGTGTTTACGGGTAGTAAAGCCGCGCATTCGACTTGGGCTATTGCTGCGGATTGGCTGGAATTGCGCTCTGACTTGGCGGAAACTCAATCATCATGAATACTAAAGCCGAAAAGTTGTTTGAGATGATTAATGCGCGTAACTCGGATGGTTCACTATCTGATCCTGCGCCCAGTGATGCAGAGTTGGCGTTTGCGATTCAAGCGGGTCTGACTGCGCCTGATCATCATCGTTTACAACCTTGGCGTTTTCTCATGGTCAAAGGGGATGCGCGGATCAAGATGGGTGAGGCGTTGCATCAAGCCTTAGTCGCACGGGGTGAAACCGATGAGGAGTTGTTTCGCAAAGTACGTGCACAACCTTTACGTGCACCATTGATTTTGGTTTGTGTCGTCCATGCCCAAGAACATCCCAAAGTACCTGTTCAAGAACAAATTTTAAGCACAGGCGCGGCAGTTCAAAACATCCTGTTAATGATTAAAGCACTCGGTTATGGTGCGATCTGGCGTACGGGAGCGATTACAGGTTCACCCGTCGTCAAACAAGCGTTTGGTTTAGGCGAGCAAGATATTATTGCGGGTTTTGTTTATATCGGCTCCTTGTCGCGTGAAATTCCTGTACGTGAGCGGATCAGTGTGGATGGTTTTCTAAAAGAGTGGCATTAAAGTATTCATTGTACTTAAATCGATATTTGGTATTAAAAAAGCAGCATTTTCAAAATGGATAAGTAACACTGATGACTGACATCGCAATTGATAAGAAATCCCAAGACACAGCTAAGTGTGCGCCGATACGCGTCACGGTACTGGGCGGCGGTAGTTTTGGTACGGCAATCGCCAATCTTGCATCTCGTAATGGCTGTGATACACGCATGTTTATTCGTGATGCCGAAGTGGCTAAAGAGATGCAAGAAACACGTCGCAATCAGCGTTACTTGCCTGATTTTGTGATGGATGAAAATTTATCATTTACTGGTGATCTTGAGTTTGCAGTCCGTGATCGTGATTTGATTCTGGTTGCGATTCCAAGTAGCAATTTTCGTGCGGTTTTACGCCAAGTCGCGCCGTTTATTACGGGGCAAGTGGTTGTGTCCTTGACTAAAGGCATTGAGCCAGATAGTTTTGCCTTGATGAGCGATATTATTCGTGAGGAACTCCCACAAGTTGCTTATGGCGTACTGTCAGGCCCGAATCTCGCTAAAGAGTTAATGGCGGGTCTTCCTGCTGGAACGGTGATTGCCAGTCCAAGTGAAGCAGTGCGTACAGCGGTGCATCAAGCACTGGCGAGTGCGTTGTTCCGTGTATTTGCAAATACTGATGTACAAGGCGTTGAACTTGGCGGTGCACTAAAAAATATTTATGCAGTGGCAATGGGTATGGGTGCTGCGTATCACTTAGGTGAAAACACGCGCGCTATGTTGCTGACGCGAGCGTTGGCTGAAATGAGCCGTTTTGCTGTAAAGTTGGGTGCTAATCCATTAACCTTCTTGGGTTTGTCAGGTGTTGGTGATTTGATCGCAACATGTAGTAGTCCGCTTAGTCGTAATTATCAAATTGGTTTCGCATTGGGTAATGGTAAAACCTTAGAAGAAGCGGTCAAAGAATTAGGTCAAACCGCTGAAGGCATTAACACCATTCGCCAAGTACGTGCACAGGCATTAGCGCTGGATGTGTATATGCCACTGACTTGCGCATTATATGACGTGATTTATGAAGGGATGCCGCCGCTAGGGATCGCTTTGTCGTTGATGCAAACGGGCCATCGCAGTGATGTTGAATTTGTATTGCCACATGCTGAACCACAACCTCAAAATCCTTAAGCGAGCTTTAAAAGGAATTAAAAAGTCATTATGTATTTGATTTTAATGCGTCACGGTGAGGCTGAACCGTATCAAGCGAATGACGCTGTACGTAATTTAACCACGCGTGGCGTGGCTCAGGCACATTTAACGGCGCAACAGGTGTTGGAAAAATATCAACCTGATTTGCTGGTCGCCAGTCCTTATGTCCGCGCGCAGCAAACTATGGCTGCATTTCAAGAAACCTTATCTCAAAAAGCATTACCTTTAGTTCCATTACACATTTTAGATTCGATTACACCTGATGCTGATCCACGGATTGCATTAGATGCCTTATCTGAGTTGCAAGCACAATATTCCGCACAATGTATTGTTGTGGTGTGTCACATGAATGTGATTGCATATATGGCGGGGTTGTTACTGGATGAGGATCCCGAGGTTTTTGGTTTAGCTGAAGCACGGGTATTTGAACAATCAATGATTTTATTAGGTTTATCGGTCGAGAAGGCACGATTTGTACCATTGGTGGATCATCACTAATGGCTTGGAGAGAATAACAATGCTGTATTTATGGATGCCAGAATACGGCGCAAACAGTCAGGATGGCAGTTCAGTCACGAATACGTTTCGTTGGCATACTTCTAAGTCTAATAGTTCTAAACCTCACTTTTCAGAAGGCTGGCAGACGGCGCAAGGCTGGGATGCATTGCTCGCCGCGACCGCACCTGAAAATGAACAGGAAGTGACGGTTTTCTTTCCGACCTCTAGTGTGCAAATGCTACGTCAGCCGATGTCGCGTCCGCAACTGCGTCAATTAGGCACGAATGGTCTGCGCTATTTGCTTGAGGAATATACCCTGACGCCAATCGATCAACTCGATGTGCGTCATCAACATCAAGGTAATGATCTGACGGTGCTAGCCAAGCCTCAGCAAGATATCGCGGCATTACTCGCCAGTTTTGGTCTAACGCCTTGGCGCGTGGTTGCCGCTTTGCCAGATTTTTTGTTGTTGCCCATGGTGGAGGGTAGTGCAACGTTGCTGCTTGATGGCACCAATCGAATTCTGCGTTTAGATGATTCCTATGCGGTATCAGCGGACAATTTAGATATCACGCTGGCTCGGTTGAATGACATTAAACAGATTCAAGTCATTGGTCAGTTAAATGACGCTGATCGCGCCACTTTAGAAGCTCAGAAAGCAGCGTCAGGGCTTGATTGGCAATTGCTAGATATCCCTGTTTCCTCGGTTTTTGCCATCGACGGCGTAACGCATAAGCATCCGTACAACTTAACGGTCAATAAACAAGAATCAGGCATTTCACCGTATTGGAAAGTCGTAGCGGCAGTCTTAGTCGGCGCAATTGCAGTACAAATGCTTTATGACGCTGTCCGTATTTGGCGTTATCACGGTGTTGAGCAGGCAACGAAAGCACAAGCAGAACAACAATATCGTCAATGGTTTCCTGATGAGCAAAAAATTATTGATTTGAAAAAACAAATGAAAGGCCATTTGAATGGTCTGGGTGCCGTCGATATGACTGCGTTGTCAATCCTCAGTCGGGTTGGCCCAGCGCTAAGCCAAGCGAATTTGCCAGCGCAAAAAATACATTACGCAAGCAATGCTGGTGCGGGTCAGTTAGAGCTTCAAATTAATGCGCCCAGTTTGCCAGCATTAGAAAACTTGCGATCACAAATCGCCACTCAAGGTCTTACTGCTGAATTGGGCGCAGTGAATTCAGCCACAAAACAATCAGACAGTGATGCATCAGGTCAGGTGTCAGGCACGATTCGGGTGAAACTATGAATTTAAGTAGCAGTAATTTAAGTCAAATCGGATTCGTGAAAAATATTAATCAACACATTGATCAAGTTCAAATCATGTTTGGACGTTTGCCAAAGCGAGATCAATTGGCATTGCTTATCTTAGGCGCGTTCTTAGCGATATTTATCATCGGTGGTGGCGGCTATTGGTTACATCATAAAGCTGAACTTGCCAAAAATAATGCGGATGAACAACGCCAGCTGTTACTTTGGATGCGTGGTCAAGCGCCGCATTTGCAAGCCAGTTCAGGGCCACCGCAGCCACTTTCAACGATTGTACAAGATGCCGCTGCACAGCAAGGTTTAACCGTCACGCAGTCTGAGACGGCTGGTCGTCTGATGGTGACAGCAAGTCATCAAAGCTTTGCGGTACTTGGTACATGGCTTACACGACTTGCACAATCTGGTATTCAAATTGACCAGTTAGATATAGAGCAGCAGGCTGGCGGCATACTACAATTACAGGCGACACTCACTAAACCTTAGAGGAATGCAATGAGTAACTACACGATAAATCAAACGCAAGTTCCCTCAAAAAATGAGGGTGGGTTGATCCTTATTAATCATGTTACTTATGCGCTTTATCTATTTAGTTTCTTTACGGTCGGATTGACGTGGTTAGTGGCGATTATCATTAACTATGTTAAACGCAGTGAAGCGCAAGGTACTTGGTTGCAAAGTCACTTTGATTGGCAGATCAATACCTTTTGGTATGGCATTGTGATGGCAATCATTGCAACGGTGTTGATTTTTATTGGATTGCCCGCAGGACTTGCTGGACTCGCCAGCGAAGATTCGATGAGTAGCTTTAGTTTGCTGTCACTGAGCGGATTGTTGGTACTGGCAGGTAGTGCATTTTGGTTCTTTATTATCTGCTGGCATTTATATCGAATTATTCGTGGCTGGTTGGCTTTGGTATCGAGACGCACAGTGCCTTAATTCGATTTATGCGCCCTATTAAAACGCGCTATTTGCACTTTTATCGCGATCATCGGCGTGTCCTGCCAGTTCACGGATCACGCCTGATGTACTTGGATGACTAATTACAGTGCATCTAAGCACTAAAGTAGTGCTTGAATGAATCAAAATGTTCCATTTTCGGTTAATAATTCCAATAAAATCTAAACTCTCTGCTCTTTATCTAAAATAATTATGAAATATTTTCCATGTAAGATTTTGATAATATTTAGTTTATATCGAAAATCGATTAATATTTAATCAAATATGAAAAAATATCCACATTCACTGGCAAAATATAAACTATTTTGCAGTACAATCACACGCCTTTGTGTAGGACTTAGCACGGAAGTCTTTTATCAAGAGACTTTCATACCACAATCACAGCTTGAGGAACACTCATGCAAATCGGAATACCAACCGAAAGCGTTGCGGGCGAAACTCGCGTCGCCGCTACTCCTGAAACAGTCAAGAAGCTCACAGCAAGCGGTCATACTGTTGTTGTTCAACGTGGTGCAGGCGTAAAAGCCTCCTATATTGACAGCGCATTTGAAGAAGCTGGTGCGAAAATTACTGATGATGCCTATATTGGCAGCCAAATTATTTTGAAGGTTCGCGCGCCGAAGGCCGACGAAATTCAGAAAATTAGTGCAAATACGATTGTGATTGGTATGTTTGACCCATACCGCAATCCAGATTTGGATGCATTTGCAACGCAAGGCGTTTCTGCATTTGCATTAGAACTGCTCCCACGCACATTGTCGCGTGCACAGAATATGGACGTATTATCCTCGCAAGCGAACTTAGCTGGTTATAAATCAGTGTTGCTCGCAGCGAATGAATACCAACGTATGTTCCCGATGCTCATGACTGCTGCGGGTACTGTAAAACCTGCACGTGTTGTCATCATGGGTGTTGGTGTTGCAGGCTTGCAAGCGATTGCAACCGCGAAGCGCTTAGGTGCTGTGGTTGAAGCAACTGACTTGCGCCCAACAGCGAAAGAACAAGTTGAATCACTTGGCGGAAAATGGCTCGACGTTCCAATGTCGGACGAAGAAAAAGCCAAAGCATTAGGTACAGGCGGTTACGCTTGGATTCCTTCTGAACAGTACGTACAAGACCAAGCAGTGATCGTGGATAAAGCGGTTGCTAATGCTGACATCGTGATCACTACCGCATTGATTCCAGGTCGTAATGCACCACGTCTCATTAAAGCGGCAACAGTTGCTAAAATGAAACCAGGCTCGGTCATTCTCGATATGGCAGTAGAAACTGGCGGCAACGTTGAAGGTTCTGTTGTTGGTGAAACTGTCGTGACTGAAAATGGTGTGAAGATTTTGGGTATCCCAAATATTCCAGCAACTTTGGCAACTGAATCATCTGCGCTGTATTCGCGTAATGTCTTTAATTTTGTGTCGACCTTGTTTGATAAAGAAGGCAACTTGCAATTGAATCCTGAAGAAGAGATTCAAAAAGCATTGCTCGTCACTCATGGTGGTCAAGTACTGCTGAAGCGCGGTTAAGGAGCAAGACATGAATCCTCAAGTTCTTCCTGAAATCATGAATCAAGCGGTTGCACATGCTGCAACTGTTCCATTCATTAGTGTGTTTACCATTTTCGTAATGGCAATTTTCGTTGGTTACTATGTGGTTTGGGGCGTAACGCCTGCACTGCACACGCCACTTATGGCGGTGACTAACGCGTTGTCGGGTGTTGTGATCGTCGGTGCAATGTTGCAAGTCGTAAGTAGTGGAACAGGTGCTGATGCATCAACGTTCCAAGACATTACTCCAACCAGCTTGCTGGGTGCATTTGCCGTATTCTTGGCTAGCATCAACATATTCGGGGGCTTTGCGGTCACCGAACGTATGCTCGCTATGTTCAAGAAAAAGAAATAAGGAGAATACGAATTGTCAGCACTGCATGATTTTATATCACAATACGCCGATTGGTTTTATTTGATTGGCGCGGTTTTATTTATTTTGACGCTCCGTGGTTTGTCTGGTCCAAAAACAGCGATTCAAGGTAATCGTTATGGCATGATCGGGATGACCATTGCAGTGATCACAACGTTCTTCGTTGTGCCTGCACCAGCAAGTCCAGTTGTGTGGTTAATCATCGCTGCGATGGTTGCGGGCGGTATCATTGGTTTCTATCGCGCACGTACTGTGGCGATGACGCATATGCCAGAAACTGTGGCATTGATGCACTCTGCAGTGGGTCTATCTGCTGTATGTATCGCGATTGCTGCTGTATTACATCAAGGCGTGTATCACGACGGCGTGCATCGTTTTGAATTGTTCATTGGTTGTTTCGTTGGTGCGATCACATTTACTGCGTCATTGTTTGCTTACGGCAAATTAGCGGCAAAGAAATGGGCAAAAACAATGAAAGGTGGCTGGGTTAAACCTGTTCAAGCCATTTTGTTTATTGCTATGCTCGGTTTTGGTATTCACTACTTCACAACAGAATCACTCACATCGTTCTGGGCAATGGTTGTTTTGTCTTTAGCGTTTGGTTTTGTGTGGATTGGTCCAATCGGTGGCGGTGATATGCCAGTGGTTGTGTCTTTGCTGAACTCGTTTTCAGGTTGGGCAGCAGCAGGTATTGGTTTCACTTTGAACAACTCAATGTTGATCATTGCGGGTTCATTGGTGGGTTCTTCAGGTGCGATTCTGTCGTATGTGATGTGCCGCGCGATGAATCGTTCATTGTTTAACGTATTGTTCGGTGGCTTTGGTGCCGCAGCAGTTGCTTCAAATGCGACTGGCGATCAAAAGCAAAAGAACTATCGTTCAGGTTCAGCAGAAGATGCTGGCTTCTTGATGTCAAATGCGGATAGCGTGGTCATCGTACCAGGTTACGGTATGGCTCAAGCACGTGCGCAAAATGCGGTGAAAGAACTTGCTGATACCCTGAAAGAAAAAGGCGTAAAAGTACGTTTTGCGATTCATCCAGTTGCGGGTCGTATGCCAGGTCATATGAACGTTTTGCTCGCTGAAGCAGCTGTTCCATACGAAGACATTCTCGAAATGGACGAGATTAACTCGGACTTTGCGGGTACTGATGTGGTTTTAGTCATTGGCGCAAACGACGTGGTTAACCCAGCGGCAAAAGATGATCCAAGTTCACCGATTTACGGCATGCCGATTCTTGAAGCCAACAAAGCACGCACGATCATGATCATCAAGCGTTCAATGGCAACAGGCTACGCAGGTCTAGACAATGATTTGTTCTACATGGACAAATCTATGATGATTTTCGGTGACGCTAAGAAAGTGATTGAAGAGATGTTTAAAGCGGTTAATGGCGGCGGTCATTAATTATTAATCATTGATTTCAAGAAAAACCGTCCTTATTTAAGGGCGGTTTTTTTAGGTAAGTTGTTTATGCGTTTGTATTAACGAAATTTGTGCTCTATAAGAGTTAAGTACACTTGGGCATTGGACTATTTTTTGCTAGATTTTTCTAGACGTAACGAGCCACTATTTTACGATTTACCATATTGAGTTGTGAGTGTTGATATGTCGATACTATTTGGGTTTGTCATTGCGTATTGGGTTGTCTCGATTGGTATCGGGCTATGGGCGGGTCGTTTAGTTAAAAATTCGAGAGACTTTGCGATTGCGGGTCGTAATTTACCATTTTATATCGTCACTGCGACTGTGTTTGCGACATGGTTTGGTTCAGAGACCGTACTCGGTATTCCAGCGACTTTCTTGCAAGGCGGCTTAAATAGTATTGTGGCAGATCCGTTTGGCGCTTCGTTATGTTTGATCTTGGTTGGTTTGTTTTTTGCTGCGCCGCTTTATCGCATGAAACTGCTGACGATTGGTGATTTTTATAAATTGCGCTATGGAAGTAAAGTTGAACTTCTGACGACGATTGCGATTATCATTTCTTATTTGGGTTGGGTTGGCGCGCAAATCACTGCATTAGGTTTGGTGTTTAACCTGTTGTCTGATGGTGGAATTAGCACTGTACAGGGCATGTGGATTGGTTCGATGACCATTCTCATTTATACATTCTTTGGTGGCATGTGGGCAGTTGCGATTACAGATTTCATTCAGATGATTGTGATTGTCTTGGGAATGCTCTGGATTGGGGGTGAGATTTCAGGTCAGGTCGGTGGTGTGGGTGTGGTTGCGCAACATGCGTATGACGCTGGCAAATTTAATTTCTGGCCTGATGGTAATTTCGCTGCGGTGGCAGGATTCATTGCGGCATGGGGTACTCTGATGTTTGGCTCGATGCCACAACAAGACGTTTTCCAGCGCGTTCAGTCGGCAAAAAACATCAACATTGCAGTCTGGGCAACCGTGCTTGGTGGTGTGATGTATTTTGTTTTTGCTTTTATTCCTATGTTCTTGGCATATTCGGCTACCTTGATAGATCCGACAATGGTTGCGCGTCTCATTGATACCGATCCACAAAAAATCTTGCCGACTTTAGTGATGACCAAAGCACCGTTAATTGCTCAAATTCTATTTTTTGGTGCGTTGTTATCCGCCATTAAAAGCTGTGCATCCGCGACACTGTTAGCCCCGTCTGTGATGTTTGCTGAGAATATTTTGAAACCAAGATTTCCAGCAATGAAGGACAAACAATTACTTCTTACTATGCGAATCGTGACGGTTTGCTTCACGATTATCGTGACTTTATATGCGATGTACTCTAAAGCCAGTATTTTTAAAATGGTCGAGAATGCGTATCAAGTGACTTTGGTTGCGGCGTTTATTCCATTACTTTGCGGCGTATATTGGTCTAAGGCGACCAATCAAGGCGCTTTACTAGCAATCTTTATGGGCGTGACGACTTGGGTTCTGATGCTCATTGGCCCTGCTTTCGTTGAGCCACTACAGGTGTTGAGACCTCAAGGTGTCGGTGTGATTGCGAGTGCATTAGGCATGATCATTGGTTCACTCATCCCTCAGTTTGCCTCACATGATCCGCATATTCATCATAAGTTGAAGAGTGGTGAGCACTTGCGGGAGCGTGAAGCAAAAATTGCAGCTCGTAGTTAATCATGAAAAATAAAGATCCCGTACTTAATGTACGGGATCTTTATTTTGAAATTAAGTTTTTTTAAAAAATTTATCGCCCAGCTTCATCTTGCCAAAGTAACTTATGCAACTGTAGTTGAAATCGCACAGGTAGTTTATCTTCGACAATCCAATCGGCTAATTCGCGCGCGAGTTTAGGTAAACGAACTTGCCCTGCTTCAATTGCAAATGATGGTGAAAACCATACTTCTCCAACGAGTTGATCCAGCGCATGTTGTTTGAGCATCTCACGCGACCATTCATAATCACCGCGACTGGTAATCACAAATTTGATTTGATCATGTTTGGAAAGTAAGAGCAGGTTGGATAATAAATTGCGCTTCATTTCGCCAGAATCAGGCGTTTTTAAATCAACCACGCGCGATACGCGGGCATCAACTTGTGACACATCAATCGCGCCTGAAGTTTCTAGTGAAACGACATATCCTGCATCACATAATGTTTTGAGCAGTGGAATACAATTAGGCTGTGCCAAAGGCTCTCCGCCAGTGACGCAGATATGCTTCACTTGATCGCCATGCGACTTCACTTCCGCCACAATCTCACCCAGCGCAACTCGCGTACCACCTTCAAACGCGTACGCAGTATCGCAATACGTGCAACGTAAAGGACAACCCGTTAGGCGGACGAACACAGTGGGATAGCCCGAATCACGGGCTTCACCTTGTAGCGAATAGAAGATTTCGGTGATACGCAGCCCAGCGGCTGGATCGGTAACGGGAATTTGAGTCGAGCGCAAGCGGTTAATTGCCTTATTGTGGTGTTCGAAGCCTGTATTATACAGACTCCGCCAATAAACGCTTTTCTAAATCGTGAATGTCGACGACTTGGTGGTTAAACTTATGATCGACTAAGATCACATCACGATGTAGTGGAATATTGGTTTTAACACCTTCAATAATAATTTCATCCAACGCCTGACGCGTGCGTGCTAATGCGGTAGCACGATCTTTGCCATGTACAATTAATTTTGCAATTAATGAATCATAGCAATGTGGAATCACATAGCCATTATAGAGATGTGAATCAACCCGAACGCCAGCACCACCGGGTGCATGAAATTGAGTGACTTTGCCCGGTGAAGGCGCAAAAGTTTTTGGATCTTCGGCATTGATGCGGCATTCAATCGCATGACCGCGCTCAATAATATCTTCTTGGTGTAAGTTAAGACCCAATCCAGAGGCAATACGAATTTGTTGTTCAACAATATCAACACCAGTAATGCATTCAGTCACTGGATGTTCAACCTGAACACGGGTATTCATTTCGATGAAGAAATATTGGTCATTCTCAAATAAGAACTCGAATGTACCAGCTCCGCGATATTGCATATCTTCACAAGCACGAACACACGCTGCGAAAATATCTGCACGTGCTTTTTCTGGTAAATTTGGGGCAGGGGCTTCTTCGAGGACTTTTTGATGACGACGTTGTAATGAGCAATCACGATCGTACAAATGAATCGCATGACCCGCGCCATCACCCAGCACTTGAACTTCGACATGACGTGGCGTGAGTAGAAAGCGCTCCATATAAACGGTTTCATCGTTAAACCACATCCTAGCTTCATTTTGTGCAGATTGAACCGCCTCAATGAGATCTTCAGATTTCAGTACGATGCGCATACCACGACCGCCACCGCCAGAAGCTGCTTTGACAATCAATGGAAAACCAATTTTGACTGATTCGCCAATGGCATTATCAGAGGTAATCGCTGTGTTTGAACCTGGTACTGTCGGTACGCCGCTTTTGATCATCGCACTAATGGCCGAGACTTTATTGCCCATCAAGCGTATATGTTCTGGACGTGGCCCAATAAACACCAAGCCTGCATTTTCAATGGCTTCAGCAAAATTAGCATTTTCGGACAAGAAACCGTAACCCGGGTGAATCGCATCTGCGCCAGTCAATTCGGCAGCCGTCAGAATGGCATTTACATTCAAATAACTGTCTTTACTTGCGCTTGGGCCAATACAAATCGCTTCATCGACAAAGCGTAAATGCATCAGTTCACTATCGGCAGTTGAGTAAACGCCAACAGTTTTAATACCTAAATTACGGCAGGCACGTGCGATTCGTAAGGCAATCTCGCCACGATTGGCGATTAAAATTTTGCGTAAGAGAGGTTTTTCGTTTGCAACTTCTGCTTGATGCGACATTCGGCTTAATCCTGTAAACGAATTAAAGGCTGACCAAATTGAACAATTTCACCATTTTTAGCCAAAACTTCAGCAACTACACCGCTCTGAGTCGCTTCCACAGGATTCATGATTTTCATGGCTTCAATAATACCGATTTGATCGCCAGCGTTAATTTTTTGACCGACCTTCACAAACGATGCTTCACCTGGATTCGGCGCAGCATAGAACACACCCACCATCGGCGAGGCTTCAACACGACCTTGGGACGGTGTTGATGGCGTGTTTGGTGTACGAGGTAATATAGAAATCGTTTGTGGTTCACTTACGCTTTTAGAAATGCGTCGAGTTAGGGCAATCGATTGATCGCCTTCTTTCACTTCAATCGCTTCTAAGTCTGATTCAATCATGAGTTCAATCAGTTTTTTAATCTTACGAATATCCATTTTTAGTCTCGGTCTAAATCAAAGCTTTAGTCAATAATCGGGTGAGGTATTTTCTGGTGTGGATCATCTCAATTTATATTCAGCACTTCACTGGCAGAGATTTACAATTTGTAGTGAAGTTGTTTCTTACTGAAAAAACTACTTTTTACGCTTTTATTGTGTCAATAACGTATTTCAGTGCCGCAACATAACCAGCTGCGCCTAAGCCGCTGATGACTGCAACTGCATTATCTGCAAGAAATGAATGATGACGAAATGACTCTCTTGCATAGACATTTGATAAGTGAACTTCGATAAAAGGTTTCTCAGCCGCCGCTAGAGCATCACGTAAACCGACCGAAGTGTGAGTGAGTGCAGCAGCATTGATAATGATGAAACGCGTACCGTCGACACGTGCCTGATGAATGCGATCAATGAGTGCGCCTTCCCAGTTACTTTGTAGATGTTCGAGTTGATAACCTGCGGCTTGTGCTTGATTTGTTAGCGATGAATTAATTTCATTCAAGGTGATATGGCCGTACAATGTCGGTTCACGTTGTCCCAAAAGATTGAGATTGGGTCCATGTAATACAAGGATGTCGACCATTTATCACACTCCTGCTAAATTGCAGTTTAATTTTTTGAATCACGACTAAAGTGACAGACGACAGTTAAAGAATTTAAAGGTCGAATGTAGTATGTTGTAACAAAATATTTCTGTGTGAGTGTAAATAACAGTGGCTTGAGCAAGTTTTTAAAAACTGTAAAGTTTGTTAATTGCACCTAAATATGCTGTTTTTACTCATACTTTGCAAGCAAGATACGCAAAATTATTCAATGATGCAATGGGTAAAGTGTTCAAATTGTCGTTAAAAAGGTCAGGATTATGGAAATATTCAGATACATATTTTGTTTTGTTCTTTTTTTAACTGGAACACAACTTTATGCTGCAGAACCGACTTCAGCAGTCACTGCTTTTAATGCCGATTCTGTTCAAATTTTAAACACAATATTTTCGGCACAATATACTTTATTATTGATTCTATTAATAATAGGAGCGTTTTTCGGTGTTTTATGGCGCCGAAAATTCAAATCTGAAGATATAGGATGGATTATTGTAGTAATAACTCTCTCAATGGGCTTTGCATGTGTATTACTTCGTGTTAAGCTGGGGACGTAGATCGACCTTAATTCTTAGGTCTTTTTATAATTTTTATAGGTTTGAACCGGAACTGCTGAATGATTCACAGAATGACAACGGAAATGAGCCCTGCTTTTGCTTCGTGTTTTCTTTGCGACCTTCAACACCGGACAAGCTTTTCTAGTTGTCTCGATAGATAGAGGAATGCAAACATGACGACACGTGAACAAGGCGTAGTAAAGTGGTTTAACGATACCAAAGGTTTTGGTTTCATTCAACGCAATGGCGGCGACGATGTATTCGTACATTTCCGCGCTATTCAAGGCGACGGCCACCGCACTCTGCGTGACGGCCAACGTGTTGAGTTCACAGTTGTGAAAGGCCAAAAGGGCTTTCAAGCTGAAGAAGTTCGCGCAGTTGACTAATTGATTGTCGGTTTATTTGTTGTTTCAACAAATGCCGAATAATCAAGACATGCTTATAGACTTACAATGCTTTAGGCAGTGTGTGTTTTAGGCATGTCAATGAACCGAAGTTTGGCTCGCCAAATTTCGGTTTTTTATTTGCTTTAGATTTTTATTTAGACGTTATATAGATTTTATTTATAGTAAAGACTTTATTCGTGCTATTACTATGATTATTCTGATGTTTGAAAGAACATGATTTAGACTATCGTGTGCATTTATGATGATGTATTGGAGTATCAAATATAATGAGTTCGAGTTTCGACTCAGTCGATTTACATCCTGATTTAAAGCAGGGAATTGCAAGTCTCGGCTTCACAAAGATGACTCCGATACAAGAGCAAGTGTTGCGATTTACACTGGCTGGGCATGATGCCATTGGCCGTGCTCAAACTGGAACAGGAAAAACAGCTGCATTTTTAATTAGCATCATTAATGACTTACTGAATAATCCAGTACATGATGAACGCTTCCGCGGTGAACCGCGCGCTTTGATCCTTGCGCCGACGCGTGAGTTGGCTTTGCAAATTGAAAGTGATGCCATCGAATTATTAAAACATACCAAATTAAGCGTTGTGACGCTGCTTGGCGGCGTGGATTACGATAAACAGCGCAAACAACTAGACAAACGTTTTGTCGATATTATTGTGGCAACACCAGGACGTTTGATTGATTTCTTAGATCAAAAAGAAGTCTGGTTAGATCGTCTCGAATTTCTCGTCATTGATGAGGCGGACCGTTTGCTGGATATGGGTTTTATTCCATCCGTGAAGCGAATTGTGCGTCTTGCACCGCCTAAAGCAGACCGTCAGACACTGATGTTTTCGGCGACTTTTAGCTACGATGTTTTGAATCTCGCACAACAGTGGCTATTTGAGCCCGTTACTGTTGAAATTGAACCAGAACAAAAGACTAATGAGCGTGTACATCAACGTGTATTTATCGTCGGTCGCCGTGATAAAGAACGCTTACTCAAAGAGTTACTTGAGTCGGAGAACATTGAAAAAGTGATGGTTTTTGCGAATCGACGTGATCAAGTGCGTAAGTTGTATGATCGTTTAAAAGCGCAAGGTTACAAAGTTGGGATGCTGTCAGGTGAGATTCCGCAAGACAAGCGGATTAAGATGCTAGATCAGTTTAAGTCTGGCAAGACACAAATCATGATTGCAACCGATGTCGCAGGGCGTGGGATTCATGTGGATAATGTCAGTCATGTCATTAACTACACTTTGCCTGAACAAGCTGACGATTACGTGCATCGTATTGGTCGTACTGGTCGTGCAGGGGCTTCGGGTGTCAGTATTAGCTTTGCGTGTGAGGATGATTCGTTCTTACTCGCAGATTTAGAAAAAGCAATTGGACAGAAATTACCGCTTGAGCGACCTGAAGGCTATTGATATCTGCCGATGACGAGTAGAGCAGTGGATTGCTTTATTCGTCTTTTTACCCAATGTCATGCACAACAACACCAATAATAAATCGTCATGACTTTATGAAAAAGCAGTGAATTCTACTGTTTTCTCAAGGCTTATTGAACGACTTCGTTTGCTGGCAAATTGCCAAACTCAATCCCACGCCCATCGATCGTACATTGAAAGTATTCGCGCCTAACTGTCGACCTATTAGTAATGTTCCCTTTTCCTCTATACATGACTGTTGGCTTACTATGCCGATGTTCGATAGCGCTGTTTTTACAGTATTTAACCGCGCATTTTTCTGTTGTAACAACAGCTTAGTGACAATGTGATGACTTATAAATGCCGTTAAATGAGCGTTTTGCGATGGTATTCCCCAGTATGTTGCTTGCTGTGGCTGACTTAAATCGAGATGGCAGACATCGACATAACATGTCAGACCTAGCGTAACTAACTGCTCACGACTCATGCCCATCGCTACGCCTTCGATACTCAATATGGGCGCACTTATATTATGCGCGTAATCTGCGCTAGTCGTTGCTTCATCACGTTTGGCACGTTGCATTTCGAGCTGTCTAGCCATTGGCCTTGCTGAACCAGCCGTCGCGCCTAAATTCATTGGGGTTGCTGCTAGTGGTGCGGCAGCCAATGTGGGCGCGGCTTTAGATTTTTCAAATTCAACAGGGTGATCAGACTCAGTACTAGTGGCAGAAATCTTCTTATTCGCACGATTAGAATCTTGCAAATGACCTGCCTGCCAAGATCTAAGTTCTGTAAGTTCAGGTCTTGTCTGCATTTGTGGTGCAGGTGGTGGGGCAGAAGCGGGTGCTGGAGCATAAGCTAACGGAGCAGGTGCAGCGACAGCCAATTTATCGGTTTCTGCTTTAGCTTGTCTTACTTCTTGTTCTTTGGCGGCAGCAGAATATTGCACTGATCTTGCTGATTTATTTGCTAGTGCAGCTTCCGCCATTTGATCTGCACGGCTGGTCATATCTGTTTTTTTCTCATCAAGCGCTGTCAAGCCATTAGCATTATTGAAGCTATCTAAGCTTGCTGTTTGTGATTCTTCTGACAGGGCGGTCTGGGCATCTTTGGCCTTTTGTGGTTTGACTTTTTTAGCTGACAACGGTTTCGTATTAGCAATATCAGTCGCATCATTAAGGGCTTGCTTTGCCATTTCGGCAGCAGTTGATGGTTCGGAAATGATATTCGTTGCGGGCATTGCAATGTTTGGCGTTGGTGCTTGAACAGACTTGGGTTGCACTTCAAAGACAGCATGATTTTCTTCATGCAAATAAAGCGCAACGCTACTCACCATCACCACACTCGCGGCTAAGGCAAATGGGGCTTGCCAATGGCGCGGTTTTCTCTGATTTTGGTTAGGCGTAGTAATTTTAGCCGCCGCGAGGATTTTTTCATCCAACTCGGCACTGGGTTGCTCTTTGGGTAATTGGCGATATAACGCTTTCAGTTTTGGGTCTACGCCATCTTGTAAGTCATCTTGATTGTTCAAGACTCACCTCCCACGCAGCGTTGCAATTTGGCTTGTGCGTACCGAAAGCGGCTTTTGAGCGTTTCAAACGCGACATTGAGTTGTTCGGCTATACTCTGTAACGACAACTCAGACTCCAGTTTTAACACCATGACCGCCCGTTGTTCGTCAGGTAATTGCTTTAAACAAAACTGCAATCTTTCTATGAGTTTCGCTTCTTCAAACAGCGTATGTGGTTCATAGGATGCACACGCCACAATGTCTAAATCTTCATCCAACGTGTCATTTGCCGCCAATTTTCCCTGCTGTCGATAGAAATCAAGCAACCGTGTATGCGCAATACAAAAAATATAAGTTCTAAAACTGGCACTCACTGTATAACGCTCACGCTGGCGAATCAGTGATAGCCATAACTCTTGATAAACCTCTTCGGCTTGGGCTTTATTGCCAATATTTTTAACGAGATACGCAAATAGCGGTTGACGATAACGCTGATATAATTGGGCGAACGCCTGCTCATTACCTGATTGATACGCAAGCATCAGGTTCTCGTCACTGCTTTTTTCATCCGTTAAAATCGGCATTTGTATCGTAGAGATGATAATAAATTTCCCTAATGTAACAAGTTTATCAATGCTTAGGTATATATAAAGATTTTGCTCCTTCCCTTGAGTGGGAAGGTTGGGAAGGTGATGCTTTTAAAAGCTAAAATCAAAAGCACCCCCATCTAAGTCTTCCCCCTCAGGGGAAGACTTCAAAGCTCAACTTAATCGTGGACAAGAGTAGCTTCTTTTTTACCAGCCAAAACCTCGGCGTTTTTGACCAATTGCACAAACTCACCTTTGCTGCCTGTTGGGTCATTGCCTTTGGCTTGTTGAGCAATTTGTGCGACTTGAGCATAGGTCAAATTATTCATTTGTGTTGACTGGCGTAATAACTGCCCAAATCCCGCGACTGCGGTTGCAAAACGTTGATTGTCACTGGCATTGTTAAACGCGGTAATACGACTTGGATTGGCAATAGGCCGCGTCAATAAAATACTTTGCGTACCTTCAGGTTTTTTGTAGCGAATTTTCAGAAATGCCAGCTCTTGGTTAGTTGGTTTGCTGATGATTTGATTAGCAGTAGCCATTAATTTTCCACTTTGATAGCGCAAAGCATCCATCGCAGGTGAGGCTGTTTTTGGCGTTATTTCATAAATCGCTGTAACGCTTTTACCAGCGCCAACATCTCCTGCATCGACTTTGTCGTTATTAAAATCTTCACGATTCAATTGACGATTTTCATAGCCCAGTAAGCGGTATTCAGAAACCAGATTTGGATTAAACTCAATCTGCACTTTCACATCTTTTGCGACCGTATTAAACGTGCTGCCCAGCTCATCAACCAGCACTTTACGCGCCTCATTCAGCGAGTCGATATAGCTGTAATTACCATTTCCTACATCAGCGATTTGTTCCATCATCTCATCATTGAAATTACCATGACCAAACCCCAATGTGGATAGGGTAATACCTGTTTCGCGTTCACGTTTAACCATATCTTTCAATTGATTGGTATCCGTCACGCCGACATTAAAATCACCATCCGTCGCCATTAAAATACGATTAATGCCATTATTAATATAGCCTTTTCGCGCCATTTTATACGCCAGTGACAAGGCAGAAGCTCCAGCCGTACTACCGCCTGCCTGCAAGCGTGCTAATGCCGCCTGAATGTCTGCTTTGTGGTTACCTGCGGTTGGCTCCAAAACCACTTCAGTGCGCCCTGCATAGACGACGAGGGAGACTTTATCTCGTGGACGCAGTTGTTGCGTTAACATTTGCAAACTACTAATGACTAGCGGTAATTTATTGGGCTCGTCCATAGAACCAGACACATCAACCAAAAATACCAAGTTAGCAGGTGGCATTGCGGCACTCTGGATATCCTGCGCCTGCACTCCAATTCGCAATAAATAATGCTCAGGCTGCCACGGCGCAGTGCTGAGTTCAGTATCGGTAGAGAAAGGCGTTTGACCTTTATTTTTTGGATAGCTATAGCTGAAATAATTAATCAGCTCTTCGATACGCACAGCATCGCTGGCAGGCAATCGACCTTGCTGTAAAAACTGACGCACCAGCGCATAACTGCCAGTGTCTACATCCAAGCTAAAGGTGGAAACAGGGTCATTGGCGACTTGTTTAATCGGATTGTCATTGAAATGGGCGAACTGGTCACGTTCTTCTCGCGACATCGCGTAGGTATCCATCGTGCGTGCTGGGGCGGGTGCATAGGCCATGACTTGTCCCATTGCCATTGGTGCTTGTCGTGTCTTCTCTTGATTGGAAATTGATTTTGTTGCCTGCATACGTGACTTTGCGAAACTTGCATCAAATTGTCTAGAAGCTGAAGCACTTAGCTCATTATGACTTTCTTTTTCTTCCCCCGCATTGACGATGGTAGGATTATCTTTTTTATTACTGAGAATTTTTGGTTCGGAAACTGGGTTAGGTGCAATGACATTCGCCACCTGATGTGGTGAATAGATATGTTCCTGTTGGGAAGATTTATTTTGAGTAGAGCAGGCAGTTTGTAATAAGACGATGGCTATCATTAAGCCGAGAGGGTGACGTTTCATGGCAAAGCATCCTTGGTGGAGTAGATGCTTAGGTAAACGTCGGGTT
>Ga0209023_10001519_pt1 | contig 30878 bp, 24 predicted proteins | sample LakOneMetagenome_FD_187468 | JGI IMG/M metagenome (GOLD analysis project Ga0209023, IMG submission 187468) | Freshwater and sediment microbial communities from Lake Erie, Canada (SPAdes) (version 2) | ecosystem: Environmental > Aquatic > Freshwater > Lentic | place: Lake Erie, Canada...
TGCGCAAGCCGATGCCGATCCTGGCGCCGCATTCCTCGGATGCTGCGGTCTCCACCGTCAAGGATCAGCCGGTCATCAAGCTGACGCTGGACGCGACCTTGCAGAAGACGCTGGAAGCGTTGGCGCGCGACCGCGCCGTGGCGCAGGGCCCCAACATTTCGGTCGGGATGATCGCGATCGACAATGAAAGCGGCGACGTACTGGCCCGCGTCGGCTCTTCCGACTATTTCGACGAGCGCCGCGCCGGGCAGGTCGACATGACCCGCGCGGTGCGGTCGCCGGGCTCGACGTTGAAGCCGTTCATCTACGGGCTTGCCTTCGAAGACGGCTTTGTCCATCCCGACAGCCTGATCGACGACCGTCCCATTCGCTTCGGAACCTATGCGCCGGAAAATTTCGACATGACGTTCCAGGGCACGGTGCCGATCCGACGCGCGTTGCAACTGTCGCTGAACGTGCCGGCGATTGCGCTGCTCGATCGGGTTGGCGCCAGCCGGTTGTCGTCGCGGCTGAAGCAGGCCGGCGGTTCGCTGGTGCTGCCGAAAGACGAAGCCCCGGGACTGGCGATGGGCCTCGGCGGTGTCGGCGTCACCTTGCAGGATCTGGCGCAGCTCTATACGGGATTTCCGCGGCTTGGCTCGACCAAGCCGTTGCGCGAGATCATCAGGGGCAACGATGACCGCGAGCCGATGCGGCTGATGGATCAGGCCGCGGCCTGGCAGGTCGGCAATGTCCTGATCGGCACGCCGCCGCCGGAAAACGGTGTGCACAACAAGATCGCGTTCAAGACCGGCACCAGCTACGGCTACCGCGACGCCTGGTCGGTCGGCTTCGACGGTCGCATCACCGTGGCCGTGTGGGTCGGACGGGCCGACGGCGCGCCGGTGCCGGGGCTGGTCGGCCGTACCGCTGCAGCGCCAATCCTGTTCGATGCCTTTGCCCGCACCGGAAAGCTCCCGGCGGCGCTGCCGAAGCCGCCCAAGGGCGTATTGGTCGCCAGCAACCCCAAGTTGCCGCTGCCGCTACGCCGGTTCCGCCCGGTCGGTGAACTGATCCGGACCGGCGCCGACCAGGCGCCGCATATCCAGTTTCCCCTGAACGGCTCACGGATCGACGTCGAGCGTTCCCGTGACGGACAGGCCGCCGCGATGCCCGTCAAGATCGCCGGCGGCGTGTTGCCGCTGACGATGATGATCAACGGCATAGCTGTCGGCGAGATCGACAGCCGCCGCCAGCGGCTGGTCGACCCGCCGGGGCCGGGTTTTGCCCGGTTGACGGTCATCGACGCCACCGGGGCGGCCGATACCGTGGTGATCCGGGTGCAGTAGGAGAACGTTGGCCCGTCTGGGGAACAGCGGGTTGTTTGCACTGCGGTTTCATCGTATGCGGAAAGGATGGTTGAAACCACACCAGTTCGGCGCTTTGGGGCGGGCCAACAGCCTGCAAAACCAACGAATTCCAGTCGCTGGCTGGTCACGGCGCTCGATTTTGCGACATCGAGCCATCTCCGGGCGGTGGTGTTTTTGCTGCTGTTCGGCCTAGCGATTTTCCTGCCCGGTTTCTTCAATATTCCGGCGATCGACCGCGATGAGGCCCGCTTCGCCCAGGCGACCAAGCAGATGGTCGAAACCGGCGATTTCGTCGATATCCGGTTCCAGGACGACGTCCGCTACAAGAAGCCGGTCGGTATCTACTGGCTGCAGTCCGCGGCCGTCGAAACCCTGTCGGCGTTCGGCCTGCCGCGGGCGCAACTGCGAATCTGGGTCTATCGTATTCCGTCCCTGATCGGCGCCATCGGCGCGGTCCTTTTGACCTACTGGACGGCGCTGGCGTTCGTGACGCGGCGCGGGGCGGCGCTGGCCGGGCTGATGATGGCCAGTTGCGTCCTGCTAGGGGCCGAAGCGCGCCTCGCCAAGACCGACGCGATGCTGCTGCTCACCGTCGTGGCCGCGATGGGCGCGATGGCACGGGTATATCTCTCGTGGCAGCGCGGTGAAGATCCTGCCCATCCGTCGTGGACCTCGCCTGCGATCTTCTGGACGGCGTTGGCCGGCGGCATCCTGCTCAAGGGGCCGCTGATCCTGATGTTCGTCGGGCTGACGATCCTGATGCTGGCGATCCTAGATCGTTCGGCGGGCTGGCTGTGGCGCATGCGCCCGGTCTGGGGTCTGATGTGGACGCTGGTGCTGGTGCTGCCCTGGTTCGTCGCGATCTTCTGGCGCGCAGGCGATGCGTTCTTTGCCAATTCGCTCGGCGGCGACATGCTGAGCAAGCTCGCCGCGCAGGAATCCCACGGCGCACCGCCGGGCCTGTACTTCCTGCTGTTCTGGGTGACGTTCTGGCCGGGTGCGGCGCTGGCCGGAATGGCGGCGCCGGCGGTGTGGCGGGCGCGGCGGGAGCCTGGCGCGCAATATCTGCTGGCCTGGCTGATCCCGTCCTGGATCGTGTTCGAACTGGTGCTGACCAAGTTGCCGCACTATGTGCTTCCGCTCTATCCGGCGATAGCGATCCTGACCGCCGGCGCGCTGGAACGCCGCGTGCTGTCGCGCTCCTGGCTGGTCCGTGGTGCCGCATGGTGGTTCGTCATTCCGGCGCTCGCCTCCGTGATCGCCGTCGTCGGCGCGATCAAGGCTACGCATCAGCCGGTTTTCCCGGCGTGGCCGCTTCTCGCGGCGGCTATGATATTCGGCCTGATCGCCTGGTGGATGTTCGAGGACAGCCGTGCCGAGCGTTCACTGATGAACGGCGTATTGGCCGCGCTGTTCCTGTCGATCGGCATCTACGGCATCGTGCTGCCGTCGCTGACAACGGTGTTTCCGAGCGCCGAAGTCGCGCGCGCACTGCGCAACGTCGTCTGTGTCGGGCCGAAGGCTGCGGCCGCCGGCTTCCACGAACCGAGCCTGGTGTTCATGACCGGTACCGACACGGTGCTGACCGATGGTTCGGGGGCTGCGGATTTCCTCGGACAGGGCACCTGCCGTTTCGCGCTGGTGGAATCGCGCTCGGAACGCGGCTTCGTGCAGCGCGCCGAAGCCATCGGGCTGCGCTACAACGTGGCAACCCGGATCGACGGCTATAACATCTCGCAGGGCAGGGCGATCTCGATCGCGATCTTCCGTTCGGAAGGCACGGAATAGATGTCCGCGCCGTCAGGCATCGCCGAATCCGGCCACTATGTTTCCCGGCTGTTGACGCTGGCGTGGCTGTCGCTGATCCAATTGGTGCGCGCGCCTTCGCATTCGCGGCGCGCCGAAGCCGGTCGGCGGGCCGCGCGCCACATCCTGCTGCTCGCTACCGGCATTGGGTTGGCGATCATCGTGCTGATGTATGCGCTCGACGCCTGGGAGATCGCCCAGATGCCGACGCGGGGCTCGCCGTCGCTGTGGTGGGTTCGCATCCTCACCGATTTCGGCAAGGACGAATATGTGCTGGGGACGCTGGCAGCGTTGTTGATCCTGATTGCGATCGCGGCGCCGGCGATGCGAGGCATCCAGCGCTCGTTGCTGCTCGGTCTCGGCACCCGCCTCCAATTCGTGTTCTTCGCGGTCCTCGCGGCGGTCCTCGTCGGCGAAGTCGTCAAATGGGTGGTCGGGCGCGGTCGGCCGTTCGTCGGCGGCGCCGATAGCGTTTTCCACTTCTCGCACTTTGCGGGCACCCAGGCCTATTCGAGCTTCCCGTCCGGCCATGCGCTCACGGCCTGTGCCCTGGCTTTTGCGGTATCCGCGGTCTGGCCGCGGGCGAGGGGGGCGATGATCGCCTACGCCGCCATCATCATCGCGACGCGCCTCGTGCTGCTGGCCCATCACCCGAGCGATGTCGTCGCCGGCGCACTGGTTGGCATCATCTGCGCGATGTTCGTCCGCTACTGGTTTGCCGCCCGAAAGCTCGGCTTTGCGATCCGACATGACGGCAGCATCGTGTCGCTGGTGGGCCCATCATCCGGACGCCTCAAAAGGGTTGCCGGGGGCGCTTTCGCCCCATAAAAGCGGTCGCCCAAGCGCGGAATCGGGTCGGTTCCGGCCATGTTCCAGCCCCGATGCTGTTCCAACCCAGCTCACCCAACCTTGCGATGAGTGCCGATTTGCCTCCCTCCGATACACCACCGGTCGCGGTCTCCATCGTTGTGCCCGTGCGCAACGAAGCGGACAATGTCGCGCCGCTGATTGCGGAGATCATCGGCGCGCTCGACGGCCGCTGGGCCTACGAAATCATCTACGTCAACGACGGGTCGACGGATGCGACCGCCGATCGTCTGGCGGCGCTGATGCAGCAGCATCGGCAAATCCGGCAGCTCAGGCATGCCGCCTCATCGGGCCAGTCGGCGGCGGTGCGCAGCGGCGTTCGCGCGGCGCGTGGTGCGATCGTGGCGACGCTCGATGGCGACGGACAGAACAACCCGGCGTTCCTGCCGGACTTGATCGCGGCGGTAGAGAGCGGCGGCGGTCGTGTCGGTCTCGCAGCCGGCCAGCGGGTCGGGCGCAAGGATACCGGCTTCAAGCGCATGCAGTCCAGGATCGCCAACGCGGTGCGCAACGCGATCCTGAAAGACGGCACGCGCGACACCGGCTGCGGGCTGAAGGCATTTCCGCGCGACGTGTTCCTGTCGATGCCGTACTTCGACGGTCTGCATCGCTTCCTGCCGGCGCTGGTGCGCCGCGAGGGATTCGAGATCGCCTATGTCGACGTGATCGATCGACCGCGCCACTCCGGCGTCTCCAATTACGGCTTCTTCGACCGGCTCTGGATCGGGATCATGGATCTCGCCGGCGTGTGGTGGCTGATCCGTCGCAAGAAGCCGACGCCCGTCGCTACCGAGGTTCACTGATGCTCATCCAATACGGTCAGGCGCTCAGCAATTATCTCTACGACGTGTTCGTCGCCAAGTTCGATTTCTGGCTGGCGTTCGGCCTGGTCGCGCAACTGCTTTTCACCGCGCGCTTCCTGGTGCAGTGGATTTCCAGCGAGCGTGCCGGGCAGAGCGTGGTGCCAATGGCGTTCTGGTTCTTCTCGATGGGCGGCGGCCTGATGACGCTGGTCTACGGCATCGCCAAGCGCGAACCCGTGATCATCGTGGGTCAGGCGGCGGCGACCGTGATCTACATCCGCAACATCATGCTGATCGTGAAGAATCGCGGTTCCGGGTCCAGGACGCTGGACAACTGAGACGCTGGATAGCCAGCGCCTATCGGTCCTGGTCGCGTTTCGACTGCAATTTGTGGGTTTTGCCGGCATGCGTTCGTCGGTAAACGGAGTCGAAAAACAACCGTTACATTGCGAGCTTTTCCGCTAGTCCAATTCCAACAGTTTGTCTGTAAACCTGAAGCTCTATCGGGTGTCTCACATCGAGCAGGGCCAGGGATTTTAAATGTTTGCAGCAGCAGCAGCTAATCGCCGCAAGAGCGAACGTCGTGCGTGCAGGAGTTTTGCCAAGATACAGTTCGCCACCGGCGGGCTGCCGCGGGATTGCATGATCTCGGACATCTCGGACGGCGGCGTGAAGATCATCGCCGAATATCCGGAGATTCCGACCGAGTTCACCGTGATCTTCTCGGAAGGCCGGCCGCGCGCCTGCAAGCTCGCCTGGCGAATCGGTTTCGAGGTCGGCGCGCAGTTCGTCGACTAGGCTGGGAGCCGCGACCCGCAGGGTCGGGGCCGAGAAGCCGAATAGGCGGGGCCGGGGGCTGCATGCCCCATCGGCGGTCTCCGGTTACCGTAAAATCCGCGGAATTTAACCTGAATTTAGGGTTAAGCTGTGAGCGTGCTTGGACAGCGCCGACCGCGAGTCCAGTACATGTTCCAGAATTCGATCCAGTTCCCCCGTGTCGCACGGCTTTTCGTGGGAACGGCCAGCGCTATCGTTCTGGCGGCGGCGCTTTGCAGTTGCCAGACCTCCAGCGACATCTCTGACGTTACCGGCTCGCTCGGCGAGAAGGCCGACGTCAAACGCTCCGCCGACCCGCGGCGCGACGTCGAACTCGCCCACGAGCGCCACAAGGCCAACCCGAAGGACGTCGAGGCGGCGGTGCAGTATGGCAAGGCGCTGCGCGCCGCGGGCCAGCGTGCGCAGGCGGTGGCGGTACTCGAACAGGCGACGCTTGCCACTCCCGGCAACAAGGCGCTGCTCGCGGGCTACGGCCGCGCGCTGGCGGACAATGGCAATTTTCAGCAGGCCTTCGAAGTGCTCGGCCGCGCCCATACGCCGGAAGATCCGGATTGGCGTATCCTGTCGGCACAGGGCGCAACGCTCGACCAGCTCGGCCGGTTTGAAGAGGCGCGGCAGTATTATTCCAGTGCCTTGAAGATGGTCCCCGACGAGCCGTCGGTGCTGACCAATCTCGGACTGTCCTACGTGTTGTCGAAAGATCTTCCGAAGGCCGAGGAGACGATGCGGCGCGCCTACGCGAAGGCGCCCGGCGATCAACGCGTACGCGCCAATCTCGCGCTCACGGTGGGCTTGCGCGGCAATATTGCCGAGGCTGAGAAGATCGCGCGCGCCGACCTGCCGCCGGACGAAGCGGCGGCGAATGTCACGCAACTGAAGCGACTGCTGGGACGCAACCAGGGCGCACGCGCCGAGGCAGGCAAGATGCCGATTGCTGGGGCCGGCCGCGGCAACTGATCCGGATTAGGCCCGCTTGCGAGCTGTGGCGGCTTTCAGCTTCTTGAGGATCGGCGTCAGTAGCGAAGGCTTCTTGGTCACGGCGTGACCGGTCATGCGCTGTGCCATCTGCAGGAACATCAAGGTGGTCTTGTGGGTCGCGGAGACCTGCGCGATCATCTGGCCGTTATTGGCGGCGGTTCCGAACATCTTCGAATCGAAGGGAATAGCCGCAATCGGCTGGCTCTCGATCGCCTTGGCGAATTCGCGCACCGTGATTTCAGGGCGTTTGTGCATGCCGACCTGATTGAGACAATACAGCGGCGGCCGGTCGTTGGGACGCGCCGCCTTCAGCACGTTCAACATGTTCTTGGCGTTGCGCATGTTGGCGAGATCGGGCTCGGCGACAACGAGGATGTCGTCGGCGCCGATCAGCGCGCGCTTGGTCCAGGCCGACCACTGGTGCGGCACGTCGAGCACGATGCAGGGTGTCGTCATCCGCATGGTGTCGAAGATCGCGTCGAACGCGTCGGCGCCGAAATCGTAGACCTGGTCGAGCGTCGCCGGTGCGGCCAGCAGACTGAGGCGGTCGGTGCACTTGGCGAGCAAGCGTTCCATGAAGGCGGTATCGGGCCGCTCCTGCTGGGACATCGCGCTGGCGATGCCTTGCACCGGGTCCTGATTGAAATCGAGGCCGGCGGTCCCGAACGCGAGATCGAGGTCGATGACGACGGAATCGAGGGCGAGGTCGCGCGCGATCGCCCAGGCGACATTGTGCGCGACCGTCGAGGCGCCGACGCCGCCTTTGGCGCCGACCACAGCGATGATGCGGCCGACGGCGACCTCTTCGGAGGAGGCATAGAGGCCGCAGATGGCGCGGACGACGTCGAGCGGCTGGACCGGTCCGACCACGTAGTCGCTGACGCCGCGGCGCACCAGTTCGCGATAGGGCGCGACGTCGCTGGCACTGCCGATCACGACGACGCGGGTTCCGGCGTCGCAGACAGTTGCGAGTTCGTCGAGGCCTTCGAGGATATCGCGGTCGGCTTCGGTCTCGAGCACGATCACGTTCGGCGTCGGCGCCTTTTGATAGGCTTCGATGGCGGCGGCGACGCCGCCCATATGAACCGAAAGATGGGCCTTATCGAGCCTGCGATCCTCGCTCGCCGCGCGCACCGTGGTGGCGACCGAGACGCTGGCGCAATAGGCCTGGACCGAGACGCGCGGCGCCGGCGAAATATACTTGTCGTTATGCGACGGCGTGAAGTCGAGGTGTTCGTCCGAATCTTGGAGCTTGATCATTTGCCTGAATCGCTGAGTTTGGCTTTTTCGGATTCCGGATAGGTGGTCGTGGTCGTGGTGCCCTTGCGGTATTTGTCGAAGGCAATGTCGCGTCGCGGCTCGTAGGCCGGGGTTTCCGGCCGCGGCTGCTCAAGGTCCGCCGGATTGTCGATCATGGCGGCGAGGTTGCGCTGGGTGGCGCAGCCGAAATTGTGATAGGGGCGGTTCTCGTTGTAGCCGGAATTGTCGATGTTCGGTCCGAGGTCTTCCGGCCACAGTCCGCACGGTCCGGCGACCGCCTTGATCCTCGGATAACTCAGCTTGATGGTCGGCAGCGTGCCGGCGTATTCCGCCTGGTACGGACGCTGCGTAATGGCATTCGACGGCACGCCGCGGGCCATCAGGATCGAACGGATTTCACGGTAGGAGGCTGCTGCTGCGCGTCCGTAGACCGGATCGGCGGGTACGTCGGCGACAATGGCGCCGGTGCCCTCGCGAACCCAGCTTGCCGCAAGGCCTGCGACGTCAATCCGCTGCGGGCCGGAGAGGCCGCCACGGGCGTGGCCGACGAAGACGACGATCGACTGGTTGACTTCGGTCACCGCGATCGGGTGACGCAGCTTGTAATCGTTGCCGGGAACGCTCGCGGTGACGATTTCCGTGGTCTGGTTGCACGCGCCGAGCGCGCATGACATGCCCAGCAGGGCGCCGAGCAGGCGCCAGTTCTGAAGGCGATGTGGTGTTTGGCTGGTCATCGTTTTGTCCCCGTCCCGGATCGGTGGCGCGCTGCCGTCTCAGTCAATGATGAAGCCGAAATTGCCCTGGGTGGTGCCGATCGCGACCACATCGGGACGGGCGGCAAGGCCGTAAATGCGGTTGATGCGCGCCAGCAGCGCCGATTGAGAATCCGACGCCGGCGCAAACCCGTCATCCGGACGCGACAACTCCTTCTGTGCCACCGCGCGAACGACGTAGGGCGACACGATGACCATCAGTTCGGTCTCGTGGTTGACGTAGTCCTGGCTCCTGAAAAGCCCACCGAGGATCGGCAGTTGATCCACACCCGGCATGCCGTTGACGGCCTGCTTGGTCTGTTCCGAAATCAGGCCCGCCATCGCGATCGAGCCGCCGGACGGGATCTCCAGCGTCGTTTCGGCGCGACGAGTCTTGATCGAAGGAATCGTGGTTCCATTGGCGCCGCCGGTCAGAGCGTTTTCGGTCGAGACTTCCGACACCTCGGTCATCACCCGAAGGCTGATGCGTCCCTCGCTCAGCACCACCGGCGTGAAGTTGAGCGAGATGCCGAACTTCTTGAAGGTGACCGTCTGGACGCATTGCCCGATCGCGCCTGCCGTCGTCGTCTGGCAGGTGACACCGGTCGGAATTGGAAATTCGCCGCCGGAAATGAACGTCGCGGACTCGCCCGAGATCGCCGTCAGATTAGGTTCCGCCAGCGTCCGCACCACGCCCGCGCTCTCCATCGCGCGCAGGGTAGCGGTGACCGACGGCAGTCCCGCCTTGGTCAGGGCGGCCGCCGTCAGGCCGTTATTAGGGACCAGCGCGCCGCTGTTGGCGGTGAACGGGTTTGAGTTGTTGAAGTTCACGGCGGCAGTGCCGTAGTTCATGCTGGCACTTAGATCGACGCCGAGCTGCTTGATGATGTCGCGCCGCACTTCGGCGATGGTGACCTTGATCATGACCTGGTCGCGGCCGCGAACGACGATGGAATTGACCACCTTGTCGGCGCCGCCGACCAGTCGCGCCGCGACTTCGCCCGCCTGCTGGGCTTCGACCGGGCTCGCAACCGTGCCGGTCAGGACGACGCTTTCGCCGACGCCTTCGATCTGGACGCCCGGCGTCGACTGCCGGATCGTGGAACGCACGCCATTGAGATCGCGTTTGATCGCGATGTCATAGGCAGCGACCTGCTGGCCGTCGGCATCGAAGAACACGACGTTGGTCTGGCCGACCGAGGAGCCGATGATGTAGGCGCGCTGGGAGGAACGCACGACGGCGTTGGCGATCTTCGGATCGGCCACCAGCACGTCCTTGACGTCGCGGGGCAGGTCCACGATGACGGACTTGCCGACACCGAGCGCCAGAAATTTGGTCCGCACCGAGTTTTGGATGGCAGAGGTTGTTTCGGGGTCTTTTTCCTGGGAGAGCTGCCGGGCGAGTTCCTTGTCGGGCTCGGCGGCGATCACGCGCGCGGCTTGACCGAGTGTCAGCGCGGCGACGGCCGATAGCAGCACGGCCCGGCCTGTGCGGCCCGTCATCCGGCGCATCACTGACTGATTTTCCCCAAACTTCATCTCACGCGTCCTTTCGGTCACTTCTGTGCCGTCGATTGGCTGGCGACGCCGTAGCGAACCACGTTGACGCTGTCGCCGCGCCTGCGGGCCAGTTCTTGATCCTGTGCGCTGTTGTCGACCGCGTTGGCGTCGGTGATGCTGCGCAATGCGAGCTGGATCGTGCCGCTCTGGCGCGCACGTCCGAGCGTCTCGGCCTGCTCGGGCTTCAGCTCGAGCGTGGCGGTCTTGCCGACGAGCGAGTTGGAGCCTTCTTTTTCCTTCGGCGCCTGGTCGATGGCGAGCACGCGGATGTTGGTCAGGATGATTTCCGAGCTGACGATGTCCGGCGCCTTGGTGTCCGGATTCTTTTCGCGCTTGGAGAGCAGGACGTCGACGCGATCGTTGGGCAGGATGAAGCCGCCGGCGCCGGTCTCCGGCGAGATCTCGGTCGAGATGCCGCGCATGCCGTTCGGCAGGATCGCTGCCATGAAGCCGGAGCCGTTGGCCTTGACCAGCTTCTGCTCGCGGATCGGCTCGCCGGCGATGAAGGGGGCGCGCACGATCGAACCGGCGATATCCTTGATGGCGTCGGCCCTGCTGGCGCGCATGATGACATTGCCGTTGGTGCTCGATGCCGGCCAGGTCTGCCATTGCAGATCTTCCGGCTTGACCTGTTGGCCGAGACCGAGGTCGATCTTCGCGACCAGGACTTCGGTGGTCGGCAGTTGCACCGCCGGCTCGGCCGTAACAGGCGCAGGAGTATCCGTTCCGCGGGCAAGATAGGCTGCAACGCCACCAGCGCCGAGCGCGATGGTCAGGACGACGATACGTGCGATATTCATACGCTTTACGCTCTACTTTTACGCGGGATGCCCCAACTGCACGGTGCCGACAGCCTTCCCCTCTGCAACGACTAGGCAGCAAAGGTATAAGGGAACTTGAGAGGTGAATTTTTTGTCAGAAACCCCGGCGGCATCCTCAGGCATGGTGAACGGAGGGTTATCGTGCGGGCCCCGCAAAATTGCGGACGCGACGCGGAGCGTCGGTCGAGCTGAACGCGGAGATCCCGTCGGGCGCTGAGGTTGCAATCGTTCTTGAGGTGATCGGCGGCCGGACCGGCAGGGTGGAAACGGCCGCCAAGACGTTATGCCGCAGCCGGAATGATTTGCGAAAAAGCCCCGTCGGCTGGCGCAGTTGTGGCCGGGCAAGTTAACAACAGGACGCAGAAGACCGCCGTCAACCCCTTGACCGGACCAGCCAGTCGTTCTGTGATACCTCCCAACTATTCGTCGCCGCACGTTGAGGGGCCTGCCGCGATATCCGATCCATCACCTGACCGAACCGCACGTCAAAACTGCCGGTCGGAATTGACGTATTTGCGTGAGGGATCATCGGGTTGGCCCAACAACTGCAACACAAACTACAGCTGCTAACTTCATTCGCTGCCAAGCAAAAGTTCCCGCACGCCCCCCTGAAAGGCACTTGCCCATGAAACGCGTATCCCTGGTCCTCACCCTTGCCGTCGCCGCCGGTCTCTCGGCCCAGGCGGCCTCGGCGCAAACCCTCAAGACGGTCAAGGATCGGGGCATGTTGTCCTGTGGCGTCAGCCAGGGCCTGCCGGGTTTTTCGTCACCGGACGACAAGGGTAACTGGACCGGGCTCGACGTCGACGTCTGCCGCGCGATCGCGGCCGCCGTTTTCAACGACGCCACCAAGATCAAGTTCGTGCCGTTGTCGGCCAAGGACCGTTTCACGGCGCTGCAGTCAGGTGAAATCGACGTGCTGTCGCGCAACACGACCTGGACGCTGTCGCGCGATACCTCGCTCGGCGCCAACTTCACCGGCGTGACCTATTACGACGGACAGGGCTTTCTGGTGAAGAAGTCGCTGAAGGTGAATTCGGCGCTGGAATTGAACAGCGCCTCGGTCTGCGTGCAGACGGGAACCACGACCGAGCAGAACCTCGCCGACTACTTCAAGGGCAACAACATGAAATACGAGGTGATCGCGTTCGCCTCGGCCGACGAAACCGTCAAGGCCTATGAATCAGGCCGCTGCGACGTCTTCACGTCTGATGTCTCGCAGCTTTATGCCGAGCGCCTCAAGCTCGCCAACCCCGCCGATCACGTCGTGCTGCCCGAGGTGATTTCCAAGGAGCCGCTCGGGCCGATGGTCCGCCATGGCGACGATCAGTGGTTCGACATCGTCAAGTGGACGCTGTTTGCGATGGTCGACGCCGAAGAACTCGGCGTCACCCAGAAGAACGTCGACGAAATGGCCAAGTCCGACAAGCCGGAACTCAAGCGCGCCTTCGGCACCGACGGCAATCTCGGCGAACAGCTCGGTCTCACCAAGGACTGGGTGTCGCGGATCGTAAAGGCGGTCGGCAATTACGGCGAGTCCTTCGACCGTAACGTCGGCGCCGGCTCCAAGCTCGGCATTGCCCGCGGCCTCAACAACCTCTGGAACAAGGGCGGTATCCAGTACGCGCCGCCGATCCGCTGATCGCAGGCTGAGGGGCTGCGGCGATGGCCATCGAACCACGAGAACCACCGTCGCAGCTATTGCCCCGACTGCAACGGGCACTGGGCGGCCGGGCAGGCTGGAGCGGATTCGTCATCCAGATCCTGTTCGTCGCCGCGCTTGCCTGGATCGCCTACGAAATCGTCGCCAACGCCCGCGCCAACCTGCAGGCGCAGCGGATCACCGCGGGCTTCGGCTTCCTCGCCAATACCGCGGGTTTTGACGTCAGCCAGAACCTGATCCCGTATTCGGGATCGGACAGCTACACCCGGGTGTTTCTCGTCGGCCTGCTCAACACGCTGCTGGTCTCGGTGATCGGCATCTTCTTCGCCACCCTGATCGGCTTCCTGGTCGCGCTCGGCCGGCTGTCGCCGAACTGGCTGCTGTCGAAAATCGCCACGGGCTATGTCGAGCTGATCCGTAACCTGCCGCTCTTGTTCCAGATCCTGTTCTGGTATTTGGCGGTGCTGGCGGCATTGCCCAATCCGCGGCAGAGCATCTCGATCTTCGACAAGTTCTTTCTCAGCAACCGTGGCCTGGTGATCCCCAAGCCGATCGGCGAACCCGGCTTCGAGCCGTTTGCGATTGCGCTCGCGATCGCACTCGTTGCCGCGATCGGGCTATGGCGCTATTCCCGCCGGGCGCTGTTCGACAGCGGCAAGGTGATCAAGGTCTGGCCCTATGCGCTCGGCCTCGTGATCGGCCTGCCGCTCGTCAGTGCGCTGATCTTCGGCGCACCGGTCATGTTCGAAGTGCCGGTCTTGAAGGGCTTTAATTTCGCTGGCGGCTCCCGGGTGATTCCGGAGTTCGTGGCGCTGACGCTGGCGCTGTCGACCTATACCGCGGCCTTCATTTCCGAGATCGTGCGCGCCGGCATCATGTCGGTCCACAAGGGCCAGATGGAGGCCGGTTCCTCGCTCGGGCTGCAGCGCGGCGCGGTGCTGCGGCTGATCGTGATCCCGCAGGCGATGCGCGTCATCCTGCCGCCGCTGACCAACCAGTATCTCAACCTGACCAAGAACTCGTCGCTGGCGGTCGCGATCGGCTACCCCGACCTGGTCTCGGTGTTCGCCGGCACCACACTGAGCCAGACCGGGCAGGCGATCGAGATCATCGGCATCACCATGGGCGTCTATCTCCTGATCTCGCTGATCACGAGCGCCATCATGAGCTTCTATGGATGGCGGCTTGGCCGGAGCCTTGGTAACTCATGATTGGCAACTCATGATCGTCACCCCTCAGCCATTCGTCAGCGACAAACTGATTGCCGAGCGCCCGGCGCCGGTGAAGACCACCGGCTTCGTCGGCTTCCTGCGCACGCGGCTGTTCAATTCTCCGACCAACATTCTGATCACCGTCGTCAGCGCATTGCTGTTGTGGTTCATTGTCGTTCCCGCGGTGCGGTTCACGCTGATCGACGCGGTATGGACCGGCAAGGACCGCAACGCCTGCCTCGCCGAAAATGTCGGACACGTGGTCGGCGCCTGCTGGCCGTTCATCCAGGCCAAGTTCAGCCAGTTCATCTACGGCTTCTATCCGGAAGCCGAACGCTGGCGTGTCAACCTGACCTTCATTCTCGCCGCTATCCTGCTGTTGCCGTTGCTGATTCCGCGGCTGCCGGCCAAGGGTCCGAACGCCATCCTGTTTTTCCTGGCATTCCCGATTGTGGCATTCTTCCTGCTGTATGGTGGCGGTCTGAAAGGCTTCGGCATTACCTGGATTTCGAATTTCCTTTCCGGGTTCAACGACAGCATCGGCGATGGCGGCCGCAAGCTCGTGTCATCCGGCGAGACCACGGCCGTGATCGGGCCGCTGTTATGGGTGCTCGGCAAGCTGCTCGTGCTGATTAGCTCGGTGATCTTCTGGGTGTTGCAGCCGCTGACCTGGCTGCGCGACCAGATCCAGGCCGCCCGCGGGACGGTCTGGCTGGATTTTGCGGCGACTTCGGCGATCGTGCTGGCGCTGGTGATCTGGCTGACCAAAGGGCTGCGCTCCGGGCCACGGCCGTTGTTCACCTGCCTTGGAATTCTTGCCGCCATCGCCATCGTGATCGGCGTGATGGGGCTCGATCACGGTGGATTGCCGGTGGTCGATACACGGCTCTGGGGCGGTCTGCTGGTAACGCTGGTGGTGTCGGTGGTCGGTATCGTCGCCTCGATGCCGGTCGGCATTGCGCTGGCGCTTGGGCGTCGCGCCAGCATTCCGCTCATTCGCATCTTCTCGATTGCCTTTATCGAGTTCTGGCGCGGCGTGCCGCTGATCACGGTGCTTTTCTTTGCCACCTACATGCTGCCGCTGTTCGTTCCGACCGGCTTCACCATCGACGGCCTGATGCGCGCTCTGATCGGCATCGCGCTGTTTGCGGGCGCCTACCAGGCCGAGGTTATTAGAGGCGGTCTGAACGCGATCCCGCGCGGGCAGGGCGAGGCCGCGAGCGCGCTCGGCCTTTCCTGGGCCAAGACCACGGCGCTGATCGTGATGCCGCAGGCGCTGCGCCACGTCATTCCGGGCCTCGTCAACTCCTTCATCGCGCTGTTCAAGGATACCTCGCTGGTCTCGATCGTCGCGCTGTTCGACCTGCTCGGGCAGTTGCGCGCCTCGTTCTCCGATCCGGTGTGGTCGACGCCGACGACGCTGTTCACCGGCTTCGCCTTCACCGGCATCATCTACTTCGTGTTCTGCTTTGGCATGTCGCGTTATTCGCTGTTCGTCGAGAACAGGCTGAACGCGCATCGCCGCAATTGAGTATATCAGCATGGCTACTGACTCGATCGTCGGCATCAACGGCCTCAACAAGTGGTACGGCGATTTTCACGTCCTGCGTGACATCAACCTCGATGTTGCCAAGGGCGAACGCATCGTGATCTGTGGGCCGTCCGGCTCCGGCAAGTCGACCCTGATTCGCTGCATCAACGCGCTGGAAGAGTTTCAGGAAGGGCGCATCGTCGTCGACGGCACCGAACTCGGGCCGAACCTGAAGCGGATCGACGAGGTCCGCCGCGATGTCGGCATGGTGTTCCAGAGCTTCAACCTGTTTCCACATCTGACCGTGCTGGAGAACTGCACGCTGGCGCCGATCTGGGTGCGCAACATCCCGAAAAAGGACGCCGAGGCGGCGGCGATGAAGTACCTGGAGCGGGTCAAAATCCCGCATCAAGCCAACAAGTATCCGGGCCAGATGTCAGGCGGACAGCAGCAGCGCGTCGCAATCGCGCGCGCCCTGACGATGAATCCGAAGGTGATGCTGTTCGACGAGCCGACCTCGGCACTCGATCCGGAAATGGTCAAGGAAGTGCTCGACACCATGGTCGACCTCGCCAGGGAGGGCATGACCATGCTGGTGGTCACCCACGAAATGGGATTTGCCCGCGAGGTCGCCAACCGCGTCGTATTCATGGACGCCGGCCAGATCATCGAGGCGAACACGCCGGAAAGCTTCTTCTCCAATCCGCAACACGCGCGGACGAAGTTGTTCCTGAGCCAGATTTTAAGGCATTGATTTTGGCGCTGTCATTCCGGGGCGATGCGAAGCATCGAGCCCGGAAGTTCGAACTTCCGGGTCTGGTCCTTCGGACCATCCCGGAATGACAGGAAGAAAGACTCACACCTCCACGAACGGCAATTCGATTTTGCTGTCGCGCTGCTCCAGCCAGGTCGGCACCGGCAGGTTCTTGGAGCGCATGAATTCCGGATTGAACAGCTTCGACTGATAGCGGTGGCCGGAATCGCAGAGCATGGTGACGATGGTCTTGCCGGGGCCGAGCTGCTTGGCGAGATGGATCGCGCCGGCGATGTTGATGCCGGCGGAACCGCCGAGGCAGAGGCCCTCGTGCTGCACCAGGTCGAAGATGATGTTGACCGCTTCTTCGTCGGAGATCAGGAACGCCGTGTCGACATTGGCGGTCTCGATGATCGGCGTGACCCGGCCGAGCCCGATGCCTTCGGTGATGGAATCGCCGGGCGTCGATTTGAGCGCACCGTTCTTGAACAGTTCATACATCCCGAACCCGTGCGGATCGGCGCAGGCGGTGACGATGTGCTTGTTCTTTTCCTTCAGAAAGCGGCTGGTGCCGGCCAGCGTGCCGCCGGAGCCGACCGAGCAGATGAAGCCGTCGACCTTGCCGTCGGTTTGTGCCCAGATTTCCGGGCCGGTGGATTCGTAATGCGCCTTGGCGTTGTCGAGGTTGTTCCACTGGTCGCCGAACAGTACGCCGTTGGACTCGGTCTTCCGGAGCTGCTCGACCAGCCGTCGGCCGAGGTGCTGGTAATTGTTCGGGTTGGAATAGGGCAACGCCGGCACTTCGATCAGCTCGGCGCCGCACAGCCGCAACGTATCCTTCTTTTCCTGGCTCTGGGTCTTCGGAATCAGGATCAGGGTGCGGTAGCCGCGCGCGCTGGCGACGACGGCAAGGCCAATGCCGGTATTGCCGGCAGTCGATTCCACCACGAGTCCGCCGGGCTTGAGATCGCCGCGCTTCTCGGCCTCCAGGATCATCCATTTGCCGGCACGGTCCTTGACCGATTGGCCGGGATTCATGAACTCGGCCTTGCCGAGGATGGTGCAGCCGGTCAGTTCGGATGCGCGTTTCAGCTTGATCAGCGGCGTATTGCCGATCGCTTCGATGACGTCTTTATTGAAGATCATGTCTGAAATTGCCGGTTTCATTGCCCAGTCGTTGGGCGACCCTAAAGGAGGGCCGCAGGGCATACAAGCCAGCGAAAGCGCGCGGCGGTCAGCCGGATTTGGCGAATACCACCTGACGCACGTCGATGTTCCCGGACAGGAATCCGGCCTCGCAATAGGCCAGATAATACTCCCACAACCGCCGGAAGCGGTCGTCGAAACCGGACGGCATCAGGCTCGGCCAGGCCGCCCGGAAATTGCTTCGCCAGATCGCGAGCGTCTTGGCATAATCTTGCCCGAAAATGCGTTCGCGGATGACGGGGACGCCGAATTTCTCGCCGAGGTTCTTGAGGATTTCCGGCGAAGGCAGCATGCCGCCGGGGAAAACGTAGCGTTGGATGAAGTCGACGTCGCGGCGATAGGTCTTGAACAGGCTGTCCTGGATCGTGATCGCCTGAATGCCGGCAAGGCCGCCGGGCAGCAGCCGGTCGCGCAACTGTGAAAAGTAATTCGGCCAGAACTGCTCGCCAACCGCCTCGATCATCTCGATCGATGCGATGCGGTCGTACTGGTCGCGTTCGTCGCGATAGTCCTGCAACCGGATCTCGACGCGATCGCTCAAGCCAGCCGCCTGGATGCGCGCCTGCGCGAAATCGCGCTGCTCCTTGCTGATGGTGAGGCCCACCACCTTGGCGTCATAGGTCCTGGACGCGTACTCGGCAAAGCCGCCCCAGCCGCAACCGATCTCGAGCAGCGTCTGGCCCGGCCGTAGATCGATCGCTTCGGCAAGCCGCCGATATTTGTTATTCTGTGCCGCCGTCAGGTCCGGAGTGTCGTCCTCGAACAGCGCCGATGAGTACGTCATGCTTGGGTCGAGCCAAGCCGAGTAGAACGCGTTGCCGATATCGTAATGGGCATAGATGTTGCGACGGGCCTGGCGCTTGGTATTGCGGTTGAGCCAGTGCCGGACGAACTGGATCGTGCGCGTCAGCGGCGTTCCGGCCAGCATGGTCTGCATCCAGGCTTGATTGATGCAGAACAGATAGAGGAACTGGGTCAGGTCGGGCGTATCCCATTCGCCGCGCAGATAGGCTTCGGCAATGCCGATATCGCCGCCATGCACCAAGCGCGAGGCAAAGCCGTAATCGTAGATTTTCATCGCTGCTGCTGGCCCGGGCGCGTTGCCGCCCAGCCGCACCTCACGACCGTCGGCCAATGTGACGTCGAGCGTGCCGCGTTGCAATTTCGAGCCGAATTGCAACGCCAGCCGCACCAGCCGCGGAAGATCCGGAAAGGCTGCGTCGACGGTTTCCGATGTAACCGGGCTCGGCGGGGACGAGGGCGATCGATCGAACATCATGACACCGGATGCCAACATGGTCTGCCTGCTCACTGTTTGGCGCGGGCGGACAACGCCGGCGAAGTATAATCGTTGCTTTTTCCTGCCGACAAGCCGGCAGTGACGGTGGTATTCTGACGTGGCACCAGCCGGGCGCCCTTGATCCAGAGCCGCAGCGCCTCCCAGTGGATCGCCGCCATGATCTTGAAGGTGACCAGCGGGAAGGCAACGAATGCGCGCAGCAACTGGGCCGTGTTCAGGGCGCGGCGGCGGCCATGGAAGGTTGCGGCGAGCAGGGGGCCGTTGCCGTCCGTCTCCAGGATCCGCAGTTTCACGCCCTGGTCCGGCGGCGAAACGCGGAAGTGATAACGCATCGCCATCTCGATAAAGGGCGAAACGTAAAACAGCTTTTCCTGCTGCTGCCGGACGCCGGCTGCGCTGCGCTGATCCGCTTGCACCGGCAGTACGTAAGGTTGGATGTCGCCGAATGTGTTGCGCACCTCGTAGATCATCAGAGCCAGTTCGCCATCGGCACGGTAGCAAAAATAGACCGAGAGCGGATTGAAGGTGTAGCCGAGCAGGCGGGGATAGCAGAGCAGCAGCACCCGCCCGCCGCTGAGATCGATGCCATGCTCGGCTGCGCAGCGCTGCGCGTAGGCGCGCAACGGCGACCCGTCGCGCGGGCCGTGGTCGGCCTCGTGGAAGCTATAGAGCGCTGCCCGGTTGACGCCGAACAGCGCCGATTGCCGGTCTGCCGCCGCGAGCCGGTCGAGGTCGACCAACAAGCTCATGACGCGGTAGCTGAAGCGATGGCCGATCGGCTTCAGCCGCGCATGCATGACCTCGCCGACATAGAGCGCCGCCGCAGCGTCCTGCATCCCAGTGCTGATGGAGTCGCTTAGCATGGCTACTCCGCGGCTTCCGCGAGGTTCACCGGCAGTTTGCGCCACGGTGCAGCGGCACCCAGCGCCTCTGCCACGGCGAGGCCCGATCGTAACCCATCTTCGTGAAATCCGTAACCGGTCCAGGCGCCGCAGAACCAGGTGTGACGCCGGCCCTGAATCTCGCCAAGGCGCTTCTGCGCTGCAAACGCAGCAGCATTATATTGCGGATGTTCGAACGTGAATTTGCCGAACGTCAGCGTTGGGTCAGGCTCGATCGGCGGGTTCAGGCTGACGAACAGCGGCTTGTCCTGGTCGATACCTTGCAGCGGGTTCATCCAGTAGGTGACGGAGACGTCGTTATCGACCGAACCAGTAAGGCCAGAATCTTCGCGCGGCCAGCGCAGGAAATTCCACGACGCCCAGGCGCGCTTGCGCTTCGGCATCAGACGCGGGTCGCGGTGCAGGTAGACCATGTTGGCAGAGTAGCCGATCGCGCCGAGGATCGAACGCTCGCGTGCATCTGCGTCCGCCAGCATCGCCAGCGCCTGATCGCTATGCGAGGCGACCACGACATGGTCGTAGATGTCGGTATGGCCGTGGTTGTCGTGAACGAGGACGCCGTGCGGTGTCCGCTCGATCCGCCTGACGCCGCAGCCCAGCCTGATCCGGTCGCGGAACGATGCGGTCAGCTTTTCGACATACTGCCTGCTGCCGCCCTTGACCGTGCGCCAGACCGGACGGTCGTATTGCAGCAGGCGGTGGTTGGCGAAGAAGGCGACGAAGTTTTCGGCGGGGAAATCCAGGATTTCGCTCGCCGGCGCCGACCAGATCGCAGCTCCCATCGGTGCCAGGTAGTCGGTCAGCAGCCGCGGCGCGAATTGATTGATGCGGAAATAGTCGCCGAGCGTGAGGCCGGCGAGTTTGCCGGCGGCGTGGTCCCGGGTGCTCTGTTCGTTGAAGGTCAGGACGTCGCGCAGCATCCAGAGATAGGACGGCGACAGCAGGTTGCGGCGCTGCGCAAACAGACCGCGCGCGGTTTCGAGCCAGTTGTTGCCGCCGCCTTTCCATTCGAAGCGGCCGGTATCGGCGGTCACCGCGAAGCTCATGCAGCTTTCGACGGTCTCGACGCCGAGATGGGCGAACAGCGCGGTCAGGTCCGGGTAGTTCAGCTCGTTGTAGACGATGAAGCCGATATCGACGGCGAGCTCGGTGCCGTCGTAGTCGATGGTAACGGTGTGGCTGTGGCCGCCGATGCGGTGTTCCCGGTCGTAGACCGTGACGGGATAATGCTTCGAGAGGCTCCAGGCCGCGGCATTGCCGGCAATTCCCGTTCCGATCACCGCGACGCGCATGTTTGTTCCCCAGTTCGTGGGCTGCCAGCCGGGTTCCGGCTTCCCTGACCTAAAACGAGGGCTTTGCCATTTTGGATCACTGCGGGTGATCCAATTGCCGCGATCCGGCGTTTTCTGAAAATGCTCCTGATCGCACCGCACAGCTTCGGGTTTGACGCACTGGTCAGCGCCGTGGCGATCCGGTACTCACTGCGGAGGACCAATTCCGCAAGGGGACGTGCGCGCCGCATGCCGAATGAAAGACCGGACGGCGTGGCAGCCGACGCGGCCAGGTGGGCTTCGCTGATCGAGGCCGTGGCGCTGCGCGGGGATCGCGAGGCCTTCGCGGCGCTGTTTGCCCACTTTGCGCCGCGCATCAAGACCTTCATGCTGCGGTCGGGCGCCAGCGCGCAGGTCGCCGATGAATTGGCGCAGGAAACGCTTCTGGCGGTATGGTCAAAAGCCACGCTGTTCGATCCCAAAACTGTAGGCGCCGCTGCCTGGATATTCACGATCGCGCGCAACCTGCGCATCGACGGACTCCGCCGCCAGAAACGAACCCCGACTTACGATACGGCCGAGGTCGATCTCGAGTTTCAGGTCGATACCGGGCCGCAACCCGACGCCGGCCTTGCCGCCGCGCAGGTGGAATCGCGGGTCCGAAGCGCCTTGGCGGGGTTGCCGGAGGACCAGCTCCGGGTTGTCGAATTGTCCTTCTTTGAGGAGAAGGCGCATGCGGAGATCGCCGAGGCGCTTCGCATTCCGCTGGGGACGGTGAAATCACGACTGCGGCTGGCAATGAACCGGCTGCGCGGCCTGCTAGGTGACTTCTCATGACCATTCGTCATCATCCGCCCGATGAACTGTTGACGGCGTTTGCCGCGGGCACGCTCGATCTCGGGCAGCACGTGGCCTTGGCCACCCATCTCGTCGGATGTGCGCATTGCCGCACCGTAGTGCGGGCGATGGAACAGGTGGGCGGCGCGATGCTGGATCGCCTGCCGCTGGCTGAGATGTCGGCCGGCGCCTTTGCCGCCGTCGAGGCGCGGCTGGGCGAGGGCGCGCCGGGGGCCGTCACGGCCCCGACTTCCGTTGCCGGGTTTCGCGATGTCGCCGGCCTGCCGCCGTTCGTGCGCCAATACGGCGATCACTCCTGGAAATGGATCGCGCCGAAAGTGCATTTCCGCCCGATCGAACTGCCACGGCCGAGCGACACAAGGGTGTTTCTGCTGCGGTCGAAGCCGGGCACGAAGATGATCGAACACACCCATACCGGGTTCGAGATGACCTGCGTGCTGTCGGGAAGCTTTGCCCATGAAGGTGGGAATTTTGGGCCCGGCGATTTCGATTTCGGCGATGGCTCCGACGACCACGATGTGGTGATCGATTCCGCTGAAGACTGCATCTGCCTGGTCGCAATGCAGGGCGACCTGAAACTGCAAGGTATGATCGGCCGTCTGCTGCAGCCGTTGATCCGGCTGTAGTCCTCAGGCGGTGAGCTTCGAAGTCACCCAGAATGCGGCAGTCGCGGAGATGGCGCCGAGTAGCGTTCCCCAACCGATATCGATGACGGTGAGCTGGGTAGTCCAGTTTTTCAGCGTCGCCTGGTTGGTGAGATCGTAGGTCATGTAGGTGAAGAAGCCGAACAGCGCGCCGCACAGCGACGCCTGAGCAAGGCTTCCCGACCTCAGCGCCGGAACGGTCGCAAAGAAGACCAGGCCGACTGGATAGATCGTGTAGAACACCGCCGCGGCTGGCAGGTTCGCGTCGCTGAGCAGGATGTTGCCGAGGGTCGGGCGGTACAGCCGGTTCGCCATGGTGCCGAGCCAGACCATGTCACAGGGCAGGAACACAGCCAGCGTGCATAGATAGGCATAGAGATAGATCATCATGGCTGGCTCACTGCTGGATCTTAGCGACAGGGCGGGAAACGGCTGACGCACTTTCAGGATAAACGCCGAAACCACCGATTTGGATCACCGATCCGCAAGCGTTCGGCGGCCTGTGGATTCGGTGCTACAGGGCGGAGAAATCCCCATGAAATCTTGGTAAGAATCCCGTCCGCCCCGGGCGGCCCCAATTAAAGTAATGCCTGCAGGACAGGGGGATTTGGTAGTTCGGCCGGACCATAATCGGGTCCCCTGGCAACCTTGTCGAAACCCGCGCAGGACTGTCCGCTGCCTGTTCCTCCGGGTACAGTGACGGTTCGGTTCCATTGGAAACATCACGCGGTGAATAGGTCGCAGTCCCCATATCCATGCGTTGCCTCCGCGCAACGGGATTTGGCGTGCGCCAGGGTGCGGATGTGACCGACAGCCTGACCTGCGTTACCGGGCTGACCCGTCTGCTGACTCCCGGCAGGCTGCTGCGCGCATTTGCGTTGGCAGGTTTGCTCGTCAGTTCCTCCGGCTGCATCCTGACCGGTGATCTGCCTGATCCCGCGCTGCAGGTTCCTGACGGTTACAAGGCGGCGCGGCTGGCGACGGCGACCGATGCGCCCCCGACGCTCGATTGGTGGCGCGGGTTTCGCTCGCCTGAGCTGACGCAATTGATGGAGGAGGCGCAGACCGTCAATCTCGACATCGCCGCCGCCACCGCGCGCTTCCTGCAGGCCGATGCACAGGCGCGGATCGCCGGTGCGCCGCTGTTGCCGGCCCTGAGCGGCGCCGGTCAGGAGACCTATTCGCGCACCTCGGGCTCGAGTTCGAGCGGCCTCACCAATGGCGGCCGCGAGGTCGTCAACTATCAGGCCTCGCTCAGCGCCAGCTACGAACTGGATTTCTGGGGCAAGAATCGCGATGCCGCCCAGGCCGCGGAAGAGACCGCGGTCGCCAACCGTTTCGACCGCGACGTGGTGGCGCTGACCACGCTCACGACCGTCGCCAATGCCTATTTCCAGGTGCTGGCCTCGCAGGACCGGATCCGCACCTCGCAGCGTAACATCGCCAGCGCGCAGCGCATTCTCGACGCCATCAAGCAACGGCTCAGCGCCGGCACCGGCACCGACCTCGACGTCGCGCAGCAGGAGACCGTGCTCGCCAACCAGCGCGCCGCGGTGCCGCCCCTGAAACAGACGCTCGATCAGAACATCAACGCGCTGGCGGTGCTGGTGTCGCGGCCGCCGGAAGCCGTGCGCGTCGCCGGCGGATCGCTCAACCACATCGCCTCGCCGCGGGTGACGCCGGGGCTGCCGTCGGAGTTGCTGACGCAGCGTCCCGATATCCGGCGCCAGGAAGCGCAGCTCGCTTCCGCGACCGCCAATATCGGCAACGCCCGGGCGCAATTCTTTCCCAGCATTCAGTTGACCGGGCAGGGCGGCTATCAGAGTTCGGCGCTGGTCTCGCTGTTTCAGCCGCACGCCGCGTTCTTCCAGTTGGTCGGCAGCGCGACGCAGCCGATCTTCGACGGCGGCAAGATCCTGGGCAATTTCGAATACACCAGAGCCAAGCAGGACGAGTTGCTGCAGACCTATCGCAAGACCGTGGTGCAGTCGTTCGCCGACGTCGACAACGCGCTGATGTCGATCCGCCAGACCACCGAAAAGCTGCGGCTGCAGCGCGAAGTGGTTGCGGCGTCGCGGCGGGCATTTCAGCTTGCGGGCGATCAGATGCGTGCCGGAACGGCGGACATCGTAACTGTGCTAAACGTACAACTGACACTGTTTCAGTCTGAAGATTCGCTGGTGCAGGCGCAGCTTGCGCGGCTGCTCGCAATCGTCAGCCTGTATCAGGCGCTGGGGGGCGGCTGGGAACCGAGGATGGAGAGGCCGGTCGATGCTCTTTAAGCCGGACGACAACAACAACGCGACGGCTGTCGACGGACGCAAGCCGAGCCTCGTCTCGCGGATCCTCAGGCGCATGGTGTCGCTGACCATCTTGCTCGTGATCCTCGGCGGTCTCGCCTACATCGGCTGGTATGCGTTCCAGCCGAAGCCGGGCGGCGCCAACCGCGGCGGACTCGCGGGCGCCGGCGCGCGCCTCGACCTGCCGGTGCCGGTGCTGGCGGCGATGCCGCGCACGCAGGACGTTCCGGTCTATCTCGACGGCGTCGGCTCGGTGAAGGCGCTGAACAATGTCATCGTCCGGGCGCAGGTCGACGGCAAACTGATTGCGGTGAATTTCACCGAAGGCCAGGACGTCAAGAAGGGCGACGTGCTCGGCGAGATCGATCCGGTGATCTATCAGGCGCAGTATGATCAGGCCGTCGCCAAGAAGGCGCAGGACGAAGCGCTGCTGGCGAACCAGAAGCTCGATCTCGCGCGCTATCAGCAGCTCGCTGCATCGAACGCCGGCTCCAAGCAGCAGGCCGATACTCAGCGCGCCGTCGTTGCCCAGCAGGAGGCGCTGATCAAGGCCGACCAGGCCGCGATCGACAATGCGCAGGCAACGCTGGGCTATACCAGGATCATCGCGCCCTTGTCCGGGCGCGCCGGCCTGCGCCAGGTCGACCAGGGCAACATCATCCATGCCGCCGATGTGACCGGCCTCGTGATCGTCACTCAGTTGCAGCCGATCGCGGTGCAGTTCAGCCTGCCGCAGCAGCAGATCGTGCGCGTGAACGCCGCTTCGGCCAAGGGCGCGCTGGCCGTCGACGTGTTCGGCAATGACGGCGTGACCGTGGTCGATACCGGCAAGCTGATCGGCATCGACAACCAGGTCGATCCCACGACCGGCACGCTGAAGCTGAAAGCGGAATTTCCGAACGATAAATTCCAGCTCTGGCCGGGCCAGTTCGTCAATGTGCGGCTGAAAGTCGAAACGCTGGAGAAGGCGCTTGTCGTGCCGACCTCAGCGGTCCAGCGCGGTCCCGCCGGCACCTTCAGCTATGTGATCGGCGAGGGCGATATCGCGACCGCCAAGCCGGTCGTGGTGACCCAGCAGAACGAGAATGAGGCCGTGATCGCAAGCGGGCTCACCACCTCGGATCGCGTGGTGACGACCGGTTTCGCCAACCTGTCCGACGGCGCCAAGGTGCTGATCGGCAAGAGCGACCAGGCCCCCGCCGCCGACCTCGCGCCGCGCGCCAAACGCAGCAGCCGGACGCCCGACGCCAAGGGCGGCGGCGCAGACGGACAGAGGAAGGATTGGCAAGGCAAGAACGGCAAGCGCGGCGACGGCGATCAGAAGGGACCAGCTTCAGGAAGCGACCAGCCGGGCGGCGCCGCGAAGTCGCAGCCATGACCGAGAACTCGATTGCTTGAATATCCGACTTCGCGAGCGCCTCGAGTCCGCAATCGCGTCCTGAGTACGCAACCATGAGCAGTACGCAACCATGAGCGTCTCCGAACCGTTCATCCGCCGGCCGATCGCGACCTCGCTGCTGGGGATCGCGCTCCTGATTGGCGGCGCGCTCGGCTACTGGGCGCTGCCTGTTTCGGCGCTGCCGCAGGTCGATTTCCCGACCGTTCAGGTGACGACGCAACTGCCGGGAGCCAGCCCCGACGTGATCGCCTCGCTGATCACGGCGCCGCTGGAGCGCCAGCTCGGGCAGATTCCGTCGCTGTCCTCGATGCAGTCGACCAGCTCGTTCGGCGTCAGCCAGATTTCGCTGCAGTTCGATCTCAACCGCGACATCGACGGCGCCACGCAGGACGTGCAAGCCGCCATCAACGCCGCCGCCGGCATTTTGCCGAAATCGCTGCCGTATCCGCCGACCTATGCCAAGGTGAACCCGGCCGATGCGCCGGTGCTGACGCTGGCGCTGACCTCGGACACGATCTCGTTGCGTGCGATGAGCGATATCGCCGACACTATTCTGGGCCAGCGGCTCAGCCAGATTTCCGGTGTCGGCCGCGTCGCCATTCTCGGCGGATTGAAGCCCGCGGTCCGGGTGCAGGCCGATCTGGCGCGGCTTGCGGCCTACGGGCTCTCGATGGAGGATTTGCGCGCCGCTATTGCGGGCGCCAATGTCTCCGGACCAAAGGGATCGCTCGACGGCGCGCAGCAGTCCTACACCATTGCCGCCAACGACCAGATCGCGGCTGCCGAAGCCTACAAGCCGATCATCATCGCCTATCGCAACGGCGCGCCGGTCACGATCGGCGATGTCGCCGTCATCATCGACGGGCTGGAGAACGACCGCACCGGCGGCTGGTACCAGGGCACGCCGGCCGTCATCATCGACATTCAGCGGCAACCGGGCGCCAACGTGATCGAGGTGGTCAGGCAAATTCGCGCCGAAATTCCCAAGGTGCAGCGTTCGATCCCGGCCGGTGTCAACCTGACCGTGGTCTCCGACCGCACCGTGACGATCCGCGCCTCCGTTCACGACGTCCAGTTCACCCTGATCCTGAGCGTGGTGCTGGTGACGCTGGTGGTGTTGCTGTTCCTGCGGTCGCTGCGGGCGACCCTGATTGCCGGTGTGGCGCTGCCGCTGTCGCTGATCACGAGCTTCGGCATCATGTATTTCTCGGGCTTCAGCCTTGACAACCTGTCGCTGATGGCGCTGACGATCGGCACCGGGTTCGTGGTCGACGACGCCATCGTGATGATCGAGAACATCGTTCGCCACATGGAGAACGGCGAGTCGGTGATGGAGGCGTCGCTGAAGGGCGCCAGCGAAATCGGGTTTACCGTGATCTCGCTGACGGTGTCGCTGATCGCGGTGTTCATCCCGCTGTTGTTCATGTCCGGCCTGGTCGGGCGCATGTTCCGCGAATTCGCGCTGACGCTGACGATCGCGGTGGTGACCTCGGCGATCGTCTCGCTGACGCTGACGCCGATGATGTGCTCGCGGCTCTTGAAGCACGCCCATGAGGAGATGACGGTTCCAGGGCTTGCGACCGTCAGCCGCTTCATCGACCGCATGGTCGAATTCTATCACCGCACGCTGCTGGTGGTGCTGCAGCATCGCACCATGACCATGGTGGTGACGTTCGCGACGATCGCCTTGACGCTGGTCATGTATGTGATGGCGCCCAAGGGTTTTCTGCCGCTGCAGGACACCAGTTCGATCACGGCAGTGACCGAAGCCGGCGCCGACGTCTCCTTTGCGGAAATGCAGAGCCGGCAGGCGGAGGCCGCGGCCGCGATCCAGGCCGATCCGGACGTGATCGGCGTCGTCTCGGTGATCGGCTCGGGTTCGGTCAATCCGACCACCAATGTCGGCAAACTCGTCATGACGCTGAAGCCGCGCGACGAGCGCCGCGCCGGCGTTTCTGCCGTGATCGAGCGGTTGAAGGCGCGTACGGCCAGTATCCCCGGCATGACGATCTACTTCCAGCCGGTGCAGGACGTGCAGATCTCGACCCAGTCGAGCCGCTCGCAATATCAGTACACGTTGACGGCGACCGATTCCGCCGAGGTGAATTTATGGGCCAGCAAGCTCGTTGCCGAGATGCGCCGCGATCCGCTGTTCCGCGACGTTTCCTCCGAGGCGCAGGAGGGCGGTCTGCGCGCCGCCCTCAACGTCGACCGCCAGCGCGCCGGCCAGCTCGGCGTCAACCTTCAGGCGATCACCGATACGCTCAACGACGCCTTCGCGCAGCGGCAGATATCGACCATTTACGGCCAGGCCAACCAGTACCGCGTGGTGCTGGAGGCGCTGCCGATGTACCAGCGCGATCCGTCGGTCCTGTCGAAACTGTATCTGCCGGGTGCCGCAGGCGCCCAGGTGCCGATCGACGCGGTGGCGAAACTGACCCGCACGACCGCGCCGCTGGCGATTTCGCATCAGGCGCAGTTTCCGGCGGTGTCGCTCAGCTTCAACCTGGCGCCGGGCGAGGCGCTGGGCGATGCGGTCGAGGCGGTCAAGACCATTGAAACCAGGATCGGCATGCCCGGCAGCATCGTCGGTGTGTTCGGGGGCGATGCGGCCGAATTCTCCAAATCGCTGGCGGGGCAACCGTGGCTGATCCTGGCGGCGATCGTCACCATCTACATCGTGCTCGGCGTGCTCTATGAGAGCTACATTCATCCGATCACCATTCTCTCGACGCTGCCGTCGGCCGGCGTCGGCGCCATCCTGGCGCTGGTGCTGTTCGGGCAGGATCTGTCGGTGATCGGCCTGATCGGCATCATTCTGCTGATGGGCATCGTCAAGAAGAACGCCATCATGATGATCGACTTCGCGCTGGAAGCCGAACGTCATCAGGGCATGTCGGCGGACGAGGCGATCGTGCAGGCCTGTCTGTTGCGCTTCCGTCCGATCATGATGACGACGCTGGCGGCGCTGTTCGGCGCGCTGCCGCTGGCCGTTGAAAGCGGCACCGGCGCCGAGTTGCGCTTTCCGCTCGGCATTTCCATCATCGGTGGCCTGCTGCTGAGCCAGATGCTGACGCTCTACACCACGCCGGTGATCTATCTCGCGCTCGACCGGCTCAATCGCAGGATCGAGAAGGCGGTGCCGGAGCCGGGACCCACCGGACCGCCGGTAGCGGGCGCAACCGAGGGGATGCAGTAGTGGCATCGATCTCGGAGCCCTTCATCCGCAGGCCGGTGGGCACCACGCTGCTGGCGATCGGGCTCTTTCTGGTCGGAGCGGTCGCCTACAACTTCCTGCCGGTCTCGGCCGTCCCCAACGTCGACTTTCCGATGATCCGGGTATCGGCGACGCGGCCCGGCGCCGATCCATCGGTGATGGCCGCGACAGTGGCGGCGCCGCTGGAGCGCAAGCTCGGCACCATCGCCGGCATCGACCAGATCACCTCGACCAGTTCGCTCGGCAACACCAGCATCCAGTTGCAGTTCTCGATCGGGCGCAACATCGACCGCGCCGCGCGCGACGTGCAGGCCGCGATCAACGCCTCGCTGGCCGATTTGCCGAGCGACCTGCCGTCGCTGCCGAAATTCCGCAAGGCCAACCCGGCGGCGGCCCCGGTGTTCGTGCTGGCGCTGACGTCGAAGACGCTGACCACGAGCGCAATGTACGACGCGGCCGATACCGTGATCGCGCAGCGGATCTCGCAGGTGCCGGGCGTCGGCGAAGTCACGGTCAGCGGCGCCGACCAGCCCGCGGTGCGCATCGCGCTCAATCCGGTATCGCTGGCGAATGCCGGGATCGCCACCGACGACGTTCGTCTCGCGATCATCAACGCCAATCCGCTCGGGCCGGTCGGGATCTTCAACGGCGGCCGCCAGAGCGAGACGCTGTCGATCAACAAGCAGATGCGCACGGCGGCCGAGTTCCGCGACATCCTGATCAAGAGTTCGGGCAGCAATTTCGTCCGCCTCTCGGACGTGGCCGAAGTAGAAGATTCTGTCCGCAACAGCCGCTCGATCGCCTGGTTCAACAAGCAGCCGGCGGTGCTGATCCAGATCACCAAGCAGGGCGACGCCAACGTTATCGAGACCGTCGACCGGGTGAGGGCGCTGATCCCCGCGCTGAAGGAATGGCTGCCCGGCGGCGTCGAGATTTCGACATTGGTCGACCGTACGGGCACCATTCGCGCCAGCGTGCAGGACATGCAATGGACGCTGCTGGCGACGGCGTTTCTGGTCATGGTGGTGGTGTTCGGTTTCCTGCGCCGGATGACGCCGACGATCGCGGCGGGCGTCTCGGTGCCGCTGGCGCTTGCCGGCACCTGCGCCGGCATGTGGCTGGTCGGATTTTCGATCGACAACCTGTCGCTGATGGCGTTGGCGATCTCGATCGGGTTCGTCGTCGACGACGCCATCGTCATGATCGAGAACATGTACCGCAACCTCGAACAGGGTATGGCGCCGCTGGCGGCGGCGCTGGAGGGCGCCAGGCAGATCGGATTTACCGTGCTGTCGATCAGCCTGTCGCTGATCGCGGCGTTTACGCCGCTGATCTTCATGGACGGGATCGTTGGCCGCCTGCTGCGCGAGTTTTCGCTGACGCTGACGTTCGCGATCGTGGTCTCGACGGTGGTGTCGCTGACGATCACGCCGATGATCTGTGCGCATTACATCAAGGAAGCGGCCTCGGACCGCGCCACGCTGTTCGATCGCATCGTCGAGGGCACGTTGTCGCGGATCGTCGCGTTCTACGAGCGGACACTGCGCGTCGTGCTGGGATTTCCGTTCATGACCCTGATCGTGTTCTTC
>Ga0209023_10001520_pt1 | contig 30863 bp, 33 predicted proteins | sample LakOneMetagenome_FD_187468 | JGI IMG/M metagenome (GOLD analysis project Ga0209023, IMG submission 187468) | Freshwater and sediment microbial communities from Lake Erie, Canada (SPAdes) (version 2) | ecosystem: Environmental > Aquatic > Freshwater > Lentic | place: Lake Erie, Canada...
AATATCTCTGCTCATCATAAATAGAATAAGGAAAATATTTTATGTCAGAACATCATGATCATAGCCATGCGGTTGTTACTGAAGAAAATAGTAAGAAGTTAATGGTTGCCTTAGGTTTAACGACTACTTTTTTAATAGTAGAAGTTGTCGCTGCTTTTATTACCCAAAGTTTAGCATTACTGTCTGATGCCGCTCACATGTTTACTGATGTAGCCGCATTAGCTATTGCTCTTGCTGCTATCAAAATTGGTAAAAAAGCCGCAGATGATAAAAGAACTTTTGGCTATCAGCGATTCGAAATTTTAGCGGCTCTGTTTAATGCAGTGATGCTTTTTGTGGTGGCGATATATATTGTCTATGAAGCTTACCAACGCTTTACGCATCCTGCTGAAATTCAAAGTGTTGGAATGATGATTGTCGCAGTCATTGGTTTGGTCATAAATTTGATTTCAATGAAAATCCTTTCTGCGAGTGCTCAAGAAAGTCTAAATGTGAAAGGCGCATATTTAGAAGTCCTTAGTGATGCACTGGGATCGATAGGCGTGATTATCGGAGGAGTGGTCATTTATTTTACCCAGTGGATGTGGGTAGATACCGTAATCGCTGTGTTAATTGGCTTCTGGGTTTTACCTCGAACTTGGGTTTTATTAAAACAAAGTATCCATATTTTGCTTGAAGGGGTTCCTGATGAGATTGATATTGAGTCGTTAAGAAATGATTTATTGATGCTAGAGGGTGTTGAAGGGATTCATCAGTTGAAAGTCTGGGCTATATCTTCAAAAAACATTCATTTAACTGCTCATTTGGTTGCTCCTAATAGCGATCCAGATCAGCTCTATCAAAAGGCCTTAGACGTTCTAAAACATAATCATAGTATTACTGAAATTACGTTACAAATAGAAAGTAAGGAATGTAATACATTGGAACAGCATAAACATTAAAGTGCTGCTCTTTCTACATAATGGACAGATGACTAGGCTGATAAACCTTACCATTTTCCTGTATTACACTTCTATTTATCACACGCACTTTAAACACCATCCTGAGACATTTTAAAATTACAAGAATGTAATTTATGAGTCCTCTGGGTGTTAATTCTTTAAAGTTAGAATATCTAACAAGTATTAAATGAGAGTAAATAAACATGCTATTCAAAAATAAATTTTGTACTAAATTACTGTTAATTAGTGCATTCTTTAGTATCGCAAGTTTTAGTTATGCAGATGGCGGCTTGTTATTTCTTGAAAAGAATTTAAAAGCTTCTAAAGTTGAAAATTCTAAACAAAAACAAGTTAAAAATAATGAATCAAATGAATCAAATGAATAGTTGGGTTGCATAAATAAATCAATTAGACTTATTCATTCAGCAATATAATTCCTGAATGAATAAGTTTATAACTAAAACCTATCACACCATTAGTTGAACTACATATAATTATAATATTAAAAATAAAGTATTTTTTTTAATCCCATTTCAATGGGTCATCTTTATATATCTCAATTTATGTTGTAAACATACAATGTAATTTCTAAATAAAAATATCCAATTTTTTTAAATCACTTCAGGATATAAAGCTTTAGCTATGCCAAAGCCAATTAAACCTGCTATGGCTAAATATAGGGCTTTCATGTACCACATGCCCCAAAGTACAGTTATTTTATTTGCTGAAAACTTATGTACTGGCTGACTTAAAAAATTGGTTGTTTGGTTAAATGACTTTTCAGATGCTTCAAGAGCATAATAATTTAATGCGGGGAACAAGCAAGCAACCAATAAAATAGCGATTGCGGGAAACACAAATGCTTTAGGCAGACTAAATTTTATTGCGAATTATAAAGCCGCACCTACACCAATAATGCCTAAAAAGGATTTAGTAAAGCTTGCAAAGTCTAAGCCAGTTGTGCCTGCACCTTTCCACATCAAAAAGCCTATGTGGGGCAGTAAAAAAGTTTCATACTAAGTATTAAAGTATCATACTGAGCAATAAATTCTCATACTAGATTGCTCAAAGGATTTATCTATGGCCTTACCTAAATACAATCTTGAATGGTGTCAAAACTATGCGAAACAGCATAAAGGAGAATGTCTTTCAAAAGAATATCTAGGTAGGACTGTTAAACTCCTATATAGATGTGAAAAAGGCCATGAATTTTATGCCACTCCTGCCGTTCATATACATAAAAAATCTTGGTGTAATGAATGTAGCAATAGAGATGTTGCGCATACCTATGAATTTGTTAAGGAATTTATAGAAAGTAAAGGCGGTGTTTTATTTTCTACAGAATACATCAATGTACGTCAGAAGCTTGATGTGCAATGTGAAAAGAAGCATAAATGGAATCCTACTTTTCAAAACTTATTTCACAATAACTCATGGTGTCCAGTTTGTTCTGGTACAGGTAGGCGTACCTATGGCAAACGTGTAAGGGTCATAAGCTAGTATGAAACTTTATTACTCATAAATGTTTCATGGATTCATATCTAAAGTTCCAGTATGAACATTTATTGTTTTTTCAGTTTATATGCTTTCACATAAAATCAAAGGCTTGAGAGTAAGCCAATGTGATAATTTTTTACTCTCGTACAAAACCCTAATTACTGATCTTCTTTAGAACCAAAGAAAAACGGCACTGTTGCAAATAGTGATTTGAGTCGATGATGTTCCCTTTAAAAAGTGCTTAGAGACCGAAAACCCTGTTGATTAGACACACTTCACCCTGAGGCTGACCATAATAAAATGACGATGCTTGTCCTTTACGTAGTGCACGCATGACTTCAATACCTTTAATTGTGGCATAAGCAGTCTTCATAGATTTGAATCCTAATGTGGCCCTGATGATTCGCTTTAACTTACCATGATCACATTCAATGACATTATTTTTATACTTAATCTGCCTGTGCTCAATATCTACTGGACATTTTCCTTCTCGCTTTAATCGTGATAAAGCATGGCCATAGGTCGCTGCTTTATCTGTATTGATGACCCGTGGAATTTGCCATTTTTTCACCGTATTGAAGATCTTTCCTAGAAAACTATAGGCTGATTTACTGTTCCGTCTAGCGGAAAGGTAAAAGTCAATCGTATGACCCCGTTGATCAACTGCACGATACAGGTAAGTCCATCGCCCCTTCACTTTGATATAAGTCTCATCCATATGCCATGAATGTAAATCTGTAGGATTACGCCAATACCAGCGTAACCGTTTTTCCATTTCTGGAGCATAACGCTGAACCCAACGATAAATTGTACTGTGATCCACATTTATGCCTCGTTCAGCGAGCATTTCTTGAAGTTCACGATAGCTGATGCCATATTTACAATACCAACGAACAGCCCAAAGAATGATTTCACCTTGAAAGTGCCGACCGTGGAAGGGATTCATCTGCTGTATCTCGAAATAAATAAGATATTTAGCTTATCATGTCAGCCTATTTGCAACAGTGCCTTTAAAAGGTGTATGTAACCTTGTTTCAATGGACTATTGTTCGATTGAGAGCTTATATCAGTCTATAGAAGTTAGTGAAGTATGGGGTATTGGTAGAAATCATACTAAAAAGCTGAATAGCCTAAGCATTAATACTGTTCTCGATTTTGTCTGTGCTTCCCCCTTAATGATTAGAGATCAATTCTCTGTAGTCATGTACAGAACATTATTAGAATTACAGGGAATTTCTTGCATTGAAATTGAGCAAAGTCCTAAAGCAAAAAAACAAATAATAGCAAGTCGTTCCTTTGGCCAGAAAGTTTATAGCTGTGAGGATCTTAAAGAAGCGATTACGCTTTATGTTCAAGATGCCGTAAGCCGTTTAAGAAGTGAAAATTTACTATGTGGCTGTATTATTAGTTTTGTTCAATCTAATCCATTTGATAATTCTGAGCCTTTTTATACTAAATCTTTGTCTTACGCTTTACCCGATCCATCAGACAATAGTTTATTACTTTCTAAAATTGCTACCTCAATAGTTGATCAGCTATACCAGAAGAATATTGGATTTAAAAAATGTGGAGTTATCCTCACTTGTCTTGAACCTAAAGCTACTCATATTTATGACCTATTCACGGACATGAACAAGATAGAATCAAGTAATAAACTTATGGATTCACTCGATGATATACAGAATAAATTTGGCAAGAGAAAAATAGGATTAGGTGCCAGTATGCTACCTGATAGAAATTGGAATATGTCACGTAATAAGCTGTCTCCCAATTACTTTAAATGGGATCAACTTATGAGTGTTAAATGATTAGTCATGACTAAGATAATTTTTTTGCATGTGACTTGCCACCTGGCTAAAAGGAATAACAGGAATTGAAATTAAAATATGCAGCGTTTATAGCTCTTTTAATAGTAGTGTCTGTTATGGCCTTTAAACAGGTTTATAACCCTTACTTTGATCAAGATGAAGAGGTAAAGACGTTTAGCTTTAATGGAAAAAAATTAACGGCTCTATACCTATATAGGGAACATGATCAAGAAATAGGTTTTAAAGAAAATCCTTTATTAAAGCCTTTAGTTTTTACGTGGAAAAAGCCGATTTATACCTGTTTTAATATGGTCAATGTACCTTATGAGTTAGAGATATTTTTCTTTAATGCAGATAAAAAAATTATTGGGTCGGCTGTAATGGAAAAATTTTCCCAAAAGAAGTACTGCCCCAAAGAAAAGATTCAATTTGCATTAGAAAGAATAAAAACTTAGATTTTTCAATCTAGTCTTTAGTATCTTTAAAATTGTTTGAATAGTAACTATATGGATAAAGAGTATAAAATATGTCTTTAATGTCGATACTGAAATCTTCAGATCCTAAGTGCAAAGAAGTAAAAGAAATTATAAAAAGTGTCGCACCCCAAAAAAAAGATTTCAAAACTTACAGTGGTATTCCTCCTTTTACTAATTATGAAGTTATGAGTGAACATAAATTAACGAGTAGTTATGATTCAGGCTTGGTTGGTACAGCATTTGACTACTTATTTAAAGTAATTTGTGCGTACTACACGAATACTGAATTGAGTGCTAAGGAATTTGAGCAACCTAAAATTATCAGCTTTCTAGAGGAAACTAAAAATAAAAGCATTTTGGTATTGTATAAAAAAATTCAAAATCACATAGATTTTCTACTAGCTAATAAATCAAACGATTTAGAACTAAATGAAGAATTTATTGGTGGAATTATTCTTTTGGCTAAATTAGAAAATCTATGGCGATCTGGATTTCTACCAGTAGCAACAAAGAAAGACATACTAAAACCAACGGAGAACGTGGTTTACGAAGATATATCTTCCCTAGTCAAAAATTTTGATAATGTATTCATTAAGAATGGTCTTATTAAGCCTGATAGTCTGATCACATACAACCCCAGATATTCTGCAAATATCCGTGTTGCACTAGGGGGGATAGATGCAGATATTTGTATTGATGAAACACTATATGACTATAAAAGTACAAAAAATCATGGATTTATGATTAAAGACAGTATGCAGATCACATCGTATTACTTATTCTATTTAATGGATCGAATTATGTCGTCAACAGTGCAGATGCAACGACACAGAATAGAACGAATTGCATTATATAAAGCGAGATTTGGCCAAATTGAATATTTTGATGTTAAGCATATACCTGAAAAAGATTTAAAATATGCAATTTCTGAGCTTAATAGGATGTTTAAATTAGGTATGCCCGCTCAGAAAATTAAGGATTTTTAAAGGGCACTAAAGCACAGTATTGCGCCTTATCCTTCCCTTATATTATTAACGGTCTTGCTCTTTCCCCTTGTTCTTTCCGTGTTGAAGATCTAGCCTATTAGGTTGAATCTGTGGCTGTGGCATTGGTTTTTTAACTTCTACCTGTTTCCGTAAATAGTCCACTAGATCAACTGCTAGTTTTCTATCTTGAGGATCTGGTGACTGTGATAGAGCTTTAGTAATTTCCTTGTAATGCGTCAATGCTTCTTTTTCTTGCTGTTTAGCTTTCTGGACACGTTCTGGACTGGCCTTATTTTTACCATATCGCTTAAACGATTTGCCCTGCTCTTTCATTTGTTTAACTGACTGCTTATCACTTCTATTTTTTTGAAGCCTAGCTATACGTTTTGTCGCATTCGCTTCAATCCCTCTGGATCTTAATTTTTCAGCAAAACTTTCTCGCCATTTCTGAAGGTCAGCCTTCCTGATATTTAACCGATCACCTTTTTCAGAAACAGCTTTAACAACAACATGCACATGCGGGTTTTCACTTGGATCTTTTGAAGGGTCATTAGTAAAGGTATGCTGCACCATCATATATTTATGGTCTTTAAAATGTTCCTCTGCAAATTCTTTTGCAGCATCATAAACGCCTTTTTCATCCGTTCCTTTCGGCATAGATAACACAATATTAAAAGCCTGCTTATATTTAGATTCTTCATCAGAAATAGGTGTACCTGACATTTGCCAATCTTCAGCAGTATCTTCTATATCATCCTTACCATTAACTTTATTTCCGTCCTGATCAATTCCCTCTAATTGCCCATTCCGTGTGATATATCCCATGTGGGCTTTCACCTTCCCCATAGAATTACCTCCACCAGTAACCTTGACCATTACTTCAGGGGTCTTTTTACTGATTCTATTTAAAGTTGCCTTAACGCTATTTGGAGATGATTTAGGGGCTGATTTAGCTGAATGGCCAGATCCATTTTTAGGCTTAGACAGATCATTTAAAAAAGTATCTAAACTTTGGGTCTGATTAACACGCTTAACTTTAGATCCGTTAAGTAGCTGCTCACCATGAGCAAGCAAAGTGCTTTGCACTTCTCTGGTAGTCTTACTGCTTCCGTTAGCCATTATTCCCACCTCTTTTTATTGCGCTCTAATAGAGTGAAAACATGCCTAACTTGAGCTTTTACTAGCTGATGCACTCGCTCGACAAATTCTCTATCGTAAGATTCATAAATACCCTGATTCATATTCTTAGCCATTTGGTTTAGGTTTCTACCAATCGCCAAAAGCTGACTATTTGATTCGCCAAGTTTAAGAGCTTCTTCCTGGCTAAAGAATATTGAATCTTTTGTGACATTAGCTGTTAAAACCGAAATGATATATTGATTCGGTTTCATGCCGACCTGTGCTGCTTTTTCATTAATGGCTTTCATCAAACTTGGTTTAAGCCGTAATTCTTTGCGTGATGTTTTTTCAAATACATCTATAACGTCTTGCGTTTTTTCTATTTCAGATAACTTTTCCTTGATCATTTTTTTGAGCAGGTCGTCTGGATCTACTTCTTCAAACTTAGCTAACTGATAGATTTTTTCGGCTAAGTCCTTTTCAAGATTCAAGGAAAAATCTTGTCCTGAATATTCTGGATCATTCTCTTTTTGATAAGAAAGTTCTAACGCTTTTTGGAAAGGTGCGCCTTTCTTAATTCCCTGTTTTTCACACTTTGCCTCCCACCAATCAAGCACTGCCCGATCAACTCTGAAAAAGATTTTATTGTCTTTAGTCATGATTAATTCCATAAGCAAAGTGATATTTTGCTTATCCTATTTTATCAACTGGGTGACAAAATGGCAATTTTAACGGCTGCTGCCTATCCTGCCCTAGATTATATACCTTCTTTTTTCCCTCTTTTCTCCTTAGTCATGACTAAGGGTAATCAAGCTAGGTGGTCGGGATAACCCGCCCCAAAAAAAACCTTGCATAAGCAAGGTCTTTTTCCATTTGTAGGTTTAGGCTTCTTGTAAATACTCGATTTCAAGGCTGCTGCAATCTACAGATACCTCTGTTCCATCCTCATATTTGATCCATGCAAAACCCAAAGAAGAAGGCTTTTTATTAAGCATGAGGTTCGCTTGTCGGCCATCATGAATAACAACTAAAAGCGGTTTTTTGATTTTGTCTGGATCTTCTTCTTTAGCTTCTGGCTGCTCTTTCTGGTTTGATTGATCCATCAGTTTTTTAACTTCAGGTTCTTCAGTCGCTTCAGCTTGATCATCCCCATCAAAATTGAAAGATTCATTATCATCAATAATGGCGGTTTGCTCTTGGCTTTCTTGCGCCTGTGGTTCTGATTCTGGATCTGCTTCAGTCGCTTCAGCTTGCTTAGGTTCTTTTAACTTTTTAGATAGAGCCTGTACTCTCGATCTGATAATGTCTTGACCATTCTCTAAAGATTCATCCACCCAAGCGTTTACTTCTTCAGGGAATGATTCCCAAAGTTTGCGTAAGTCATACAAAGTCTTTGGAGATTTAAAACCTGCATCATAAGCCTTAGATAAGCACTCTGGCATATCTACTAAAGCTAAGTGGGTAGAAATAAAAACAGGATCTTCATTTAATTTTTTAGCGATTACGTTTTTCTTCTCACCTTGCTTAATTTTCTTTTGGATGAAAAGTGCAAGCTCAATAGGTGAATGGTTAAGGCGTTCTTTATTCTCCATGACTTGATCATAATCATCATGATCATTATCAACAAAAGCAGGGATAGTTTCCTTGCCAGCCATCACTGAAGCTCTAAAACGTCTAGCTCCATAATTGATAATCCACTTGCCTTGTTCTGTTGGGTGGGGTTTAACACTAATTGGTGTTTTAACTCCACGAGCCTTGATTGATTCGACCATTTTTTGCATCTGATCTTCTGGAAATTCAACACGCGGCTGATCTGGATCTTCAAGAATATCTGTAAGTGGAATCTGTTTAGGTGTTCCGTCTGCTACTGGTGCAGGATTACCTAGATCAATACCTTCCAAAGCTGATAAATCTAACATCCCTTAAATCTCCATAAACTTGTTAATGCTTTCAAAAACTGTTTTTAATTCAGCCCATGCGGTAAAACCGCTAGTTTTACCTAATTTATTTGTAGGTATGCCTTGCGCTTGCGCTTCAGCGATTGCAGTCGTTTTTTTAACGAAAGCATAGCTACCGTCTGAGTTTTTGATCAGGTACTTTGAAAAATGCTGAACAATAGCTTTTAGGTTGTCTTTCTGGAATGGAGTTGGTTCAACAATATTCGGAAGGATGCCGATTAATTTTAAATTTGGGTTTAGCTTTTGATTAATCGCTTGGATCTGCTTGAGTAATCCACCGATGCCGTCAATAGCTTCCTGATTCAACTGAATTGGACTTAAAACATAGTCACTAACAATTAATGAAGCTACTTGGCGAATGTCGGGATTTGGATTGGTATCAATCAGGCAAACATCAAATAAAGAATCTACTGATTTTAAAAACTTCTGGTAATTGGTGGCAAAGTTATTATGCAAAGTGCCATTTTTTTCAATTGCTGTTAATTCTGGTGTTGCTTGTACCAAAGTAAAGGCTTCAGGATTTGAAATAGTTTGATCTTCTTTAGTCAGCATGTCGAAAGCAGATACATTAGCTACAGTCACAGCCCCGCCAGTAATCAATGCTTTTGTAGTGTTTTTCTGATGGTCTAGATCAATGACTAATACACGCAAGCCCAAAGAATTTAAATAGTGTGCATACTGGCAAATGATTGCAGATTTACCCACACCGCCCTTTTGATTTGAAGCAACAACTTTTTTCATATTTCACCTAGTTTAATGGCTTATTAAGGGTCGCCCTATTGCGTCCTTATGCTGTATATTCTAACGTCCACATGTGGACATTGCAAGCATTTTCTTAGTCATGACTAAGTTTTTTATCATAAAAAAATCCTCCCATAAAGGGAGGACGTAAATTAAAAATCTTCAGGATAACCGATTGTTATGACTGGCTCTCCTTGATCTCCACCATGTACGTGCAATTCTAAAATATGATTTCTCTTGCGACCTGCGCCTGTGATAATCACAGTAAAACGTACCGCACTTGGGCTTAGGTGTGTCTTATATGCTCGGCTCATCCATAAAATGTCATGAATAACACCCTCTAAGTCATTAAGCCATTTTTCATTTTTTACAGCCTTATCAACTACCGCCCAAAGCGCAGAAGTGAAGCATATAGGATGCTTATAATGTTCTTTTGCCAGTCCATCTAATTTAGGACTAATAGAATTGATTGCAACTAGAAAACCATCTTCAATGGCTTGCTGACGTGTGTAAACTGAAATGTATTGTTCCATGATTTTTAACCTGTTTAATTTCAGGTCGCCCGATGCGTCCTGATAAAATCATTATATCAGTCCACCTGTGGACATTCAAGCAAAAGCTTAGTCATGACTAATTTTTTTATAGGGAAAATTGAGTAGAAAAATATCCGTTTTAATACCTGGCTAAACCGCTTTTCAGATGCTCTTATTTGCGATTCTTGGTCTACTGACAGCCTTTTTTATATATGAAGCTAGGTTATATCCCAGCACCAACCTAAACAGGCCAAAATAAGCGTATATAAAGCAGAACAGATAGACAATTTTTTATGTTTTTTAGGCAAGCTAAAAACCAAAAAAATCGCCACCAAAAAAACCTCCCATTGTGGGAGGTCTAGCTTAAACGGCTAAGTTATAAGTAATTCTGTAATCTTCAAAGTAACCATTTTCATTATCTCCCCTTCTGATTCTTTCAATATGAGTAACATTGTGAGCTACTCGGCAATTAATCATGATTTTTTCAATTTCTTGGAATAGTGTTTTTTCATCAAAGATTGGAAACCAAATATTATTGTTAGATCCAGTTAAAACCTCATGACCGCAAAAATGAACCAGTTTACCTGTAGGATAGTTTGTAAAGATTGCAACTATTGAAGCTCGCATAATTAATTCCTGTTTTATTTCAAGTCGCCCGATGCGTCCTGATAAATATCATTATATCAGTCCACCTGTGGACATTCAAGCAAAACTTAGTCATGACTAAGAAATTTGATAAAAAAAAGCCCCCTTTCGGGGACTTATTCATTAAGCGGTTAAAAGTTGTCTTTCTTCTGCCTTTCTGGTTTTTTTAACTTTCTGGCTGCCGTGTAACTCTCGCATTTGATCTAAAGTCATTCTGCCTCGACCATTTGATTTTTTACCAATGAAAACCCATTTACATTGCACTCGATTCCAGACAAAACCCGCTTCTTTTAATTTGTCTTTGTGCTGCTTAGTATCACCAGAAACCCAAACCCAAACACCAATAATTTCAATATCTAAACCATCCAGATTAATAATTGCATCAATAGCCTGTTTTACTTTTTTCTCAACTTCAGAATGTTCTGAACGGCTTGACCAGAAACCACGCCCATTTTCGGAACTATCTTGATACTGATCTTTTGAAGCTTCATTAATAATGCGATTTAAAAGCTGTTCATACTCGCTGTTAATCTCCTGCATAACTTCGGTTTTACCGCCACGATCAGGATGATTTTTAAAAGCTAGTTTTTTGTACTGAAGTTTTAACTCGTCTAATGATGTAACTGATGAAAAATGTTTCATGTTTAAATACCTGTTTAATTTCAGGTCGCCCGATGCGTCCTGATAAAATCATTATATCAGTCCACCTGTGGACATTCAAGCAAAAACTTAGTCATGACTAATTTTTTTAAATGATATAAATTTATAAAAAATAGCTAGTTAAGTATTCTGTCTGGTCTGCTTTTCTAATGCTTATATTTGCGTTTCTTAGGCTGCTGATAGCCTTTTTTCACCTTATGTCTAGCTACCCCACATTAAACTCACAAACACGCTAAAATGAGCTTAAAACAAACAAGATGAACAATCGTTTTCCCTTAGTCATGACTAAGAAATAAAAACAATGTTTAGTTAAGATCCCTAGAAGGTATATCAGAGCAAAGTGTCTACTTTGCGAACTGACGCAATCAGTTAAATTTTCACTTCCCTGATTACCGTTGCAAAGGGCAAGCGAAGCCGACAAAATCTGTGATTTTGTCGAGCTGACCGCAGCACCGCAACTGCTCCCATTTGATCTAAAACGGGATGCCTAAAGCCAGCCCGCATGGGTGGCGACCAGATAGCATAGAAAACTAAAAAATGTAGGGGGTAAGTAAGGCAAAAACTAAATACTTAAAAACTTATCAGACTAGATTTATTGGCAAAATATTACAGGTTTGGTCAAATCCTGGGAAACATTAAGTTATTGTTTTTATTATATGGGTGTAAATTGATATTCTAAAAAAATGGCAAAATATTCCACTTAGGCTAAACGTAAACATTTAGTCATGACTAAGGTATCAACTAGCTAATTATTAAATTTTACTATTTGGATGCGAATAGAAAAGATACTTTTTATATAGATTAATAAGAGTTTATGAAGGTTTTAAATTGAACCGCCATATTGTCTTAAATTAGCGAAGTCTGTTTAAGACAATATGGTGGGTATGCTTTTTAGATATTAATCCTGATCGTCCGTGTCCTGATCGTCCTTCTTATCATTATTGCTATTAGTGATAATCCCTCGTTTTGCCTGTAACCAGAAGTAATAATCCATATCTATCGGCTTATGAGCATTAAGCCTATCTAACTTTTCAGTTAATAGAGTTCTCATGATTACCTTAGAAGTATCCTCGTCTAAATTACCTAAGAAATATCCGTAATCTAGTAAAAATTCTTTGCAATTTACTAAGGTGCTGATTTGTTTTGGAGATACCTTTACTGGTGGCTTGAAATGCTTAATTCGATCAGGTGATTTAAAGTGTGAGCCATCATCACTAAACGGAATTGCAGCAGCCAGATAGCCCTTTTTCATTTTATCTATAAATTTGATGTGTCCTTGCTCTTTATATTCAGTTTTCAAGTTAAAAATGAACTTAATAGCAACTACTTCCTTTCCATTTTTTACGTTCTCAAAACTGACATTAATATTGCTAAGTTCGTTAATTTCATCCTGAGCCACATTCAAAACACGGCTTTTAAAATTGGCCAACTCTTTATATTTATCCTCACATTCAAGCATCCATCTTAATTCTTCCAGATCAATAGTGACCTCTGATGTACGCCACATATAGCTCATTAAGATCCGATACAAACGAAGGGAATAGCTCGAATTAAATAAGATAATATGCTTTAGTTCATGGCTACTAAATGACTTGGTTTTTTCATCTACTTTCTTAACTAGATCATAGAAATACTCAAAAAATTCTTTTGCGAATCTAACCTTAATACATTTAGTTGCTTTGTCATAATGGCAATAAGTCATCATCGGAACTTTAGCAGGTTCGTCAGATTCCCCATCTTTAACCAACATAGTTGGGTTATCAAATTTTGTATAAATACGTTTTAAAGCAGTTTCAGCATTTCTCTGAATTTCACGTTTATCTGTTGCTGTAAGCACTTCCTTTCTGGCCATTGGGGAAGTCAATTCTCCGAAGTTTTCGCTGCTCACATAAATGAAGTCGTCATGAGTAATTGAGGTCTTATTTTTAAGCTCATTCTTTCTCACGATGATCATTGCACAGTACATAAGCTTCTCAAGATTGAGATCAATGCTATATCTGGCAGTAGGAAAATCATTGCGGGTCACAACTAAATCGGTCAATTTTGCCCTTGTATTAGATTGTGTATATTCCTCTAAGCCTTGTGAGCCAATAATTTTCTGCATTTTTTTGTAAATCCGTTATTCCTTTTGAAATCATTATAACTATACAAGTATATTTATCAAGTATAGTTATTAAACATGTATATAAGACATTGTTTTTAAAAAATATATTTATTAAAAATCAGTAAAATTACTTTATACACCTGTAGTATTATAAAAAAAATAAATGTTTTTCCATTTCAAGTATTTTGTTTTATTTCAATTGGTTACGTTGCGACAAAACGTATGGCTATTTTTAACACAAAAACCAGATAAAAAATATTCAATTTTTAATATTTATAACTAATACATAAATATCAATGACTTACGCTGCGACAAAACGTATAGTTATGATTTTAAGCCTATACAAATATCTTTTTTAGCACCAAAAAATAAAAATCGTTCTTCAATATAATTATTTATATAAAACAATAACTTATTAGATTATCAAGAATCTAGTTAATTCCTGAAAAATATATATAATCGTATCCAGTACGCATAATCGCAGGTTTGCGACAAAACGTATAGTTATGCGGGGAAGTTGCGACAAAACGTATAGTTTTGAGAGTGCAGCATAGATTAAGGCTAAAAAATACGCAAAAATATAATAAGTTAGAGTTAAATACCTAATTAATTACTGATTTTTATGAATAATTTAGCCATTTTTTGTATACTGTTGATAAGTCTGTGGATTATTTGCGACAAAACGTATAGGTATGTGACAAAACGTATAGTTATAGCGACAAAACGTATAGTTGTAGCGACAAAACGTATAGTTATAGCGACAAAACGTATAGTTATAGCGACAAAACGTATAGTTATAGGCTTGTAAACTTATGTTTTACAAAAAGAAATTAAGGATCTTAAACTGTTCTAAACACTCCTAAACTCTATTTAAACTCTTTTTAAACCTAATTCTAGTTTTTTTTAAAAAGTTTTTAGAAATGTTTAGAAGATTATTAAAGTGATATTTACATGACAAAAAGGGAAGGGATCTAAAAAAAATATGAGCTTTGATATATACAAACTTTTTACAAAAGTTTTAAATATTTCATTAAAGTTTTAAACTTTTTGATATATATTAAAAGCGTTTAAAAAATAATTGATGTTTTTGTGTCTTTTACACACAGTTACACTTCAGTTACATTTTTAAATTAATTATATTTTGTAAGAATCCGCACTTCACTTTTAAAAAACTAGGAATCTTGCAGAAATGGCTTTAACGATGAATGACTTGAAAACAGTCGATGACTTCAACGCCAATAACTATGGTGTTGAAATTGGTATGAACGAACAGTTCCAATATTTTGTGACTGTTAAAGTAAATGATGTTGATCACGTCATTCATACCGCATCAGGAAAAATTCGATTCACACGGAATTTACCCTTTTTGATTCAAGAGATTTGTTCAATGTGCAGCAATGCCAAAACAATATCTCTAAGCTTTGAAGGCAAGTTATTCGTACTGGAAAACTCATCTACATAGAGTGACTACTTGTGTATAAAAAATTTATTTTAGGTTTAACTTTAGCTAGTGCATCTGCCTTAGTTGCAGCTAAAGATGAAAATTATGGCTGTCGCGCTTTTATGTGCTTTGCTGGCGGTCTTAATGTTTCTGAATGTCAGTCTACAATTAGTGACGTAAAAAAAGATCTGGCTAAAGGTAAAGGCTTTCCTCACTGTTCATTCGTCAGTAGTAATCAAGACGGATCTGTTGGAGGTGGAGAAGGGCAACCTAAAATTTCATCCTATACACATAACAAAAGAGTCTATCTTTATGTAGATGACAAGTTAGTCACTACAGTTAAAAAGTCCTGAGTTTTTGCAAGAAAAAAGCCTGATTTAATCAGGCTTTTTTTTCTTGTAATTGTTTATAGAAGATTCTTAAAACTTCTTTGATTGCTACACTTTTTCCTTGCTTTTCCCCACCATAAATATCTTTTAAGTATTCCAAGGCTTCCAGTGCTTCAACATCTTCAGGAACATCCATATTGAAATAAACTGAAAGTGGAGTTTTGGTAGTAGGCTTCTTTCTATATCTTTTTCTGCGATCTAGTACCTTTTCTTCTGTTTTTGTTTTTGTTTCTTCAGTCATAACTTATCCTATTCAATAAATGTCCACAGGTGGATATTAAGTCCTTTTCAAATAATTTACTACTTATATCTGGTCGCCTTTTATGAGGAATAGCCTTGCAATAGTATGTTTTAAGGTGAGGTTATAAGCCTTTTAATAATCTCATACTATGTACTAGGTACTATTTAACTCCCGCTACTAGATCAAAAGGGAGCAGTTTATTTTCTGCGGTCGCCATTTAAAAAGCACAGCTTTTTAAAGCTCACTTGAAAATCAACGGTAATCAGGGAAGGGAAAATTTAACTGATTGCGTCAGTTCGCAAAGTAGACACTTTGCTCTGATATATCTGCTATGGATCTGGATTAGATAGGTAATATAGATGCCTGGATAAACGCTGCAGCTTGCAGCTTTTATCCAAGCATCGAGGTTTTTAGTCATGACTAAAGCAGAAATTAGCTAAAAAATTTAAAATTTCTTTAAATTATTTAAAAAAACTTTACCAATATTACCTAAATTGAAGATAATGCACCTTTGTTATGGGTGCTTTAAAAAGGTTTTATGGATGACTGATTTTATAAATATTGATCCTGATTATTCTATTTCAGAGGTGGTACTAGAGGAATCTAATAAACAAGGATTTATTAAAGAGTTAATTATTAATGAATTTGAGGGTGGATTTTTTATCACAGCAAAACTGGCATGGTCAGGCCAAAAGGTTTGGACTTTAACAACCAGACGAGAAAAGGATAAAGCTAGGATCTTTAAGGATCTGACTAGGCTTAATGATTTCTTAAAAGAAAAAATTTATACAGAAGAAGTAAAAATAATAAGAATCAAGTAAAAAAATACAAAAGCCCTTTCCAATATGGTATATTTTGGATTATATTCTTTAAAGCCCTAAGATGGGATTTAAGAAAATTGCTATAAGTTTAAATAAATATGGAAATTTTTTAAAATTTTTTCTAGTTATTTCATGTGTTTATCTTGTGTGCTTCATGCCACAAGATGCACTGCTTTTAGAAATCCTTGTAGATTTCACTAAATTTCAAGTAGTTGCTTTCTTATATTCATCTTTTCTTTGTGGGCTTTCGAGTTTCCTAAATTTCACAATTTGGAAATAACCCATGAATCTTGTAATCGTTGAATCTCCTAACAAATGTTCAAAAATTGGAAGTTATTTAGGATCTGATTTTAAAGTTGTGGCCAGTGTTGGCCATGTTCGGGATCTACCAAGAAAAGGCTTAGGTATTGATATAGCCAATGATTTTGCAATGGAATATTCATTTATTCCTGATGCCAAAGTTAATGACAGAACTTTTGACGGTGGCGAAAAACGTATTGAAAAAATAAAAGCCTTTTTGAATAAAGCAGACAAGATTTATTTAGCTACCGATCCAGACAGGGAAGGTGAAGCTATTTCATGGCATTTAAAAGAATGTTTAGGTCTGGAAGATGGTCAATTTGAACGAATAGAATTTAATGAAATTTCAGAAAAAGCTATTAAAGATGCCATTAATAATGGGCGTGGTTTAGATTATCAGCTTGTATATGCTCAAGAAGCACGTAGGGCTTTAGATCGTCTGGTGGGCTATCTAGTTTCCCCTATTGCATCTAATCTTATGGGTCAGCCTTCATCTGCGGGGCGGGTACAATCTCCTGCTGTTTTAATCGTTGTCCTTAGAGAAATCGAAATCCAGAAATTCAAAGTTACTAACCACTTTGGCGTTAATTTGAGTTTTGATAAAGAGCCTAAAAAATGGATCTCGCAATGGGTTACAACAGAATTTGTAACTGAGGATCAGCCTTATGTTTTAGATCGTTCCTTAGCTGAAGAAGTTGCAAAAACTAAGAAAGTTAAAGTTTTAAACTGCACTGAAAAAACAGAGTATTCAAATGCTCCTTCTCCTTTCTCTACAGCCCTACTTTTACAAGCTGCTAGTGTAGCGTTAGGCTTTAGCCCTCAACAAACAACCAAAGCAGCACAGGCATTATTTGAACAAGGGGCAATTACTTACATTCGGACTGACGGCCTAAACATAGCTGATGAAAGTGTAGAAGAAATCTTTGCTTATGCTAATGAACATCAATTTTCTTTACCTGAAAAGCCTAATAAGTTTAAGGAAAAAGATGGGGCGCAAAACGCCCATGAAGCAATCCGACCTGTTCACATAACTGATAAAGATCTAGGAAAGTCACCAGAACAAAAAGCTTTATATCAATTGATTTGGGAACGTACTATTTCAAGTCAATTGGCCAAAGCTGAATATAAAGCCGTTACTTTGGAATTACTGTCTGAAGATGGAAAATATAAGTTCCATGCTAAAAGCCGTGAGCTAATAAAAAAAGGGTGGATGGTTTTTGGTAAAGACTGCCTGAATGAAGATGAAAACGAGCCTTCAGGCGTGGTGCCGGTCTTAGAAGTTGGTTCTGTAGTTGATGTTGAAAGCGGTGAAGTTATTGCAAAACAAACTAAGCTACCAAAACGCTATACAGAAGCTTCACTAATTAAAAAATTGGAAAGCTGCGGGATTGGTCGCCCTTCTACTTATTCATCAATTATGGCCAATATTCTGAATAAGGGCTTTCTGGAGGTAGAAAAGAAAGTCTTAAAACCAACTAAATTAGGGAATGATCTAATTGGTAGTCTGTTAAAAGCTAAGTTTAGCTTTCTGGATCTGCACTATTCAAAAGAGATGGAGTTGCAGCTAGATAAAATTGCATCTGGTGAAACTTCATATAATTCGGTTGTTTCTGCCTTATACACTCAACTTGCTCAAGAGCTAAGTACAGCTTCAAAACTGACAGCTATAAACGCAATACCTTGTCCAAAGTGTAAAAGCCAGTTAAAAAAATTTAAGAATACTAAAACCAATCAATTTTTTTGGATTTGTAGCAATGAGGACTGTAAGCACTCGATGAATGACGACAAGGGTAAACCAGTCGAAAAAGTTATTCATTCATGCCCTAAATGTAAAACAGGTCGCTTAAATAAATTCCAAAATTCGCAAACTAAAGATTTTTTTTGGATCTGCAATGATCAGGAATGTAAGCACTCGATGGATGACAAGAAAGGTCAGCCAGTAGAGAAAATCAAATATCCTTGCCCTAAATGCTCAACGCCATTATTCAGATCCAAAAAAGAAGGTAAAGATCCGATCTGGTTCTGTCCTAATCGGGAAACAGATTGCAAAGTCTTTTTGCCTGAAGTTAATAAAAAGCCACTTCTTGAAGTCTATTCATGTCCTCAATGTGCCAGTGATTTAAGACGGATCAATGGGGCAAATGGCTATTTTTGGGGGTGTACCAACTATAAAAATGGGTGCTCCGCTACTTATCCAGATCAAAAAGGTAAGCCAAAATTTGAGGTGAAAAAGTAATGATTGATTTCGTAGTTTTGGCACAACAATGTGCGCCACAAGTTGATGTAAATATTGCGTCTGCAATTGTTAAATCTGAATCCTCATTTAATCCTTTTGCGATAGGGGTTAATCGTGCCGCAGGTCTTAAAAAACAGCCGACTAGCTATGAAGAAGCTGTAACTGTGGCCAAAAGATTAATTAGCCAGGGACGAAATATTGATGTTGGTTTTGCTCAAATTAATAGTGCTAATTTCAAAAGACTAAATCTTAGTGTCGAGCAAGTTTTTGATCCCTGCACTAATCTAAGCGCAATGCAATTTATCTTTAATGACTGCCGAAATAGGGCAAAAGGCAAAGATATTTATAAAGCTATGTCTTGCTATAACACTGGCAACCATTCATCAGGATTTAGAAATGGGTATGTAGCGAAAGTATCAAGAAATTTGAATTATTTTGCTAATGGTTCACTCAATACCATGCCTGTAAAATTCAATCCTCCCTCACCTCCTATGAATAGCTCGGAACAGCTTGCATATTTTGCTACTAATGCAGATATGCCTAACTCCAGTGGATATACCGAAAATACAGAACTTCAAAGCCTTCCAGTAGTGGAGAAACGGCCTTCATTTTTCTTAACTAACGGCACAGATTTTAAAGGAAAAGAAAAAAGTTTAAAATCTTCTATGATCTTTTAAAATATTTTCAAAAAGTTTAAAACTTAGTGTAATATATTAAATATACAGTACCAATGAATAATATTTGATTTTCCAAAAATATTGTTCTTGGTACTTAATGCGCTAGGTCTTAATTGCTTCACTTGGAGAAAATAATGAAAGCAAATCAAACGCAAATAACAACGACTAAAACGACTGGTATCAAAGCAAGCGTATTGATGTTGTTCATGACGTTAATCTCAAGCCCTGCTTTTGCTCAAATCTCAAAAGTTAATACGGTTATGGCAAATGTTCAGTCAGTCTTAGCGGGTGTGGCTGTAACTGTATTTACCATCACTATCATGTGGGCTGGCTTTAAATTGGCTTGGCAACAAGCAAAGTGGTCAGACATTTCTAACATCGTTATCGGGGGCATTTTGGTAGGTGGTGCTGCGGGTATCGCTGCTTGGCTGATTAACTAATGTCGAATTTTTCTGATCCAATTTTCAGGGGTTGCACTCGTCCTGCCATGCTTTTTGGCGTTCCAATGTTGCCTTTTTTGTTGGTGACGGGGGTAGCAATTCTTTTAGCGGGTTGGTCTTTTTATCTACTTAGTGCCTATGTGACTTTATTTATAGCAGCTATTTATGTGCCTATTTACTTCTGGATGCGGGCAATAACAAAAGTAGATGACCAACGATTAAAGCAAGTATTGATGCGGTGGCGCATAAGAGGGAAACAGATCCAGAACCATCAAAAATGGGGAGCAATCTCATTTTCGCCACTTAAATTAAAGAAAAGGAAATAACAATATCATGCGTTCAAAACAGCAAGTTAAAGATAGCGCAAATGCTGAAGTCGCAATTTCAGACTATCTGCCGTTTGGTAATCATGTTTCCAACAATGTTATTAAGCTTAAAAATGGTGAATACATTGCTACATGGAAATTAGAAGGCATTTCGTTTGAAACAGTTGAAGCCGATATTATTAGAATCCGTAAAGAAGGATTAAATAATTTTTATCGTGCTTTAGGTGGCGGTCGCTTTGCTGTTTGGACGCATAAGATTCGTAGGGGAGTTAATGAACGTCTAAATGGCGTTTATGAAAATGATTTTATTGCTGATTTTAATGAAAGATATTATCAGCAGTTTCAGGGTGAAAAGAATAAACAGATGGCTACTGAATTGTATTTAACAATTCTTTATCGTCCTGAAATTTCCAGATTAACAAAGATTTTTAAGAGTAAAGCTAGTCGTGATCCAGTAGCCCTGAAAAAGCAGATTAAGCGGGATCTGGATATTTTGGATGATGTAGCCAAACAGGTTGAAGCAAGTCTATATCACTACAATCCAGAACGTCTGGCGACCTATACCAAGAAAGGTTTTGTCTACTCCGAAATGTGTAATCTGCTTGGTTTTTTAACTAATGGAGTTTGGGAAGAAATCCCTTTAAGACAAGCTAATCTTGATCAATATATTCCAAGTAGTCGCTTGTTCTTTGGTGACAAAAACGGCTATTTACAGATCAAACATCCTGAAGCGCAAAAATATGTAGGCTTTCTGGATATTCAAGAATTTCCACGTTTATCAGAATCAGGAATGTGCAATTCCATCCTGTATGGAAACTATGAATACATTGAAACTCAAAGTTTCACGGTTTATGGCAAGCGTGATGCTGTAGATAAATTGAAAACAATTAAAGGCCAACTAAATTCTGTAGAGGACGTTTCAGATCAAGAGATTCGTGATATTGATCTGGCTATGAGTGAAGCTAATAGCGGTAATTTCCAGTTAGGCGAATATCACTATACGCTTGCGATTTTTGGTGATTCACCAAATCAAGTTGCTCTAAATGTTTCGAGTGCCAGAACTGCTTTATCAGATGAAGCAGGGTTCAAAATGGCTGTAATTGATACTGTTCCTGAATGTGCATGGTTCTCGCAATTAGCGGGTAACTTTAATATGCGTCCAAGAGAAGCATATCTCACAAGCCTAAATTTTTCTGCTTTAAGCCCTTTTCATAACTTCGCAAGAGGTAAGCGTGACGGCAATCCTTGGGGGGAAGCACTAGCTTTATTTAAAACTCCAAGTGGCCAACCATTTTACTTTAATCATCATGTCAGCCCTGATAAGCAAGATTCTACAGATGACAAGATGCCAGGTAATACGTGTGTCATTGGAACAACTGGTGTGGGGAAAACAACCCTAGTCATGGCCATGATGATGTTTGCTTGTAAGTATAAAAATCTGAAGGGTGTTTTCTTTGATAAAGATAGGGGCGCAGAAATTGGGATTAGACGGATTGGGGGTCAATACTATGCCTTAGAGCGTGGTGTACCAACTGGCTTTAATCCGTTGCAGCTACCACCGACTGAAACAAATATTCAGTTTGTAGAAAAGCTTGTAAAAATTCTGGTAGGTGGCGTTCGTAATGCTGCCGAAGATCTGGAAATCAGTCAGGCTGTTCGTACCATTATGCGTGATGATATGCCGTTAGAACTCCGCAGACTTTCAGCTTTATATATGAATCTGAAAGTAAATGGCGGGGGCGATTCGCTTCAGGATCGTTTAGCTAAGTGGTGTAACACTGCTGATCATGACGGAAATTTATCTTGGGTCTTTGATAATCCATACGATACTCAAGACTTTTCTAAAGCCAAAATGCCAATCTTTGGTTATGACTACACGGAATTTTTAGATGATCCTGAAGTCCGTACACCAATCATGGCTTATCTATTACACATCACAGATTCATTGATTGATGGTAGTCCGTTTATTTACTGGATGGACGAGTTTTGGAAGCCATTAACAGATGAATATTTCAAAGATTTTGCCAAAGATAAGCAGAAAACTATTCGTAAATTGAATGGTCTAGGTGTCTTTATGACGCAATCCCCAAGTGACGTTTTAGATTCTGACATTGGTAAAACAATGGTTGAACAAAGCGTTACTCAAATCTTTTTACCTAATCCTCGTGCTGATTACGATGACTATGTAAACGGCTTTAAGGTCACTCCGCAAGAATTTGAAATTATTAAAGAGCTAGAAGAAAACTCACGCATGTTCTTAGTTAAGCAGGGTAGCCGTTCCGCACTCTGCAAAATGGATCTAGGCGAAATGCGTGACGTTTTACAGATTATTTCAGGCTCTAAGGACAATGTAGAACTTCTCGAAAATCTCATGAATGAAGTTGGTGAAGATCCTAACGATTGGGGCGAACTTTTCTTACAACGGATCGCAGAACGTAAAAAATTAATTTCAGAAAAAGGAGTTGCTTAGTCATGACTAAGTTTTTAGCACTATCAAGTTTGTTGGTTATTTCTACTTTAACAACTGCATGTTCTGATGATAAGGAACAGGTTAAGCAGTTAAAAGAAGAAGTGAAGGCTGCACAACAATTAAAACCTCAAGACTTAACTGCTGAACAGCAAGAAGAATTGAAGCAGCGCAAGGCTAGAGCATCCCAAAAGGGCAATATTCTTGATGAATATGATCCTTCTGCACCTCAAAAACCAGTAAAAGCAGAAACCAAAAAAGGATCTGGAAATATCCTTGATGGATATAACCCAGATTCAAAATAATTAAGGATTTATAGGGGATTGCAATGGCAATTATTACTACATTAGAAACAAAAATTGATTCTCTTTTAGCAAGTTACGTGACAGGTGTTAGTAGTAATATCGCTTCTGCAATTGTTCCTATAGCTTTGACTGCTGCAACAATTTATATCCTGATCATTGGCTACAATATTGCGACTGGTGCACAAGAAGATTCTATTTATACCGCTTTATGGAAGTTTTTTAAGATCGCTTTTGTTGGTGGAATTGCTTTAAGTGCTGGAGTCTATCAATCCTTTGTTGTTGAAGCTATTAATGGATTGGCTATCGGTTTAATTCAGATTGTTAGTCCAGGTGGTGAAACTTCGTTAGGTGCTTTACTGGATCAAGTGAGCGTTCCGTGGGGTGAATTAATCCAAAAATTAGGTGAGGAAGCTGAATCAGCTTCTGGCGTTTTCCCTGATATTGGCTTGTATTTATCTGCTGCTGTTGTTTCTGTCGCTCAATTCCTATTGTTCTTCATTGGTACTGGTCTATATTTACTGGCAAAAATCAGTCTGCAACTTTGTTTAGGCGTTGGTCCCATATTCATTCTGTGTGCAATGTTCCCTGCTACACAAAAATATTTTGAAAGTTGGCTTTCTCAAACATTGAGCTATGTTTTCACCATAGGCTTTATCACAGCAATTATCAGTATGCTCTTTGCTTTCGTTTCAGGCATGTGTACGCAAATCGCTAATAACTTTGATGCGGGTGACATTCTTACTTCTGTAGTTTCCCTCTGTATTGTTGCGGGAACTATTGTAGTGATCATGTGGAACATTCCAACGATGGCTTCAGCCATAACAGGTGGGGCGGGTGTTCAAGGTGTCGGTCGTGCTGTAGCTCAAGCAATTACTAAAGGTCGTGGCGGTAATAATTCAAAATCTGACAGTGCTTCAGCTACTCCTACCACTGGGGGAAGTGTTCAAGGGAATTCTAGCAGCTCTAATAATTCCAATAGCTCGAATACAGGAGGATCTAAGCCGTTATATCAACGACACACTCTCTCTAACCTCAAAAGAAACAAATAGGAATTTTTCTAATGAAAAAACAATTGTTAGCTTTGGGTTTAGGTTCATCTTTGTTTATTAGTGGTCAAGCAAATGCTACAGGTATTCCTGTCATTGACGGTGCTAACCTTGTTCAAGCTGTTCAAAATATGGTGGCTTGGGGTGAGCAATACAATCAGATGGTGAACCAGATCCAACAGGCAAAACAGCAATACGATTCCATTACTGGTATTCGTGGTTTCGGTGATGCTGTCAATAATCCATATCTTAAAGACGTGATTCCAAGTGATGTTGCTGACATTTATAAAGGCATCCAACAAGGCGGTGTCAATGGTATGACTTCAGCAGCTAGAAACATTCGTGATGCCACAATGGTTTATGACTGTGCTTCAAGAACTGGCCAGAACTATAAAGCCTGTCAAGCTGCATTAAATAACAATGCACAAACACAGGCTTTAAATCAGCAAGCGTTAGGCGTTGCGGATCTGCGTACTGAACAGATTGATAATCTGCGTAAACAGATCAATAACACTACTGATGCTAAAGCTATCGCTGAGTTACAGGCTAGGATTCAAGCGGAACAGTCACAAGTTGCTAATGATGCAAACCGAATTGCTTTGATGCAGGCGCAAGCGCAAGCTCAAAAAGATGCAGCACAACAGCTTGAAATTGAAGGCCGATTAAAACGTGCTGCCCAAAAAGGCAACATTCTTGACGGCTACTCTGGTAACTAAACTTTTAAAAAAAAGCCCATTTCTTTTGAAATGGGTATTTTTTTTGCAATTTTTCAGAAAACATTGAATTTATAAAACCAAAATACATTATTTTGGTTTGAGATTTTTATATTTTTTGTCATACTTAGAGAAATAACTCTAATAGGGTCTATCATGAACAAACTTAAAAAAGTATCTGCTGCTGAAGAAGCTAAAAGCTATGAAAAAGCTATGGATTGGGAAGCAGATCTTATTGCGATGCGGGCTAAGTCAGAACGTAAAGCTTGGACTATTGCAAAAGTAGCGGTGGGCGTGGCCGTCTTAGAAGCCATTGGATTAGTGACATTAGCTCCAATGCGCCAGACTGTACCTGTTGTTTTCACAGTAGATAAAGCTCAAGGAAATGTTGAATACGTGGGCGTTGTTGATGATCAGCAAGTAAAAGGCAAACAAGAATTAATTGATAAAAATAACATTACTCGTTATGTAACCGCCCGTGAGAGTTATTTCTATCCGTTATTACAGCCAGATTATGATTTAGTCATGACTATGAGTAGTAATCAGGTCGGTAATGACTTTGCTTCACTCTATGAAGGTGATAGTGCAAGAGATAAAAAATACGGCAAAAAATATGAATTAAAAGTTGATGTGATTTCTGTCCAGACTAATCAGGATGAAACAGGTTTTACTGCTAGTGTCCGCTTCACTAAGACTTTGCATTCAGTCGAAGCTAATCGTGATGAACAGCCACAATATTATATTGCAAGTATTCGATATGAATATGCTCCGAACAATCTAAATAAACTGGTAGAAAAAGATCTAATTAAAAATCCATTCGGCTTTAAGGTCGTGGGCTATCGTGTCGATCCTGAACTATCTCCTAACAGACCTGTAGCGCAAGCTGCGGTTGTTGAACCTAGTCAGCAAGTCTATGTTCCGATTCAACAAGGCGGGGCTGCTGTTCAGCCACAAGCTCAACAAGGAATGTAAAGGATCATTACATGAAAAAATTAATTCTTGCTTTGGGTTTGGCGGTGCATGGGATCTCTTATGCAGCAATTACGCCTAAAGCTTTGTCTACCGATTCACGTATTAGAACAATCAATTATGTTCCTAATGATGTTTATCGAATTACTGTCAAAAAAGGCACTGTAACCCGCATTGTATTAGGTGAAGGTGAAAGAATTTTAGAGCGTGGTGCTGCTACTGGATACCCTTCAGACTGTGAAAAGGATGACACCAATTGGTGTATTTTTGCAGATACTGGATCAAATTTAGTATGGGTGAAGCCAAAGGATAAGGCTACTCGGAATAACTTAGAGTTACGCACTAATAAGCGTGATTATAGTTTTGATTTTCAAGTTCTAAATAATGCCAAAGAAAAACCGATGTATCGTGTTGTCTTTAAATACCCACAAGAAGAAGAAAAACGGAAGCAGGAAGAAGCTCAACGCTATAACGCTTATGCAGCACAATTAAAAGAAGAAAGCCAACTTACTGAATTTTTGGTTTTACAGCATCGTTTAGCCAATGCTGCGCCTATCCCTAAAAACTGGAATTATCGTCAAGCTGCAAACAGCAAAGGGAAGCATTTTGTTCCTGAAATGCTATTTGATGACGGTCGTTTTACCTATATGCGATTTAAAGGAAATACTGATATTCCAGTCGTATTTATTGAAGGTACGGAAGGGGAAGAAAAAGTTAATTTCCATATCAGTAAAGAAGATCCAAAACTTTTAATTGTTGAAGCTCTAGCTAAAAAATTTGTTTTACGTCAAGGAAAGGGCGTAGTGAGCATTTTCAATGAATCTTATGATCCTGTCGGTGTTGCTCCTCAAGATGGCACTACTGTAGAGGGTGTTAAACGTGTCATTACTGGGGATATGAACTAATGAATATTAATGATCAAAAACCATTAGATGATCAACAAGCTCCTGATGAAGAATTTAACGAATCAGAAAATGGCATTGTGTCTGTCAATGAACGTGGGGATCAGGAAGATGGAAAAGGTAAAAAAATAGCGTTTATTGCAGTTATGGCGGTACTTTTTACTGTTATAGCGGTCTTTGCCTATAACTTCTTTTCAGATAGTAGTGATGCTGAAGAAGCAGCCCAATTAAAAGAAAATCAGATAGATCCAAGCCTAGATGCTTCAACTAAAAGAAGGGATTTTACTAATACTGATCCTATGCCAATGGATGTGGGTCAAAATGCTCAATTTCAAAGCCTAGATGCCTGTCAGGATCAAAGTATTCCTAGACAGCTAACAGACAATAACGGCAATGCTGTAACTTATAACGGCATGTTGGTTTTTCAATGCCAAAATGGTCAGCAGATTTTAAGACAGCCTGAAGCTGCGCCAGTAGTTGAACAGCAAGCAGCAAATCAACAACCTGTAGTAATTCAGCCACAGCCACAACAACAAGCTCAATATGTACCTTTAAATAATGGAAGCCGTTACGGTGGCGGGATCTTTGTTAATTCTTCACAACAAGGCGGGGCGGTTGGCCAGCCGTCAAGCATGAATCATCAAGCAGCTTATAACCAAGTAACAGGCATGATGAAACAGTTTGAACAGGATCAGAATAGTAATAGCCGTTCTGGTAATTTCTCTGGATCTGGTTTGATGTCTTTAGCGCATGATGATGATGAACCTATGCAGCAGCATCAGCCACAACAAGCTACAACTAACATGGTTAGTCATTCCTCTAATAAAGTCCAGGCTAGGTTTATTGGGGATCGAAATTACTTAATTGCTAAAGGTCGTGTAATCCGTTGCAACCTGTCAGTTAAAGTCGTTTCAGAAATTGGCGGTATGGCTTCATGTGTCCTTCCACAACCTGTTTATTCTGATAATGGTCGTGTAGTCCTTGCTGAAGCGGGATCTGAAGTCATTGGAGAATACAAAAGTATTGCAGCACAAGGTCAAAGACGTTTAGGTATCATCTGGTCACGCTTAAAAACTCCGCATGGTGTTATTGTCGATATTGATTCTCCCGCAGCAGACCATTTAGGAACAGGTGGTTTAAGTGGTCGAGTAGATAACCGTTGGGGCGCACGTATCGGTGCAGCGTTTATGCTTTCTTTAGTTCAAGACGCTATTGCTTACGGTATTTCTAAAGAAACAGGCGGGAACAATAGCACTCCTTATATGCTTCAAAATACTTCAGACATGGGTAAATCAATGGCTGAAACAGTGTTGAATGAAACAATCAATATCAAGCCAACAATTTATAAAAATCAGGGTGATGTAGCTTCAATTTACGTGGCCAAAGATATTGATTTCAGAGGTGTGTATGAACTCCGCGCAAAATAATGTTTTAAGCAAGGATGTAATGGTTAGACAGCTATTACTTCCATTAGAAAAATTCTTAAAAACTAAAGGGGTGACTGAAATTGCAATTAACGCACCTAACGAAGTTTGGACGGAATCTAATAAAGGATGGGAAAAGCATTCTATAAATCTGGAAATGGCGCAAATAACAGCTTTAGCTAATGTTATTGCTACCTATACTAATCAACGGATTGGCCAAGAAAACCCTATATTATCTGCTCAATTACCTGATGGAGAGCGTATTCAGATTGTTCTACCGCCAGCCATTGAAAATGGAACGGTATCAATGACAATCCGTATTCCTGACGAGTCAAACCGATCATTTCAGGAATATAAAGATCAAGGCTTTTTTGACCACTTCAGATATGGGAAATCTAAAGAGTTTGAGCAATTTAAACCTGTATTACGTACTGAAGATATTAAGCTAGTCCAGTTTTTAAAAAACAAAGATCTTGAAGGATTTTTTAAATTCGCTGTTCAATGTAAGAAAAATATTGCAGTTGTTGGTGATACTGGTTCGGGTAAAACCACTTTCATGAAGGCAATTTGTCAGTACATTCCTGAAGATGAACGTCTTGTCACTATTGAAGATGTACGTGAACTTTTTGTTCCACATGAAAACAAGGTTCACCTACTTTATTCTAAAGGTGGTCAAGGTAAAGCTAAGGTAACGCCATCTGATCTGATCGCTAGTAATATGCGTATGAAGCCAGACCGTGTATTACTTGCTGAATTACGTGGTGGAGAAGCTTTTGACTTTCTGAAACTGCTTACAACTGGCCACAGTGGATCTATTACAAGTTATCACGCTGAAAGCTGTTCACTGGCTTATGATCGCTACGTCTTTATGTGCAAAGAACATGAACAAGCAAATATCTACGATGCCACTACACTAAAGGAATTAGTTGCTTTAACCATTGATATTATTGTTCATGTTGAAGTGAAGAAAAAATACGATGATGAAAGTAATTTAATAGGTAAAGAACGCTTTATTTCTGAAATCAAATTTGATCCTGTTTCTAAAGTTAAGGCTCAATTTGGTGATGCTGAAATTATTGTAGGGGATAGGGCGTGAATAAAAAAATCCTGATCCTACTCCTTGCAATTTTTCTAGCGGTCGTTGGTTTCTTTATTACTAAATATCTGGCCGGTATTCTTTATTACTTAGCTAATAAGACCAATCCATTTCCTGAAGTGAATCTGACAACGTGGGGGTATTATTGGGATTTATATGCACACAATGTACCTGCACAAAAGAAAAAGCTGCAAGGTGCCTTGATCGCTGCACTATTTATCACTTTTGTTCTCCCTGCTTTAGTCATTGCTAGTCTGTTTAATAAAAAACAGTCGTTACACGGTGATGCCAGATTTGCCACAACAAAAGAAATTCAGAAATCTGGATTGATGGGAAATAAGGGAATTTTAGTAGGGAAATATCATAATAAATATTTAATGCTTGGCGGTCAGCAATTTGTACTTCTGGCTGCTCCGACACGAAGCGGTAAAGGTGTAGCGATTGTTATTCCTAACCTTCTAAACTATTCGGATAGTGTAGTTGTACTGGATTTGAAGCTTGAAAACTTCCTATTAACTTCTAAATTTCGTGCTAAGAATGGCCAGAAAGTTTATCTATTCAGCCCATTTTCTGAAGATCTAAAATCTCACAAATGGAATCCATTTGATACCGTTAGTCATGACGAAAATTTTAGAGTAGGTGAAATTCTTGCTATTGGTCGAAGCTTCTACCCTGTGACTGGTGATGCTAAAACCGATTTTTGGAATGACAATGCTAATAACTTATTTCTTGGCCTAGCCCTATATCTATTTGAAACTGAAGATCTGCCTGTAACTATGGGCGAGGTTTTAAGACAGAGTTCGGGTAAAGGTAAGCCAATTCAGGATCATATTAGATCTATTATTGATGAAAGAGCGCAAAGTGATAAACCGCTTAGTGATACTTGCCTTGATGCTTTAAACCGTTTTTTAAGTTCACCAGACAATACGCTCGGTAACATCATTTCTACTTTTACCTCACCTTTAACGATTTTTGCGAACCCGATTGTAGACGCTGCAACTTCATCAAGTGACTTTAAACTTGAAGATGTACGCAGACAAAGAATGTCTATCTATTTTGGTGTTCAACCAAACCGTTTAGGGGATGCTAAGAACTTAATCAATTTGTTCTATTCACTCTTAATTGATGTGAATCTAAAAACACTGCCACAACAAGATTCATCTTTGAAATATCAGTGCTTAGTCGTGAATGATGAAGCAACGGCTGTTGGTAAAGTAGCGAAAATTGCAGATGCTAACTCGTTTATCGCGGGTTATAACATTCGCTTATTAACAATTATTCAATCTATTGGCCAGCTAGAGGACGTTTATAAAACCCAAACTAGGGGGCTTGTGACTAACCATGCCTTGCAAATCGTTTATCCGCCTAGAGAACAACGTGATGCCAATGAATATAGTGAAATGCTTGGCTATTTCACTTTCAAAGCAAAATCTAAAGGCCAAAGCCGTTCTATGGCATGGGGTCAAGGTGGCTCAAATTCAGAAAATGAATCAGATCAAAGACGAGCTTTAATGCTCCCTCAAGAGTTAAAAGAATTGTCGCAAGATAAAGAAATTATCTTTATGGAAAATACAAAACCTATCATGTGTGAAAAGGCTAAGT
>Ga0209023_10001521_pt1 | contig 30822 bp, 29 predicted proteins | sample LakOneMetagenome_FD_187468 | JGI IMG/M metagenome (GOLD analysis project Ga0209023, IMG submission 187468) | Freshwater and sediment microbial communities from Lake Erie, Canada (SPAdes) (version 2) | ecosystem: Environmental > Aquatic > Freshwater > Lentic | place: Lake Erie, Canada...
CCAACATCACCCAGAACCACGCCCAGGCCATCGGCGGCCATCGCCGCGGCCGCCACATCTACGGCCGCCACTGGCGCCGCATGGCCGAAGCCGCAGGACTGGCAGCGCGGGGGACGATCCAGCGGGTGGAACAGGTGACGGCGCGGCTGCTACGTGAATTGCCCGCAGCGATTGAGGAGGTGGCGGCGATGCCTGCCGGTTCGTTGATGCTGAATATCTTCGCCAAGGAGATCGAAGTGCGAGCGACCGAAGTTAGGACGCATTCTGGAATGGAAGGCGTTCCCAATGTAGATACTCCTGACACGGAGATTGGCCCGTCAGATTCAGCCTATAGTTGAAGTCCTCGGGCAGGCCCTGGTCAGAGTGCGGCAAAGCGGATAGCCAGTACGAATGGCCGAGGCGTGGAGCGATATCGAGATCGACCTGATCGTCGCAGACTATTTTGCGATGCTCAGCGACGAGCTGGCTGGTCACCCGTTCAACAAGGCTGAACATAATCGAGCCCTACAAGCCCTCTTGCATTCCCCTCAGCGAAGTCAGGGTTCGATCGAATTCAAACACCAAAATATCAGTGCAGTTCTTCTCGGTCTCGGCCAGCCATGGATCGACGGTTACAAGCCTGCCGCGAATTTTCAGAACGCCCTCGTCGACGGCGTGCTTCGTTGGCTGGATGCCAGGCCGGATTGGCTGGCACCGGGAAGCTTTGCGATGGGTGCTGCGGTTGGCGAAAAGGATGCCGTCACCGGATCCAGCCGCCTCATTCCGGATCAGCCTTCTCTATGGATCGGTCCCCCGCCGACCCAACGCAACGAACCGCCACCCGTTGATCCGAAATTCATGGCCGCAATTGGCCGCAAATATGACGTTGCCGAGCGCGATGCCCGCAATCGTAGACTGGGGAAAGCCGGTGAGGAACTGGTCTTGCATCACGAGCGACAAACCCTCTTACAAGCTGGACGTGGCGATCTCGCAGACAAGGTGCGATGGACTTCTGTGCTAGATGGCGATGGATATGGCTTCGACATTTCCAGCTTCGAGCCTGATGGCCGTGAACGTTTGGTCGAAGTGAAAACGACCAATGGATGGGAGCGAACTCCCTTTCATATCTCTCGCAACGAGGTTGCAATCGCAGAAGCCCGCCGTGAGGATTGGCACCTCCTTAGAGTATGGAACTTCGCGCGAAGGCCGCAGGCATTTGCCCTCCGGCCGCCCCTCAATGACCACGTTGAGCTGACCCCGACCAGCTTTCTCGCAGCCCTTCGGTAGCAAATCACTTTGAATTCGGCTCGTATGCCGCGACGGCGAGGAACCCTTCCGGAATAGAGGTCAGTGGTCGTATTTCAATAGGTTACGTACCCAGCACACAACCGCGAAGCTGGGAACAGTGTAGAGCACACCCTACGCCGCCACGCGGCAGTAATGGAATATAAACCATTGGTATAAGCTGAATTTGTTCCTTCTATGAAGGAGCAAGATCGATGTCAACGAATGGCCATGTGGTAACGCCAAAAGCGGTCGAATTTGAAAGATCGAATCGGCGTCGTCAGAACGGAATTGCGAGCGAGAAAGTCAGGCTCGACGGCAACATCGCCCGGCGCAAAGTCAAAACCAAGGAGTTCTTTTGGTGGGATACCGAACTACCCGGCTTTGGCCTCAGGGCTTTCGCTGCGGGTTCGAAAAGCTGGTTCGTTCAGCTCCGCCAGCGCGGCAAACAGAAGCGCGTCACACTCGGCCGCCCACCTGAATTAGGCGCGGAGGAGGCGCGCGTCTTGGCGCGCGCACAGTTGGCCAAGGCTGCGCTTGATGGGCTGCCAGCGGCTCCAAAGTCTAGGCGTGCGCGCGGCAATGCAACTTTGTTTTGCGACTATGCGCCGCGCTTCTGGGCCGACTATGCCCGGCACTGGAAGCCCTCGACCCGCAAGGGCAATCGCGCCCGCATCTTCAAGGACCTGACCGAGATATTCGGGCACCAGCGCGTCGATGCGATCCGCAGAGCTGACATCCTGCGTTGGCGCGACAGCTGGGCCAATCGTTCAGGGGCATTCAACCGCACGATCCCGATCCTGTCGGTGATGATGGGCTACGCAGAACAATTGGGTATCCGCCCGCGCGGCTCAAACCCCTGCAAAGGAACCCCGCGCTTCAAGCGCAAGCTGGTCGACCGGTTCCTCAGTGCCCGTGAGTTCAATCGCCTTGCGGCAAGTCTGCGTGCATTCGAGGAGAGCGAACCGGTCGCGGTCCAGGCTATCCGGTTGCTGATCTATACTGGCGCGCGGCACGGCGAAGTGGTGGGGCTGCGCTGGGAATGGGTGCAGCCGCCGCGCTTGATGCTGCCTGACAGCAAGACCGGGGCGAAAATCATCTACCTCAATCGGCAGGCGCAGAGCGTCCTTGCAGACATGCCGAACAAGGCGGAGACCGGCCTCGTCTTCCCATCGGTCCGCGGAGACAAGCCAATTGCACTCAGCGTTCCATGGCTCGCGATCAGGCAGCACGCTGCCTTGCCCGATGTCCGGCTGCACGACCTGCGGCACAGCTTCGCCTCGATCGCCATTGCCGATGGAATCTCTTTGGTCGTGATCGGGAAGCTGCTGGGCCACGCACTCGCCGAAACCACCGAGCGCTATGCGCACCTGGCCGACGAGGCGATTGCTGATGCCGCCAAACGCGTTTCGGGTTCGCTCGCCAAGTGTCTGGGGATCGCGGCATGACCGGCGTCAGCCTTGCTCGCATCATCGCGGATGAGCTCGCGACCCTGCGCCGCTTCGATCCGGCCGCGCGGCCCGGCGGAAGGCCGCGCCGAGTGGTCTGGTCAGAGAAGCAGCCCGGCTTCGGTGTTCGCTACTACGCGTCAGGACGCAGCACTTACGTCGTTCAGTCGCTAATGAACGGCGTAACCCGGACCATCACACTGGGTAACGCCAATGTCCTGAGCAAGACCCAGGCTCTGACCGTCGCGCGGCGGATTCTGCTGCGTGCCCAGGTAGGCGAAGACCCGGCGACAAAGCGCAAGGAAGCCCGCAAGGTCCCGACCTACGACGACTTCCTGACGCTGTACTGGAAGCAGACCTCCGCGAAATGGAAGCCGAGCACACATAAGACCCATAACTACTATCGCCGCCGCCACCTCGACCACGCCTTCTTCGGCATGTTCATCGACGAGATCGAGCAGTCGCACGTGCTGACCTGGTTCAACAAGATCTCGGTCAATGCTGGTCCCGGCGCGGGCAATCGCTGCTTCGAGATCCTGCGCTCGATGTTCAACCATGCCGAACGCTGGGGCCTACGTCCCGAAGGCAGCAATCCTTGCGCTTACATTCGGCCCAACAAACGCCGGAAGTGCGAGCGGTTCCTCTCCAATCAAGAGATTGCGCGACTGGGCGAGGTGCTGGGTCGCAAAGTCCATAGTCAACCGCTGCACGCGACGATCATCTACTTGCTGCTGCTGACGGGTTGTCGGAGTTCCGAAATCACGGGCCTCACCTGGAGCGAGGTGAAGGGCGGGCGGCTGCTCTTGCACGACAGCAAGACTGGTCCTCGCACAGTTTGGCTCGGCGACGAGGCGCGGACGCTGCTTGCCTCGCTCGAACGACGCGGCGGATCCGATCCAGTGTTCTGGAACAAGCTGACCCGGCGTCCTGTCGGCAGCATCGACGTGTTCTGGAAAGGCGTGAAGGCCGAGGCCAATCTGCCTGGAGTTCGGATACATGATTTGCGCCACAGCTTTGCCAGCCATGCCGCTGCTCGCTCCGAGACACTACCGATGATCGGCAAACTCCTTGGCCACGCACGATTGCAGACCACTTCGCGCTATGCCCATCTCGATGACGGCCCCGTTCTCGACGCAACGGAGCGGATCGGCGAGCTCATAGCCGATGCTATGGGCGAGGATCATTCATTGAACTATAATACTATGTGTGATATCGGGGCGTTGATCCATGACCGGTAAACCCCGAACCCGCATCTACAAGAACCGCTGGTTCGCAAAGTTCGCGAGCCGGGAAGGGATCAGCGATACGACGCTTATCACGGCCATCGATCAAGCCAATCGCGGCCTGATCGACGCCGATCTCGGTAGCGGCCTGATCAAGCAGCGCGTCGCGCGTGAGGGTGGAGGCAAGTCCGGCGGCTATCGCACGCTGGTCTTCTTCCGCCATGAGGAACTGGCCATTTTCGCCTTTGGCTTTGCCAAGAGCGACAAGGCCAACCTCAACGCGGCCGAGTTGAAGGTCTACAAGCCAGGCCGCAAAGATCGTGCTCGCGCTGACGCAGGCGCAAATCGACATTGAAGTGCGTGAAGAGAGATTGTTCGAGGTGAATGACGATGCCCAGGACCTATAAGAGCGAGGCGCTTGCCGCCGTTCACGAGATGATGGAAGGTCTTCACGAAGGTGGAGCCATCGACAAGCGCACCCTGCGCGAGTTCGACGACACGTGCCTTGCTCCGGCGACGGCGCTCCAGCCAGAGGAGATCAAGGCGATCCGCGAGGCAGAGCATGTTTCGCAGCCAGTGTTCGCGCGCTATCTCAATGTGTCGAAGAACCTTGTTTCTGATTGGGAGCGGGGGAAGAAGAGACCAGGCGGACCTGCGCTAAGGCTGCTGTCTATCATTCAGCGTAAGGGGCTGGAGGCCGTTACTTAGTCCGCTTTTGCGGACAATCCGGAACGGCAGCTTTTACGCCTAACGATGGAACAGCTGCCGCTATAGCTGTTTCAAGCCTTGGTTCGAGCTGATCCGATGAAACGCCAACTAGATTTCCTCACCATACAAAAGATACCCCCGCCTTCGCCGCATGTGTCTGAGAACCGTTGCGGAAGGTGCCATCATAGCCGAGCCACAAGTGGACATTACCGCCCACTGCTGCATCGAGCGATCCGCCCAGTTCCCCAGCATCGCGACCCACGCTCGGCCCGACGGCCTGCATCACCGGGCCATTGGAAGCGCTGACGAACACCAAGTCCGCCGTACCGCTTGCCGCTCCGTGATCGTGGGCATAGCGGGCGTGGAGGCGCGGGGTCAGGGTTGCGCCGCCCAGGTCGATCCCGGCCTGTGCCTCGATCCCGGCATAGGCGCGGGTGCGGTGGACGGTCGGGTCGCGGCCCAGCAGCGGGCTTGGTCCGCCGGTTTCGGTGAAGGCGTTGAGGTTCGCGCACACATGCCGTACCCCGCCGTCCAGTTCGACACTGGCGCTCTTGCCCAGCGGCACGGTGTAACCCGCCTGCGCGCCGAGGGACCAGCTTTTCACATCGCGGTTGGCAGTGGCGGGGGTGGTCGGTGTGGTGAGCGAAGTCCGCGCCGTTCCGAAGCCATAGGCCGCCGCGCCGTCCAGTGAAAGCTCTCCGCCCTTCCATCCGGCGAACAGCGCCACTTGCGTGTGCTTGAAGCTGAGCGTTTCAGGATATGCTCATTGATGTATCGCCCAACGGGGTCAAAGACTTGCGGAATCCCATTGCGCCAGATGACCGGAAGATTGAGATTACTGCCAGACACCGCAGTGCCGTCCGCGCAAATTCCACCAACAGAGGTGGTGCTTCCATTTTCGCTCCCCGCCGGAGCAGGCAAAAACTCCACCGCCGCCCCAGGCGCAGTCTACGCCCGCGCCATCTGCGGCGCGGCGAACAAGCCTAGCGCCGTCGCGGCCAGCAATATGAATTTGGTGCGGTTCATGATGGTGTTCCCTGTTGTTAAGCGATTGGATGATTGATCAAAGCCGCCGCGCGAACTGATCGGCCTTGTCGAGCACGGCGCTTCATGCGTCCGACTCCTTCCCTGACGGGCTCGACTCATTTCTGGTCACAATTGAGGGGAGCAAGTTAGGGATCAGGGGGGTACACGTTACCGGGAACAATGATGGGCGACGGCTGCCAATGCCATTTAATGCATCGGTCTGTTTTGGCAGCGAAAGCCTCGCACTCATTCTTTGAACCTGTCAAAAATTCCTGAGTTTGCACCAATGGCACTGAGTTAACTCGCTCAGCGCTCGCGTCCTGGTCGATAATGTAGAGGGTGCAGATACCAGGCACTTTACGCCTTATAGATGGCCTACGCGCTCTCCCACCCGCCCCTGCAGCGGAACCACCTCCGCCAGCATCGTCATCGTCATAGGCCAAATCCCCGCCTTCAGCGGGATCAGGAATTTGGCCCGTGCCCCCGCATGCGGAACACGCAGCTTGAACCTCCACTTGTGCCTGGCAATCCCGTCGCTGGGTGATCTGCCCGGTCGCCTCGCAGCGATCACACCGGCGGTCGGCTTCTTTCCCGCTTCCTCCACACCGTGAACATTGCTCGTCATTGACGGAACCCGTCCCGTCGCAGTCTCGGCAATCGCCGCCGGCGATGTATCCCGAACCGCTGCAATCCGGGCATTGCAATGATTCATCAATGTAGCCGCAGCCATTGCAGATTTGGCATGTTTGGGTTTGGGCAATCGTTCCGCTGCCCTCGCATCCTGTACATTTCATGACAATTTCCAACTGTTGATCTGCTTCCAGCGGTCGATTTGCAGGTCCGATGCGATGCCGAACTGGGTGTTCCAGGTGGCGCGGTTGTTCGCCTCGCTCGCTTCCATGATGTCGAGCTGGGCCTTCATGTCCTCCACCCGCACCGCGAGCAGCGGCTGGGGGAGCCGTTCGGTACGATCGAACCGCACTTCAGCCGGGGTGGCTTCGTGGCTGACCGAAAACGAATCTGGCCCGGCCGAGCATAGCTTCATCGCCATCTTGTGGGCGAACTCCACCTTGGCCGCGCCCATCGTTCCCTGGCCGGTGTACTTCATCCCATAGACATAGGCCGGGTAGATCGCGGCAATATCGAGCATGAGGTAGGCATCCTCCGCTCCCCCGCCGATCATCGACCACTTGCCGTAGCTGCCAGCATGCCCTTCGACGCTGCGCGAGGCATAGGTCATGTCGGCGGCCAGCACCGTTTCGAACCCGCCGCCAAGCCAGCAGCCGATCAGGATCTGGTGGCTGGACGGGATCACCAGTGCGCACTCCGCGGGTGGGTGCAACTGGCGCAATCACCGTTGTAACTGGCGACATAGCCGGGGCAGCCACACTCCATATCGCCCACCCGATAGGTGCAGGCAGGGCCGGCCACCGTTGGTGGGGAAGATGGACAGGGTACCAGACCCGGCGGATCGTCGGCGATCGGTTCGTGGCAGAGCCAGCCAGTCGCAGCATATCCTTCCAGAACAGTCATATCGCCGCCTTTCGCTTCAGTTCACCTGGATCGCTTCCAAGTGGACCAATGAAACCTGTGTGCTGCGAACCCGTGTTTTTGAGCGAAGTCTTGTGCTTCACCTGTGGAATCGGAAAGCAGCGGCAAATCTGGCCACGCCTGCACAAATAAATTTTGCCATTTCGCTCAAGCTGCTGGAAAAGGAGTTTGTGGGGGTTCCCAATTGCCGGCCGATCTTGATCTGAACGACCTGTGGAGCGGATTTTCGCGTGGCGATGCGGCGGCGCGGGATAGGCTCTTGTCGCTCTACTACGACGAGTTTCGCCGGATCGCGCGCGGTGTGCTGAACGGGGACAGCAGCCGGATGCACCTTCAGCCCACCGATCTGGTCCACGAAGCATCGCTGCGGATGATCAAGAGCAGCGGTATCGAAGTGCGTGACCAGAACCATTTCCTGTCGCTCGCCGCGCGGGTGATGCGGATGACGCTGATCGACGAAGTGCGCAAACACAAAGCCGCCAAGCGCGGCACGCTGATGACGCTGTGGACCGATGTCGCTCCCTCGGGCGATGCCTTCGACATCGAAGACTTTGACGATACGCTGGAACAGCTCGCCCGGTTTGAACCCGAAGGCGCCAAGGTGATCGAGCTGCGCTTCTATGCCGGGCTGACATTGCCCGAAATTTCCGAAGTGATGGAAGTATCCGAACGCACGGTACAGCGGCGCTGGCGCACTGCGCGGGCGTGGATGCTCAAAGAACTGACCGTGGACACCTGACCGATGGATCTCGAGCGCGAGAAGAGGGTTGTCCGGCTGTTCGAGGAAGCCTTGGAATGGCCCCCGGCAGCGCGCGAGCCGCGGCTGCGCGATGGGCTGGCGGGGGAACCGGATGTTCTGGCTGCGGTGCTGGCGATGCTGAAGGCCGACGGTGCCTCGGCAATGCTCCCGACCGTGCCGCCCGAACCCGCTTCGCTCGACGACCTGGACCGCGCCATGCCCGAGCGGATCGGCAATTACCGGATCGTTGAAGAGATCGGGCGCGGCGGCATGGGGCTGGTCTATCGCGGCGCGCGCGACGATGGCCTGTTCGATCAGCAGGTGGCAATCAAGGTGATCCGGCGGAACATCTTTTCCGCCACCACCCACGAACAGTTCGCCACCGAACGCCGCATTCTCGCCCGGTTGCATCACCCTCATATCGCGCACTTGCTTGACGGCGGGGTGAGCGAAGACGGATCGCCCTACATCATCATGGAACTGATCAAGGGCGTGCCGATCACCGATCATGCGGCGGCGCAGGGCCTCGACCTGGCCGCGCGGCTCGCCCTGTTTCGCGATGCCTGCGATGCACTGGAATATGCCCACCGCGAACTGGTCGTCCACGCCGATGTGAAGCCCAGCAATGTTGTGGTGGCCGAAGGTTTCGGCGTGAAGCTGCTCGATTTCGGCATTGCTCGGCTGGTTGGCGAGGATGGCGGCAGGGCAGGCAGCGCGCATACCCCCGGCTATTCCAGTCCGGCGCGGCTTTCGGGTGAGCGCTCCACCCCCATCGACGATGTTTTTGCGCTGGGCGTGTTGCTCGACAAGCTCATCGCGGGCATTGCCGGAGTCGACGCAGACTTGCGGGCCGTGGCGGCAAAGGCGGCTCAGGGGGACGCGGGCACACGCTATGGCGCGGTAAGCGAACTGATCGCCGATCTGGATCGCTGGCAGTGGCACGAGCCGGTTTCGGCCAAGCCGCCCGATCGCAGGCGCGAGCTGCTGCTGCTGTGGCGGCGCAACAAGCTTCTGATCGCAGGCGGCGTGGCACTTGCGATCATAGCATTGGCCATGACCGGGCTTTTCCTGCGCGCTGCCAGTGCCCGCGATTCAGCTGAACAGCGCTTTGCCGAAACTCGCAGCCTATCCAACTTCCTTGTCAGCGGTGTCGTCCCCGATCTGGAGACAATGCCAGGCACCGGCCCGATGCGCCAACGAATTGCCGACCGTGCCCGGACTGCATTGGAGAAGTTGAGCAAGGTGCCGGGCGCTCCGATCGACCTGCAAATCGAAACCGCGAATGCCTATGCCCGCGTCGGCGAAATTCTCGCCGCCGAAGACCTGCGCGATGTGATGGACCCGGCGACAGGAGATGCTGTGCTGGCACGGGCGGAACGATCCTTGCGTGCGCTACTCGCAGAGATGCCTGAACGTGCTGACCTGCGCCTGTCACTGGCGCAGACGCTTTACTCCCGTGCGCTGTTCGCGGGTGAAGCAAAGATCGACCAGGCCCGCACATTCAAAGTGCTGGACGAGATCGAGGCTTTGCTGGAGCCGGTTCTGGCGAAAGAACCCGGCAACTTGCGAGCTCGCCTGCTTGGCGTGCAAGCACGCCTGTTGCGCGCAGATAGCCACAGCACGGAAGCGCAATACGTGCAGACTATCGCGCTCTGCAAAACCGCGCTGGCCGATCTTGGCACCATGGCCGGACATACATTGCGCGAACAGGCCGATATCGCGCTGGCCCGCGAGCAGGCCAATACCCTGATCGGCGATGCAACCTGGTACGGCGGCGATGAGGCTGGGGCGCTTCAGTGGTATCAGGCAGGCAAAGCTGCTTTGGATGATCCGGCTTTGAGTTCTGATGTGCGCATTCTCAAGCGCCGCGCCTACACCGCGTTCACGGTCGCAAGTTCGCTGTTCGGACTTGGGCGCAAGGCTGAGGGTCTCGCGATGTCCGAAGCTGGATTGGCCGAGGTTGAACGGCTGCGGCGCTTCGACGAAAGTGCCAGCGCCCGCCGCATGGAAAACATCGTGCGCGAAGAATACAGCTATGAGCTGCAAAACAGCGGGCGAATCGCAGAGGCTTATCGCCAGAATGATCTGGCCATTGCCGGATACCGCGAGAATGCCCGGATGCAGCCCAACAACTATCAAGTCCTACGCGCCCTTCCGGTAGCGCTCCGGCCTTCCGGTGAACTTTACAGAGATACCGGCAATCCAACTAAAGCGTGCGAGCGCTTCCGCGAGGCTGAGGCGATCTGGACCCGGCTGGCGCGAGAAAACCGGGTCAGTGCGTTCGACTTGGGCAATGACGTCAAGTTGATCAAGGCAAGGTTGGCGAAGTGTGCAGGTCATGCGTGATCCAGACGCCCTTTGTTTTGCAAATTGCGATACAATGCGATTGATCGAGACAGCGATTGCGGCCTCGCAGGAAAAAGCCAAGGCAAAGCCAGCAGTCGCGGTCGATCAGCGTAAACTTGCGATTGTCATTGAGGCCAAAGCCACCATCCAGAACCTGCTTGGACACGTTCGGCAGGCCTGCGAAACTGCACAAGCCGCTGCTCCACAATGGGGACGCACGGAAAAGCTAGATGGAGTGTTGGAAATGGATCGAACCGACAGCACCGGACTTCGCGCCTTGAACGGCATGTGGAAAAAATGCGGCGTCGGAATTCGCCTCTAGTTGAATGGGGACATGCTTGCTGCAGGAATTCTAGACCTCGCCGAGGCCAGTCCATCTGGTCCATGGAGGCCAACCGATCCTCCCGCTCAAGCTGCGCGCATTTCAGAACTTTGTGACTCCGCGCAGGGTGGCCAGCCCTGCGGCGATACACGGCTGAACTGAATGAGCCACTTGTGGCCCGAATTCCTTAATCGCGCCGTATTAACGAACGGAAGGTTTCGAAGGCAGGTTCAAGGGGCGAGAGCGGCAGCTTTGTTAGCGGGACCCGACAGCAAGTTACTATGACGCTAAGGCGAACCCGAACACGACCACTCGTACATTTGCACCCTCAACCCGGCACCGCATCGAATTTTCGCGTCGGCGGATGGCTATGCATGTCGTGGTCGCAGTCGGTTAGCTTCTCGACCAATGCCTTGAGCTCGGCCAGCCGGTCGCGGTGAAGCTCTCGCGGAGATACGCCAAGGCCGTTGCACAGTGATGCGGCTGCAGCCACCGCAACGCCGTGCTGCGCGCCGTTGCCCATCAGTTTGGTGGATGATCCCGCCACGTGAGTGACGCTGATATGCTTGCCCGCCATCATCAGGTTTTCGATGTTGGCCGAGTAGAGGCAGCGAAACGGGATGCCGTAAAGCTGCCGGTCGCGCATGTCGAAGATCCAGTCCTTCAGCCGGAAGTCGTATTTGCCCTCGCCGCGCTCCCAGGCGCAATGGATGCAGAACGATCCGTCATTGGCGATCAGTTCGTCGTCAAACCGCTTGTGCTCGCGAATGTCGTTTTCACTCAGCACGTAGTCGCCTTTGTAGCGGCGAAACTCGCCCTGGGCGGCGACAAAGGCCATCCACTCAAACTCAAGATTGGCATAAGCCTCTGGTTCGAGCTTCTTCACGTTCGAGAAAGTGCCGAACAGCGCCCGCATCAGGTAGTCGCGGACCAGCTCACCAGATGTGTAGGGGTCAAGCCATTGGCCGTATTCCCAAAAATGGGTTGCCGGGACAACGTCGTTCGCCGAGCCAAAACGGAATTCAGGAGTGGCGGGATTGTTGCCCGCGATGGGGCCAGGACCGTTTTCCAATCCGGGCTCGATCAGCTGTCCGCTGAGATTGGCATAGTCCTTTGAAACCGCCGTCGCCCAGGGAACCTCCGGAAATGGCACCGGCGCATCGGCCATCCGGGTGCGGAAGAACAGGGTATTGCCATGGTGCATGTCATCCGCGACTTCGGGTGCATAGCCTTCGCCGTATTCGGATCTTGCTTCGCGCCCGAACAGGGTTTCAGCACCAGCCAACACGCCAAGCATTGCTGTGCCGGTGGTGTCGATGAACATCTCACCCACAAACCGGCGTTCGATCCCGCCGCGGGCTGCAACGGCATCGACCGAGACAATTCGGTCTCCTTCGCGCTTGGCCGCGAAGATGCGATGCTCAAGATAGACAGTGGCATTGGGCTCTGCTTGCAGCAGCGACAGTGCGACCAGATCGCCGCCTTCGCCGCGGGCTGAGAGTTCGCGCATGATCGCGCCTTGCGTGCCGCGCGGCATCAGCCCGATTTCCTTGCTGGCATTGCCGCCCAGCACGGGGCGGTCATGGATAAAAACCACCTTCTGCCCAAGCCGAGCCGCCGTGAGCGCGGCAGCACAGCCCGAAACGCCGCCGCCCACCACGACGACATCGAAGCTGCCGCCATCGAGCGGCTCGTCGGGCAATCCTCGTAGTTTCTTTCGCCAGGTGCGGCTGGCTTCATCCACACCATCGGGAGGAACTGATCCGTCAGCGCTGAAAAAGATCGCATCGCATCGGCCATCGAAGCCGGTCTGGTCCTGCAGTGCGAGGCTTACGACACCGCTTGGAAGTTTGATCAATCCTGCCGATTGCCAAGACCAGTCTTGATCATTTGCCCCGAATTCCGTTTCCAGGACCAGGCCGTCGATCGAGAGCTTGAAGCGACCCGGATGATGTCCGGGAACCCAGTCTTTGGCGCGAACCCAGACTTCGTATTCGCCGCCGTCTTGCACCGCGATTGTCGTCGTTGCGTCGGCAACCGGTCGGCCCAGGCCATGCGCCAGCAGATAGGGTGAGCCCATCTGCAACTCGAACTGGGAATCGAGCATCCACCCGCCGTAGTCGTCGAAGTCTTCCGCTTCGATTAGGATTCCAGATCTTGGCGGCACGCCTGCTGCGTTACGGACCATTGGAGGCGCTCTCTTCTCTTAACCCAAATCGATGCCGAGCGACTTGGCTGCCTGGCCAATGAACTTTGCGACCTGTTCGCCGCCGGCCTGGTAAGTTACCGCACCCTTGGTGTCGGAAATTTCGTCGAACCGTGCAGCGACGTTTTCAGGCGTGCACTCGTCCGCTGCCAAGTGGATGCCTTGCGTTTCGGAAACGAAAGTGCGCGCAAAACCGCCGGCGGTAGCATCGAGGATGACGCGCGAGGGGGCGTCTTCGCTGACCAGATAGAGCAGGCCCGGGGTGACTGCTTCGGGTTCCATCAATTCAACCACCTTCGCGGGGAGCAGATCACGGGTCATCTGGGTTGCCGCTCCCGGTGCCAGAGTGTTGACACGAATATTGTTCTTGGCGCCCTCGATGTGCAGGACGTTCATAAGCCCGACCACCGCCATTTTGGCAGCGCCATAGTTGGACTGACCAAAGTTTCCATAAAGGCCGGAAGACGAGCTGGTCATCACGATCCGGCCATAGTTCGCTGCCTTCATATGCGGCCAGCATGCCATGGTGCAGACTGCCGCGCCCGTGGCGTGAACGCGCATGACTGCGTCCCAATCGGCCAGGGTCAGCTTCGCGAAGCTGCTGTCCCGCAAGATGCCGGCATTGTTCACGAGCACGTCTACGCTGCCCCAATCGCGCACCGCCTTGCCGACCATATCGGCCACCTGTTCGGGGTTGGCGACATCCGCGCCATGCGCAAACGCCTGTCCGCCAGCCGCTCGGATCAATGCGGCGGTTTCCTCAGCTGCTGCAGAGACGCCGCCACTGGCATCTTTGCCGCCGCCGAAGTCGTTGACCACTACTTTGGCCCCGCGCGCCGCAAGCCCCAAGGCATGGCTGCGTCCAAGACCGGCCCCAGCCCCGGTGACGATGGCAACGCGGTTATCAAACCTGATGGTCATGCTTGCTCTCCGTGAGAATTGTACTAAACAATTGTTCAGTTCGATACGGATTTTCAGGGAGAGTCGCAAGCATGGAAAACGCGTCCGATTTCTACTCTGCGTGCCCATCAGGCATGGACACCGATGAATGGCGCGCACGGGTCGATCTTGCGGCCCTTTACCGGCTGGTTGCGCTTGAGGGCTGGGACGATCTGATTTTCACGCATATCTCGTACCGGCTTCCGGGGCCTGAACATCACTTCCTGCTCAATCCCTTTGGCGCGATGTTTGGAGAGGTTACTGCGTCAAGCCTGGTGAAGATCGACCTGGAAGGCAATCCGGTCGACGATGCAGGAGCCGTGGTCAATCCCGCCGGCTTCGTAATCCATGGCGCGATCCACATGGCGCGTGACGATGCCCGCTGCGTGGTTCACCTTCATACGGTCGACGGCGCAGCGCTGTCCGCGCGCCGCGAGGGGCTGTTGCCGCTAACCCAGCATGCGATGATCATCGGTGAGGAAGTCTCCTATCACGACTACGAGGGCGTGGTGCTCGATATGGACGAGCGCGAGCGGCTTGTGGCGAACTTGGGCAGCAAGCACCTGATGATCCTGCGCAACCATGGAACCCTGGCAGTTGCACCCAACTGCGGCGGTGCTTGGCTGCTGATCTATTATCTCGAGCGGGCCTGCTCAATGCAGCTGCGAGCGGTGGCTGGCGATGGAGCGGTGGTACAGCCCAACCAGGGTGTGGCGCAGCGTGTCCGACGGCAAAGCAATGCCTGGTTCGACGGCACCGGCGGCGCCTATGCCTGGCCAGCCTTCTTGCGCAAACTTGAACGGATCGATCCGGGTTTCAGACGCTAAGCCCGAGAGATCAACGAGCACCTTTGCCTTGTGAGGAAAAGATCGACGTATAGCCGGTCGCGCGAAAATCGGGCGGCATCGGGCAAGGTTCGGGATCGGTTCGCTCTGGCTGCTCCTCGCCGCGCACCATCACGTTCGAGAATGGGATACCGTCCATCAGGTTGGTGAGCGGCTGCGCATCTCCCGCAGCAAAGGTGTGCAGCAGCAGCGGCCGCATCCGCGAGCTTCGATTGGGCGGTGAGCCGTGAACGGCACGGCAGTTGTGAACCGTGACCGTGCCGCGCGGACCTTCGCACCAGCCCACGGTGGCCGGGTCGAGCGAGGCCACTTCGGCATCGCTCAAGGATCCCGTCCAGACGCCGGCTTCATCGCGTAGCGAGAACAGCGGGGCGGCTTGGCTGCCCGCATAGACCCCCATCGGTCCCATCGCGGCATCGACATCGCGCAGATAGACTCCGAAAGTCGCCAGGGCATAATTGCTGTGCGGCCAGAACTGAATGTCCTGATGCCAGTTCACTTCCTCGCCGCCATCGGCCCACTTGAAGTTCAGTTTGGAGTGGTGGAGGCGCAGATGCGGACCCAGCAGGTCCTGGGCAATATCGACCAGTGGCCCCTGCAGGCCGAATTCGGCGAAGTCTGGGTCGAACGCCCCGGTTTGCGGAATACGGCGCAGTCGGGGTTGCTCAGGCGTGTGGCCTGGTTCGATCAGTATCGAGGGACTCGATACGGTCAGGCTGCGCGATTGTTCGATGAAGCGGTTCATCGCCGCTTCGAGCCGATCTACCCAGGTGCCTGTGAGGAACGCGGGCAGAACCAGATAGCCCTCGGTCTCATAGCGCTGCGTCTGCTCGGGGCTGAGCACCTTCAGCACTTCGATCCTGCCCATTGCAGTTCGATTTCGGCAAGCGCCTCATCATATCCGACGCGCGGACGCCATCCCAGTTCGGCGCGAATTCGCGACGCATCGATCCGATTGGAATAGGCGACCAGATTAAGCCCTTCCATCGAGGGCAGTGCGGGATCATTCGGCTCGACCAGATTGGCGGGATCCTCGTTGGCCCGAACGATGGCAAGCGCTTGATCGAGAGCAATACGCGGCGGCGGGGGCTTTTCAACCAGCGCCGCCATATCATCGGAAAAGCGCCGCCAGGTCACGCCGCTTTCGTCGCAGACGTTGTAGGTTCGGCCAATTGCTTCGGCGCGAGTGCCGGCCAGGAACAGAGCATCGGCAAGGTTCTCGACATAAACGAGACCGGCATCATTGTGCTCGGCGTCGCCAAACACTGCGCCGCCGGTCGCCGCCACGGCAGCGAGCAGGCGGTCGCCCCAGGCACTTGAACCTCCGAGCCCGAACACGTTGGCAGGACGGATCAGGGTGAGCGGCATCCCATGAGACGCGGCGATATCCAGCGCGACTTGCTCCTGCCCCTGCTTGCCTCGGCCATAGGCCCCCGCCCAGGGTCCATGCCCATCATCCTCGCGGCAGACCTGAGTCTGGATCAGCGTGCCATAGACCGCGATCGAGGACGCCACGACCGCACGGCCCCCGTTTGCGGCGATCGCTTCGCAGACATTGCGGGTGCCTTCGGCCAGTACATCCCATTGCCATTGATAACGGCCGGCAACGCCAACCGGGGCGGCCAGGTGGATGACCAGATCGCACCCTTCCGCCGCGCACGCCACTGCGCTGCTGTCACCCAGATTTCCGAACCGCATCGTCACCTGAGCAGTCCACTCCGGCACAGCTGCTTCCCCTGGAAGCGAAAAGCTGGTCACGTCCCAGCCATGCGAGAGGAACCGCTGAACTACCCGCCGACCGATAAAGCCGGGTCCGCCGGTCACCAGGACCCGGCTCACGCTGCGCGTCCCACGCGCTCGGCGGCGAGGACGCGGTGAACCATCGGCGCGAACTCTTCCAGCGGCATCGATATGAAACCGGGATCGAAGCTGGGTTGATCGTACTTGGCACAGAACTCCGCGGTCCGCTCGAACCACGGGTGATCCCGGAACTGGTCGCGCATATGGCGGTCAAGTCCGATGTGATGAAAGAAATAGACGCCCTGGAACAGGCCGTGCTGCTGCACCATCCAGTGGTTTTCAGGCGAGACGTATGGCTTCAGGATCGCCGCTGCCAGATCGGCGTGGGCGGCCGGAGCAAGGTGATCGCCGATGTCGTGGAGTAGGGCGCAGACCACGTACTCTTCGTCGCGGCCGTCCTGAAAAGCCCGGGTGGCAGTCTGCAGACAGTGCTCAAGCCGGCTGACCGGAAATCCGCCGTGATCGTTCTCGAGCTTGCGCATCTGCGCCAGAATGCGATTGGGCAAGTCAGCCAGAAACGGGAGGAATGCTGAAGTCAGTGCTTGCCAGTCTTCGGCCGTGCTTTCTTCAAGTGATTTGAAAGATGCTGGGCTGTCCGTCATGGCGGTGTCTCCCCATCAAGCGATCTCGAGCAAGCCTGCTGCGCCCATCCCGGCGCCGACGCACATTGTCACGACGGCATATTTTGCGCCGCGGCGCTTGCCTTCGATCAGTGCGTGACCGACCGAGCGTGCTCCGGTCATACCGTAAGGGTGCCCGATCGAGATCGCGCCGCCGTTGACGTTGTAGAGCGCGGGATCAATTCCCAGCTTGTCACGGCTGTAAAGACACTGGCTGGCGAACGCTTCATTGAGCTCCCACAGCCCGATGTCGCTGACCTTCAGGCCATGACGCTCAAGCAGGCGCGGCACCGCATAGATCGGGCCGATCCCCATCTCGTCGGGCTCGCACCCGGCGGTGGCAAATCCTCTGAAAAAGCCGAGTGGTGCGATACCGCGCGACTTGGCCATTTCGCCGCTCATCATGATCAAGGCGCTTGCACCGTCGGACTGCTGGCTGGCGTTGCCTGCGGTCACGGTTTTACCCTCGGTCATGGTCATTCCGCCCTTCAGGACCGGCTTCAGGCCTTGCAGCGATTCGAGGGTGGTCTCGGGCCGGTTGCACTCGTCGCGCTCGACCAGCACTTCGGCTTCGCTGGTCTCCCCAGTCGCCTTGTCGACGCTCTTCCAGATTGCTTTCAGCGGCACGATCTCTTCGGCGAACCGACCGGCGGCCTGCGCAGCAGCGGTGCGCTGCTGGCTTTCAAGCGCGTATTGGTCCTGAGCCTCACGCGTAATACCGTAACGCTCTGCCACAATCTCGGCGGTTTCGATCATGCCCATCCACAACGCCGGATGGGTCGCCGCAAGCGATGTGTCGACAGCCTGGTGCATGTTCATGTGCCCGGAAAGCTGGACCATCGAAATTGACTCGACGCCGCCCGCCGCGATCACCGGAACGCCTTCGTTGAGAATCCGGCCCGCCGCGACCGCGACTGCCTGAAGGCCCGACGAGCAGTAGCGGTTTACCGTCAGACCGCTGGTCGTAACCGGGCAGCCTGCCTTTATCGCGGCATTCCGGGCGATATTGAAACCGGTTGCGCCTTCGGGATGGCCTGAGCCCAGCACCACGTCTTCGACCTCGGCCGGGTCAACTCCAGCGCGCTGCATGGCATGCGAAAGCGCATGCCCGGCCAGTGTAATCGGGTGAGTGTTGTTGAAGCTTCCGCGCACGGATTTGGCGAGTGCCGTACGCGCGGTCGATACGATTGCGATGTCAGTCATGGAGCTCTCCCGAACGCTGGTCGCGCTTTTGCTATACAAATGTTCAGCCATATGCAAGCGATGGCTCATTCTTGTTCAGCATGCTAAGGCGTCGTCTGGAAATCGGGGTGGGCATGCCAAAAAAAACGAAAGCGGTGGATAGCGGGAACGGCAAGGAGCGGCTGATCAAGGTCGCCATGCGCATGTTCGCGGACAAGGGATACGATGGGATCACGGTCCGCGATATATCGGCTGCGGCTGACGTCTCGGTTGGTCTGATCAACCATCATTTCGGGTCGAAAGAAGGGCTGCGAGAAGCGGTCGACAAGTATTTCATCAACCAGTTTGAAGAGGTCCTGTTCGAGGAAAGGCCTGCGGCCTCGACAACGGAAGAAGGCCTCGAAATGTCGGTCGAGTTCACTGAAAACTGGATTGATCGGCACATTGACGATTGGGATCTGACCAAAGCCTATATGCGTAGAGCTTTACTGGAAGGATCCGATTGGGGGTCGGGGCTTTTTGAGCGATTTTATAATGTCGTGCGGACCTCGATGGACCGCCTGGATGCGGGCGGTGGTATTCGCGCCGATGTTGACCGGCTCTGGCTTCCGTTGCTGATACTTTACATGGAACTGGGCACGCTGCTGCTTGAGCCCTATGTCGAACGCGTGCTTGGAAAGTCAGGGTTCGAGCGAAACCTTTGGCGCCGGCGGCACCGGGCATATATTGATCTTATGCTGCGTGGTGTTCGCCCGGAACGAAACTAAACATTTGCTCAGTTCTGTGGTTCGTGGTTATGATGGGTCAAACACATCAACCAATGGACACCATGGGAATGAGGCGCATTTCTGACATTCTCGACGCGAATCGACCGCAGTTTACGCGGCAGCTTGGCTGCACGCGGATCCATGATCTGCTCGCGAGTCATGCCGCAGCCGTGCCTGCCAAGGAGGCTGCGGTCGAAGGCGACCTGCGTCTGACCTACGCCGAAATGGCGGACCGGGTTGACGCGATTGCCCGCGCCTTGATCGCATCCGGGATTGCCCCCGGTGACCGCGTCGCGACAATGGTCCCACCCAGCCTCGACTTCTGGTTGACCTATCTGGCCTCGGTCTCGATAGGCGCGACATGGATGGGGCTGAATCCGCGCTATCAGTTGCCCGAATACGCCTATTTGCTCGACGATTCGGCACCGCGCCTGATCTTCTGCCGGACCGAATACGAAGGCCGCGCTTACCTTGAAGAGCTTCAGCCGATCGGTTCGCACATTGAAACGTTCGTCGCGCTTGGCGCTCCCAATGGACGGGCGATTTCTTTCGATTCGTTTCTGGCGCGCGGGGACGACTGCGACGCGGCCACACTGGCTGGACGGCGCTCGGCGGTTGATCCCGAAGACATTGCTGTCATCGTCTATACCTCGGGCACAACAGGCAAGCCCAAGGGTGCCATGCTCTCGCACCGCGCAATCATGGCGGCCTGTCTGTGCAACCTGTGCTGGATGGCAGATGGGCTGGAAAGCACGATCGAAGTCGCTCCGATCAACCACGTTGGCGCGCTGAACAATGTCTGCATGAACGTGTTCGCCTTTGGCGGGAAGATTGTCTTCTACCACCGGGTAGATCTGGATGCGATTGCCGAAATCTCGCGTCACGAGAAGCTGACCTATATGGTCGGCAGCCCAACCAGCTTTGCGATGTTTGCGGCCCAGGACGACAAGGGCACGGGGCGGCTTGGCCAGTATCGACTGATCGTGTTTGGCGGCGGGGCCACCGCCGAGGCTTTACTCCAGCCGGTCTTCGATCTCGGCGTGCCAATGTTCAATGTCTACGGCCAGACTGAAACTTGCGGGATCGTCACAGCAACCGATGCAGGGGCAAGCCCGAAGATCATGGCCGAAACCTTCGGCCGACCCTTGCCCGGCGCTGAAATGCGGATTGCAGATGCGGTTGGCAATCCATTGCCGTTGGGCACCTCCGGCGAAATCCAGGTCCGCGGCCCCTATTGCATGACCGGCTATTTCGGGCGTCCCGAAGCAACTGCGGAAGCCTTCACGGCTGATGGCTATCTGCGTACCGGCGATCTTGGCGTGGAGCACCCCGACGGCAATTTCTCGTTCGTGGGGCGGCTCAAGGAAATGTACAAATCGGGTGGCTACAACATCTATCCGGTCGAGATCGAACTTGCCCTCTGCGAGCATCCGGACATTGGCATGGCGGCAGTTCTGCCAGTGCCTCATCCAGTATTTCAGGAGGTTGGACACGCATTCATCGAAGCTGTGCCGGGGCGCATCAATGAGGCAGAACTGCGCGAGTTTCTCAAATCGCGCCTCGCAAATTACAAGATCCCGAAGAGCTTCAGTTTTGAACCGGAGCTACCCAAGCTACCCAACATGAAAATCGACAAGCAGGCGCTCAAACGCCGCCTTGAAGCAGGAGTTGCGGCATGAGCGAAGGCAATTTTCGGCTCGAACAACAAGGCCATATCGTCACGATCACGCTCGACCGTCCGGAGAAGCGCAATGCGCTGACCCCGGCCTCACTGATGCAGCTCAAGGGTATGGCCGAGGCCTTGGCCGACAATCCCGAAGCGAGGGCGGTCATCATCCGAGCCGAAGGCAAGGACTTCAGCGTCGGGGCCGACATTGGCGGTATGGGAAGCGGGGCCGAACCGCCGCCAACTGTCCAGGTTCGCCGCACCGCTGAAAGTGGCGGGCGTCTGATGCGGGCAATTCGCGAAATCCACCAGCCGACGATCTGTGTCATCCAGGGAATTGCCACCGGAGGGGCAGCCTGCATCGCCACGGCATGCGATTTCCGGATCGGAACGCCGGACGCCCGGATTGGCTATGGCGAGGTCAAGCTGGGGATCAACCTGATGTGGCACGCATTGCCGCTCGCGATCCAGACCGTAGGCCTCTCGCGGGCCAAGCGGATGGTAATGACCGGAGCTCTGTTCGATGCCGAAACGATGCAGGACTGGGGTTTCTTCGATCAAGTCGTTGCGCTGGAACGGCGCGACGATGCCGCGCTTGCCATGGCCGAAGCCTACGCAGCACTGCCGCCGATTGCGGTCCAGATGATCAAACGTAGCGCCAATGCCTACGCCGGGGCGCTCGATCAGTCGGTCATGCACGCAGATACCGATCAGTGGTTGCTCGGAACCCGCTCCGCGGACTTCAGGGAAGGTGTTGGCGCGTTCTTTGAGAAGCGAGCGGCTCGGTTCACAGGCGAATAAAACTCATCGACGGCCGCAAAACATCTGTTCAGTTTTGCCTTGCAAGGCACTAAACAATTGTTTAGTCCAATCGCGATCGTTCAGGAATCGCAGCCAACTGCGGACCGAATCGTGAGGGAGGATTGCCTGATGCCCAACATGACCCGTTTGACCGCATCGCTCGCAAGCGTCAGCGCGCTTGCCCTGCTTGCTTCGCCAGCACTGGCCCAGGATGCGCCAAAACCTGCAGACGAGGATTCTGCCGATATCATTGTCACCGCGCAGAAGCGCGAGCAGAACCTGCTCGATGTGCCGCTGGCCATTCAGGCAATTTCTGGCGAACAGCTGGAAGAGCAAGGCACTAAGGAACTGAACGATCTGATTGAATCGATCCCCGGTGCGTCGAGCGTTTCGCGCACCGCTCCGGGATTTGAAACGATCCAGATCCGCGGCATCGCCAGCGGCACTACCGGCGATGCAACCGTCGGCTACTATGTCGATGACGTGCCCTTCAGCGTGCCCAATCTGCAGCTCGCTCCGCCCTCGCGCCTGTTCGATTTGCAGCGGGTCGAGGTGCTGCGCGGCCCTCAGGGCACGCTCTATGGCCAAGGCGCCATGGGCGGCACGATCCGCATGGTAACGGCCGCGCCGGACTATAACGACGTCGTGGGACGGGCTCAGATCGAAGGTTCGACCACCGCCGGCGGCGAAGGCAGCTATGCCTTCGACGGCGTTTTCAACGTGCCAATTGCGCCGGGAACGGCAGCGCTGCGGATCAGCGGTGGCTATGAGAAAGTCGGCGGATTTGCCGACGTAGCCCGCGACAATGGTACCACGTTCGATGTGACCCGCAAGAACGTGAACGACACCGAAAGCTGGAACATCCGCGGTAAACTGGGAATCAAGGCATCCGATGCTGTCACGATCGAGCTAGGCGCCTGGCGAGTTGAAAATACGCTCGACTTCCGCAATTCGATGGATTCGGTCGACCCCGAGCTCTATCTTGACACGACCGGGCCAGACGCCCGCCCAAACTACATCAAGACCACACTCACGCTGCTGTCAGGCGTGATCAACGCCGATCTGGGCGGCGCAAAGCTGACCAGTTCGACTTCCTATATCGACAGCCTGCTCGATTTCGATGCGTCGTTTCTGTACTCTCCGCTGTTCGGCAGCGGTTATCTCCGTAACGACTCATCCTTCAAGACTACGGCCTTCACCCAGGAACTGCGGCTGGCTTCTTCGGGGGACGGACCATTCAACTGGCTGGTTGGCGGCTACTATAGCAATGGCAAGATCAAGAGCGACATCTGCCTCGGCCTGATCGTGCCCTGCGCAGCACCGTTTCCGCCTTACAATATCAACTCGACCGGAGAAGTCCGGACCGAGGCCTTCGCGATTTTCGGCGAAGTGTCTTACGCCATGTTCGACGAGCGGCTGACCGCCACGGTCGGAGGCCGCTACTTCGAGGACCATCGCAAGACCCAAGGCTTCGATCGCTACACCAGCACCGCCACACCGGCCAACGCTGGCAAGTTCGACACGTTCAATCCGCGCTTCAATCTGGCCTTCAAGGTCAGCGACGATTTCCTGCTCTACGGCAACGTTGCCAAGGGTTTCCGCAGCGGAGCATTTCAGACTCCTGCCCAAGCCGCCGCCGCCTCGGCCGCGCTTGGCGTGACGGTTCCTACCGCAATTCTGCCCGACACGGTTTGGAGTTATGAAGTCGGGGCCAAGGGCAAGATCGCTGACGGCGCGGTAACGCTGGACGTCGCGCTGTATCAGATCGACTGGAGCAACATTCAGCTTCAGTCGACAATCAGCGGCGTTGCGACCCTTGCAAACGGCGGCGACGCTCGCAGTAAGGGGATCGATCTCGGCCTGATCATCCGGCCGGTCCAGGGACTGCAACTGCAAGCTGTAGGCAACATCAACGAAACCGAATTCACCTCAGTGCTTCCGGCCATTGTTGCGCTCAATCCGCTAGCGGCACCTGGCTCGCGCATTCCGGGCGTGCCTGAAAGCAGCCTCAGCCTGTCGGCGAGTTATTCCTGGAACTTCGGAGACTCAGGCGTCAAAGGCACGTTCGCTGGCGGCTATGTGTTCCGCAACAGCCAGCTCGATTCAACCGGTCTGTCCGGCGACAAGCTCAATGAGTTCAACTTGCGCGCCGGGATCGAGAAGGACGGCTGGAAGCTCTATATCTTCGGTGAAAACCTCACCAACGAACGGGTCGCGCTGACCCGCGGTTCGCTGGGCGTCCAGCCCAACTTCCCGCGCAAGATCGGAGCGCGCTTCGCGATCGACTTCTGACCGGCCTCTCTCCCATGATCCGGAAAACTGCAGCGCCAGCCTACGGGTTGGCGCTGCTTTCGTTGGTAAGCTTCTTCAATTACCTCGACCGGATGGTTATCGCGGTCATGGTCGAGCCGATGAAGCGCGACCTGGGCCTTAGTGACACCCAGATTGGCCTGGTGTCGGGACTGGCCTTCGCAGCGCTCTATGCGGTCTGCGGGCTACCACTGGCCCGGGTGGCTGATAGAGGTTCGCGCAAGTGGTTGCTCGCCGCATGCCTGACCGTGTGGAGTGCAATGACTGCGCTGACCGGCGCAGTGCGCAGCTTTCCGGAACTGTTCCTTGCCCGGATGGCGGTCGGCGTCGGGGAAGCAGGCTGTGTTCCGTCATCGCATTCGATGATCGGCGACTTGTTCCCGCCTGAGCGCCGGGCATTTGCGATTGGAGTCTTTCAGTCGGGAGGGTTGCTTGGCCTGAGTGTCGGTCTGGCAGTTGCCGGGCTCGCAGCAGAGCGTTTCGGGTGGCGCGCCGCTTTGGTTGGGATTGGCCTCGCGGGCCTGCCGCTGGCTGCGCTGGTTGCACTGACTCTGCGTGAGCCGGCCCGCCATACCGCCACAGCAGAAGCTGAGCCGATCCAGGCGGCCCTGCGAGCCTTGATGGCCCGGCGGCCATTGCTGCACGTGATCGCCGGATTGTCGCTCGGGGCCTTCGCCACATACGGCATGGCGCAATGGTTGCCGGCGTTCTTCATCCGTAGTCACGGGGCGTCTTTGGCGCAGGTTGGAATCTACGGTGCTCTGATCGGCGGGGTTGCGGGGGTTCTGGGCACTGTCATCGCCGGCCTTGCCATGGTGCGTCTGCGTCCACGCGATCAGCGCTGGGAGCTCTGGCTTCCGGCGGGAACCTACCTGCTGGCCTTGCCGCTCTATGCTGCATCATTCGCGGTAGGGGAATTGATGGCCGCGCTCGGCCTGCAGTTTGCTGCTGTATTCCTCGCAGCAGGCGGCGGGTCGGTTGCTATCAGCGCAATCCAGACTTTCGCCGAACCCAACCGCCGCGCCACCGCCGTGGCAGTGATGATGTTCCTGTCCTCATTGATCGGACTTGGTCTTGGGCCGGCGAGTGTCGGAATGGCCAGCGACGCCCTTGTTTTAACGTCCGGCGTAGATTCGCTGCGTCATTCATTGATTCTGTCGACCGCATTTCTGGGTTGGGCAGCCTTGCACTTCGCCGCAGCCGCGCGCTGCACCCCAACCACAGTGTACTCTGGAGAACCTCAATATGCAGATCATCAGCGTTGACCAAGCTGCCGCTTTGATCGGTAGCGAGCTTGGTGTTTCGGATTGGATGCTCGTCGACCAGGCGAGGATAGACGGCTTTGCCGAAGTGACCGGCGATCACCAGTTTATCCACGTGGATCCGGTTGCGGCAGCGGCTACCCCGTTTGGCGGGACCATCGCCCATGGTTTCCTCACCCTGTCGCTGATCGCCGCGTTGATGCCTGAAGGAGCGATCGTGCTGCAAGGAATCAAGATGGGGCTCAATTACGGGTTTGAGAAAGTCCGCTTCCTGCAACCGGTGAAATCCGGCAAGCGCGTTCGTGCTCGGCACAAGCTGCTCGGCGTCGAGAACAAGGGCGGCGGCCGGTACATCACCCGCACCGAAGTAACGATCGAGATTGAGGGCGAGGAAAAGCCTGCGTTGATTGCGGAATGGCTGGGCATGCAAATTTGCTGAGGGTACCGTTCCGCGACGGGTTTATAGCCTGCCAGGTGCTTGGTCCGGCCGAAGCACCTTGGCTGTTGATGTGTCATGGCATGGCGTTCTGAAGGAAGGAAATCGCGATGGCCTTGAAAATTGCTGTCTTGTTGTTCGAGGGCTTCACCATGCTCGATGCAGTCGGGCCGATTGAAGTGCTGTCGCTTCTGCCCGATGCCGAAATCATGGTAACCGCCAGTTCGGCTGGCGTGGTTTGGCCCGACAACCAGGCTGTACCGTTCATTGCTCCATATAGCCTCGCGGATATTACGGCGGCCGATATTCTGATCGTTCCAGGTGGGCCGGGAACCGATGCAGTTGAAAAGAACACCGAAGTGCTCGACTGGATCAAACGCGTTCATGAAACCACACTATGGACATGCTCGGTTTGCACCGGCGCGCTTGTGCTGGGTGCAGCAGGCCTGCTCAATGGCAACGAGGCAACGACCCATTGGGGGGCATTGGCTCGCCTCGGTGAATTCGGGGCAAGGCCGGTCAGCAAGCGCTGGGTGGAGCAGGGCAAAATTCTGACTGCGGCCGGCGTTTCCGCGGGTATTGATATGGCGCTTTATCTGGCCAGCCAGCTTGCTGGTGAACTTGCCGCCAGGGCAATTCAACTCGGCATCGAGTATGATCCTGCGCCACCATTCGATAGCGGTTCAGCCCAACAAGCCAGTCCCGAAGTTATTGGCGCTGTACTTGACGGGACGATCGCGATGGATCGTGCAGCACGGGTACGTCCGCAGTTGCGATAGCTCCGCTATTTTCCAGCCTCGCATTGCCGCAGCCAGGCGATGACCCGGTGAGCAACCGGTCCGGGTTGCTCGAGATGAAGAAAATGGCCTGCACCAGGCATCCGATCAACTTCAAGCCCCGCTGGAAAATCTGCTGACTGCATCGAAGCAGCGAAGATCTCCGCGGCAATGCAACCGTCGGTCTCACCAACCATCCCTAAGGTTGGTACGCGAACTGCCTGCGAAAGAAGTGCCTGAGTTGCTCTGCCTGGGTCGGACGTGACATCAAACGCCTGCCTGTACCAACTGAGCGTTGCGTTTGCCACGCCGGGTAATACGAACGTCTCTCGCATCGCTTTGAGAGCGGAGTCAGGTTCGGCCCAGCCGGGTGACCAGGTCCGACATAACCTCTCTAGCCAGGCACAATTGTCTTCGACAATCGCCACGTCCGCAGCGGGGGATTGGAAGTCAATGATATACTGCGAGCGCGCCTGTTGCGCAGCGCTCCCGGCATAATTCTCGGCAAATCGCACGGGGTGGGGGACAGCCAGGACCGTCAGCGAGCGGACCTTTTCGGGAACCAAAGCGGCCGCCGCGAAAGCTATCGTTGCGCCCCAATCATGCCCGACTAGGTGAACAGGGCCTCCGCCCAGTTGATCGATCCAGCCAGCAACATCCTCGGCCATACGCACGGCGTGATAGTCGCCATCGGCGGGTTGTGACTGCGGCTCGTACCCGCGCATTGCCGGAGCGACACCGCGAAAGCCCGCTTCCGAAAGCGCATCCAGGAGTGCATCGAAGGTCCGAAGAGTGTCAGGAAAACCATGCAGACACAGCACGACTGGCCCATCGCCCTGGGCCTGCGCCGAAAAACGCAGCGGGCCATTGGTTAGCGTGAGAGCCTCTGCCTTGCTCACAGTTGCGCGTCGCTCCAAGGATCGATCATAATCTTGGCGTGTTGCTCGGGATCTTCCAGCGCGGCGAATGCACCGGCCACTCCGTCGAGACCAACCGTTCCGGTCACCAGCGGGCGCCAATCGATCTTGCCCGAGGCCACAGCCTGCAAAGCCTCGGCAAATTCTTCGGGCGTGTAGTAGAGGACGAACTGGAGGTTCAATTCCTTGGCGATGGCGACCATTGGGTTGAACGTATCCTCGCCCTGCGGGATACCTGCGACTACAATCTGCGAGCCGACCGGTGCGGTATTGATCGTTTGCGAGAGCACTCCGCGCACACCGGTGCAGTCAAATGCCAGCACGGGCGTGCTCGCATCAAGAGCCGCGAACACGCTTTCCTGCTTCGGATGAACGGTTTGGGTTGCCCCCATCTGTGCAGCAAGTTCGCGGCGCTTGGTCGAAAAATCGGATGCGACGATCCGACTTACGCCGCGCATCTTCAGGACGGCAATTATGGCCAGTCCGATTGGGCCGCAGCCTAGCACTACGCAAGGCATGTCGCCCGCCGCTAGCCGCGATTTGGCCACGGCATGAACTGCGATGCCCAGTGGTTCGACCAGCGCTGCGGCTTCATCGGGAACTTCGTCGGGCACCTTCAGAAGCAAAGCCTCGGTGCCCAGAAAATACTCGGCATAGGCACCATCGACTTCGACATTCGCTCCGATCGCTACCGGGGCTCCACCGCGCAGCAGGAACGGCACCGAAACCACCCGGTCGCCTTTGCGCAATGCTTGCTGAGTGCCAGGGCCAAAGTCCACGACCTCACCGACATATTCGTGACCAAGCACCATACCCTTGGCGAGGTCCTGTCCGGGCGCACCCATTTCGCGAGCAAGGCGGTCGATTTCGCCCGCATGCTTGAACTGGTGAAGGTCCGAGCCGCAGATCCCGCAAAGCCGGGTCTTGAGCAGTACTTCGCCTTCTCCCGGTGCGGGTATAGGCCTGTCTTCGATCGAAAAGGCGCTGTCCCGCATGACCACTGCCCGCATGTCAGCCGCCCACCACAATAAGCTTGGAAATGTCGAGACCCAATGCTTCGCAATAGCCGCGGTAGATTTCCAATGCTGCCCGTGCGTCGATCACAGAGGTGACGTTGTTGGCATCATCGACATTGATGTTCGCGCCATAGATGGCGAACCAGGCAATGGTGTCGCCCTCTTGGCCTTCAGGCGTGCACAGCGTGTGCAGCGAGCCCGCCGGTTCGAACAGGTAGGACCCCGGCGAGTTAACCGCTTCGGGTGTTTCGGCATAGAACCACTGACCCTGCAGCGTGACCGCATAGACCAGCCCGGTATGGTAATGTTTGGGAACCTTGTAGCCGGGTGGTACACGGGTTTTGGAAATCCACAGGCCCTGCATCAGATCGACATGGAGCAGTTGCAAGGCGCTGCCATCACCCGCTTCCATCCACGGGAGTTCCTCTGCCCCGACGTGCAATGTGTCCTGATCCGACGAAGTCGGGACCAGCGGGCGCGCGGCCATCTTGGCGGCAAACTCCTGGAGTGCGGGGGGAATCTCGATTGTAGCATCAGCCATGGTCAAATCCTTCGTGGTCAGGACAGCGCAAGCGCGGACTTTGAATAGTGTTCACGGGCAGCCTGGAATTCCTGCGGGAGATCGACCTTCGCCGGATCGTACCAGGGCATGTATGTCGCCAGGACCCGCGGCATACCGCGGCGCATGTAGTGCCGGTTGTAAGCCTTGCGCCGCGCCACGATCTCGGGCGCGGAATAAGCGGCAAAGATCTCGCCCTGCGGCGCAACCAGCACGTCGCGGAACCGCTTCACCCACTGAAAATAGTGCCGCTGCGACCAGATGCTTTGCTTCATACGGTAGAACCAGCTGCCGACGACGTGTTCATACACGTCGAAAGCAACGCTGCGGTGTTCCAGTTCTTCCATCACGTGCCACTTGGCGAGATCGGCGAGTGGGCTGGAAGTCCGGTCATACAGCCCCACTTCGAACTGCGCGCGCGACATCGCGCTGGTCATCGACTCAAAGCCTTCCGCATAAGCCAGTTTGAACTTGAGCGGCTTGTTCTTGGTCCAGTCCTTGAGCGCTTGATCGAGCTCCCGCTCCAACGGCAGCAAGGCCTCGTAGGAAGGATGCAAGGCGCGGATCAGATCGTTGGCCTTGGCATGCTGTTTGAAATGCTCGCCCTCCTGGGCGCAGAACCGCTTGAGGTCCTCTTTGAGCTTTGGGTCGCGCACATGAGGCAATGCATCGCGCATCGTTCGGATTAGAAACGGCTCCAGATAGGGCAGCATCATCCATGCCCCGAGGAACGTGAATGACATGTCCGGATCATCCTTGATGAACACCAGATCCATGTCGGGCTTGAAGGCGAACTCCATGCGCCTGACGGTCATTTCTTCCATCGTGCCCTCTCCGGTATTGCGATTCTGGGCACAGACTAAACATTTGTTCAGTAATTCGCAATGGAAAAAGGAATGAGCTGGTCGAAGCGATTCACAAGAGGCGACAGCTGGGCGAGAGGGCCAGATCGCTCCGACAGCAAGCGGCAACATGAGCGCGTTACAAACTGGGCTTCTCCAAGCTTCTCCACCAACGAACCACACCCCTTTCATGACTAATCCACGCCCCTGACCGAACCCGTCCAGGCCATGCAACGCGCGCTCAGGCGGACCGAGTTGTCATGCTCTGCATGCCTGCCCGCACCACTCCTTTGATCGACGTTTCCCTCCCTTCGTTCGGTGCAGACCAGTCCGCGTCCGGCCTCTTCGGGGCTCAGTCAAAGGGATGGTCCCTTGGACGGAAGAACAGCTTCGAAAGGTCAGATCCATGAAGAACACCGTCACTCTCGTCGGCTTTGTCGGCAACAACCCGGAAGTCCGTACTGCTCAGTCGGGAACCTCGATCACCAACCTCTCACTTGCCACGACCCGCAGCTTCAAGGACGGCGAAGGTAATCGCCAAAACGAGACCGAATGGCACCGGATCACTTGCTTCAATGGCGTCGGTAAGTGCGTTGCCGAGCACGTCACTAAAGGCGCGATGGTAATGGTAACTGGACGGATCCACTACACCTGCTGGACCGATAACGCCGGCCAAACTCGTTACGGCTGCGAGATCGTCGCCGAGCAGGTCGACTTCCTTGCGAAGGCCAAGGAGGCGACCTCAGACGAGCCCAAGAAGCGGCGCTCAAAATAGCGCCACAAACGCCGGACATCCTCCATCAAAGGCCCGGATCGGCTCTGCTGATCCGGGCCTTTCGCGTGCTAATCAGCCCATAGAAACTCGCCCCGAAAGCGCGAAAATGAGCGACCTCCGCAAGGCGGAGATCGCGCGTCCAAAATGGCTATTTGCTTCCGTAAGGTGGAACATCGGTCAACTTTGCCAACCGCAGGGGGTATCTCTCAAGCGCCAGATAGGCTAGGTATCCTGCGGGATTGAGGCTCATTTTCCATGGAAACATGAGCAGCAATTTCTTGAACATGTCCGTCGTCAGAACATTTGGCGCAACTCGCGGCGTAGATTAGCGGAGTGCGGGCCTCGTCTCGGGGTTGATGTTAGGCGGCGAGCTTGCGGTGTCGCAACAGAACGCCGCCCAATCTGCCATCAGGGCTTTCCGTTTCTCCAGAAAATCAGTGCGCCGATAAGCCGCCTCTACTTTGTTCGAATTGGCGT
>Ga0209023_10001522_pt1 | contig 30810 bp, 33 predicted proteins | sample LakOneMetagenome_FD_187468 | JGI IMG/M metagenome (GOLD analysis project Ga0209023, IMG submission 187468) | Freshwater and sediment microbial communities from Lake Erie, Canada (SPAdes) (version 2) | ecosystem: Environmental > Aquatic > Freshwater > Lentic | place: Lake Erie, Canada...
CTCAACATTTATTTTGCTAAAACAGCCGAGGATTACATGAAGGCTCTTGTTGCTGTAAAACGTGTGGTTGATGCCAACGTTAAAGTTCGCGTTAAACCGGACAATAGTGGGGTTGACCTTACTAACGTTAAAATGTCAATTAACCCATTCGATGAAATCGCTGTTGAAGAAGCGGTTCGTTTAAAAGAAAAGGGAACAGTTTCAGAAATCGTTGTGGTTTCTATTGGTGCTAAAGAAGCACAAGAGCAAATTCGTTCTGCGATGGCGCTTGGTGCTGACCGTGGTATCTTAGTTGAAGCTGATGACAGCCAATTAGGTGCTTTGGAAATTGCAAAAATCCTTAAAGGTGTAGTTGAACAAGAACAACCACAACTTGTACTTTTAGGTAAACAAGCGATTGATGATGACTCTAACCAAGTGGGTCAGATGCTTGGTGCTTTACTTGGCGCTGGTCAAGGTACATTTGCTTCTGTTGTGACAGTAAATGGCGACAAAGTTCAAGTGACTCGTGAAGTTGATGGTGGTTTACAAACTGTTGAGTTAAATACTCCAGCAATCATTACGACTGACTTACGTTTGAACGAGCCACGTTATGCTGCGCTTCCAAACATTATGAAAGCACGTAAAAAACCGCTTGATACGAAAACTCCTGCAGATTATGGCGTTTCAACAATTTCTAAACTTAAAACAGTTAAAGTTGAACCACCTGCAGAGCGTAAAGCTGGTGTACAAGTGAAGTCTGTAGACGAGCTTGTTGATAAACTTAAAAATGAAGCGAAAGTGATCTAATACAGAAGGATAAAATCATGAGTATTTTAGTTATCGCTGAGCACGACAATAAGACACTTAACGGTGCAACTTTAAACGTTGTTGCTGCAGCTCAAAAAATCGGTGGTGATATCACTGTATTGGTTGCAGGTTCTGGTGCTCAAGCAGTTGCTGATGCTGCTGCAAAAGTTGCTGGTGTAAGCAAAGTATTACTTGCTGATGATGCTGCTTATGCAAATCAATTGGCTGAAAATGTTGCTAAATTAGTTGCAGAACTTGGTAAAGGTTATACACATATCCTTGCTGCTTCTACAACAACTGGTAAGAACATTCTTCCACGCGCTGCTGCACTTTTAGACGTAAGCATGATCACTGACATCATTGCTGTTGAAGGTCCTAAAACTTTCAAACGTCCTATCTATGCAGGTAACGCAATTGCGACAGTTCAATCTGAAGAGCCAATTGTTGTTGCAACTGTACGTGGTACTGCATTTGATCCTGTTGCTGCTGAAGGCGGTTCTGCTGCAGTTGAAGCTGTTGCTTCTACTGGTGATGCTGGTATTTCTAAGTTCATTTCTGAAGAAATCGTGAAATCTGAACGTCCAGAATTAACAGCTGCTCGTATCGTTGTATCTGGTGGTCGTGGTGTTGGTTCTGGTGAGAACTATCACAAAGTCCTTGATCCATTAGCAGATAAGCTTGGTGCTGCTCAAGGTGCTTCACGTGCTGCGGTAGATGCTGGCTTCGTTCCAAACGATATGCAAGTTGGTCAAACAGGTAAAATCGTTGCACCTGACCTATACATGGCTATCGGTATTTCTGGTGCGATTCAGCATTTGGCTGGTATGAAAGATTCTAAAGTGATCGTAGCGATCAACAAAGATGAAGAAGCGCCAATCAATGCTGTTGCTGACTACTGGTTAGTTGGTGATTTGAATACTGTAGTTCCAGAATTGGTTTCTAAACTTTAATTCTTGAATGACTTATTCTAAAGAACGCTCCGAAAGGGGCGTTTTTTATTGGTTAAAACAAATGATAATGATTTGAACCAATAGAAAATAATTCTAAAATTTATGTTGTCGGTATAAGCTTAACTCTAATGGATTCTTTGGGGGAGGAGTAATGGAATGCTCCAAGATACAAACGATGTAGGAAAACCTGTGGAAGAAGATAAACAGCTAATAGTTGCTACCGAAGATCCTTTATTTTATCGTGTTTGTTTTTTTATCACTGCAGGCTATGCTTTTATTGTTTCAGCATTATTTCTTTTGTTATGTCATATCAAAGATGAGGGTAAGTTCTTCAATGCATTGGGATGGTTGATTACTTTTGCTACTACATATCTTGCTTTTAAACTGCTTGATACTGCATTTGCACGAGAAGATAGGCTTCTTCAAAGTGCAAAATTTTGGTCGAAGAAAATTGATGAAGGTGGCGATGGTGGGGCAGAGATTTTAGCAAGTATTTTTTATTTTATATTTCTACTGTTTACGATAGTGTTGGCACATGCTTTAACTATTTGTCTTCGTTATATGTTTCCTAAAAAATAGATTGAAGACAATGACTAAATTTCTTGTTATAACAGCTAAAAGTATAGCTGATGAAGCATCATGAAAAAATTATTACTTATTTTTAAAGATCCTTTATATCTTAGATTTTGTTCTTTTTTTTCTGGTTTATTGATATTCGTATTGGGTGGTGCTATAGCTTATTTAAGTTATATTGGATTGAGTCAATCTATTTGGGTTATTCCGTGTTTGCTTCTGTCTTTAGCGATTATGGTAATAGGATTTATTGTTTTTTTATTTTCTTTTACAGACGATGAAAGTTTAGTTGGTGGTAACATTATTTTTTTTGGTCCTGGCTTAGCTACTGATTTTATCTTACTACTCATTCAAATTGGCTTATTTATATCTGTTGGTTTTATATCATTTATTTTAACCCTACTTATTCGCTTATTTATCCCTTTAAAGATAAAAAGCTGAATTACATATTGTTCAATGGCGAACTAAAATTTATTTTTAGACCAAGAAAATTAAGGAATCAAAATATTTATAATTCTCTATGAAGTACATAGAAAACTGAGTGATATGCTTAATGCGGGTGATTTATTGATCATTAGTATTCACAAGCACAGTTTTACTGATAAATGATCTACTTTAGATTAAAGAATTCATGAGCTAATTTGATCTTAATAGCTGTAATAAAGGTTGTATTCTGGAAAATAAATATTTAAGAAAAGCGATTCAAACATAGTAAGTTATCTTGTTGAAAATATATACAAAACAAAGCTAGTGGTCGCTGATAAAACATAACGAAATTGCCTATAAAAGTCTTGGTTTTATGTTATAATTTTTGGCTGTATTTTCGGATTTTAGCTCAGTCATTTTGAGTTAATTCTTTGCAAGATTGATTATATAAATGAGCAGTTGCAGTGTGCGCTGTTTGTAAATAAGGAGTATGCATGAGCGTATCGGAAATTAGACCGATTGCCATTGAGGATGAACTAAAAAGCTCATATCTCGATTATGCCATGAGTGTTATTGTATCTCGTGCATTACCAGACGTGAGAGATGGTTTAAAACCTGTTCATCGTCGTGTGCTGTTCGCTATGCACGAGTTAGGTAATGACTATAACAAAGCCTATAAAAAATCTGCACGTGTTGTCGGTGATGTAATCGGTAAATACCACCCGCATGGTGATTCTGCTGTTTATGAAACTATTGTACGTATGGCTCAGGATTTTAGTTTACGTTATCAATTGGTTGATGGTCAGGGTAACTTCGGTTCAGTCGATGGTGATAGCGCAGCAGCAATGCGTTATACCGAAGTACGTATGCGTAAACTAACCCATGAAATGTTGGCTGACTTAGAAAAAGATACAGTCGAATGGGAAGATAACTACGACGGTTCTGAACGTATTCCTCAGGTTATGCCGACGCGTATTCCAAACTTATTGATCAATGGTGTAACTGGTATTGCCGTTGGTATGGCGACCAACATGGCACCGCACAACATGACGGAAGTTGTGAATGCGTGTTTAGCCTATGCAAATAACCCGAATATTTCGATTGAAGGGTTAATGGAATATATTTCTGGTCCAGATTTCCCTACTGGCGGTATTATTTATGGTAAATCAGGAATTGTAGATGCTTACCGTACAGGTAAAGGTCGTTTACATATTCGTGGTAAATACCATTTTGAAGAAGACCAAAAAACAGGTCGTACAACGATTGTTTTCACTGAAATTCCTTATCAAGTCAATAAAGCAAGAACGATTGAACGTATTGCTGAGTTGGTGAAAGAGAAAAAACTTGAAGGAATCTCAGAGCTTCGAGATGAGTCTGATAAAGACGGGATGCGTATTGCGATTGACTTAAAGCGTGGCGAAAACGCTGAAGTGATTGTGAATAACCTGTTCCTCAATACACAGCTTGAAAATTCGTTCAGCATTAACATGGTTTGTCTAGATAATGGACAACCTAAGTTAATGAATTTGAAAGACATCATTGCGGCATTTATTCGTCACCGTCAAGAAGTGGTGACACGCCGTACAATGTTCGAATTACGCAAAGCACGTGAACGTGGTCATATCTTAGAAGGTTTGACTGTTGCTTTAGCCAATATTGATGACATTATCGATACGATTAAAACATCCGCAAATCCTTCAGAAGCACGTGAGCGTTTACTTGCTGGTGAATGGGCAGGTGGAAATGTGGTTGCATTGCTTGAAAAAGCAGGTGCAATTTCAGTTCGTCCTGATGAAATTGAAGGCGAAGATCCAAATCGCCCATTTGGTTTAGATGGTCTAGTTTACCGTTTATCACCTGCACAAGTCGGTGCGATTTTAGAATTACGCTTACATCGTTTAACAGGTCTTGAACAAGATAAGTTACAAGCTGAATACTCAGAAATTTTAGCTCAAATTGCTGAATTAACTGCGATTCTGAATGACTTTAATTTGTTGATGAATGTGATTCGTGAAGAGCTTGCATTGGTTTTACAACAATATGGCGATGCACGTAAAACCGAAATTGTAGAATCAAGAATTGATTTCTCTCGTGAAGATTTAATTCCAGAAGAGCAAGTTGTATTAACCGTATCTAAAACAGGTTATGCGAAAACTCAACCATTGTCAGACTATGCTGCTCAACGCCGTGGTGGACGTGGTAAATCTGCAACTTCGATGAAAGAAGATGATTATATTCAGCACTTAATCGTGACTTCGAACCATGCGACCGTACTTTGCTTTACCGATGTTGGTAAAGTGTACCGTCTGAGAGTGTTTGAAGTACCACAAGCTTCTCGTGGTTCAAAAGGTCGCCCGATGGTGAACTTATTACCATTGGATGCGAATGAAACGATTACAGCTATTCTTCCTGTTATCGATGCGCCGAAGAAATTTACAGAACGTTTAACTGAGTTTAGAACTTTTGTACGTGCTAATGTTGCGAAGTTGCGTGAAAATGCAATCATCGATGCGCATTACGAGCCGTTAAAAGCTGCATTTGCAGAACTTGGTGAAAACCCAGATGACTTATCAGATGCTTTACGTAAGCAGTTGAAAGAAATCGGCTTAGAGTTATCAGCTTCAGATATTGAAGATGAGTTGGTGAATGAGTTTGCTGAACGTGTTGAAAATGTTCGTAAAAATTTCTATGTATTCATGGCAACGGCTTCTGGTACGGTAAAACGTGTTGAATTAGAACAATTTAGTAATGTTCGTTCAAATGGTCTACGTGCAATTGAGCTGAAAGAAGAAGATACTTTAATTGGTGTAGCGATTACCGATGGCGAACAACAAATCATGTTGTTCTCAAATGAAGGTAAAGCAATTCGTTTCTCTGAAACTGATGCACGTGTGATGGGACGTACAGCGAAAGGTGTACGTGGTATGCGTGTAACTTTAGCTGCGGCTCAAGCAGAAGATGATGTTGAAACGGATATTGATTCAGATGATGAAGATTCTTCTGATTCAAATGTAGCGAGTCGTATCGTTTCTTTAGTCGTTGTACCTGAAACTGGCGAAGTATTATGTGCTTCTGCAAATGGTTATGGTAAACGTACTCCAGTTGATGACTTCCCAACCAAGAAACGTGGCGGTAAAGGTGTGATTGCAATCAAAACATCTGAACGTAACGGTGAGTTGGTCGGCGCAGTTGCAATTGATGAATCTAAAGAACTGATGCTAATTTCTGATGGTGGTACTTTAGTTCGTACACGTGCCTCTGAAGTTGCTAGAACGGGTCGTAATGCACAAGGTGTACGTTTGATTCGTTTAGGTAATGAAGAAATCTTGGTCGGTGTCGTTGCTGTTGAAGCCGTTGAAGCTGATGATGAAATTTTAGATGCTGAAATCATTGATGGCGAAGTATTGGAAAATACTGAAAATTTAATTGATTCTGAAGCATTGGTTGAAGATGAAATCATCATGGATGAAGGTGAGCCTGAGTCTGATGGTACTGAATCTGAAGAGTAATTTTTAGATATTGAAGGAGGACGCTAAGGCGTCCTTTTTTATTCCTCTTTACCTTTTCTTTTAAGAAAACGTTTTTTTGCGACATATTCTCTATATTCTTTAAGTAATCTAGGGCTTTTTGAAATAAGTTCATCCATATTCTTTTTCCCACCTCTATATTCTGGATGCTGTTTTCGCAATTCTTTAACTTTTACTCTTTTTTGATCATCTGTTTTGACTGAATAGATGAATGATGCAGTGGGGTATTTTTTTATTGCCTCAGTTTTATAAATGGGAGTGGCAATATTTGTGAATAGGTAATTTGTACTATAGCTAATAATGGTATCAAGAATTTGTAATGGTAATAAAACCACAGGACCTATGGTTTTACCTTTCCCCCACTAAACGTGGGGCAGATCTAATTTTTCATTTTTCCACTCAAGATCACTCAAACAAAAATAGCTATATTGTTGTTTAGTTAAGCTAGTTGGGATTCCCAATTTAACACATTGCTCTTTGGTATAGTCTGCAAATAATTTTAAGCATATATTAGTTGTAATATCAGAAATCGTATCTGCACCGATTTTTTCAGTAACTAAAATGAGCTCTTCTAAGTCTTCTAATAATCCTGTTTGAGCAGCTTTAGATGATTTTAAGCAAGTAATAATTTTATCAACTTTAATATCTTTGGAGCCTCTACCATTAACACTATCTTTTGATACTCCAATACCTGTATATTTGGGTTCAGGAAAATGTGAACAAAGTTCAATTGCTCTTTTATCTTTTTTATCTTTAAGTGCTTGCATTAATTCAGCCATAAAGGCTTTTTGCGTAGCTAAAGCTTTTATGATATGTGGGTTAGTTGACCATGTTAGGTAATAACTATCGATAAAAAATGGTGTATCTTTCTCAAGGTTAGGATCGAAGAAATCAACAGAATTTTTATGCTCGGCTTTATCAAAAAAATCTAAAAACGTTAACATACTAAATTACTCTTAAAAATTAATCTGATTAAAATATCATCTTTTTTAGGTTAATTAGTAAGCTGGTTTGTTTTTCGCGACAAATTGTGTCGTTATTTTTTTGTTTTATAATTTAAAATATCGTTAATTATGGATAAATTATTTATTTATAGTATTGGGTCTTAACTATGCTCAAACTCATCTATTACGTCCCTGAATCACATTTAGAATCGACCAAGTTTGCAATTTTTGAAGCAGGAGCTGGTGGTATTGGTAACTATGAGCACTGTGCTTGGCAAGTGTTGGGAACAGGACAATTTAAACCTGTAAAAGGTGCAAATGCTTTTATTGGTGAACTCGATACTTTAGAACAATTACCTGAATGGCGTGTAGAAACCATTGTTCCAGAAGAAAAGGCTGTGCAAGTTGCAAAAGCATTAAAAGCAAGCCATCCTTATGAAGAGCCTGCTTTTGAGTTCATTCAAATTGTTGATATTTCATAGGTTTATCTTAGGAGGAGAAGGATTTTTTAACCTTTGCCTAGCCCTTTTCTGAGAGGGGAATTAATTGTTAACCTCTCCCTAACCCTCTCCTGAAAGGAGAGGGAACTAATGTATTTTCCTTACTCTCTTCTGTGATGAGAGCGAATTGTTAACCTCTCCCTAACTCTCTCCTGAGAGGAGAGGGAACTAATGGTATTTTCCTAGCTCTCTGCTGTGGTGAGAGGGAATTGTTAACCTCTCTCTAACTCTCTCCTGAAAAGAGAGGGAACTAATGTGTTTTCCTCACTCTCTTCTGTGATGAGAGGGAATTGTTAACCTCTGTCTAAAACTCTGCTGATGGAGAATGAATTGTTAACCTCTCCCTAGCCCTCTCCTGAAAGGAGAGGGGATTTAATGAGTTTAAACCTTTTGAATAAATAGATTGCGATCAAAACGGTATTGCGGATAGAACACGCCATCTTCTGCACGCTCACCAGCCGCAACGACCATTACAGGATATTCTTCTGCATTTAAATTCAAGATTTTACGCACCATAGGTTCATCAAAACCTTCCATCATACAACTATCAAAACCGTAGGCACGTAATGCCAATACAAGATTTTCACATGCCAATGCGGTTGTTTTAGTTGCCCAAAGTTTACTATCCGCTGGGGTATAAGCTGTCACAGGAAGCTGTTTATCAAACTGACGTGCGACTTTAAATGCAACTTTCTTAAAATTACCTAAAGCATTGAAATAGCCTGTTTTATAGTTATATGGAATAAAGCGATAGTATTTTTTCACTAAAGGTGGAATTTCAGGAAAAGGGAACTCATTGATATTATTTTGAGCCATTTCATCAATACGGTCTGTACGTGCAACACAAACAATCAGCTCAGCAGCAGTTCTTGCAGCAAATTGGTTTAAGCATGCTTTCACTAAGCGTTTCTTTTTCGGCTGTGATTGGACAACATAAAATGTCCAAGGCTGTAAATTCGATGAGTTTGGCGCAAGCAAAGCTAAATCTAAACATGCATCTAAAGTTTCAGTAGGAATCGGCTTATCCGTAAATTTACGTACAGATCGACGGCTTTCTACAACTTTTCTAAAATTATCAACATCAACATCTTGTGGGGCAGCTTCGTAATATCGTTTTTTGGGTTGAGCTTCTTGTGACATGGTCATTCTCTAATTCTAATAAAATAATTGGGTCTACTTTAAACTAAAAAACCACTTAGCCTTCATGTTGATTGCTAAGTGGTCATTTATTTTCAATTCAAGGATTAGTTAAATTGAGCAAAATCTGGTTTGCGTTTTTGCATAAATGCTGCAACAGCTTCCGCCATTTCAGGTGATTTTACACGTTGCATAAACACCACAGCTTCATCATCAATACAATCAATAATTTCTTGAAGATTGTGTTTCATCAATGCTTTAGTTTGCTTTAAAGAAGCAAGTGGTAAAGCAGCTAAAGTCTGTGCTTGTTTTAATGCATGTGCATAAACATCTTCTTCAATGCTATTTACAATACCTGCATTGAGTGCTTTTTCACTGTTAAATTTCTGTGCAGTGAGTAGTAATTCAGCTGCTTTATGATAGCCAGCTTGTTGAATTAATAATTTACTCGAAGCACCTTCAGGAGAAAGGCCCAAGCTTACAAAAGGAATTTGGAATAGGGCAGTGTTGTCACTATATACAAGGTCAGCATGAAGTAGAATTGTCACACCAATACCAATTGCAACACCACGAACCGCACAAATCAATGGTTTAGAAAGACGCGCAGCTGCTTTTAAAACCACGAAAGGAGGGCCGTCACCTTCTTTACCTTCAAGCGGTTTTTGAATAAATGCCATGAAATCTTGCATGTCATTGCCCGCGCTGAAATCTGCATCTTCACCACGTAAAATCACAACACGTACATCTTTATCTTGATCGGCTTCATCGAAAGCTCTTGCAATCCATAGATAAAGTTCACCGTATAAAGCATTCTTTGCCTTTGGTCGGTTAATGGCTAAAGTCAGCACGCCATTATCTAAATTCGCATTCAAATGTTCATGTGGTTGTTGAATACAACTAAGTGTCATCGTACTATCCTTGCTTTATAAATTAATTGAACTCTACACCCTTATTATGTCGCATAATTTAAAATTCGACACAGACTGGTCAGTTCATAAAAAAGTTAGATCTGCTATGAAATATACATTTGATTATCTCGTTTACATTGGTCGCTTTCAACCCTTTCATTTGGCGCATATGCAGACGATTAAAATAGCGTTACAACAGAGTCAGTACGTGATTTTGGCACTGGGTTCAGCGCAGAATGAACGCAATACTAAAAATCCGTTCCTTGCCAAAGAACGTGAGCAAATGATTTTGTCTAATTTTTCAGAAGCAGATAAACAACGTATTCGTTTCGTCCATGTGATTGATGTTTATAATGATGTTAAATGGGTGGAATTGGTCAAATCACTGGTTGAAGGTGTGGTTAAACCACAAGACAAAGTGGGCTTGATTGGGCATTTTAAAGATGATTCATCTTATTATTTACAACTTTTTCCTGAATGGAAAATGGTTGAGTTAGAAAGTTTAGTAGGTTCGATCTCGGCAACACCATTGCGTGAAGCGTATTATCAGGGGGAAATTCGACAAGCAGAATTTCCACTCGGTACAGCAGAGTTTTTAGAAAAATTTCAGCAAACTGAGATTTATCAGCAATTAAAGCATAAATTTCAAACACAAGATAAATCTAATCTTTAAGCAATGAATCGTTGTATTGATACTTGATGTTTGACTTATTTTGAGCCTAATCATTTATTGGTCTAAAAATAAAGTTATTGATAGAAGTGTCAAGCAACTCTATTCAATAGCGATCAACAATCAATAGCCATTAACATTCTATAACCGTCTTATAAGCATCAACTTAAAATCAGTTGAGTTTGTTCAATTATGGTTTTTGTTAAGGACTCGAGCTGGCTAGATTGCTGTTTCCAATGATGCCAATATAATTCAAGCTCAAGCCTTGCTTCAGGCATGATTTCTATCAGTTTTCCACTGGCTAATTCATTTTCTACTTGTAAATCAGGCACCATGCCATAGCCTAAATTAAGCAAAATCGCTTCTATAAATGCTGTGGAAGATGGGATGTAATGGCATGGATACATAGTGGCAGTTAAACCGTAAAGGCGTTGTATAGTTTGTATATGTACATGATCTTTATCATTAAAAATAACGGTAGGTGTATCCCTTAAAGCATTGCGATGTATGCCATGTTGAAAATAATGTTGAATAAACTGTGGTGTTGCAACCATGCGATACGACATTTTGCCTAAAAGCGTAGCTTCACAGCCTTTCATTGGACTAAATTCTGTTGAAATACAGGCATTAACCAAACCTGCTTCAAGTAAGTGATGAGTTTGAGATTGATCATCAATTTTCAAATCAATCACAATTTTTTCTTCAATAAGCGTTTTTTGGATACTGGGCAATAGCCATGTAGCCAATGAATCTGCATTCGAGGCAATATTCAGTTTAAAAAATTGTGAATTGGAGCGTTGACCTTGTAAATTTTGAATTAAATTCTGTTCCATCAAACGGTGATGTTGTAGAAAAAGTAAAACTTCCTGACCTGATTGTGTCACTTTACACGGTCTTTCCCGAATGATGAGTACTTGTCCGAGTTGTTTTTCTAAAGTCTGTAATCTGAGCGTTACTGCGGAAGCTGTGATATTCAGTCGTGTAGCAGCCAGTTCGAAACTACCTGTTTCTGCAACGGCTAAAAATGCTTCACTATGTTTACTTTGCAGCATAGAAATGTCCCAATTCAAATATAAAGATTAATCAAATCTAAAATTAAAACTACGAGTAATAAAACCACGAACAATAAAACTATCAATAACAAAACCATGAACAATAAACCAAATATTATCAAAGCTTAAAAAACACAACCTAAGAAAAACTTAGTTAAATTGATATTTATTTAGAAATACTCATTTTGTAGCTTTATCTTGGATAATAGCACAATTACTTAAATCAATTAAAAGTGTAGTTTCATCATGTTGCAAAGTTATATGCAAGGTTTTGCCATTGGCATGAGTTTGATCATGGCGATTGGTGCGCAGAATGCTTTTGTACTCAAACAAGGCTTAAAAAAACAATATGTTTTTTGGATTTGTATGGTATGCATCGCTTCTGATTCGATCCTGATTTTATTGGGCGTACTTGGCTTTTCTAAAATTATGCAAACCAACCCTGAACTGGTGGAATGGGCGAAGTATCTCGGCGCTACTTTCTTATTCTTTTATGGTGCACAGCATTTTTATAAAGCATTCACGGCAACGACTAATTTATTGCCAAGTGAAAAAGATGAATCTAAGCTTTTAAAAATGGTACTGATCTGTTTAGCATTAACTTGGCTGAATCCGCATGTTTATTTAGATACTGTGGTTTTAATTGGTTCAATTTCAACACAATTTGAACATGCAAAGCTTCAGTTTGCTTTAGGTGCAATTACAGCTTCTTGGATTTTCTTCTTTGCTTTAGGCTTTGGCGCTCGTTTTCTATTGCCTATTTTTAAGAGTGCTAAATCTTGGAAAATTCTAGATTTTGTTATCGGTTTGGTGATGTGGGGAATTGCAACTTCATTGATCGTCTAAAATTGTTTAAATTGAGTTGTTTGATCAGTTTATTCTTTTAATCGCATGATTAGAAACATAAATCAAAAGCCTTATTGGCTTTTGATTTTATTTAAAAGCAGGGAAATTAACCTGCTTGAAGTAATGCTGATCAGTTAAGTCTTTTTAAACTCTCAATAGTTCCCCTCTTTCTCAAAGAGGGGCTAGGGGAGATTCTTAGATGAGTAACTACTTAATTACTCTTTACTGACTGGCATTACCTGCTTGTAAAGCTTTTAAGTCTTCTAAAACTTGTTCTGCATGACCTGCTGCTTTTACCTTACGATATTCTTTCACTAACTGACCATTATGGAAAATAAACGTAGAACGTTCGATTCCCATGACTTTCTTGCCGTACATATTCTTTTCTTTAATCACATCAAAGTGTTTACACAAAACTTCTTCTTTATCACTGATCAAGTTAATGGTTAGAGATTGTTTTTCAGTAAAGTTTTGATGGGCTTTGACTGAGTCACGCGATACACCAATAATCGTTGTATGCAAAGCATCGAACTGATCTTTTAAACAAGAAAAACCAACAGCTTGCGTTGTACAACCAGGTGTAGAATCTTTAGGATAAAAATACAAAACCAGCCATTCTGTAGAAATTTCACTCAGGTTGATTTCACCTGTTGTTGCTGGAAAATTTTGATTCGGAAGTTGAATTGTTTCAGTCATTATTCATCCTTAAAGGTCATCATGGTTTAATTCAAGTGCTAAAAAGGCATAATTTTCGTGATATAGAATATCACCTTTACGGACTGAAAGTGGGGTTTTAAAAATAGGTGCATTAATCACTGTGGTATGGAACTCACCTGCTTCACCACAAGGATCAATATTGCGAGTAAGTAATTCATCAACATAATCAAGTGTTAAGATTTTACCTAAATCTTCTACATGAATTCCCAAATTCAAATTTACAGTCACGATCATACATTCAAATCCAAGTGCGATAAGCTCATGCACAATCTCTAAACGCGGTTTTTGCCATAGTGGCATATACAATTTTAAATCACTACGATCACAAACCGATTGGTTCCATTCAGCATGAGCGATCAAGTCAATGTCGCCTGTGACTAATACTTCTGCGCCGAGATGCTTAGCTTGAACAAGTAAATCAATAAATGCTGTTTCATAGTTCGTCCATGTTGCCGAGGCTTTTAAAATGGGTAAGCCAATTGCTGTTGCTTGAGCATGAATAATATCTAAGGGCATTGCATGTGAGCGTGATCTTAAACCTTGTTCTTCGAGCATCACCATTAATGAGATGGGCTGACCTTGTTGCAAAGCATAATAAAGCGCAAGACTGCTATCTTTTCCGCCACTATAAGAAACGACAATTTTTTGATCATTTTGATGAAGGTTATTCCACTGACTTTGCATGATTTTCTATAAGGTTATAAAAGTTTTCTCAAATTGAAATACTAAAAAAGCCTGCATAAAGCAGGCTTAATCATTGCAATCAAATTATTTTTTCGCTTGCGCTGCTTTCATTGCTGCTTGAGTTAGTGTTTCTAACTTACCTGTAAGTTGCGGGCCAAAACAAGTTTTAAGCGATGCATTTTGCTGTTGAACAAAAGCTAAGCTTGAAGGATTTTTCTTTTGGTTTATCGCACTTTGAATTTCCCACTTTTGAGCTTCAGTTACTTTCCCTTGAGCATCAATTTGGCATGAGCAGAACTTGCTTACTTCAGCGCTGCTTAATTTTCCACCTTTAGCTGTTTCTGTTTTACAAACATTAACTAATGCAGATTTTACATTGGTACTTTTATACGCTTGTTGAAGTGGGTTTGCTTCAGCAGCTTGAGCAGTAGAACCCATCATTGCAGCAATTGAAAACATTGAAGAAAGAAGAAGACCCGATTTTAAATTTTTCATAAACTGTACCTTGTTATTACGCGATATAACGTGTTGGGTCTGCGACACCTGCATCCATAAAGCCTTCTTTACGAAGACGGCAGCTATCACATTTACCACAAGCACGTCCTTGGTCATCTGCTTGGTAGCATGAAACCGTTTGGCTATAGTCTACGCCATGTTCCAAGCCTAAGCGTATTATATTCGCTTTGGATAAATGTAACAGAGGTGTTTCAAATTTAAGAGGTTTCCCTTCAACACCGACTTTGGTTGCAAGGCGAGCCATGTTAGCAAAAGCTTCAATAAACTCAGGGCGACAGTCAGGATATCCTGAATAATCAACAGCATTGATGCCAATGACGATTGCTTGAGCATCAAAAACTTCAGCAGCAGCAAGTGCGTAAGATAGGAAAATGGTGTTACGTGCTGGAACATAAGTTACAGGAATACCATCAGTTTCATGGTCAGGCACTTCAATGTTATGGTCTGTAAGTGCAGAACCACCTAAGTTACCCAAATCAATATTGATCACACGATGTTCAACACCAGCACGTTTAGTTAATGCACGTGCTGCATCAAGTTCAGTAGTAGAACGTTGACCGTACATGAAACTGAGAGCGATACATTCGTAGTTTGCTTGCGCCCAAGCTAAACATGTGGTTGAGTCTAAGCCGCCTGATAATAAGACAATGGCACGAGGGCGCATATTCACAGTCTCCGAAAAATTTATAAAATAGTGACAGAAAAATTAACGACCAGTTTCGTCATTCCAAAGCAATTTATGTAATTGCAACTGAAAACGAACAGGGAGATGATCGTCTAAAATCCATTGTGCTAAATCACGTGCAATTTGTGGTAAACGCACAACGCCTTTTTCTACAGCAAAAGCAGGGGAGAACCATACTGTGCTGACTTTGTCATTTAAAGCATATTGCTCAACTTGCTGTTTAGACCATTCATAGTCTTCACGGTTACAAATGACAAATTTGATTTGATCATGTTGAGTTAAATGATCAAGATTACTGAGCAAATTACGTTCGACTTCACCAGAAGTTGGTGTTTTTAAATCCAATACTTTTGAAATACGTGGGTCAACTTTAGATACATCCAAAGCGCCACTGGTTTCTAATGAAACGTCACAGCCTAAGTCTGCTAGGCGTTGCAATAAATGCAAGGCATTGGGTTGAGCAAGCGGTTCGCCACCTGTCACACAAATATAAGGTGTCTTGTAATCTAAAGTCGTTTGAATAATTTGATCTAAAGATTGACGTTCACCACCTTCAAAAGAATAAGTTGTATCGCAGTAAGTACAACGCAATGGACAACCTGTTAATCGAATAAAAACAGTCGGTAATCCTGCTGCATTGGCTTCACCTTGTAGAGAATAGAAAATCTCCGTAATACGTAGCCCCGCAGACGGATCAGAAACAGGAATAGTAGAAGTTCGGAGAGAGTTCATAACATTTACCACAGTTTACAAAATGAAAAATCTCTACGCTCAGTGATGAACGTAGAGATGAGGAACGACTAAAGTTCCGCAATCAATAAATTAAAACTTAGTCTTCGCGAAGAAGATCATTCAAACTTGTTTTTGCACGAGTTTGAGCATCTACTTTTTTCACGATAATTGCAGCATAAAGACTGTAAGTACCACATTTAGAAGGGAGGCTACCAGCAACAACAACAGAACCCGCAGGTACACGACCGTAATGGATTTCACCTGTTGCGCGGTCAAAAATCTTCGTTGATTGACCAATGAAAACGCCCATTGAAATGACAGAACCTTCTTCAACGATTACGCCTTCAACGATTTCAGAACGTGCACCGATAAAGCAGTTGTCTTCAATAATGGTTGGATTCGCTTGAAGTGGTTCAAGTACACCACCAATACCTACACCACCTGAAAGGTGAACGTTTTTACCGATTTGCGCACATGAACCTACAGTCGCCCATGTATCAACCATTGTGCCTTCATCTACATAAGCACCAATGTTGACATAAGATGGCATTAACACCACATTTTTCGCTTGGAAGCTACCTTTACGCGCAACAGCAGGTGGTACAACACGTACACCAGCAGCTTTAAACTGAGCATCAGTCCAGCCCGTAAATTTAGTGTCTACTTTGTCGTAGAAACGAAGATCGCATGACTCAATTGGTTTGTTGTCATTTAATTTAAATGATAACAACACGGCTTTTTTCAACCATTGATGAACAATCCATTCACCATCAATTTTTTCAGCTACACGAAGTGTACCATTATCTAAAGCAGCAATGGCTTCTTCAACAGCTTGGCGAACTTCAGCTGGACAATCCGCAGCAGTAAAGTTGGCACGATTTTCAAACGCTTGTTCAATGATCGTTGAAAGCTGAGACATAATCTTCCTTCCCAAAAAATTTTTAAAGATTCTACACTAAATTGGACTTCAATCAGAGATAAAATCTAGTTTCAATCGGAAAAACTAATCTTAAACTTTAAAAGAACATAAGCTTAAATAATTGATCGCTCAGATTTTCTTAAAGTCAACTTGTTTAAAAACAACAATTCATACTCATTTGTATCAAAAAATAACAAAAACCAATCAATTTAGCTATTAATTGTGAAGAGCAAATAAAATATGATCCATTTGAGTCAAAACACATGAACGATTAAAGAACAAACTCTATTTTTGAGGAGATATAAATGAAAGTGTTAAAACTAGCTGCGCTTACAGTTGCCCTTTCTGCTTCTACTTTGGCAATGGCAGATGAAACAGTTGTAGATCAAGGCCGCGTATTTGACGCAAATCAATTGATTCCTACTGGTGCTCGTCTTGAAGTAGGTACTACAGGTTATGGTGGTGCTTTACTTTGGACTGCAAACCCATATGTAGGTTTAGCTCTAGGTTATAACGGTGGCGATATTTCTTGGTCAGACGATTTATCTATCGATGGCACTAAATACGACATGGATATGGACAACAATTTGACTTATTTGAATGCTGAAATTCGTCCTTGGGGTACAAGTCCGAACAGATGGGTTCAAGGTCTATACGTTGCTGCCGGTGTAGGTTATGTTGATAGCAAATATGATTTGAAAAAATCTTTACATAACAGCAATGACACACTCAAAATTGATGGCAAAAACTACAATGCACCAACAGGTGAAGGTAGCATCAAAGGGTCAGTGGATTATGATAACCAAATTGCTCCATACCTAGGTTTTGGTATTGCACCAAAAATCAACAAAAACTGGGGCTTATTCGGTGAAGTTGGTGCTTACTATACAGGTAGCCCATCTGCTGATTTAACAGCAACAGGTTTACAAGAAGTTGGTGGTACAACTTCAGGTGCTTATGCTGCTGATCGTTTAGAGCAAAAGATCAGTGACAAAGATAAATACAAATGGTTACCAGTAGGTAAAGTTGGTGTAAGTTACCACTGGTAATTGATTTAAAATCAAATAAAAAACGAGCTTCGGCTCGTTTTTTATTTTGTAATGATTTTATTGCAGTAAATAATTGCAATAAATTTGTTTTGCCATCACATGATTGGATCATCATTTAGCTTTATTTTTGAATCATTTCATCTTAAAAGAAATAGCCAATTTTAATTCCATGTGCGAAAGCATTGTTATTTGCGACAGCTGATAACGTTCCATTTTGAGTAATGGCGTTGGTTATATCGAGTTTCTTTACATCGGCTTTATTAAATTTGAAATATTTTAATCCATAGGCAATAAAACTATTTTTATGGAATTTGTATAAACCCGCTAAACCCAAAGCATAAAAACCATCAGATGGGTTGAGGGTACTGGCTGGATTACCAGCTCCAGAATCCCAAGAAACATCTGTTAAACCTAACCAACGATCAGCAAATTGATGAGCAATTCCTAATTTTGCAGACCATTGATCTGTATTGTAATCAATTAAATTAAACGGTTTGATCAAATCTGGGTATTGCTGAGCAGCCAAATCAACCACTACACCAAACTGTCGAGGTTGAATTTCAAAATCTTTCCAATTTACCCATCTTAAATTGCTATAGAGCACATTTTTAGTTGTTAAACCTGTCTGAAAATCTAAACTGACAGACTGTGGTGTGGTGATGTTTGTTTTAGCTGAAGGAATAACATTCAAAGCTTGATCGAAAATATCTTCAGTTACAGCAGATTGATGTTTGATTTTGGAGCGATAAGTGATCGCTGTTTTTAAAGCGTATTCTGGAATTTGGTAACTTAAACCTGCTAACCAACCATGACCTGAGCTCTCTTTAAATTTGGCTTGATAACCACTCATAACAGAGTAACTAGGTCCAAAAACATCAAGTTCACCTTCAAACTGTTGATAAACAGCGCCTGTATAAATATTCCAGTTTAAAGTGGGTTGATATCCAACAAGCATCGAAAGGCTTTCACTTTTAAAATTTAAGTGAGTCGATTCGATGGTTTGTCGTCCAAAGTTGGATTGGGGACGGTAGTCATAACTCAGATCTACACCATAGGGTTGGTCGTACATAACACCAAAGGAAATTTGTGGATGAATTTGCAATTTTGCTGCTGCATTGACGAAATAATAATCATCAACAAGGTTTCCTGTAGAAAAATCGTGTACACCTATTTGTTGTAGAGCTTGCTGATTTTGGACTTGCCCCGAAACATCGGCATATAGTTCAGCATATGAGACTTCTACATAATTATTTGATTCTAAAAAAGGTAAAATGGATTGATCAGATTTTTCTATTGCTGCTGCGTAGCTGAAAATAGGAATAATAAAGCTACTACCCAACGCAATTTTTAATAAAGGTGTTTTCATATATCCTCCCAAACCCATAATTAAATAGATTTGCTTGGTGATTTTTGACTATTTGTTGAATCCGATCATAAATATTAGTAAAAATGAAGAATTGAACAAAATGGCTAATTTTTCTACATTTGATCTGTTCTGTATTTTTTTGTCAATAAAAACTACGAGTTTTATCATGTATTTATAGAAAAAAGGGGCAAAAGCCCCTTATTTTGAATTTTTACTAAACATTAAAATTTAGATTGTGAAGTCAGTCTTTTAAGCTAGTCATCAGGATATGCAATTTTCTTTAAAGCTTTAATATCTGCCTCAGGAGAGCAGAGTGAAATAAATTCATAACCATAACCACGGAGTAAATGACCTTTACGCACAGCAATCCATGTGGTGTTTAAACCGAAAATATCCGTATTGATCTGCTTTAAACGATGGTCACGTTCTAAGTCATAAGCAACGTCGTTGACAATACCTACACCCATACCGAGTTCTACATAGGTTTTGATTACATCGGCATCCAGTGCAGACATTACAATATCAACATCAAGATGAGCTTCTTCAAAGGCTTTATCGATCTTTGAACGTCCTGTAAAACCACCGTGATAGGTAATGATCGGATATTCTGCAAGTTTTTCTAAAGTAATTTCTTTAGGATCAATCTTAGTTAAAGGATGATCTTGTGGCGTAATAATACTGTGTTTCCAGTTATAAAATGGAACACTGCCTAAGTTATCTTCAGTGGTCAGAGATTCAGTTGCAATACCAATATCTGCAAGCCCTAAAAGCAACATTTCAGAAATTTCAACAGGGCTGGCTTGTTGCAAAATCAAATGAACTTTAGGAAATGCTTTCTTAAACAAATTAACAATCGGTGGTAACACATATCGAGCTTGTGTATGTGTAGTCGCAATCGTCAATGTCCCCTCATCAACTTTATTAAAATCATCAGCAAGACGTTTAATATTGTCTGCATCAATTAACATACGTTCAACAATACTGAGTAAAGCTTGCCCTGGTTCAGTTAAACCCAATAGACGTTTACCTTTACGTACAAACAGTTGCACACCTAACTCATCTTCCAAGTCTTTAATGTGTTTACTTACACCAGATTGAGAGGTGTAAAGTGCTGCGGAAGCTTCTGTTAAATTGTAATTTTGACGAACTGTTTCGCGGATAATGCGTAATTGTTGAAAGTTCATTTTGTTCGATACCTCAATGGCGGATGAGCATTCAGTAGCTCATCCAATCGTCGTTTATGCGACTTGATTTTCAAATAGGTGAAGTGTAGATGCACTTACCCAAACAGTTTGATTTGGTCTAAATTGATGTAATTTTGCTTCTTCAGGATTTAAAGCAATTTCAATCAGTTGTCCTTGACGATCTTGTAATTCTGCCATGACTTTACCCGCAATCCAAACTTCACGTAAAAAAGTGGCTTGAATTGCATTTTCAGTCGGTTGAGCATGAATTTTCAACTCATTTGGGCGAGCAAAGGCAATCACTTTACCGTCAGCTGTATTTCGAGCAGAGGGAAGTTGAATGCGGTCTTCACCAATTTGGATAATACCTTGATGATTTTCACCCTCGAAACGATTAGCTTGACCGAGAAAATCAAATACAAACGGAGTAGCTGGTTTTTCATAAACTTCACGAGGTGAACCGATTTGTTCAATATCACCTTTGTTCATGACTACAATCTGATCTGCAACTTCCAATGCCTCTTCTTGGTCATGTGTGACGAATATAGACGTAATATGGAGTTCATCATGTAAAGTACGCAACCAACGACGCAATTCTTTACGAACTTTGGCATCAAGTGCGCCAAAAGGTTCATCTAAGAGTAAAACACGAGGTTCAACAGCCAAAGCACGAGCAAGCGCAATACGTTGACGTTGTCCACCTGAAAGTTGTGCAGGATAACGATCAGCCAAGAAGCCGAGTTGAACTAAATCGAGTAAACGCGTTACACGCTTTTTAATTTCAGCTTCATTCGGGCGAGTCGCACGAGGGCGAACGCGTAAACCGAATGCAACATTGTCATATACAGTCATATGGCGGAATAAAGCATAGTGTTGGAATACAAAACCGACTTGACGCTCACGTACGTGAATTTGAGTAGCATCAGTTCCTTCAAGAATCACTTGTCCACGATCTGCCGATTCCAAACCCGCAATAATACGTAATAGCGTTGTTTTACCACAACCTGATGGACCAAGTAGCGCAACCAATTGACCATCTGGAAAATCGAGAGAGATATTTTTAAGTGCATGGAATGCACCGAAGTTTTTTTCAATATTTTTAACTTGAATACTCATGGTCATTCCTTAAGAAATTGTAGATTCTTTATTTTCACGGTTTTGTTTTTCTTGGCGAAATTCAACCCATGTTTTTAAAATCAAAGTGAAAATTGCCAACAACGCCAACAGTGAAGACACTGCAAATGCTGCACTAAAGGTATATTCGTTATATAAAATTTCAACATGTAATGGCAGGGTGTTGGTTTCACCACGAATGTGACCTGATACTACTGACACCGCACCAAACTCACCCATTGCACGTGCATTACATAAGATAACACCGTAAATTAAGCCCCATTTGATATTGGGAAGGGTGACTTTCCAAAAAGTTTGCCAACCTGATGCACCCAATACAATTGCAGCTTCTTCTTCCTCTGTGCCTTGTGCTTCCATTAAAGGAATCAATTCACGAGCAACAAAAGGTACAGTAATAAATACAGTCGCTAATACGATGGCAGGTGTTGCATACAGGATTTTAATGTCATTATCCATTAACCATCCACCTAACCAGCCTTGTGAGCCGAAAATCAGTACCAACATTAAACCTGCAATGACAGGAGATACCGAAAAGGGGGTATCAATAATAGTGGTGAGAATTGATTTTCCACGGAAGTTAAACTTCGCTACACACCATGCTGCTGCTACACCAAAAACCACGTTCAATGGCACTGCAATCGCTGCTGTTAATAACGTTAATTTGACTGCTGATAAAGTGTCAGGATTGACCAATGCTTCGAAGTAAACCGATACACCTTGTTTAAAAGCTTCAACAAAAACCAGAATCAACGGCAGTATTAAACAGCTTAAGAAAAAGATTAGCGCAATGGTAATTAGAGTATAACGAACCCAAGTTGGTTCACGTGTCGCATCACGAGATTGCAACTTTATGGCTAATGCATTGCTATTGGTATTTAAGCTCATCGTGCTGTTCTCCCTGTACGGCGACTCGCCCACGCTTGTACTAAGTTAATTAAGAACAAGATAAAGAATGAAATAACAAGCATCACAACAGCAATAGTCGTCGCACCTGCATAATCATATTCTTCTAAACGGGAAATGATCATCAACGGTGCAATTTCAGTTTCAAATGGCTGATTTCCTGCGATGAAAATGACTGAACCATATTCCCCAACACCACGTGCAAATGCCAATGCAAATCCAGTCAATAATGCAGGTAGTAAAATCGGCAAGATAATTTTAGTCACGATTTGCAAACGATTAGCACCGAGAGCTGAAGCTGCTTCTTCTAACTCTGTTTCCAAATCACTTAACACAGGCTGTACAGTACGAACTACAAATGGAATACCGATAAAAATCAAGGCTAAAGTAATACCAATCGGGGTATATGCAACTTTGATTCCAAGGGGTTCAAGATATTGACCAATCCAACCTGTAGGTGCATATAGTGAAGTTAATGCAATACCTGCAACTGCGGTAGGCAGAGCAAAGGGTAAATCAACCAAAGCATCTACAATACGTTTGCCTGGAAATGAATAACGAACTAAACACCAAGCTAAAAGCAAACCAAAAACCACATTGATCAAAGCCGCAACGATGGCTGTACTAAAACTGAGTTGTAATGATTTTAAAATACGTTCTGAGCTGATGATTTCCCAAAAACCATCCCAGCCTACACCGAGTGATTTGATAAAAACAGCTGATAATGGAATCAGAACAATTAAAGATAAATACGCTAGGGTGAAGCCTAGTGAAAGACCAAATCCTGGCAGCACTCGGGATCGCTGCGACATGATGACTCCTCAAAAGAGAGAAAGCTTATTGAAATCAATAAGCAAAATTAAAATGAATTAGGCAAAGCTTAAGAGGCATCAATTAAAATGCAAATTTAAAAAACAACTTTTTGATATCAGGTTTATTGATAACAGCATGTTTTTTCTCAGAAATAAGATAATTGAAAATTTCTGGGAAAGGACCAAAACCTGATGCAACATTAATATGTCCAACTTTTCCAAGATTAACGGGTTTGATTTTCCAAGCTGCTGCAAGTGCATTCACTTCATCAAAAGCAAACCAAGGATCATCTTCACTGATAAGCATTGTGGTTGGGACAGGTGTTTTTAAGCCATAAAAATAATTTTGGTAATCGCCAATGCTATCCGTTGCAAATCCATTTGCGCCGAAGCGCTTAGGATTTGCTGGAGCAACCAAAATAAGTTTTTTAACTTTTTGAGCGAGTTTAGGAGCTTCATTCAAGGCAGCTAGACTAGTTAAACAACCAAAGCTATGCGCAACGATCTGAATTTGATCATCAGTTGCTTCTAATACTTTGATGAGTTCTTTGACCCATTGTTTTAGAATAGGTTTGTCCCAGTTTTGTTGTTGTACACGAGTACTGTGAGCCAATTGATTTTCCAACCAAGACTGCCAGTGACTTTGATTACTTCCGCCAACACCGGGAACAATAACTGTATGCACCATGAGAGCGCTCCTGTCCAAGACTCTTAGCTAATGACTATTTACTGTTTGCCTTAACGATTTGGTCAAATATTCCGTTATTTTCAAAATGCTGTTTTTGTACTTTGGTCCAACCACCAAACTCTTTATCAATGGTCACTAATTTCAATGGTTTGAAAGTCGTTGCATATTTTTTCAATATTGCTGCATTACGTGGACGATAGAAATTTTTTGCTGCAATTTCTTGTCCTGCAGGAGAGTACAAGTAGTTCAAATATGCTTTGGCTAAATTCAAATTGCCATCTTTGGCAGCATTCTTTTCAACGATTGCTACAGGCGGCTCAGCTAAAATTGAAAGTGATGGTGTAATGATTTCAAACTTACCTGGTTGTTCACGAGTCGCTAAGAAAGCTTCATTTTCCCAAGCTAATAACACATCACCAATACCACGTTCAGCAAATGTAGTTGTTGAACCACGAGCACCTGAGTCTAACACTTTGGTTTGTTTATAAATTTGACGGACAAATTCTTGTGCTTTTGCATCAGAACCATAAGCGTGTTTTGCCCAAGCCCATGCAGCTAAATAGTTCCAACGTGCGCCACCAGAGGTTTTTGGATTTGGTGTAACAATCTCTACACCTGGTTTAACCAAATCACCCCAGTCTTTAATTGCTTTCGGGTTACCTTTACGCACAAGGAATACAATCGTTGATGTATAAGGTGTCGAGTTTTGTGGGAATTTCTTTTGCCAGTCTTTAGGTAATAAGTTGGTATTCTGTGCAATCGCATCAATGTCAGCAGCAAGTGCTAAAGTCACAACATCTGCTTGTAAACCATCAATCACAGCACGTGCTTGTTTTCCAGAACCGCCGTGTGATTGTTTAAAGTTAATGTCTTGACCTGTTTTAGATTTCCAATAGCCTGCAAACTGTTTGTTAAAGCTATCGTACAATTCACGTGTTGGATCGTAAGATACATTTAGGAAGTCTTTAGCAGCGACTGAATAAGTAGAAGCAGAAAGAAGCGTTGCAACAACTGCTAATTTTAATTTTGAAAATTGCATGGTTTAATCCCCAAATTTTTCATAAGTTCGTTAATATGGGGTGAGCATAACGCTAGTCTTTATTCATAAAAAATAATAAAAAACGAATTTTATATGAATAAAAAAGAAATAGCTTTTGTGTATATCGTTATTAAAATCTGTGCAAAGACGAGAGGGAAGTAGAGTAATGATTTGTTTAAAAAATGCTCAACAAGTTGATTCAATTCCGCTTTTAGATCGAGCATTTCATTATGGGGATGGTTGCTTTACCACAGCCCGATTTCATCATAATGTTTTGGAGCTCAAACATTCGCATTGGGCACGCTTAAAATTGGCTTCAGAAAAACTATTTTTAAAATTTAATCCTGTGCTTTTAGAACAAAGCATAGAAGTGCTTCAACAACAATTTCCTGTCTTAAACGGCACATTAAAAATCATGTTGAGTCGTGGTGAAGGTAATCGTGGTTATGCGATACCAGAGCATGATGCAGATGTTTATGTATTGTATTATCCAAATAGTACAACTAATTTTCAGCCAGAATATATTCAAAGTGGTGTGTTAGATCAAGCGATTGGCTTGGTGATGCCAAATCTAGTTGGTTTGAAAACCTTAAACCGCTTAGAACAAGTGATGCTAAAAAAAGAAGCACTAGAAAAAGGCTGGTTGGAAGCATTGGTGACAGATGTACAAGGTTCAGTTGTTGAAGGTGTGAGCAGTAATTGTTTTATTCAAATAAACAATACATGGATTACGCCAGAACTTCGTTATAATGGCGTCCATGGTGTGATGCGTGCGGAAATTTTGGCACGTATGCAACATTTTGGTGTTTCATGTAAGCAACGTTTTGTAGATATGGATGAAATTCGGCATGTGCAAAGTTTATTTTTTTGCAATGCTTTGAGTCCAATGAAAATTGCTAAAAACTTGAACCAACAAATTTTAGACATTCAACCCTGTGTTGAATTATTTGAAACTTTACAATTAAGTCAGTTTACTTCTTATGCCTCAAGCTAAATCTAAGTCTAAACCTAAAAAGAAAGTTCAAGATAAAGCCTCCAATAAAATGCAACATAAAGGCATTGCGATTATTTTGATTGTGCTTTTAGTACTCAGTGCAATTGTTTTAAAAATGAGTATTTTTAAAAGCTATCCTGTAGAAGGGCAAAAGCAAAAATTATCCATCAGTAATGGTGAAACTTATACTGGTTTTATCGACCAATTGGCTGAAGAAAACAAAGTCAGTTTTCCGATTATTTTAAAACTATATCGTAAAATTTTTATCCATGACACCATGAAAGCAGGGGTGTACGAAGTTACGCAAGGCATGAATATGCGTCAAGTATTAGAAATGGTTTCTAATATTGAAAATGCACAGATGAGCCGACTTTTAGTGATTGAAGGAACAACGGCGAAGCAATTAATTCAAACACTTAAAAAAGATCCATTGGTTGAAAAGTCAGTGGTAAATTTACCGACTGCTGAAATGCTGAGAGCTTTAAATATTCCTTATGATCATCCTGAAGGATTGTTTGCCCCTGATACATATTTCTTTGATAAAGGTGCAACAGATAAGCAAATCCTAACCGATTTATATCAACGTCAGATGAAAATCCTAGATGAAGCATGGGAAAAACGTGCGCCAAATTTACCTTATAAAGATAAATACCAAGCTTTAATCATGGCTTCAATTATCGAAAAGGAAACCAGTGTAGACAGTGAATTACGCCAAGTTTCAGGAGTATTTTATCGTCGATTAAAGCTTGGTATGCGCTTACAAACAGATCCAACTGTGATTTATGGAATGGGTGATAAGTATCAAGGTAAGATTTCTAAACAAGATTTACGGACAGCAACAGCTTATAATACCTATACCATCAATGGTTTACCGCCTACACCGATTGCATTGCCAAGTAAAAAAGCAATTGAAGCGACAATGCATCCTGATGAGTCAGAAAATATTTATTTTGTCGCTACGGGCAATGGAGGGCATAAATTCACCTCGAATTTGCCAGATCATAATCGTGCCGTGCAAGAATATATTGAAGTTATGCGAGCTAAGAATTAAGGAATGAGTATGTTTATCAGTTTTGAAGGTACAGAAGGGGTTGGAAAAACCACGCTCATTCGTAAACTTTTTGATTATTTTCAACAGCAAGGCAAAGAAGTTGTCCTGACACGTGAACCGGGTGGCACACCTTTGGCTGAGCAAATTCGTTCCTTATTACTTTCAGTCAATCATGATGAAGCGATGAGTAATGATACAGAATTACTTTTGATGTATGCCGCTCGTGCACAACATTTGCAAGCTGTGATTCTTCCTGCATTGGCGCAAGGAAAAATTGTACTGTGTGATCGTTTTGTCGATTCAAGCTTTGCATATCAATGCGCTGGGCGTGGTTTAAGTCGTGATAAGTTGCAAGTTCTGAATGAAAATTTTGTTGCGAGAATGCCTGATATTACTTTTTGGCTCGATGCACCGATTGAGCTAGGTATGAACCGTGCAAGAGAGCGTGGTGCTTTAGACCGTTTTGAACAAGAAAAAGTGGTCTTTTTTGAATCGGTACGCAGTGGTTTTGCTGAAATACATATGCGTGATTCGCAACGAATGAAACGTTTAGATGCAACCCGAACACCTGAGCAAGTCTTTGCAGAGGCAATAGATTATTTAAAATAGGTTGAGCAAATACGACTTATTTCAAATTCTAGATGAGTATTTAAAAACAAGTGATAAATTAAGTTATTTATAATGTAAATTTTTAACTTAATTGCTAATGTATTCAATATCAAATGTCTTTATATTATCTAAGCAATAGGGATATAAAGACGACATATGAAAAGTTCAAAACAAGAAATAGTACAGTTCTTAAAGCAATTTTTTAGCCCAAGCCTAGAACGTTGTGAAATTGAAGAAGTGACTGAAAAAGGTGCAAGCTTACTGTGGAAAGTGGGTGATGCCGATCTTCGCCCAGGTGGAACAATTTCAGGCCCGACCATGATGGCATTGGCTGATTTCGCCTTATATGTTGCAATCATGGGGGAAATTGGTTTGATTGGCTTGGCTGTAACGACCAATATGAATATTAATTTTTTACGTAAACCGACAGGTGGAAAAGACCTACGTGGGGTATGTAAGTTAATGAAAGCCGGTAAAGTTTTGGTTGTTGGGGAAGTATGGATTTATTCTGTAGATTCAGATGATCCTGTGGCACATGTTACTGGAACGTATTCGATTCCACCTCAAAGTATAGGATAGTTTGAGTAATCTTGAGTTGAAGTGGTTTTTTAACTGATTTAACCAGCTATATTGCTTAGAAATTGAAGCATTTTCAGCAACATTGACTCTTTCATGTTTATGCAAATAAGCATGAAAAGTATTGTTATCGTAACGTTGATCGAGTGAACGTATTATTATAATTGTACTCTGATATTCACAGTGCTAAGCTATTCATAATAAATGAAAATCAAACTTTTAAATTAATAATTGTATGGAATGATGAAGATGTCATTGGATCATGAAGTTGTTCATTTGTTCAAGGAACAGGTTTTTCCTTTATCAGACAAACTGACAGAGATGTTAAATGAACACTATTCACATCAAACTGAACGCCGTGGTTGTGGTTATACGCAAGCGACACGAGTTCTGGCTGAATTTATCAATTTTCCGAGAGATTCTGTTGAAGCAACAGATTTAAAAATATTTAAAGATTATGATTTTAAAAAATTAAAAAAAATTATCGATCAAAAGAACGTTTATGGTTTAGAGATTGAGGATTGGCATAATCTTGATCACAATTCATCGATTCGAAATTTTTTGAATACTGCAAAAAATGATGAGTTTAATGATTTAGTTGGACAAGAAGTTGTGGTGCAGGAAAATTTAAGAAAAATTTCACAACACGCTCAGCTCGAAGAAAGTAAGATCATTTGTAGTATGTTGGAAGATGTGATTTTACCGAAAACAACTGAAGAAACGGGTTATATCGAAATACAAACGTTGAGTGAAAAGCCTAAAGTGGGTTCTTGTCCAATGGCTGAAACCTTTTTTCTGAAAATTGCACATGGTTCAATGCTGAGACAAGGTTCAATTAATATTTTTGTTGATGATCAAAATCGTCCTTTGCTCATAGAAAAAATGAATATGGGCGATAATCATTCTTGTATCAATTTACAGCCTTTGATTATGAATGGTATTCGTATTCCTGTGGGTTCTTTATTTTCAGTTGATTATGATATTGAACAGATTGAAGATAAAACACCAAATCAAGAATTTAAGGGTTATATTATTCCTTACAAAGCCATTCAGGGTTTTTGGTTTTTAAGATTGACAACTTTGGCGATTTCACCTGAAAATCGTAAGCGTGCATTCACAACACATTTTGAACAACAAGTGAAAAACGGTCTTTTTAGTCCGGACACAACGCTTTTAAAACAATTAAATGATGTCGCTGTATCACAATTAAGAGCATTAAGTCTCGGATAATTTATATGTTAAATGTTTGTTTTTCTAAACACTATTTCGCCCAAACACATACCAATAGTATGGAGAAGTTGGTTGCAGTGGCTGAGAAATTACAACAATTTGATCATTATAAATTTCATGAACCACAACCGATTGATCCTGAAATTTTAAGAGCATTGCATTCACCTAAATATGTGGATGCATTTTTAACAGGTGAACCTAAAAAGCTAGCTACATTTGCAGGGTTTAAACCTTGGAATGAACAGTTAAGAGATGCAGTATTGACCATCAATTCGGGGCAGTTGATGGCGACTGAGTTGGCATTTCAGCATGGTATTGCCGCCAATATTGCGCAAGGATTCCACCATGCAGCTTATGAATATGGTGGTTCATATTGTACCTTTAATGGGTTGGCTTTAATTGCTCAGCATTATCCGAATAAAAGAATATTCGTTCTCGATTGCGATCAGCATGGTGGTGATGGAACTGCTGAATTTACCCGAAGATTAGACAATTTATATAATTTTAGTATTTATGGTTTAGCTTTTGGTTATCCGACTTATGAGCGTGCTGAGAGTCGGCATGTGCATACAAAGAATGGTAGTTTTGCTCAGTACATGGTTGCTTTGCATGAGGCTTTTCAGCGTGCAGAAGAATGGAAAGCCGATATTATTATTTATCAAGCAGGTATGGATTGCCATCAAGCTGATCCTTATGGTTCAGCGTGGTTTAGTACAGAGTTGATTCAAAAAAGAGAAGAGATTGTTTTTAATATGGCGAAACGACAGGGTATTCCAATCATGTTCGTTTTAGCTGGTGGTTATCAGGATCTAAATGATTTGGTTCACTTACATGTGCAAACTTTTCAAACAGCACATCAGATTTATTATCCTAAAGAAGCAAGATTGAATAGATAAAATAAAAGGTATCTTGTTGAAGATACCTTTTATTGTACAAGGACAAAAAATTTAAACTCGAGCAATGCGATTAAAATCAAACACTTTCATTCACCAATGGTGTTTCTACAGTAAAGTTCGGAGGTGTAAGCACGGTTTTACGCAATTCAGGAGAAAGCTCAGGGTAATCTAAAGTGTAATGTAAACCACGAGATTCCTTACGTTGCATCGCACAACGTACAATCATTTCCGAAACCATGACTAAATTACGGAGCTCAATCAAATTTTTACTGACATGATAATCTTGATAATATTCAGTAATTTCTTTTTTGAGCACTTCAATACGATGCAAAGCACGTTGTAGACGCTTGGTTGTTCGAACAATTCCGACATAGTTCCACATCGTTTGACGCAATTCATCCCAGTTTTGCAAGATCACTACGTCCTCATCAGGATTAGACACTTGTGTTGCATCCCATCCTGGTACATCAGGCACTTCAAAGTTTGCGTTATATTTTGCTTGAATATCTTTAGCAGCACTCATGCCGTAAACAAAACATTCTAATAATGAATTACTTGCCATACGGTTTGCACCATGTAAACCTGTATACGAGGTTTCACCAATCGCATATAAACCCGCAAGATCAGTTTGGCTATTTTCATCCACAACCACACCACCGCAAGTGTAATGTGCCGCAGGAACAACAGGGATCATATCTGTAGTG